>Ga0310330_100358_pt1 | contig 13183 bp, 15 predicted proteins | sample LakMicDCLTotalB5_FD_195544 | JGI IMG/M metagenome (GOLD analysis project Ga0310330, IMG submission 195544) | Enriched freshwater cyanobacterial communities from Lake Michigan, Michigan, United States - MI23.DCL.Total.B5 (v2) (version 2) | ecosystem: Environmental > Aquatic > Freshwater > Lake... | reverse complement strand
GCTGGTCTGGGTATGGAAGTGATGCACGAGCGCAACGCTCACAACTTCCCGCTCGATCTGGCTGCCGCCACCGCCACCCCCGTGGCGCTGACCGCTCCTGCGATCGGTTGATCGGTTGGGCAGCTCATGAGAGTTGCCTTCCCGAATCACTTGAAAGCCCCCGCTTTTGGCGGGGGCTTTTTGCTGTGGAGCCATTTGGGGCGATGGACTGCCGATGAACCCCTTGAATCCCTGTCTCAGTCGGGGAATACCGTGATGCTGGCATTCTCCTGATAGGTGCTCTCGGCGCCCGAATCGACCTGGAAACAGGTCCAGGTGGCGAAGGGCTCGGGCTGGGTGCGGATCACGGGCCACTCGATGCGGCGACCGCGGAAGGTCAGTCCTACGCAGGTCAAGGCCAGGTCGTCGGCCATCAGCGACCAGAGCACGTGAACGCCACTGCGCTCGTAGTCCATCGTGTCGTCCTGGAAGGGGCGCTCCGGCAGGAATCCCGGCAGCGTTTCGATCCGACCCTGGTTCTCCCATCCAAGGTATCGGCCGTCTTCAGTGGGATAGAACCAGCAGGTTTCGTTCTCCGCGTCCCGGAGCGGAAAACGATCCAGACAGCGCACCGTGCCCTCCGGCAGGTTGTCCAAGGGGTGTTCCACCGTTGCTGAGCGGGTCCCACTCAGTTGGTACACACCCAGCCAATGGGAGCGGGGTTCGAAGTGGGGAACGAGGGCATCACACAGCAGGCGCCGACGCTCATTGGGAGCGGATCCGGCCGGCGGTGGAGCGCCAGGATCGGTGCCGACGCCGAACGGATCGAGGCCCGCAGCAAGGGCCCTCCCCTCCCCCACCAGATCATCGAGTTGCCCCTTCCACTCCCCGGGGGCGCGGAAGATGCGCAGGGCCACGCCGCTTCGCAAGCCGAAACGCTGGGCCTCCACCAGATCCCTGGCTGAGACTCCATCGGCGGGAAGCAGCGATTCCGGGGCGAGAACGAAGACGAGGGCGTGACTCATGCAAGCAAGGCTGCTGGATGGGCAGCTGATCTGCCGGGTGAGCACGACCGCAACGTCAGCGCTGGTCGAATCGAATCACCTTAAACGGGCTCAACAGCTTGCATAGCCTGAGTGGAGAACGGTGGCCCTGGCCCCGATGGCAAGCCCCCTGTGGTTTCCCGTTGCAGGAAGTGGATGCCAATTTGCAGCGAGCCCTGGCCTCCACGCTCGCCATCCATCTGCCGATCGCCCTGCTGCATCTGGTGATTGACCCGGCCTGCACCGCTATGGGCGTGGGGTTGTGGCTAATGCTGCTTCAGGTGCCCCCGCTATGCCAAGCCCTAGCCCTGGCTCACTTGCCACCTTCGCTCTTGCTGGTGTTGCTGGTCGTCACCGCGATGTCGCTGGCGGTGTGTTCCCTGGCGGGCGAGTCCCTGGGGGGTGAGACCGGCGCCGCAGGCGCACGCGGGGAGGGGGGTGCCCTGAACGCCCGCTGCTCCGCCTCAGCCCACGGTGCCGAGGGGCAGCCAGCATCCTCCGGCCGCCAGCTTTTCGACGATCATGCTCTTCTCGCTGATCTGCACCAGCGCATTGGCGTAGCGCTCGGCCTCATCGCGCCGCTCGAATCGCGGTCCTGCCACCTGATCGGGAGCGCTCCGCTCAGCCCCCTCCACGGCCCGCACCCGGTAACGGCCGCGGTCGTTGTTGGTGGTGGCGTCGCTGCTATCGGTGTGACTCATGGGGTCATTCTGATCCGGTTTTGCTGCACTCCTTCCTTTGCCTTAACTCTCTTCCCACTTGTCGATGCCGGGCATCCGCGTGCGGGGCTGCCGCTGGCCGGCTTGGGGCTTCGAAGGCCAGTTTCTCAGCACCCGTGGGCCAGGGCGGTGGCGATCATGGCGGCGCTCACCGGGATGCGCTCAAGGGCATCGGCGTTGTCGAGGAATGCTTCGAAGCTGGCGTAGCGCAGCAGGTGGGGGTCGGCGTCGCAGGCGGCGATGAGCGCTTCCCAATTGCCATCCCAGTCATCACCCTCGTCTCCCCCGGGACGCACGGTTCCATAGGCCAGGAGAGCCTCTCCGGGGTCAGCGCCGTCGCCGATGCTTTCGCCCTGCCAGAGGGTCTCAAAGAAGGGCCCCGTGGAGGTGGCGGATCCGGGCATGGCGCTAGCTGGCAATACGCTCAGTCTGCAGCGCCCATTCCCACCTCTGCTCGGGGGCTCCCTGCTAGTCCCATCGCCCAGGCGGATTGGAAGGTCTGACCGCTCGGCAGTTCTAAGCGTTTCCGCAGTTCGGCGATGCGGGAGCCGGTGTGCTCGTGTTGAGCCACCCAGATCAGCGGCACGAAGATCAGCGAGTAGCCCAGGGTGGGAAGGGCGAGGCCGAAGCTCAGCAGGGTGCAGGACCACCCCGGCAGATAGGAGGGGGTGCTTGCAGCATCCAGCACGCCCAGCCGGATGGCTTCCTCAATCACCGACTGCTCTTCTGGGTTGAGGGACACGGCAGTCCTGGATTAACGATTCCAATCTGAGCCGTCTTAATTAATGCCTGCTTAAGGAAGGTCGCGTCGATGACATCGCGCCGGTTCTGCAGGACACGCTGCCCGTGGGGCGCCGCCTTGTTCCTGGCCGCCCTGGATTCACAGGCCGCCGTCCATGGTCGTTCGGCCCAGGTCAGCCCGCCGCCGTCACCCCGTTGCCGAGTTCCAGCAACTGGCGGTGGATGGCATGGCGATGGTTGTCGTGTTGGAGGCGTTGGGCCAGCTCCCGCCAGCGCAGCCAGTGCTCGCTCAGCTGGCCTGCCAGTTCGCTGCGCAGCACCGGCAGGCGTTCGGATTTCAGGGGGCTCCCGCTACCGCCGAGGGTTTGGGTCAGGATCTGCAGATCGTGCAGCTCGCCGAGGTGCTCCTGGGCCTGACGGAGCTCCTGGATCCAGGCCCGCAGGGCGGGCTCGCACCAGTCCTCCAGGTGTTCGAGGGCGTAGCGGGCGGCCTTGATGCGTTTGCGCAGATCATGCAGGGCTTCGGCGGTGGGATCCTCCACCGTCCAGCCGGCGTGGAGAAAGAGCGCGGCGGTGAAGGGGGCCTGCCAGTCGTAGAGCCAGGCCGCCAGGGGAAGCTGGCCCAGGGGGGTGTAGCGGGGCTGCTGCTGCCACTTGTGCAGGCGGGCCAGAAGCTTGAGGTAGCGGGAGCTGTGCAGGGCCTCCTTCAGAGTGTCAAAGGCCTGGCTCCTATCGCGGGCCAGGCGCTTCAAGGGCCCCTCCAGAGCCTGCTGTTCTTCGCCAGGAAGCCGCGGCAGCAGCTGCTGTTGCAGCCTCAGCTGCAACACATCGAGGTCGCGGCAGAGGCCCGTTCGCCTGGCCACGGCGGCGATGCGGCGGTCTGTGACGCTCTCCGGCAGCACCAGGGCCGGCCCGAATTGGGTCAGGGCGGTGCGTAGCCGGCGCAGGCTCACCCGTAGCTGGTGCAGGGACTCGGGGTCGCGGTCGGCCAGCACCTCGCCCTGGAGTTTCCCCAGCCGCCGGACCTGTCGCTGGATCAGTTCCAGGGCGTAGCTGCCACTGCTGAGCCCAGGACCGCTGCGGACACCATTCAGCTGCGAAGGCTCAGCAACGTCGCCGGCCGTGTCGTCCCGGATCTGGGCGTCCAGGCTGGTCGCGTCCTGCATCGCCGATCCCCGCATCAAGGCCGTCATGGCTGGATCCCAAAATCTCGTTTGATTTCAGGCTAGGCAGATCTCACGCTACCCCCCTCGTGGTTGGGCATTCCACCCTGATGGCTGGAGGAAAAAGGGTTAGGTTAAGAGAAGTGTGATTTGGTCGGGTCCGCCCCAGGCCTTCACCACCTTCCATCACCTCGATCCTGGTTTCATCACGATGAGCTTCGCCTTCCGCTATTTCCATCCCAATCCTGGATGGACCGCTACCCCTGCCGCCAGCACTCCTGCGCCGGCAACTTCGTTGAATGAAAGTGTTCTCAATCCGATCCCCACTCCGATCACGGACACGGTTGGAAAGCATTGCATCCTTGAGCTTTATTCCTGCGATTGCGCCAAGCTCGATGATGAAGACTTTGTCCGATCGGCCCTCAGCAATGCGGCCCTGCGGGCTGGAGCGACTCTCCTCAACCTGATCAGCCACCACTTCCAGCCCCACGGCGTGACGGGGTTGGCCCTGCTGGCTGAATCGCACATCTCCTTTCACAGCTGGCCTGAGTCGGGTTATGCCGCCGTGGATGTGTTCACCTGCGGTGATCACACCATGCCCGAAGGTGCCTGCCGCGTGTTGGTGGAGGAATTCGGATCCCGCCATCACAAACTTCGCAGCTTCCGCCGCGAAACGCCCGGCATGATCGCCGACCAGGATCGCCAGCCCGCCGGTTTTGGCGGGTTTTTGACGCCAGGGCGTTGAACGAGTCGCCGTGAACGGGGGGGATTGGCACCCGCTTGGGCTGGTCCAGCGGGGTGGTCAATTCCCTTCGGAATCTCCTCAGAATCGTTCAGTGAAGCGCTTGATGTCGGGGTTTGACCCCGGCATCGTTTGCGTTGCGCTCCCAGCCGACCACCGGCGTTTGTCTTAACCCCAGGCCTGCAGAACCGATTTAGGTTTGCTGCAGACCAAACCGCTTCTCATGGCCCTGATCAGCCTGTTGTCGCTTTCTACGCTCCGCGGAGGCGCCCGGCGCTGGGGGGCCATGGCTGGCAGCCTGGCGGCGGCCATGGCCCTGACGGGCTGCGGGGGGACCACCACCCTCAATGGCGCCGGGGCCTCGTTTCCCGCCTCTATCTACCAGCGCTGGTTCCAGGAACTCGCCGGCCAGGGGGTGCGGGTGAACTATCAGTCGGTGGGCTCCGGGGCTGGGGTGCGCCAGTTCATTTCTCGCACGGTGGATTTCGCCGCCAGCGATGTGCCGATGAAGGCCGAGGAGCTGGCCAAGCTGCCCCAGGGGGTGGTGCAGATCCCGATGACGGCCGGCGCCATTGCGGTGGCCTACAACTACAAGGGCTGTGAGGTGAGGCTCAGCCAGGGACAGCTGGTGGAGATCTTCGCCGGCAAGATCAGCAATTACAGCCAGCTCGGCTGCGCCGACAAGCCGATCCGGGTGGTGTACCGCTCCGATGGCTCCGGCACCACCGCCAACTTCACGGCCCACCTGGCGGCGATCAGCCCGGATTGGAAGGGGGCCGTTGGCGCTGGCAAGACCGTGAAATGGCCCACCGGCATCGGCGCCAAGGGCAACGAAGGAGTGGCGGCCCAGCTGCAGCAGGTGGAGGGCGCAATCGGTTATGTGGAGGAGGCCTTCGTGAAGGAGCCGCTCCAGGCCGCCGCCCTCAGCAACGCCTCAGGCCAGCTGGCGAAACCCAGCCTCGCCAGCGGGCAGGAGGCCCTGGCCTCGATCGATCTGGGCCCCGACCTCATCGGTTCCAACCCCAACCCGGCCAAGGGATACCCGATCGTGACCTTCAGCTGGATCCTGCTTTACAAGACCGGCAATGGCGCCAAGCACGATGCCCTGAACAAGACGTTCAGCTACACCCTCTCGGAACCGGCCCAGGCGATGGCGCCGGGGCTCGGTTTCATCAGCCTCCCAGCCGATGTGGTGGCTAAGGCGAAGGAGGCCTTGGCCACGGTTCAGCCCTGATCCGCGGCCGCGATCCACGCTCGCCGTGGGGGGGCTACTGGGCTTTGAGATCCCGCAGACGCTTGTCCAAGTCATGGATCATCTCAAGCCCGAACATGGGCAATTCCTGAACCGCCAGGAGAAACTCCTCCCGGTTCATCTTGATCAGCTCGCACTCACCGAGGGCCGTGGCGGTGCCAAAGCGTCGATGCTCTGGATCGACCAGCGCCCCGACACCAAAACTGCTACCGGCCTGAATCACTTCACTCTGTTGATCCCCCTCTCCCCAGCTGATCTTCACCTGACCGGAAACAATCCCGTAGAGGCAATCACCAGGTTCACCTTGGGAGAAGATCAGATCGCCGGATTTCAGCTTCAGCAGCGCTCGCCCGATGGCCAGGCTGCGCATGGTGTTCAGTTCCAGTGATGGGTTGTCCATGGAGAGGAGCAAGCAGGTTTGTTGTCTGGCCGTAAGCAACCTTTGGGAGATTGGTGGCCTTGTTTCCACTCTGCTTGAGCGCTCGCCGAGGGAGGTTAAGAACTGATTGGTCTTGCGATTAGGGTTGCAAGGTTGGCCTCGGATTGCCAAGACGCGATCGACTCAGTCTTCTGGGGCTCCTTGAGGTAGCGATGGAAGATTGCAAACCGATGGAAGATTGCAAACCGATGGATGATTGTTCTGTGCTGAGCACGCCCTGCATCCCACGCTTGACACCCACGTGCATGCCGACCATGTGAGCGGGCCTGGTTGCTGCAGCGCGCCGGTCGGATCGCCGAGGCCGTGCCCGCCAACCTGCGCCTTGGTGGATGTGCGGGGCGTCGAGGAGTTCCATGGTCCCGGTGGTCACTTGGCCGGCAGCCTCTTCATTCCCCTGCCGGAGCTCCAGGAGCGGCTGGTGGAGATCCCGCCGGAGCGGCCCGTGGTGATGCTCGCCACGACGGCTCACCCCTCCGGGCGGGCCTCCTGGCCATGGCGGATCGCCACGGCCCTGTAGTCCGTCTTCGGCGCATCGGTCGGAACGGTCGCGAGGTCCCGGTACATCGCCGCCGCCTGCTTGCCGGAGGTGAACGAGAGGAACTCTCCCTCCACCTCAAAGCGCCACCAATGCCGCTCGCCCCCCGGCACATGGAGCAGGGTGCCCGCTTCGATCGGGTGCTCCTGATCGCCCACGCCGAACACCACCGGCCCTTTGATCACGAAGAACGTTTCATCCCAGGGATGGCAGTGGGGCGCTGGTCCGGTGCCGTTGGCACCGCTGGTGTAGAAGGCCTCGAAGCACTGGGCCTGGTCGCCGCTGACCAGGGCCTGGATATCGAAGCCGGCCACCCGCATCGGCGCGGGCCGATCCGCGGCTGGAACCATCCGTGCTGCTGCCATTTCGCTCTGATGCCTTGGGCCCAAGGCTAAGGGAGCTGTTTGATCGGGTCCGTCAGGGCCCTTTGCCGGTTTCAATCCAGCCGCAGCGCCAGCACCACCGCCACCACCAGGCCGGTGACCACGATGGTGCGGCGCAGCAGGGGCTCCGGGATCCGCCGGCCGTACCGCCCGCCCAGCCAGCCGCCCGCGGCGGTGCCCACCGCGATCAGGGCTGCCACTCGCCAGTCGACGCGGGTGAAGCCGATGAAGATCAAAGCGGCCGTTGCATTCACGATCAGCACCAGGGCATTTTTGAAGCCATTCAGCCGCTGCAGGCCTTGATCGAGGCCCACGGCCATCACCGCCAGCAGCAGCACGCCCTGGGCGGCGCCGAAGTAACCGCCGTAGAGCCCCGCCAGATACACCCCGGCCAGCAGGGGGAGGGTTGTGTCCTGCCGCTGTGGATGGCGCCGGTCGATCCAGGCCCTGATGCGGGGCTGCAGGGCCATCAGCATTGAGGCCAGGGCGATCAGCAGCGGCACCACCGCCGCGAACAGCTTCGCCGGCAGGGCCAGCAGCAGGATCGCGCCGCTCAGGCCCCCCAGCAGGGAGGCGGGCACCAGGGCCAACAGGTTCGAGCGGTGGCCCGCCAGCAACGGGCGGTAGGCCAGCACCCCCGCAGCGTTGCCCGGGATCAGGCCGAGGTTGTTGGACACGTTGGCCAGCACCGGCGGATAGCCGAGAGCCAGCAGGGTGGGGTAGGTGATCAGGGAGCCTCCGCCCACCAGCACGTTGAGGGCGCCAGCGAGGGCTGCCGCTCCGATGATCAGTGCCGCCTCCACCCAGCCCATCGCCGGCCATCTCCAGTGGACGCCGCATCGGGGCGTCCTTGACAAACCAGCTTGCATCGACCGGGGGCGAAGGGATGGGCCAGACCGTGGCCGGTGCCGTTCGAATGGTGCGATGGCGGACGCCGCCGCAGCGCTCGTCGGGCGCCGGTCCCTGACAACGATCGACAACATCAGCAGGATGCAGGGATGTGTGTTGCCCCCCAGCAGTTCCGATGCTGAGCCCCTCCCGCGGCCCCGAGCGGCTGATCCGCATCGGTCAGTGGCTGATTGCCTTGCTTTTCGCCTACTTCCTGATCCAGGTGGGCTCCAGCCTGATCGCCGACCTCCCCCTCCTCGCCAAGGCACCGCAGCAGGAGCAGTTCGTCGATCGGTCCCGCTTGGAGCCCCTGTTGGCCGAGCTGAAACCGCTCAACCAGGCGCGCGATGACCTCCAGGGCAGCCTCGAAGGGGTACGGCAAAAGGAGGTGGAGGCGCGGGAGGCTTACGCCACCGACAAGGCGAGTTTCGACAACTGGCGCTCGGCCCGCTCCGCCACCGAGCAGTCGGGCCAGAACCCGGAGGTGATCGCCCGGGTGCGCCAGCTCGACACCCAATTGGACGAGCAACGGCGGCTCAGCGCTGAACGCCAGGGGCTGGAACGGCAGCTGGGCGACCTGCAAAGCCGGATCGGTGCTCCCCAGCGCCAGGTGGAGCAGCTCCAGGCCGAGGCCCAGGCTCGCTGGGAGAAGGCCCGCCAGGGGGCTGAAGGCCGGGCCTTCGGGTTGCGGCTGCTGTTCGTGGGACCGCTTCTCGCCCTGGCGATTTGGCAGTTCCGCCGCTTCCGGGGCACCGACCAGTGGCCCTTCGTCTGGGGCTTCCTGCTGTTTGGTCTGTTCGCCTTTTTCTTCGAGCTGGTGCCCTATCTGCCCAGCTTTGGGGCCTACATCCGCTACGGCGTTGGCGCGCTGCTGACCTTCCTCGGCGGCCGGGCCCTGATCGGCTGGCTCAACGCCTACCTGTTGCGCAAGCAGGCGGAACAGGCCGCCCCCCAGCAGGAGCGCCAACGCCAGATTCGCTACGAGGGTGCGCTCCAGGCGCTAGGGCGCAACCAGTGCCCCAGCTGCGAACGTTCCTTGACCCGCAGCGAAGGCCAGCTGCCCAACTTCTGCATGCATTGCGGCCTGCAGATCCAGCGCGATTGCCCCCGCTGCAACCATCACCATCTGAGCTTTTTCCCCTACTGCCCCTCTTGCGGTTTGGTAGCCCCCACCGAGGACAGGGCTTCGGAACTGGATGGCGGAACAGCGAACCCAACGTGAATCCTGTGGTATGGCGATGTTGGGACGGCTTGGAATCCTCCCGGTCTCCTCAGCCTTCCTGTCGCCGTAGCGATTCCACCCTCCGCTGCAACAGGGGCAGAGCCGTTTCGGGCCAACGGGCGGAGTATCGGTAGAGCTGAGCGATTGAGCTGTTGTGTTTCTCCACTGCATTGCCGTACGAGCTGATGGCTTTGCGGTGATTGCCAATGGCCTGGATCACAGTGGTGGCATTGGCCTCCCCGCGGCGGAAAGCATGGCTGGCGGCCTCGATCGCCCGAGACGATTCCCGCAGCTGGTCGTTCGCTGAGCTGATCACGATCAGGCTGCTGATGTAGGCCGCGTGGCTGATCTGCACCTCCGCCACGATGGCGAGGCGATCCAGTTCGGCCTGCTGGTTGGAGGCGATCGCGCGTTTTCGCTCGGCTGTCGCCAGGGCGGCACTGATGCCGCCATCTTCAATCGGCCAGTTGAAATAAAGCCCGGCGTCCTGGGTCCTGCTGATGCTCATGCCACGCCCGCTCTTCGTCATGGATCTCTGGGTGTAGCGATCGCCCTCCAGGCCGCTGCTGGCCTGCAACCAGAAGCTAGGCAGCACCTGGTTGCTGATCGCCTTGGCATTCCAGCCAAACTGTTCGGACTCCGCCAGGTTGGCTTTGATTTCCTCGCGCAATGCCAGAGCCTGATCGATCGTCTGCTTCAGGCTGAGATCCCATCGCCCCTGCTGCCGCAGCGGATCCGAGGGCATGGCGAGGTCTCCTGGTGGCAGGCTCAGCAAACGCGCCAACTCTGCCGCTTGGCGAATCACCTGCTCGTGGCTATTGATCTTGAAGATGAGAAGATCGAGTTCCTCAGCGGCAAGCTGGCCACGTTCACTTTCGCTGCTGTCAGAATTGGACCCCCTTTCTCGAGCAACTTTTACCAGCGCATAGGTGAGTTTAGCAAGCTCGGAATAACTTTTTTCGAGATCACGCTGTTTCTGAAGTTCAGCGTAGGTCTGCTGAATATTGAGAATCAGATTGCGGGCGCTGATGTCGAACAACAGTCGACTTGCCCGCAGGGAGGCCAGCGAGGCCTTGGTGCGGGGTGTACGGCTGGGGTCGAAGAACGTCCACTGCAGTTGACCCCCAGGCAGCAGATAACGGCCGTAAGAAATCTCATTGTTGCTTCTGGTCGTCTCAATTCCGACCAGGCCCGGGGAATCGTTCTTACCCAATATGGTCGGCACCCATTCGCGACGGATGGCAATGGTCTGCCATTGGGCGGCCTCGATCTCGGCGTAGCCCTGGGCCAGGAGCGGGTTGCGCGCCAACCCCATGGCCATGGCCTGCAATTCACTCAGCTTTTGGGCCTTGTGTTCGAGATGGTCTTCGTGTTGACGCAGCCGCTCGAACAGCTTGCTGCTTTCATCCCTGGAAGGGTCGGGTGCGGCCTTGCCAAGGGGAATCTGCGCTCCTAGGGCGACAATGACAACCAGACGGCTTACCAGGCGCATCGGGCTCGCGGGACGGGGGGATGGCGTGTCGGTTGGCACGAAGCGTGCGGGCAGTGAGCAAGGGAAGGGCGTATGACGTGGTTGGCACCTGGCCAAGACCGGCTGATTTAGATCATTCTTGTAATTAATTGATAAAATCTCCCCAGTGCCACACCGATCAAATCGAGAACCATGAAGGTGTGAATGGCAACAAGGATTTTGCCCGTGCGATTGAGGCCGGAAACCTCAGGCCTCCCCCGTCGTACGAGGGCCATCAACGACGCATGGTAGTAGTCGAATGTGCTCAGGGAATCACCTTTGTCGCTGATTTCGACGACGGTTCCCGGGTTTTCTTTCCCGACCCAGTCGAAACGCCAGAAGATCCAGCCCCAGGCAATCACGAAGAAAATCAGGTAGGTGAAGATCTGGCCAAGCAGCATCGATGGCGCCCCTGGAGGCGTGAGCAGAAGCAGATTGATCTTGAGGAAGTGAATGGTCAGATTGAAGCTGATGAAAGCCCCTGCAATGATATCAATCCATCGGCGCGGAATGCCGCGCCTAAGTAGCACGCTCAGCACAAGCAGTGCGATGATTGACCAAGAGGCGTAAAGGCCATAATGTGCGTTTTCAGTTACGATGTATTTGAGCGTATTCTTGAGTGCATACGTTTTGTCTGATTTCGACGTATCAAGCACATTCACATAATTTAACATCTGCAATCGCACCAGGATGAGACTCAGCAAAATCCCCGCTTCCTTAAGCTGCTCCTGGGCTTCTCGAGCGGACAGTCGCCCCCAGGGCTTTTGGGGCCGATTGGGCTGAGGTGCCGCTGGGGGCTGCTGAAGCTCCGATGGCATTCCAACCATGTGCGCATCTGCGCGGACCATACCGCCTCTGGACTGGGCGCATCGGTTCATCAGCGCCATGGTCGCCACCTAGCTGGGGGTGGTCCTTCCTGCTGCTTGGCCGCGAAGCGACCCCTAAAGTTCAACGATCGTGCCGGCTTTCGGGATGGTCGTTCCCCCCCTGCTGATCGCCCGACCCCTTCAGGACCAGATTCAGGACCAGACACTTAACGGAGCCGACGCCCTGCTGCTCCCAGCCCTCGCCAACCGCCACGGCCTAATCGCCGGCGCCACCGGCACCGGCAAAACGGTGACACTGCAACGGATCGTCGAGCAATTCAGCCGGATTGGCGTGCCCACCCTGCTGGCCGATGTGAAGGGCGACCTCTCCGGCCTGGCGGCGGCGGGAATGGAGAAAGCGGTGTTCAGCCAGCGGCGCGAACAGCTGGGATTGGAGCCGGCGGTCTTCGCCCCCTGCCCGGTGGAGTTCTGGGATGTGCTGGGCGAGCAGGGCCATCCGCTGCGGGCCACCATCTCCGAGCTGGGGCCGATCTTGCTGGCCCGCCTGCTCAACCTCAACGACACCCAGGCCGGGGTGCTCACGATCGCCTTTCGCATCGCCGACGACCAGGGCTTGCTGCTGCTCGATCTCAAGGACCTGCAGGAACTGCTGCGCCACCTTGGCGAAAGCGCCCGCACCTGCCAGACCACCTACGGCAACATCTCGGCCGCCAGCGTCGGGGCGATCCAGCGGGGCCTGCTGGCCCTGGAGCAGCAATCGGCCGATCGCTTCTTCGGTGAGCCCTCGCTCAACGTGTTGGACTTGCTCCAGACCGACGGCGATGGCCACGGGGTGGTGAACCTCCTGGCGGCCGACCAGCTGGTGCTTTCGCCGAAGCTCTACGCCACGGTGATGCTCTGGCTGCTCTCCCAGCTGTATGAGCAGCTGCCCGAGGTGGGCGATGTCGAGAAGCCGAAGCTGCTGGTGATCTTCGATGAGGCCCACCTGCTCTTTGATGGCGCGCCACAGGTGCTGCTGGAGAAAGTGGAGCAGGTGGTGCGGCTGATCCGCTCCAAGGGGGTGGGCCTCTACTTCTGCACCCAGAACCCCCTCGACCTTCCCCCGAAGGTGCTGGGCCAGCTCAGCAATCGCGTCCAGCACGCCCTGCGGGCCTTCACCCCCCAGGAGCAGAAGGCCGTGAAGGCGGCAGCCACCACCTTCCGCCCCAATCCGCCCCTCGATGTGGAGGCGGCGATCGGCGAGCTGGCGGTGGGCGAGGCCCTGGTGTCGTTCCTGGATGAAAGGGGCGCACCCTCGCCGGTGGAGCGGGCCCTGGTGGTGCCCCCCGAGAGCCTGGTCGGACCGATACCCCCCGAGGAGCGCAGCCGGCTGCGGCTGGCCTCGCCGCTTCATGACCACTACCGCGAAGCCGAGGACCGGGAATCGGCCTACGAACGGCTGCTCCAGCGGGCCGCCGAGGCCGCCGCCGCCGCCGAAACCGCCAAGCGCGAGGCCGAGGCGGCCAAGCAAGCCGAAGCCCTGGCCAAGCAGGAAGCCACCGAGCAGCAGCGCCTGGAGCGGGCCCAGCAGCGCAGCCAGGAACGCGACGCCGCCCGGGCCGCCGCCACTGCCGCCCGTGAGAAGGAGCGGCTGCTGCTCTCGTTGGCCGGGGAGGCCGGCAACCTGTTTGGCGGTCGCACGGGGCGGAGCATCGCCCGGGGCTTGATGGGGGGGATCCTGGGGCGGCGCTGAGCCGGGCC
>Ga0310330_100350_pt1 | contig 13267 bp, 11 predicted proteins | sample LakMicDCLTotalB5_FD_195544 | JGI IMG/M metagenome (GOLD analysis project Ga0310330, IMG submission 195544) | Enriched freshwater cyanobacterial communities from Lake Michigan, Michigan, United States - MI23.DCL.Total.B5 (v2) (version 2) | ecosystem: Environmental > Aquatic > Freshwater > Lake... | reverse complement strand
CACGACCTGGTGGATCCCACCGTTCCGGCCGGCATGGTGAGGATCAGTGACGGCAGCCAGGAGCGCTTCATCTGGCCGGTGCACCTGAGCGGCTGGCAGCAGCAGGGCTGGACCCTGATCGCTGCCGCCACCGGCGTTCAGATCACGCCCCAGCCGACAGCGCCTGCAGCAGTGATCGAGGTGCTGCTGGCAGAAGAGACGCCAGAGCCGAGCTCATCCGAACCCATGCCAGCCAGCACTGCGGCTGGGGGAGCTGCCAGTTGGGAGCTGGAGAGCAGCGCCACAGGCGAGGCGCTGCTGCTCGACGACCCGCTGCTGTGATTGGTGATCGCTCCCGTGCGCTCCCTCCTGCCATCCCAAGCGAGCAGCACGGCAGCCAGTCCGCAGCTGATTCGGCTCGTGCCGCCCCTGGGCTGCCCGGGCGAGAGCGTTTGGGTACCGACGGTGGAGGTAACCCGCTGGGAGCAGCAGGGCTACCGCCGCGCTCCCATACCCGCAGCACCGCTGGAGCTGGCCTGGCTGCCGGCTGCAGCGGTGCCGCAGGACCCGGCCAACAGCACCGCGGTTCAGCTGCTGCTCCTCGCACGGCAACCGCTGCCAACAGCCCTGACGATTGATTGGGGCGACGGCAGCGTTGAGACCTGGCCCTGGCCGGCTGGCGACGGCAGCCCGCGCCTGCGCCATGCCTATGCCTGCGCCCAGGACTGGCAGGTTTCGGCAGAACTGAGCGACAGCGGCATCAGCGCCGAGCTGGCGGTGCATCTGCTGGGCTGTCCGATCTGGCCGCCACCGCCACCCCTACCGCCAGGGGCGATTCAACCGCTGATCCCCGGCAGTGGCCTGCTCGGCCAACCGTTTGATGGCCGCCGCCGCGAGCAGTGGCAGCTGCAGCCCTGGAGTGGCGGCGCCAGCAGCGGCGGCGTACCCGCCAGCGATGGATCCAGCACCCGCTACCTGCGGGCCGATGGCCTCTGGGCCATCCCGCCGGGCAGTGACGGCGGCACCCGCTGGTGGAGCGGCGAGGGGCCACCCGGCCAGCTGCCCGACGCCCAAGCGGGCGACTTCTATCTCGATACCCGCAGCGGTGATCTCTATACGTTGACGGCTTGACGCCAGCGGGAGCGGAACACGGGAAGATGCCCCTGAACGGGAGCCTGCATGAGCCGCTACCGCGTCGTTGGCGCAGAAGCTGAGTGCGAACCAGGCTCCAATGGACTGGTGTTGCGGAACCTTCTGGGCATCACCGATCCAGAGGAAATGGCCAACGTTGAGCAGGGGCTTCTACGCCAGCTCTACCAAGTGGTGCTGAGTGACCGCGCCTGCCAGGACAGGCTGACGACGGCGTTGCTGACGTCATGGCACAGCCGTTGGCTGGAGAACATTTACACATGGGCAGGAGCTGAGAGGACTGTCAATGTCAGTAAAGATGGCTTCCTCTTTGCACCAGCCCGCTTTATTCCTGATCTGTTGCTTGAGTTCCAGCAGCAGCAACTCGATGTCTTGACACCATGCAGGCCTACGAGCATCGATGAGCTGCTTTATGCGCTCAGTTCAGTGCATGTTGAGCTGATCTTGATTCACCCCTTCCGTGAAGGCAATGGACGCATCGCACGGCTTCTGTGCGACGTGATGGCTTTTCAAGCCGAGATCGGACCTTTGGACTACACGGAATGGGATCGAAGTCCCGACGACTATTTCGCGGCGATCCAAGCCGGTCACGGGCGCGACCTTGAGCCGATGAAGCAGCTCTTCAGGCGAGTGTTATCAGGCGCCGATTGACGACCACCTGCGGTGAGGAGACCAGCTTGGCCTCGATGCTGCTGATCGACTGACGGGTCTCGATCGCCGTGGAGCTCGCGACAGAGCGAATGATCCGCTGCTGCAGCGGCCGCCGGCGAGCCAGAGCGCGCAGTCTCAGAAGCTCTTGATCTGCTGCCGCCATCGTTTCGACCTCCTTTGGAGCATCCTCGCACTGACTGGCCTACGGGGCCAGTGCAGCTGCTGCAGTTAGGCGGCAATAGCAACCGACCCCTTCGAACGGCCAGCTGGACCGCAGGCGTACGGCCATGCCCTGGACCCACAGCACCAACCTCAAGGGCCCCTCGATGCTGCGGGTGGCGCGGCTGCCCGCGGCACTCAGCACGACTTCCAACACCAGCTGGCTCACCCTGTTCAGCACACCCCTGTCGGCGCAGCAGGTGCTCTCCTTTGCAGCGGAGCTCTACTTCTCCAGCGGCGCCAACAACACCGGCCTGGTGACCACCCTCTCAGGCCCCGCCACACCGCAAGCGGTGATCCACAACCTGGTGACGGGTGAATCGCTCACCAGCTTTCGCAACCTCACCGCCAGCAGCTACGACACGCCCCTGATCGGCACCACCTCCGCGGGAAGTTCGGTGCTCAGGGCCCAGGTGAGCGGCACGGTGGAGAACGGCGCCAATGCCGGCAACCTCACCCTGCGTTTCCGCTCAGAGGTGGCCGGCACAGCCGTGACGGTGCTGCGCGGCTCCTGGTGGCAGGTGCTGCAGCACTGAGCTGCACTCGCTCACCCCAGCGCAATAACGGCAATAGGGGGTGTGCTCTCGCCGGCCACAGGGCCGTTGCTCTTTCATGGCCTGGATTCCCTCCGGTTCGCTTAAGGGTCCGCAAGGGGATCTCGGCCCGCAGGGCCCCCAAGGGGTGCAGGGCCAACCCGGTGCCGATGGCGCCCAAGGCGTGCAAGGGCCACAGGGACCAGCGGGGATGCAGGGCGTTGCAGGCCCGGAAGGACCGCAGGGTCAGCAAGGCATCCAAGGCGCACCGGGACTGGGCATCACCTTCAAGGGGCATGTGGCCACCGTGGCGGACCTGCCCGCCGATGCAGCCCAGGGCGATGCCTACATCGTGCAAGCGGATGACTCCTTCCGCGTCTGGGATGCCACCAGCAGCAACTGGGTGGATGGGGGTTCGATCCAGGGACCCCAAGGCATCCCCGGCCCACAGGGACCTCAAGGCCTGCAGGGAGAGCCGGGCCCCCAGGGCCTGCAGGGGGTGGAGGGCCCAAGCGGCCCCCAGGGCAGCCGCGGCACCGGCTGGTTCACCGGCAGCGGCGCACCCACAACCGTGCCCGGATCTGTGCCGGGTGACTTGTATCTGGATCAAACCAACGGCGATGTGTACGTGCTGAGCTGAGGCCCCGCGCTGCGTGCTGATCACGCCCGCCGGGCCGGGATGGGCTCAGGCCAGCATCAGCCGGCGCTGCGCCTCGAGCTGGGAGCGCCGCAGCAGCTCCTGCTCGGCCAGCAGCCGCTCATCGAGCTCATCGATGCGGGCAAGACACTGCTGGATTGCCGGGATCACCTCCTCCTCCAGCAGGGTGATCTCCTCTTCTCCATAGGGCTGCTCGATCCAGGTACGCCGCAGCGCCAGCCCGCGCCGGCGCAGCAGGATCTCCTGCACGGAGCGGAGCGTGGATTCCAGCAGCAGGAAGGGATCTTCCTCAGGCCGGCAGAACGGCGATTCCGCGGAAGCCGGGATGCCTGCAGCAGAGCGTGTGGCCATGACGATCGGCGCCGAGAGCGGCGCAGCGACGGGACCGATCCCAGCAGAGGCCTGACGACAGAAAGGCCTCAGACTGGAGAGGCCCGGAGTAAGCGAACTTGAGTCACGGCAGTAGCTGACTTGATACTGGAATAGTCATTGGATGCGGTGGCTCCGCGCAGATCACAACACTTGCAGGAAAAGCCAATGGTGGCTGACACACTCATTGAGACGTACTGGCAGCAAGGCGGGACCCATGTCGCCGAAGCCAATCAGTCGAGACAATAACCACAACTGAACACCAGAAGCAGAAAATAAAATCAATTTACGTCAATACCAGCTAACGCATCTGGCAACACTTTCCCCAAATCAGCAAGAAAAGAGTTAACCGAATTCCAAAACCCTATTAGCTCGATTTGAGGGTTGTCCGCCAGCGATTCCATCAAAAAAGAGTACTTGCGAAGCGAACCCGTGCCATGAGCCTCTGCAGTTCGAAACTTGTCGTCAAATTCAGTCAAAAGATTCTTTAGACCTAAAACAGTATCGGCGTCCAAGAATCCGTGAGTATTTGCGATTTTCTCAAAAGTTTTCTTCTTGCTACTCGAGCCAGAAAAGCGCTCGTACTCACCAGGCGAATAGATCAGAATGATAAGACCCATTATCTTATCCCATATAGCCCTATACCTCAACACATAGGATGAATTAAAGCGATGAATATCCATCTTTCCAAAGAACTTATCTTCTGACTCGAGAACGGATCCACCTTCAAGCTTTCCCTTGGAAAAAGAGGCGTTCCAAATGGCGCCTACTGCATGGGTGTCCAAAAAGAGCAGTACAATATTGATCTGAATATCGAGCAGAGCATAGAATAATCTTGCGCCGTCTTTTCTGTTGATCAGACGGTCGTAGGCCTCGATTAGAGATACGTGCCTCAGAGAGAGCTGGGCGTGATTAGATGAGTAGTCATCCAGCAACTGCTCGAAGCGTATAACTTCTTCGCGGGAATTCAGGCTGAAGCGTTCATGCATCTTGGAAGGCATTACAATTATCTGTAGTAAATCGGCAATGTTTACTGACAGCCCATGCGAGGGAGCGATCGGGTTTGGATTATGGCAAGGATCCTCAAGCGCTACCCACAACCTGCATGTGCAGCGAAGCGATCGCTTTCTTCTGGGCGCGCTGGACCGCCATGGCACTGATGCCCAGCTTGAGCCCGGCGGCGCGCAGCGATAGGCCCTCCAGCAGGGTGAGCCGCAACGCGGTGGCCTGGGCAGCGGGCAGCTGCTCGACCAGCTGCTCCAAGGCCAGCTCCTCGGCGCCACTACCTGAGGCCAGCTCGGCTGCGGGCGCTTCCAGCTGATCGAGCAAGGAGTGCTCGCCATCAACCTGGGCATCGAGGCTGGCGTGGCCGAGCGGGCAGGTGCCCTTCTCGTGCTCTCGGCGGGAGATGCGCACCAGGCGGACGCGATCGCGGAGGTGGTGCTGCAGGGCTCCGGCGATGCAGCGGCGCAGATAGGGCCCAGCGGGCTCACCTGCGCTGCAGCGGGGAGCGGAGCGGACCAGGGCCTCACGGGCCACCTGGATCAGATCCTCCCGCTCCACCAGCGGGAACAGGCGCCGGGCAGTGGCTGAGGCGATGGCATCGGCCAGGGGCAGGTGCTCCAGCACCAGGGCATCGCGGGCTTTGAGGGCAGAGCGGCTGAGAGCTGCTGCTGGCTGCCGGCGGCGTGAGGGAGAAAGCGTGGAAGCCATCTGGGGGACGGCGGAGAACCCCACCCCCACCGGCCGGCCGCAGCGCAAAGGCAAGGACGCCCCCTTCTGGGGGCGCATGGCCCGATCCTTGACGCGGCGTGAGGACTGGCCGAGGGATCCGGTGGGTGTGCGCCGGCCCGTTGGCAATCCGCTCCCCTGCCCCTGTTTCGACAGCCCCTCAGCGACCCAAGCAGGCAGGAGGCCAGTCCGTCAGCTACTCCGAAGCAGCATTTCAATGCGCCCTGCGCATAGTTTTCCTTGTTCGCAGGAGGAATAAATCAGACCCGGCCCGCCAGCCATAGGCTCCAGCCGTCAAACGCTCACGGAGACTGGCTTCTTGGCTGACGCTTTGCCCTGGGCGGTGCCAGGATTCGCCAGGCGCTGCCAGCTGGTTTCCTTGCCCCGTCCTGTCCCGCAGCCGCCCCGTTACTGCCTCAGCTTCACGGCGGCAGGGCTCAGGCCTGAGCTGGCGGCTGTGATCGCAGCCATCCACCTGGAGGAAGAGGCCGACTGGGCCCGCACCAAAGCGGCTGTGCTGGAGCGCAATGCCCTGCAGGCCCGTTCCGCCAGCTCGGGCAAACGGCTTGAGTCGGAACTACGGCAGCGGCTACAGGGCCTCACCAACTCCCAGTTGCAGCTGCTGGCGCGGGGTACGAGCGAGGAGCGCAGGGCCATGGCCTGGCTGGCGGTGCTCAAGCGCATCCAGATCGCAGCTGAGCTGAGCCGGGATGTGCTGCTGGAGAAGCTCAGCGGCATGGACCCGGTGCTGCGTCGCTCGGACATGGCGGCCTTCTATGAGGACAGTGAGCGCGAACACCCCGAGCTGGCGGCCCTGGCACCTTCCTCCCAGCAGAAGGTGCGATCAGCGCTGCTGCAGATGCTCAGGGATGCAGGGCTCTTGGCCGGCAAGGCGGGCAAGGGCGGAACCCTTGGCACAGTGCAGCGACCGCTCCTCTCGCCGCAGGTGCAGGAACTGGTGAGAAGCGACGATCCAGCACTGCTGGCTGGTTTTCTGCTGAGTCCCTCTGCTCGAGCGGTCAAAGCAGGCAAGGCAAAGGCAGCGAATCCCAAACCCGCTGTGAAACCGGCCAGCAAGCCAGCGCCAAAAGCAGCGACTAAGTCTGCGTCCAAGCCTGCAGCTAAGCCTGCAGCCAAACCTGCGGACAAGGCGGCAGCCAAGCCCAAATCCAAGCCAGCTGCCAAAAAAGCCGCCCCGGCCCGGAGGACGAAACCATGAGCAGCGTCAGCGGCCTCGACAAGCGCCTGCAGGAGGTGCTCACCCGCCCCGACTTCCTCGAGATGCGGGGCGTGGCCAAGGAGGTGCCGATCTTCATTCAGACCTACAGCCCCGCTGATGAAGACCAGCTGCGGGTGGTGGTGAAGGGGGCTGAACAGTTCCTGCGCAAGCAGGGCCTGCGGGTGAAGCAGGTGGATCTCTTTGAGCAGGTGCTGCAGCTGCTGGAGGCCAAGGGCTACCTCGATGTGGTGCTGCAGGAGGAGGCCGGCTGGAGCAAGAGCGACTTATTTGACACCCTGCAGAACGTGGCCGAACCCACCGCAGCGCTGGTACCAAAGCTGATGGAGGCCTTGGGGGACGACACCCAGATCAGCCTGATCACTGGTTCAGGCCGGGTGTATCCGTTCCTGCGCACCCACACGATCCTCGAAGCGCTGCAGCCGGCGATGGTGCGTCACCCGGTGGTGCTCTTCTTCCCCGGCGAGTACTCCCAGGACGCCGACGGCGGCTCCTACCTGCGCCTGTTTGGCACCACGACTGCCAGCAAGATCGAAAACCCGCATTACCGCGCCACCAACCTCGACTACTTCGACACCAAGAGCTCATGACTGCCACCACCATCCAAGAGCTCTTCTTCAAGCCGGTTGATCGCCCGATCGATGGGGTGATCAAGGCCGATGACGAGCGGCATCTGCAGGTCGAACTCGATGAGTACGTGATCACTCGGGAGGTGAGCAAGGGCCTGGGTGCCTTCATCGATGCCTACCTGCACAACCCCACCGCCAATGGCGTCTGGATCTCGGGGTTCTTCGGCTCGGGCAAGTCGCACCTGCTGAAGATGCTCTCGCTGATGCTGGATGGCGATAAGCGCGTCTCCTCCGAACAGCCTGGCGAGCAGAGCAAACGGCCGGTTGAGATCCTGCTGCCAAAGGTGGAGGACGAAATCCTGCGCGCCGACCTCAAGAAGGCGACGGCAATCCCGGCGCGCAGCCTGCTGTTCAACATCGATCAGAAGTTCGATGGCATCGGCGGCACCCATGAGGCACCGATCCTCGAGGTGTTCATGAAGGTGCTCAACGAGCTGCAGGGCTATTACGGCAACCAGGGCTATGTGGCCCAGTTCGAGCACGACCTCAACAAGCGCGGCCAGTTCGAGGCCTTTAAGCAGACCTACGAACGGGTCAACGGCCGCAGCTGGGACAACGACCGTGATGCGCTGGCCACGGTGACCAAGCGCAGCTTCGCGAAGGCCTATGCCGAGCAGTTCGGCGGCAGCGAAGATGACGCCATCAAGGTGATCAATGATGCCAAGGACAGCTACCGCCTTTCAATCGAGGGTTTCGCCAGCAGGGTCAAGGAGTATCTAGCTAGTCAGCCGCCGGGCTTCCGGCTCAACTTCTTTGTCGATGAGGCCGGCCAGTTCATCGGCCAGGAACGCAGCCGGCTGCTCAACCTGCAGACCGTGGTGGAGAGCCTGGCGAGTGCCACTGATGGGCGAGCGACGGTGTTCATCACCTCCCAGGCCGACCTGGAGGGAATCCTCGGCCAGGTGAAATTTGAGCAGGCCGATGACCTCAGCAAGATCCAGGGCCGCTTCAAGACCAAGCTCACCTTGGCCAGCGCCGATGTGCAGGAGGTGATCCAGAGGCGCCTCTTGGCTAAAAACCCGGATGAGCCGCAGCAGCTGATTTCGATCTACGAGCAGGAGAGGGAGAACTTCACCACCCTGTTTCGCTTCAGTGATGGCTCAATTCAGCTCAAGGGCTGGGGCGACTGCCAGAGCTTCTGCGGGCTTTACCCCTTCCACCCCTATCAGCTGAGTCTGTTCCAGCAGGCGATCCAGAGCCTGGCGACCCACAGCATTTTTGAGGGCCGCAACATGGCGGTGGGGGAGCGCTCAATGCTCTCGGTGTTTCAGCAGGTGGCGATGGCCATCAAGGAGCTGCCGGTGGGGCGCCTGGCCAGCTTTGACCAGCTTTATGACGGCATCAATGAGGTGATCCGAGGCGACAAAAAGCAGACGATGGTGACCGCCCAAAACCAGGTGGGCGAGCTGGAGCTGCGCATCCTCAAGGCGCTGTTCCTTTTGAAGTGGGTTCCGCAGTTCAAGAGCACGGCGCGCAACATCGCGATCTTGCTGATCAATGAGCCCAGCTTCGACATCCGCGCCCATGAGCAGGCGGTGAAGGATGCACTGATCAACCTGGAGAGCCAGAGCTACCTGCAGCGCAGCGGCGAGATTTACGAGTTCCTCACCGATAAGGAAAAGGAAGTCGAGCAGGAGATCAAGCGCACCGAGGTGTCGGATTCAGAAGTGATCAAGGCGCTGCACCGGATCGTGTTTGACGACGTGCTGCAAAGCAACAAGATCCGTTTTGCCGACAACGGCAACGACTACTCCTTTGCCCAGAAGATCGACGACGGCTTGATCAAGGGCAAGGAGGGCGATGTGGTGGTGAATCTGGTGACCCCAGAGCACCCCAACTACGGCAGCGAGGCGATCCTGCACAGCCGCAACATGGGTGGCACCGAACTGATGGCGGTATTGCCGGGCAAGGAGCGGCTGCTCGATCAGATCCGCAGCCAGCTCAAAACCGACCTCTACATCCGCCAGAACAGCGGCAGCGAAGACGAAACCCTGAACGCCATCTTGGCGATCCGGGCCAAGCAGAACGGCAGCCGCCGCCAGGAGATCACCCGATTAGCAGAAGATCAACTGCGGATGGCCGTGCTGGTGGTGAATGGCCAGACCCTCTCGGTGGGCGAAGGTGACCCCAAGACCCGCTTCAGCAAGGCCTACCAGGAGCTGATCCGCTCGGCGTTCCCCAAGCTGAAGATGGTTCACGGGCCCTTCAGTGAGACCACCGTGGCGGCGGTGGTGCGTGACCAGGACGACCTGCTCGATGGCCTGGCGGTGCAGCTGTCAGAAGCAGAGCAGGAAGTGTTGGTGGAGGTGGAAAGGAGCAAAAATCAAGCCGAGCGGCTGAGCGCAGAAGCGCTGGTGCGCAAGTTTGAGGGGCGCCCCTATGGCTGGAGCAACTGGGCCACCCTCACCTTTATTGCGCGGCTTTACCGGCTCGGGAAGCTGGAGCTGCGGGAGAAGGAGCTGCTCAGCAGCGTGGAGGTGATTGAGGCGCTCACCAACAGCCGCAAGCTGGGCGGCGTGAGTGTGCGCAAGCAGGAGGTGTACGACTCCAACACGGTGAATGCGCTGAAGCGCTTTCATCAGGAGCTGTTCAACACGCAGAGCCTCGGCACCGATGCCCGCAGCACTTGCGAAGCCTTCCGCATGGCAATGGCAGAAGAAGCCCAGGACCTGCGGGAGATCGCAGCCCAAGCCGCCAACTACCCCTTCCTGGCCGCCGTGAAGCCCTGGGCGGACCAGGCCGAGGCGATGGCCAAAAAGGACGACGGCTACCTGCTCAACCAGCTCAATACCTTCAAGGACAGCTGGCTGGATGCCGAGGAAGACCTGATCACACCCCTGAAGCAGTTCCTCAACGGCAACCAGAAGGCGGTCTACGACGAAGTGCGGGCGTTTGAACTGCGCTATGGCGATGAGTTTGCCGACTTGCCGGCCGAACAGGTGGCGCCGCTGCGAATGCTGCTGGAGAGCGACAAGCCCTATGCCGGCGGCCTGATTCCCCAAGCCAAAAGCGCGATCGCTGAGCTGCAGAAGCAGCTGGGCGAGCGACTGGCGGCGGCCAAGGCCAAGGCGCTTGAGGAGATCAGCGAGCAGGAAGCCCGGCTGAAGGCAACGGCCGACTTCCAAAAGCTGGAGACCAGCAAACAGGAGCAGGTGCTGGCAGCAACGGCGGCGGCAAAGACTGATGTGGAGGCCGCGAGCCAGCCAGGACGGGCCTTGCTGCGGGTGAGCCGCTACCGGAACGATGAGGTGCCCAAACAGCTGCAGCGGATGGCGGCCTTGGTGGCGCCACCGGACAGACCAACGCCTGAACTGATCAAGGTGGTTCCGGCTTCTGCTTTGAAGGTGAACTGCCCGCTGAGCCAGATCACCAACAGCCAGGAGCTGCAGCAGTGGCTCGATGCCCTCCGGGCCTCAGCTCAGGCAGAGCTTGACCAGGGCCATCGGATCAGTCTCTGAACTCTGCCTTCTCTTCCTGCTCACTCGTTTCTCAGACCTGCAACTGATCCATGCCCGTCAACACCGCTGCCCTGAAGACCTTCGCTCCGGCGATGCGTCGGCAACTGCTGGAGGCGGTGGGCCGCAAGCTGGATCGGCTGCTGCACCAGGCCAGCGCCGACACCCTGACTACCGCCGCCGGCCCGATCGCAGAGCTGCGGCAGCAGGAGGCCCACAACCGCCAGGAGCTGCTGGAGCGGGTGGCCTACAGCTGGTTCAATCGCCTGGCGGTGCTGCGCTATCTCGATGCCCGGCTCTGGCATCCCTTCGGCGCCAGGGTGTTGATGCCGCAGGCGGAATCGGAAACCCAGCCCGAATTACTGAAACTGCTGCGCAGTGGCAGCCTGCCCGCCGAACTGCAGCCACACACCGATGAGGCGCGCCTGCAGGGCCTGCTCGATGGCCGGCTCCCCACGGCCCAGGCCGGCGCCGATCCCCAGGGGGAGGTGTATCGCGAGCTGATCCTGGCGGTGTGCCGCTCCTATCACAAGCTGCTGCCGGATCTGTTTGAAGGGCTGGATGATGCCAGCGAGTTGTTGCTACCGGACGACCTGCTCAGCGATGGCTCGATTGCCGGCGGGTTTCGCAGCCAGATCAGCGACAGCGATTGTGAGGATGTGGAGATCATCGGCTGGCTGTATCAGTTCTATATCTCCGAAAAGAAAGACCAGGTGATCGGCAAGGTGGTGAAATCGGAGGACATTCCGGCCGCCACCCAGCTGTTCACTCCCAACTGGATCGTGAAATACATGGTGCAGAACTCTCTGGGCGAGCAGTGGCTGGCCACCTATCCGAGTTCAGCTCTCAAAGTCCAGATGGAGTACTACATCGAACCCGCCGAGCAAACGGATGAGGTGAAAGCGCAGCTGGCGGCGATCACGCCGGAATCGCTCAACCCCGAAGAGCTCACCCTGATCGATCCGGCCTGCGGCTCAGGCCATATTTTAGTGGAAGCCTATGAACTGTTCAAGGCGATCTATCTGGAGCGCGGCTATCAACAACGGGAGATTCCGCAGCTGATCCTGGAGAAGAATTTGCATGGTCTCGATATCGACGAGCGGGCGGCCCAGCTGACCAGCTTTGCGCTGATGATGAAGGGCCGAGGTGATGATCGGCGACTGTTTGAGCGCGGCATCCAGCTCAATGTGATGGCGCTGGTGAACAGCGACGGGCTGGATTTGGAGGCCTTGGCCAATGCCGTCAACCTTGGCGACCATGGCCTGAAGCTGGCGGACCTTGTGGAGCTGAAACAGCTGTTTGAACACGCCACCACCTTTGGCTCGCTGATTCAGGTGCCTGATGGGTTGGCATTGAAATTGCCTGCGTTGAGGCGGTTGAGTGAGCTGAAGGAGCAGGACATGCTTGTGACGAAGGGATTGAAGACTCTGGAACCGCTGGTGCGGCAGGCTGAATTACTGGCGGCACGGTATGACGCTGTGGTGGCGAATCCGCCGTACATGGGAAGCGGAGGCATGAATGCGACTGTGTTGAAGTTCGTCAAGGTTTATTTCCCTGACGCCAAGAACGATCTTTTTGCCTGCTTCATAGAACGTGCATACACACTTGCAAAGGATATTGGCCGCACATCTATGGTCACGATGCAAAGCTGGATGTTTCTGTCTTCGTTTGAGAAGTTGCGACAAAGGATTCTTCGGGAAAAGACAATTTACTCGCTCGCACAAATTGGATTCAACAGCTTTCCATCGCTGAATTCTAAGATTGCTGTTGCGGCGATGTTCTCCCTTTCCAATCGCTACCATCCAGGCTTTGTGGGGTCCTTCATTGATCTCAACTCGGCACCACAGTCAGCAGACAAAGACGCTGTCTTCTTGTCTCGTAAAAGCCCCATTTGCTTTCAGGTCACTCTTGATGAATTCCTCAAGATCCCTAGAACAGCAATGGCATATTGGGTGAGTACGCGGGTGCGCGAGATCTATCAGCAGACTCGACAGACGATAGCCGAAATTTGCGAGCCAAGAAAGGGATTGATTAGCTCAGATGACGAGAGGTTTTTTAGGACTTGGGCAGAAGTAAGTATGCACCACTTCATTTCAGATGCCTCTGCTGGCGAACAAGTGCGATTGCCACGAAAGTGGGTTCCACTGAACAAGGGGGGCGCTTATCGAAAATGGTTCGGCAATCACGAGTTAGTGATGGACTGGGGTGATGATGGTCGAGAGATGAAGGCGTGGGAAGCATTTATACAGAAAACACGAAACGCTGGCGGAAGAGTTATCAACGAAGGATTCTACTTCAAGCCTGGTACCACCTGGTCAGACGTAACTTCAGGGCAAAACTCTTTTCGTTCGATGCCGCCCGGCATGATCTTTAACGCAAGAGGACCTGCAATTTTTGGCCGGAATAAAGCTGAAGACTTGTTATTTCTTGGATTCCTGAACTCAGTAGTTGCACGTGAACTCTCTAGATCAATAAGTCAGTCGATTTGCCTTAACCCATCTGACCTAGGGCTCTTGCCCTATCCCTATTCGATTCAAGATGATCACAGGTCGCTGATCAAAGTCCTAGTTGAATTCTCATTGCGCGACTGGAACGCCTACGAACGCTCCTGGGACTTCCAATCCCTCCCCCTCCTGACAGCTTCCTCCGATCCCGCC
>Ga0310330_100347_pt1 | contig 13322 bp, 23 predicted proteins | sample LakMicDCLTotalB5_FD_195544 | JGI IMG/M metagenome (GOLD analysis project Ga0310330, IMG submission 195544) | Enriched freshwater cyanobacterial communities from Lake Michigan, Michigan, United States - MI23.DCL.Total.B5 (v2) (version 2) | ecosystem: Environmental > Aquatic > Freshwater > Lake... | reverse complement strand
CTCCTAGTGTTACTTTTGCGTTCTCCCGTTTTGTAGCTTAAAATTTATCGGACAATTTATCTAAATTACGGTCAACAACAGGGTTACGTATTTCTATATACCAACCGTCTTCGCCAAAAACTCCATTTTCAGTAATTTCTGGTTGCAGCTGGGGGTCTGACTCCTCAGCTGCTTCATGGTATTTACGAATTTCTTGATTTAAATTTGCTTCTGTTTTAGCTTCACGCCAAGTTGTTTCAAGCCAAATAATTAAGGATTCGATACACTTAGTAAAGAATTGTTTGAAGGTCATTATCGTGCCTTTTGAATCTGCTAAACAGCAACGTTATATGTTTTCTCAGAAACCTGAGATTGCTAAGAAAATGGTAGAACACGCTAAGGCTGCTGGGCAACCAATTGTTAAAGGTAATAGTAAAAAAGGTGGCAAAATGAGTAAAGGTTATAAGACCAAATAGTTATGGCTCAATCAGGTGGGAGGCGTCCGCAAACGCGACTACAGAACACTGCTGACCGTAGGGCTGTAGAGGCTGCTAGGGCTCGTGGTGATGAACGGGTTACTGGTCGTGTGTTGCAGGGTCCTGCTGGAAGCAAACCTCAGAGCACCACTAACGCCCGTGTCGGCCAGCAAGGTGGTTTGACTATGCAAGGGCCACGGAACCCTAATCGCAATAACAGCAGCCCCCTGCCGCCTGCTAAAGAGCGTCGTGGCGGCTATATGACCTATACGGTACGGGCTACAGGGGACACTTCACGTAACCCTGAGTTGGCTCGTTATGTGCCTACTGACCTAGCTAAAAACGCTCCTATGCGCCGCTCTCCTATGGAGCAAGCAGTTGGTAACGCAACCAACATGCTTGGTAGGGCTGCTACGTTGCTTCAAGCTGCAACTGTTGATGTAGCTAATCCTCGCCCTGCTGCAGCACAGCAGATGACTCAAGCTCAGCTAAACAAAGAGTACAGCAGGCAGAAAAAGGAGTATCAAGGTAAGCAAGATAAAGGTTCTTTTGACAGCGCTTTTGGTACCGCTCGTAAACAGGGTGCCAAGGAATTTACTTGGCGTGGCCGTCAGTACAACACAAAACTTAAAGGAGTTTAATCATGGCTAAAGGACCGTGCTGGAAAGGCTACGAAATGATTGGTACCAAAAAGAAAGGTACCAAAACTGTCCCTAATTGTGTACCCAAAGGTAAGTAATTATGCCGTCATTTGAAATTCGTGGATCCGGTGATCAAAAAAAGCCAGGACCTAAATTGCCCAACATGTACACACCTACAACTCCGATGAAACCTAATCCAAATCGTAGGTTTGAATCCGGTGTAGTAGATACTACAGCTGTGCGTTTAGCTTATAAAATGAAAGAAGGGTTTGGTAAAAATTCATAACAATGGACCCATCCTTTCTTTTATCCTTATTTTTTGGTTTTGCCACTATTGGTGGCGGTACTTTTGCTTGGACTCACCGCAGGCACAGTGAACTAGATCAACGTCTTGATACCGTTGAGATGACACTTCACAAAGAGTTTGTTAGAAAGGACGAGCTAATGCCAATGATGGATCGACTGGATAAGAAGATTCAACACATTGATGAAAAGTTAGATCGCATTTTTTTTAATGGCCGACACTTCTCTTCGTGACGTAGCTAAGTACTACAACAATCAAGAGCATCAAAACTTTGCTTTGGATTTTCTGCAGGATCAGATTCCTCCAGGAACCATGGCAAAGTTTTCTGATCTGTGGCGGTCAGGACCTAAAAACAATATTCCTAGTACTGGTTCTTGGGATGGTGTTGTTGAGTTAGCTCGTAAAGCTGGAGCTAAGTATCCAGAGCTTGTTGCTGCACAGTGGGCTCTTGAAAGCAACTGGGGTAAAGATACAAGTGGTGTTCACAATTATTTTGGTCTTAAAGGCGCTGGTAGTCAGCTAAATACAACTGAATACATTAACGGTAAGGCTGTAACAATTAAAGATGGCTTTAAAAACTTTTCAAGCCTTGAAGAGTGCGTTAAATACCTTGTAGATCGTTGGTATAAAGATTACAAAACCTGGGATGGTGCTAATAACGCCAGCAGTGTTAATAAAGCTGCTGAGTGGCTTATTAAAGAGGGGTATGCAACTGATCCTAAATATGTAGCCAAACTTCTTACTCTTGTTAACAAAAACAAGTCATCAGAGGTTCGTGTAGGGCAACTCCTCAAAGTTCCGTATGAATATCAACTTGATAACGGGCCTACCGGATATCGTGAGTGTTTTTCAAGTTCCTGCGCAATGGTGGCAAGATACTACGGCAAGTGTAAAAACGATAACGTCTATAACCAAGTCAGGAGTGTCTATGGTGACTCGACAGATGTAAATGCGCAGCTTAAGGCCCTTAAATTTCTTGGGTTAAACGCTACGTTTACTCAAAAAGCCTCAGAAGCCTCTCTAAGGGCCGAAATTGACGCTGGACGACCTGTAGTGTGCGGATGGCTCCACAAGGGTCCTGTAGGGGCTCCTAGCGGGGGCGGACACTATTCTGTGGTGATTGGTTATACCGCTGATTCTTGGATCTTAAATGACCCAAATGGAGAAGCTAATTTAGTTAGCGGTGGTTACGTAAATCACACCAAAGGTTTTGAAGTTGCTTACAGCAAGAAAAACTGGAACAAACGTTGGCTTATAGAAGGACCTAATAGTGGTTGGGCAGTTATTATTAAGCCGTAGCGCTACCTCTACTTTTATGAACTTTTCTGATCCTGCAGTACTTGCAACTTTCTGGTCTTTGGCTTTTGTTATCTCTGAAATTATCGGGATGTCAAAGCTGAAGGAAAACAGCGTCGTACAGTTGTTGTTGAAACTTTTCCGAGTGCTCTATGGCAGCTTCGCCAAAAAAGTCACTAAATAGTACAGAAGGTCTTGCTTCAGATAGCGATCTATACAGTTTGCACCGTTTGGTTGCAACTAAGTTGATCGACCAACTGAACAGGGACGATGTTAAAGCTAGTGATCTTGCTAACGCAATTAAATTTCTCAAAGACCAAGGTATTACTGCTCTCAATGGCGGTGATGTATCTGCTATTTCTGAGATGATTTCTTCTCTTCCAGAAGTAGATATTAAAAAGGTTAGATCGTATATTGGTGCTTAGGAACTAATCCTCCTATATGTACCAAGCAGAGACCCCGGAATGGTGACAACACCTTCTGGGGTTTTTGTGTACCTAACCCCTGATGAGGCGATGGCTAACCTTTCGGCTCTACAACGCAAAGAAGCGGTTTCTCAGTGGCGACAATCAATTAAAGAAGCCTTTGGGCATAAATGTGCCTATTGCGGCTGTTTAAGCGACAAGTTAACGCTTGATCACGTACACCCCAAGACTCGTGGTGGCCAAGACGTATCAACAAACGTTGTTCCAGCTTGTAACCGTTGTAACCACAGCAAGGGTTCTGAGCACTGGATGCTGTGGTATCAGCGCAAACCTTACTACTGTGAGGAACGTAAAAACGTAATTTCAAAATGGATCAGTTCGACGAGATTTACGCAGCTCTACCCAATAGCGGTGTAGATATGCCACCTGCTGTTTGCTTAACTCCAACGATGGAGCAGCAACTACGCCTAGAGCGCATAAGGCGTGAGTTAGACCAAGTAAAGCGAGCAGATCTTGAGGAGCTACTCCTGAATTACATCAGGATGACTTTTATCCTGCAGAATAACCTCAGTCAAGTTTTCAAGTGGGCTAGTGGCAAGAAGCAAAAATCAGACTGAACAGATAATCCAGGAGGCCGTTGAGAGTTTCCCTGTTTTTGCTACTCATTTGTGGCACTACTTACGGCTTCCTAGCCCTACACCAATCCAATACCAAGTTGCTGATTACCTGCAAACAGGTCCCAGCAGAAGGATCATCATGGCGTACCGAGGCTGCGGTAAGTCCTTTCTTACTGCAGGGTATGTGCTCTGGCGCTTGCGTCGTGATCCTGACTGTAAAGTGCTGGTGATCTCCGCAGCTCAAGACCGTGCAGACGCGTTCAGTGTGTTTTGCCATGACTTGCTTCGAAACTGGTTCATGGTCAAGGACTTGTTCCCTAGCGACACTCAGCGTTTCTCGAAAGTTGCTTTTGATGTTTACGGCGCAAAGCCCGATCAAAGTCCTTCAGTGCGCTCTAGTGGCATCTTCGGGCAAATTACCGGCTCTCGTGCTGACCTTATCGTTGCAGATGACGTTGAAACCCCACAGAGCTGTGAAACTCAACTAATCAGAGACAAGCTTCGAGAGTCCATTAAAGAGTTTGACTCTGTTATTAAACCCGGTGGTGAGATTGTGTTCCTTGGAACTCCTCACACCCAAGACTCTGTTTACGCAAAGCTTGAGACTTCTGGATACACCGTAAGGATCTGGCCTGCTCTCTACCCCACCGGAAAGAAGCTTAAGGACTACTACGGCAACCGTTTGGCACCAAAGATTCAAGCAGACCTAGAAGCTGACAGAGACCTTTCTGGGCACCCTGTAGACCCCTTACGTTTTGATTGGGATGAACTAGAGGCCCGTCAGCTTTCTATTGGTCGTTCTACGTTCAACCTTCAGTTCCTGTTGGACATCAGCCTGAGTGATGAGGAAAAGTTCCCCCTCAAGCTCAGAGACCTCTGTGTGTTCCGTTTAAACCGCGAACAAGGGCCTAATAAGGTCGTTTGGATGGCTAACGGTGATAAAGCCCTTGATCTGCCCTCAGTGGGCCTTCATGGTGATCTTTTCTTTAAGCCAGCGCAGATTGGGGATGAGTTTCTTGAATACACCGGAGTGGTCCTGTCGATTGACCCTTCTGGACGCGGCTCCGACGAGCTGGGATACGCAGTTGTTGCCTACTTGAACGGTAACCTCTTCCTCCTTGCCTCTGGCGGCCTTAGGGGCGGTTACAGCGAGGTCAACCTTAAAAAGCTCACCCTCATCGCTAAAGAGTACAAAGTTAAGCAAATATTGGTCGAGAGTAACCTCGGCCTCGGGATGTTTAGCGAGTTGCTTAAGCGTTACCTTGGAACGATTTACCCCTGCTCTATTGAAGAGGTCCGACACACAAAGCAAAAAGAAGTCAGGATTATCGACACCCTTGAGCCTGTCATGAACCAACACAGGCTCTGCGTCGATACTGACGTAATCCTGCAAGACCTCGCCACTACGGAAAGCTATCCAAGCGAAACTCGAAGTCAATACCAACTTTTCTTCCAGCTCACCAGGATAACAAAGGAAAAGAACAGTATTCGTCATGATGACCGCCTAGACGCCCTTGCAATGGCCGTCCAGTATTTTACAGAGTCGATGGCCCTCACCGAGAAGAAAGCCATAGACATGAGACTTGCTGAACAGTGGGACCTTGAACGACGCTTTATTCAAGGTGAAGGTGGCCTCAAGATTGACGCCATAGGGTACGCACAAAGCCTAGAAGACCTTCAGAAGGCCCTAGGAGCCTCTACAGGGGGCTCTAACTGGATCACAGGCTAGATAGCTCCTTAAGGGCCTTTAAGGGCCCTTCTAGGGGCTTACGTCCTAAACAGCCCTCTAAGTGGCACAACAAAAGACACTCCTATTGACACCTCCTTTAGACTCCTATTAAAGAGCTGTTAAAGAGTCTTTTTAAAAGACTATTAAAAAAGTCTTTTACTGTTTCCTTTTTAATAAACTAAACAGTTTAACTGTTTAATAGTATTTAGGTTATTAAAGGTTAAGGACTCCTTAAGAGCCCTAAAGAGCTTTATGGTACCCTTGGGTGTCCCTCTACTCCGGTTAGGTATGCACACTACAGAGCTTGTTTGGTCTACGCCTAAAGCACAAGATCTAGTGGTCTACATGGCTAGAGTCTCTAACCCTAGTAACCAGGACTCTGACCAAGGAGCAGAAAAGCTCCTCTCCTACCTTATTAACCACAAGCACTGGTCTCCCTTTGAGATGGTCTCAATGTGCCTTGAGGTCTCAACTACCCGTAGTGTTAGCGCTCAAATACTCCGTCATAGGTCCTTTAGTTTTCAAGAGTTCTCTCAGCGCTACGCAGACGTAACAGCTATTGGTGCTCTTGTAGTCCCACACCTCAGGAAACAAGACTTTAAAAACAGACAAAACAGTACAGATGACTTAAAACCTGAACAAACACAGCTCTACTACCGCCGTATCAACCAACTCTTTGAAGAAAGCCAAGACCTCTACCGTGAAATGGTTAGCTCAGGTGTAGCTAAAGAATCAGCTAGAGACGTACTCCCCCTGGCCTCACCAACCAAAATGTACATGGCAGGAACCCTACGCTCCTGGATTCACTACATTGAACTAAGAACTGCTAACGGCACTCAAAAAGAACACCAAAATATTGCCTTCAGCGCTAAACATATTTTTAAACAAGAGTTTCCTATTATTGCTAAAGCTCTTAATTGGTAAAAGCTGTGTCAAACTCTCGTGATTACGGCAAAGAATACGCTGAATACCACTCAAAACCAGACCAACGCCGTAATCGCTCTAACCGCAACAAAGCTCGCCGTAAGCTAGCTAAGAACGGTTACAGCCTTAAAGGCAAAGACGTAGACCATAAGAACGGTAATCCAATGGATAACAGCCTCTCAAACCTTCGTCCCCTTAGTCCTAAAGTCAATAGAGGCCGTAAATAGCCCCACTGCGGGTTTTACCGAGGTTCTGATGTGCTGTTTAGGGGCCTTAAAAGGTTTTGCTTCAGATTTTTGAGCACTAGTTAAACGTTCCGGCCCCCGCCCCGACCCCCTGGGGGCCTTTAACCGGCCCTCCTATTGAGAATGCGTCGCAATTGCAGGGCCATCGAAAGGGCCTTATGCGGAGTCGTTATGAGTTTGGGGAGTCTTGGGGGGTCCTAAGGGGTGCAAACATATACGCGCGCGCTCGGCCACAACTAGAACGCTCTTAGAGGCCTCTAGGAGCCTCTTTAAGGCCTCTTAACACTCCGTCACAACTCTTAACGTAACGAAATATTACAGGGGCCTTGCAGGGCCTCCTAGGGGCTCTACCATACCGAGCGAAGGCCAACCCAGCGCCTTCGTTTCCTTTCCTCTCCTACTGATCGTGACTCAGCTCCTATCGGTTAACACTCGCTTCCTGCCTTTACCTCTTGATGCGCTCCATACAGACTGCTGCATGGTGCAACTCAAGGGATACAGAACAAAAGATTCCTATTTCACTATTGCGGCTTTCCCAGGCTTTGTAGAAGCTCGTGAGTTCGTCGTTATGTTCCCTCATTTGGCGGGCTGTGCCTTGAGGGTCCTGGACTGCTACGGGAACACCTTGTACCGTTCCGACTTTGGCCTTGAGACCAGCAAGAGGGCTCCTGGTAGCTATGCCTGGTGGCTTGATCAATCAGCAGAGCTTAAAGAGCTTGTAAATGGTGATGAGCTTCTGTCTACAGTCCGCAAGGTTGTAGTTCTACCTAAATTCTCCTTTCGCAACACTGCTCGTAAACTCCTTTCTTCCTTTATCAAAAAATGATCGCTTCCATACCTACTCTCCTACCTGCCTACGGTAGGGATTACAAAAACAAGGCTGCTATCTTGGCAGACCTTAACAACGATAAAGACTTTTTAATTAGTGGCATCAGTTCTGCATTAATTAATAGGGAACAACTACTGAGAGAGCGTATCAATTCTGTAGTTGTTAGGTATAAAAACCAGCGCTCTGTTACTAGTTTCAAACTTACTAAGGAGGGACTGTTTAAGTGAACAACTCAAGCGCCGACTTTGTTACATCCGAGACTGCTGATCGGTTACTAGATCTACATCTAGAAGAGTTTGAGGATCACAATGATTGTTTCAAGCCTTACGTAGAAGATCTAGTAGACGAGCGTAAGTTTCTTTACTGGCTGAATTGAACCTTTCACTATCACAATCATGCCAACCTTTCACTTATCCAAAACGTCAAACAAAAAGCTAGGCAAAGGAGTCTATGCCTCAACGTCTAGTGCTGACACTTGCCCAATCACTTGTGGAATGTATAACGAATGTTACGCCAAAAAAGGCCCACAATCTTGGCATTGGTCCAAGGTATCAAAGGGAGAGCGTGGCACTGACTGGGCTACCTTTTGCTCTCAGGTAGAGAAACTAAAACCTCGCACACTGTTTAGGCATAACGTTTCAGGCGATCTACCTACTGTTGGTGCAGCTATTGATACGGTAAAACTAGATCAGTTGCAATGCGCTGTTGTTAATAGTGGGGCTAGGTTTTACACCTACACCCATTGGGCAATTGGTGCAGGTAACGAAAATACTATTAAAAGATTCTCACAGAATGGCTTTGTAATTAACGTATCAACTGAGAGATCTAGGGATGCCGTTAAGTTTAAACAGCGAGGTTTCGACGTGGTGATCACTAATACCAATGTTTTTGATTTGGCGGTTTATTCCGTCAAGCATCGCAAGCAACCTGCGAACATAGTGTGCAACGGTGAGAGCGTAAAGGTTCTTCCGTGTCCGGAACAATACACAGAGAGCGCTACTTGTGCGACTTGCAAACTATGCGCTAGGGATAATCGGGATTATGTTATCGCTTTTAAAAAGCACTGATGTATCAATTCCCTAGATTCTGTTGCTATGCCTTACTCTTTTGCTTGCCTATTGTCGTTACTGTTTTAGGCTTACTGCGTTCCCGTTAGTTGTATCTTGAGGGCCCTTAAGTTGGCCCTCTTTTTTTTTATTTAGTTATTGAGAATGAGACGCATTAGCAAGTAGGTAGATCTGCCTATTGAGAATGAGTTGCAATAACAACTAGAGGTTATTGAGAATGAGAATCAATATCAGCAGTAGAGGTAGTAGTACGTCTGTATCAATTCACTATCACGGCCACGGGGCCACGGGTCGGTAGCTTAGGCCACGGGGAGTGTAAGCTTTAAAACGTTTAGATTACCTTTAAAGCCTTTTGAAAACCCAAGTGGCTCAGACATTAACTGCTAAAGACAAGTTTTACGGCCCTCTTAAGCGGGTAGCAGCGCAGTATGTGCCACTGCTAATGGCTCGTATGACCGTTTTACAGGATCGAGGTAATAGGGCGTTGGAGTTCCTGGAAGCCGATGAAGAAGAGGAGCAAGAGTTGGTGTGGATGGAGGACGAAGAGCGTGTTGTGGCAGTGTGTGAGGCACAGTCACAGCTTCATAAGACAGTAATAGAAGCAGCGATGTGCCAGCAGTTAGTCGGTGCATTTGCAGACCTTCTTAGTAGTGATTACCAGAAGATCAAGGAAAGCAGTTGTTTCTTTTTAAACGATGATGGAGAGTATGAATCCATCTATGAAGAGGGTTTGGCAGACCCTGATTTTGATGCTCCTTGATCATCTGAACCATCAACTGTAGCAAGAGCTATAATGTCGAACACTGCTTGCATCCTGCGACGACTGTGAAGGACCTCGTTGCTAAAGCGTTCGTTGTCAAAGAAAGCCTGTAAGCATTGGTCGTAGAGGTTCACTGATTTTTAGGTTGAGGAGGGTTGTCAATTACATATTTTGAGATCACTGCATAGCAATACAGACATTCTTCTAGATCAAGACCACCGTTAACAAGATCAAGACCTGCAACTAGTACGGCCTCTTGTTCTTCAGTCATGGTTTAGTTGGAAAACAGATTGAAAAGATTGCTGTTGCAATAAGAATTGCTAAGCAAATAAACCCAACTGCACTAGAAATCATTGTCACTCCAATCAGGTGTTAAACAAACTTGAAACTGTTTGTGTTGTGGAAATAGTTCTTGAAAAGAGTTAATAGCTGATGAAGTATCAACAGCCATTAACTCAACCTTGAAATCCTTAGCGGTAATTAAAAAGCTTTTAACTTTTTTAGAAACCATCAAAGTACTCATCACCAAAGAGTTCTTCTAGACAATCAAGGTAACCTTCCCAGTAATCCTTGTCCCGATCCCGTAAAGCATGTTGAAACTCATTACGAGCCATCTCACGGTACGTAATAACTGTGCTTTCTTCAGGCATTAGTCAACCTCCACAGCAGCATCACAATCGTCAAGCTCAATACTTGTGTTGTCGATATCTTCCCAAAAGGTTTCTAGGAAGTGATCCAGTTCCTCATCCGTTAAAGGCTTAGGAATGTTGGGTTGCATTTTAAGTGCCCTCTTAATGGCAGTAAAAGAAGCTTTTTAAATGGCAGTAGAAGAAGCCTTTAAAGAAGCTTATTAAGAGTACTTAAGGAGGTCTTCTACTGCCACCTAAAGGGGACACTTAAACAGCTGTCTACTTGTCCCTCTAAGGAGGTGAGCACCGCAGGTACCTTCTGTGGGTCCTTTCGCTTTAAGCGCAAATGCAAATCCAAGGCACTATCACGGGTTGGGTCCCTGATTTTTATGAGATGCCCACTTACAACGGTGAGCCCTCTGACTTCCGCCTGAAGCTGCTGGTACCTGATGCAGCTGATGTGGTGGAGGAGCTGTCTGATGCCTATGACGAGGCGTGTGCTTGGTACCGTGACGCCACGGGGAAGAAGAACTTCTTCGATGCTCCGTTCGAAATGAACGAAGATGGTTCAGCTGTGGTGCGGTTGACGGCTAAGCCTGTTTATGGGGAGTTCCCACTGCCTGTGGTGGACGCTGAGCTAAATCCTCTGGCTCGTGATTTAAAGCTTCGTGAAGGCTCTTTGCTAATCGTTGCCATCAAAACCACCTACATTCCTCGTAAGAGCTCTAAGGGGGGCCTCAGGCTGTGTCCTAAGGGCATTCAGGTCCTGAAGGCTGTAACGCTCAACGGACAGGACTCAGGGGACTTTGACGTGACCACTGCGTTCAAGAAAACCAAAGGGTTTAAGCAAGCAGCACCTAACGTGCAAGAACTTGCTACTGTTGGGGGCGATTCTGATACCGACTTCTGATCGGTAATTGCTTATGGCCCGACGATTCCACAAGTACGGCAAACGCCAAGCTGACGGGTTTCGTTCGGGTTTTGAGGGCAAAGTTGCTGATCACCTCAAGGCTGTTGGTAGTGACTGGACTTACGAGAGTCGTAGCTTCAACATCCAGATACCCAGGAGTTATACGCCCGACTTCTTCCTCGAAAATGGAGTCGTGCTGGAGGTGAAAGGTTTCTTTGATGCGGAAGATCGGAGGCTCATCAAGCTGTTCAAGCAACAGCACCCTGATGTAGACATCCGAATGGTTTTTCAGAAGCCGCATCAAAAGCTCACCAAAACAGGCGTGATGACTTACGCGCTGTGGTGTGAGAAGTACAACGTCCCCTGGTGTGAAGGGCCGTCTGTTCCATCTGACTGGTTAGCGGTCTAAGACCTGCTACACTTTGATCGGATAAAGGAAAGGACACCGGACCTCCAGGGGAAGCACATACCCTCTGGAGGTCTTTTTATGTCCCGCGTTGTAGGCAGACATCACTGCCCACGCTGTGGATCACGCGACAACGTTGCAGTTTATGAAGATGGGGGACAGCACTGCTTTACCCCTGGCTGCGGTTACCACCTTTCTGTCTCTGGTTCTATACAGATGCCACCCTTTGTCCAAAACGAAACTCAAAACCAAGAGATCACCCCGATCCTTGGTAGCTACGTACCACTCAAGAAGCGTGGTATCAGCGACATCACCTGTAAGCAGTTTGGGTACTTCAAAGGTACCTATGGCGACAGTGAGGCTTATTACTGGCCGATTTACGACAAGGAACGTCGGCTAACTGGCTACAAAATCCGTAAACCCAACAAACAATTTGTTCAACATGGCACCAATCCTGATAACACGTTTCTTGGACAGGAAAAATGGGGTAGTGGTGGGAAGCTGCTCGTTGTATTCGAAGGGGAGTACGACTGTCTCTCTTACGCTGAGGTCCGCAAGTCCTGGCCTTGTGTCTCGCTGCCGAACGGCGCTGATTCAGCGGAGAAGTGCATTAGGGCGAATCTTGATTGGCTCTTAAAGTTCGAGGAAATCATCCTCTGCTTTGACAACGACGAGCATGGCCAGAGAAGCGCCCAGAAGGCCATCCAGCTGCTTCCACCACGCCGAGGGAAGATCGGCAAGCTAGAGGGCTATAAGGACGCCTCTGAGGCCCTTCAAGCGGCCAATGGTAAAGCCATCATGCAGATGGTTTGGACAGCGGCTGAGTACGAACCTGATGGGATCATCAGCGGTAGCAAACTGCTACAAATGGTTCTTGAGGATCCCAAGGTCAGCAGTGCCAAGTATCCCTACAGCTTCTTAAATGAAAAGCTTCACGGGTTGAGAAAAGGTGAGCTGGTCACTATCACGGCTGGCACCGGGATTGGTAAATCAACTTTTGTATCTGAAATTGCTTATGACCTACTGGTTAACCAAAAAGAAACAGTTGGTTATGTGGCTCTCGAAGAAAACATTAGACGGACTGCCAGGCGTTTTGTGGGTATGGATCTTAATTACCCTGTCCATATTGACCGAGGCCACTTCACCGATGAACAAATTGAAACCGCCTTTGACGCAACTCTCGGAACTGGTCGGCTATTCCTTTACGACCATTTTGGTTCTCTCGACCCTACCGTTCTGCTTAACCGTATACGCCATTTGGTTACTGGTTGCGGGTGCTCGTGGATCGTATTTGATCACCTATCGATTCTTGTTAGCGGCCTTGACCAAGGTGACGAACGTAGAGCCATTGATCAAACGATGACTAAGTTACGCAGCTTTGTTGAAGAAACAGGCTGCGGAATGCTTCTTGTATCTCACTTACGCCGTCCTACTGGAGACAAAGGTCATGAAAACGGAGCACAAACAGCGCTTTCTCAACTTCGCGGTAGTGCTGCTATTGGTCAACTTAGTGACATCTGCATTGGTCTTGAACGAGATCAACAATCTAAGAGTGAAGATGATGGCACAATCGTCAGGGTTCTTAAGAATCGTTTCACAGGTTGGTGCGGCCCCGCCGGGTCCGTGAAATACGAAGGAAGTACAGGCAGAATGTTGGAGTTTAAAAATAGCGGTACATCTCGATCCGCAGAATTCAATGATCCTTTTGAAACCGACTTTTGACATTCACATTTCGGAAATGAATCCGAAGAAAGTGTCTGTACTTGCACTCACTGAGAGTGCCAAACGTTTCTGTCAGTCCTTTTTCAAGTCCAATGACAGCCTCATTACGCTCTTCTACGAGCAGCTCGACGACTTCCTTGACTACTGCGACGACCACGAATTGGCCTATCGCTTCGACGATAACGTTCGACGTTGAAACAAACGCGTTAAAGCCTCGTGATGTAACAACAATTCACTGTTGCGCACTACGCAACGGGGAAGAAACTGTTCTTTATGAGGATCCTGAAGAGTGGTTGTCGATCCTTGAAAACGCTGAGGTACTTGTTGGGCACAACATTATCCAGTACGACATACCCTGTATCC
>Ga0310330_100346_pt1 | contig 13351 bp, 14 predicted proteins | sample LakMicDCLTotalB5_FD_195544 | JGI IMG/M metagenome (GOLD analysis project Ga0310330, IMG submission 195544) | Enriched freshwater cyanobacterial communities from Lake Michigan, Michigan, United States - MI23.DCL.Total.B5 (v2) (version 2) | ecosystem: Environmental > Aquatic > Freshwater > Lake... | reverse complement strand
CTTCAGGCTTGGGCTCCTCCACAACACTCAAACCCAGCCCCAGGCTTGGCCATTCCTCAACCTCCTCCTCAGAAACCTCGACAACATCTGGCTCTGAACCCGCGTCCTTCTCCTCAAGCTTGATGCTGGGGCGATCCAGCTTCACTTGCACAGACGACTGATCAACAACCGCGGGTGAGTCCTGCACCGGAAGGGCTGATACCGACTCAAGCGGAGCATCAGCATCAGTACCCTCGTCCGCTAACTGGTCGGTTGACACCTCAGCGCAATCAACAGGTTCGTCGGATGACGGTGAAAGCGGTAGCACATCATCTTGGAGTGCCTGAAATTCAGGATGATCACCCAGTGGTGACAAGGAGCAGGCCACAAGTGAGTCGTGGGGTAACAACCCCAGCCCCAAACCCAACAAACGCCCCAGGCTTTGATGAACCAAGAGTGAACTAAACGTGACGGCACCTACACCATTTGCCCCCAGAGGGCGCATAACATGCACCTCAAGATCGAGTGCATCAGCCAGGAGTTCGGACAAACCTGGATGAGCACTATTAACACCAGTGATGGCTAAACCTTTCCAACAGGCTCCTGGAATCAGTGCACTGAATTGCTCCGTCGCCAGCTGGACCTCATGAACAAGAACACGCACATCCAAATCGGAGATCGGCATGTAGTCGTCATCGGCCAGGGCAATCGCTTCTGCCGACAACGCCTCCTGAATAGCTGCCTCAGCTTTCTAAGGTTCGAAAATGGGGGTAGGGAATTCGCGAATGGCTGGCAGACGAAATAGGGCAACAGGGCCTGAAGATGCGATGACCGACAAGTGGCTACATTCCCGAACAAACTCAAGCATCAACAAAAACTGACCCGGCTTCAGAGAAGCTGCCTCAGCCGCCATCAAGCGCAGCTGACAGCAGAACGCCAGATCAACCGAGAGAACCTCTAGGTCGGCCTTCTGGAGAGTCTCCAGAAGTTGGTCAATCAGTTTTTGGGGAACACTGGTCAGGAAATAGGGTTGTAACTCTTGTGGATTCGCACAAATGCGGTGATCTGAACAGGGAGCTAAATCAAAATCTGTTTGCTGCAGTGGAATCGGAATCTGCAGGCCTGAGGAAGGGTTGCCGGCGTATGCCCGGGCTGCCTCTAGCGTCAAACCATGAGGGAGCTGGATGATCGTGTTGAAGGCCGACTTGGCTGGCAGAACAACAGCGGTGCGGCGCGCATAAATCTTCTCTTCTTTGCAAATCTGCTGGATTAAACTCGCCATCTTTGCGGGCTCAGTAGGCACTCCCCGTTCCGTTGCTCCAGGGGGCAACTCAACACGGCGCACATTGGTGAACTCCACCTCATCCATGCCGTAACGTGCCTGTGCCAGCGTGAGGGATGCTGATCCAAACTCCAACAGCAACACCCGTTTAGAGACACGCCGGCGGAACATCCAGAAACGATCGGCAAGCACCGAAAGGTCCATGCCGAAGAATGTGGATCCCACCAGCGGTGTCTGCGTCATGGCGTTAGCAGAAGGGTTTAGGACGACAGAAAATTCGGCGGGCTGGCAACGCGGATGCCGAAAGCTGATCAGGAAGAGCCTGAATTACATAGATTCCCGGCTTTTCCGTGGGCATCGAATCAAGCTGAGGCTCAGAGAGTGATGTCGATCGCAGGCAAAAGCGATAGTCAGCGCGACGAGGCATCGGACGACCAGGCAGGCCCCAAGCCTGCCAGGGGTCATAGGCACAGGCTTGCTGCGGATCCCCCATGATCGCCATGAGATCGTCCTTACTGAAGCCAGGCTGGGCCAAGGTTTCGGCGATCTGGTCCATAGCCATCTGCAGTTGGTATTGATCCACCAGGGCCCCCGTTGGCTTATCAGCATTGAACGATGCCTGCGCCTGGGCCATAAACCGTGAGATGAACGAGGTGGCTGCCACGAGCACGGCACCAAACGCCACCAACATCAACATCGCCAAGATCATTTCCACCAAGGTCATGCCCTGTTGCCGCTGATCGACCGCAACGGCGTGATGAGTCAGCCAGGAGGGTGCGACACGCCTCATTGTTATGGCATGGCCTCTAGATCAGCCTGCAACAGGCCCCGACTCATGGAATCTCCCCACCCAGCGGACTGCAACAGTTCACGCTCAGCTGCATTCAGGGGATAGCGGCCCGCAGATCCAATCGCTTGCTCACCCACCTGCACAGCCAACATAAGGCCCGTCGTGATGGCCACCATGATCACAGCCCCAACAATCGCGTCAGCCACTATTGGATCACCGAGTAACTCTTCTCAAATCCACATTCGACATCCCCTGCTTTGACCAGACAAGAATAAAGGCGGTAGCCGGTAGCACCAGCCGGGGCTGGAGCAATCAAAACCCTGTGGCTGCCATTCGCTAGTGCACAGGCACCAATGAGACGAGGATGCGAGCTGGAGGTGACCAATCCCGGGCCATAGTCAGACAGGCTGGAATACGTCGACGTCGCAACAATCGTTTGCCTGATTTTGTCGCAAAGGGTTGATCCCGTTCCCCAGCCTGAATCCATGGTTTTAACCAGCCGCAGAAATTGCTGATCATTCGACTGCCACACCGACTTCAGATAGGTGTCCTGCGGAGGCTTGGAAACAATTTGCTGCTGCGTCAACCCCATCGCGATCTGAAACATCGCCATCACTGCGGTGAGCATGGCGATCCCAAGACCAGCGTAGAGATAGGTCATTCAGCCCAGATCAGGCTTCGGTACTGAAGTCTAGGGCGTATAACCAAGACAGGCACTTCACCAGACCCGTGTCCCAGCTGCAGCGCGCCCACAGCCAACTCGCCAGGGTGTTGCTGGGGAAAGAGCAACAGATCCAACTGGCGCTGACCTGCCTGCTGGCCGGTGGTCATCTGCTGCTGGAAGACCTGCCCGGCATGGGTAAAACCACCCTCGCTGAGGCCCTGGCCCGCTGCTTTGGCCTGCAGTTCCACCGGCTGCATTTCACCAATGACCTCCTGCCCGCAGACCTCACGGGCGTTTCGGTGCTGGATCCCAGCAGTGGGCAGTTCCGCTTCCAACCCGGCCCGCTGTTTTGCCAGGTGCTGTTAGCCGATGAAATCAACCGGGCCAGCCCCCGCACCCAAAGCGCCCTGTTGGAGTGCATGGCCAGCGGCAGGGTGAGCGTGGAAGGCACCAGCCACGAACTGCCGAAGCCCTTTTTGGTGATCGCCAGCCAGAACGGCCTCGACCAAAGCGGTACGTCTCCCTTACCGGAATCGCAGCTGGATCGTTTTCTGATGCGGCTCTCCCTGGGGTTTCCGAATCGTCAAGCGGAGGCGGCCATGCTGGGCGGGCAGCACGCCCCCCTGGAGGAGCTGCAAACGAGGCTGACACCTGAGGATCTGCAAGCTGCGCAACAGGCCGTGCGTACCATCCACACCAGCGAAACCCTGATTGGTTATGTGCTGGATTTGGTTGAGGCCAGCCGGCGGGCAGGCACGGGCTTGAGCCCGCGAGCCTCCCAGTCGCTGATCACGGCAGCCAAGGCCTGGGCCCACCTGGGGGGGCGCAGCATGGTGACGCCTGACGATGTGCAGGCCGTGTTTCCGGCCGTGGCAGAGCATCGCCTCGATGGTGGCCATCGCCGGCCGATCCCGATCAGCAGCGCTTTGCTGGAGCAGGTGGATGGGATTCGCTGAGTGGTGGCAGGGCTTGCAACGGCGCCTGAGCCGCCGGAGCCCACACCTGCAGCTGGGGCACCGCAACCTCTACATCTTTCTCAGCCGTTTTGGTGCGCTCTGGCTGTTCACCGCTGCGGCGCTCTATCTGCTGGGCACTCAGGCCAAGAGCAACACATCCGTGCTGCTGGCCTTCCTGATGCTGAGCCTGCTGGGGCTCAGCCTGTTCCTCACCCATCTCAATCTCCAGGGTTTGGAGCTGGAGGTACAGCCCCAGCAGGCCTGCTGCGCCGGTGAGCAGCACCCCTATTGGATTCAGGTGCGCAGCAGCACCTGGCGCCCAGCGTTGGGGTGGCAATGGCTCACCCGAGGGGCCCGCACGCAGCAGCTGCATCACATTGAACCCGGGAGTCATCGGCTGAGCCTCCCCTGGTGTGGGCAGCGGCGCGGCGTGCAACCACCCGGGCGCCTGCTGTTGTGCACCACGGCTCCCCTGGGGCTCTTCCGCTGCTGGACCTATTGGGAACCCCCAGAACCACTCTGGGTGGCGCCGCACCGGCGACCCGGCCCCGTCCAGGAACACAGCATCGTCAATGCCCCAGATGGAGATCTCCTGGACACGCTCCAACCCTGGCGGCCGGAGCAGGGCTGGCAGCGGGTCGATTGGAAAGCCCAGGCCAGGGGTCGCGGCTGGTTGAGCAAAAGCTTCACCGCTGCGGATCAGAACGCGCTTTGGTTGGCCCCTACCGCGCATCGCCCCCTTGAGGAGGCCCTGGAGCATCTCTGCGATCGGCTCTGGCGGGAACTGCAGCAGGGACGTCCCACCGGCCTAGTGCTCGCCGATGGCACGGCCCTGGCTCCGGATACGGGCAGCAGCCATTGTCAACGCTGCCTGAAGGCCCTGGCGGAATGGCCCCCATGCCACTGAACCTGAGGCTGCTGCAACTGGCCCAGGCGCTGCTCTGGGGGCATTTGCTGATCAGCGGGCAACTGCAACCCGTAGCGGCCCTGGGCATTCCAGTGCTCTTGGCCCTCAGCCTTTGGCCGCAATGGGTGCAGGCCCGAAGACCGCTCCTGGTACTAACCCTGTTGGTGTTGGCAGCTTGGGCGGTCACGGCTCCGCTCCAGGAGCGCAGCAGCTGGCTGGTGAGCCTGGGCAACCTGGTGTGGCTGATGTGTGGACTCAAGCTGCTTGAGAGCAACGCTCCCGCCAGCCGCAGAAGAGCCTGCTTGGTGTTGCTGATCGGAATCGGGTTGGCGGGCAGCCTGACTCAAACCCTGGCGGTCAGCCTGGTGCAGGGCGCGTGCGCCCTCTGCTGCGTGGGCAGCCTGCTGTGCCTGGAGGCGGGCCCACAACCCCTCAAGGGGTTGCTGCGCCGCTGCCTGGTGCTGGTGGGCGTGATGCTTCCTGTGGTGGTCGCAGCGTTTCTGCTCTTGCCGCGGCTGCCGGTGCTCTGGAGCCTGCCAGGGGGTGGCGGCCTGGGCCAAAGCGGCCTCTCCAGCGAGCTGCGCCCTGGAGACATCGCCCAGCTGGTGCGCCAGGGGGGCATGGCTGCCCGCGTGCAGTTTTCAGGCGAACCGCCGCCCCCGCAACAGCGCTACTGGCGTGTGCTGGTGCATCGCCGCTTCGACGGCCAGGGCTGGAGCCAAGGCCCCCCACCGGCCCTGGCCAGCAACCAACCCAGCCCCATGGGGCCCATGCGCGAGCGCTGGCTGGTGGAGCCCTCTCCTCTGCCCTGGCGGCCTTGGGGTGGCGAGGGGCTTCCGAGCAATCCAGCCCAGCTGAAGCTGAGCAGCACCGGAGGCCTTTGGACCGGCACCCCCTTGAGCGAACGGCAGCTCTATGGGGTCAGCCCATCGAGTGCTGGCATCGCCTGGCGCTCGCAGGCGCCAACGGCCTGGGATCTGGAGCTGCCCCAGGGCAGCAACCCAAAACTGGAAGCCCTGGCGCAGCAATGGCGAGCCCAGAGCGACGATCCTGCGGCGTTGGTGGCCCTGGCCCGCCGTTGGTATGAAAGCCAGGGCTTTGGCTACAGCCTGGAACCGGGGCGGATACCCGGCACCGCACCCCTCGATGCCTTCCTGTTTGAACGGCGGCTGGGATTCTGTGAGCATTACGCCTCCAGCTTTTCAGCCCTGATGCGGGCGGCCGGGGTGCCGGCCCGCGTGGTGGTGGGCTACCAAGGCGGCAGCTGGAAACAGCCTCTGGCTAGCGCTCCTTATCTGCTGCTGGAGCAGAGCGATGCCCACGCCTGGAGTGAGGTGTGGCTGCCCCAGCGGGGGTGGGTGGATGTGGATCCCACCAGCTGGGTGGTGCCGGAGCGGGTGCGGCTGTCCCTCGCGGCCAGCCTCAACGCCAGCGATCGCCGGCGGCTCACCGCCGGTGCAGCTCCGGGCTGGCTCCAGGGCCTAGCGAGCCAATGGCAGGGGCTGGACACCCGCTGGCAGCTCTGGGTGATGCAATTCGACAGCGCCCAACAGCGACAACTGCTGCCGGGTTGGCTCACGGGGGATTGGCAAGGGGTAGTGGCCCTCCTGGGTGTGACCGCCTGCCTGGGGGGCGGATTGGCGCTGATGCTGTGGCTGGAGCGCTGCCGCGACACCACCGATCCGGCCAGGCAAGCCCTCAACCGCTGCCTACGCGAACTCAGAGCACTCTCGCTGGAGCCAAGGCCAGGAGAAAGCTTGCAACAACTCCTCCGGCGTGCAAGACAGCAGCACCCTTCTCTGCAGGCCACCCTGGACGAGCTCCTGACTCTGTACAATTTGCACAGGTTTGACAGCCAACCCCTGCCCGGTCCGCACCTCCGCGGTGAGCTCAGGGCCGTGTGGCGGCGACTGCGGGCGTACGGCCGTAGGCGGACAACCTGAGCTTCAACTTGGCCTGTGGGATCGCAGGCGCCGCCAGGGGATCGGTCGGCGCCGTCGACGTGGTAGCAGGGGTGACCGCCTCCAGCTCCACATCACTGGCCAACACGATCACCTGCAGTTGCTCCAACAACTGCAGGAAACGCACCAGCCGAGGGAACGGGCCCTGAACAATGAACAGAGCGGAATGCTTCTCAATGTTGGCCGCCAAAAGAGGATCCACCGGCGGTGGGGGTGGGGTATTGGTGTCGGGCAGGGTCGCTGAGCCACCCGCCTGCGGGGGCGGAGCCGGCGGCCGGTAACGCTCAATAGGCTCCGGCTCCACAGACACAATCGCCAGGCCCTGCTGGGTCGCAAATCGATTCACCTGGGTGAGCCAGGTGTTCAAGGCGTCCGTACCGGCCACCAGCTGAAACAAACGCTCCTGCTGGGCCTGGGCCGCCCGCTGCTTCTCCAGCAAGCGCACCAGGCGGAGCTTGAGCAGCGGCAGATCGTTTTGCTTGGTCTGCATCTCCTCCACCGCACCCTTGCGCTGCTGCACCTGCACCAGCAAGGGCGACAACCCGAACAGCAAGAGCAAACCAGCGCCAACCACCCCGGCCAGCACCGGCAACACCAACACGGCCCGCTCGGGGGTGATCAGACGCTGGCGGGATGTATCGACCGCCTGGAAATTGGTCATGGCAACAACCCCTCCCGGCGCAACAACTGAACCCGCAACGCCAGGCCGTTGGAGCCCAGCTCCACTAGACGGTCGCGGGTGAGCTTGGCGGCGTCGGAAGCAAAGGTGGCTTTGAGCTCGAAACTGAGCTGTTTCGGCGGGGCTGGAAGAGCAGCTCCCCCTGTGGGTGATGGGGCTGGGACCGCCGCAGCCGTGGCCTCCTGGGCCTTCACCAACGTGACACCATCCTTCTGGAAAAAGGGCGACGCCCGCAGCTGAAGTTCCAGTCCATTGATCACGGCAAGGCCAAGGGGCTGATTCACCAAACCCAACAACTCGAGCTGATCACCCAGGAGCTTGAGTTTCGTGAATTGCACCCCACGGGGCACCACACGGCTCAACTCCGTGAGCAGCGCTGATCCGGACCGCACTCCAGCGATGGCCTGCGCCAAGGCTGTGTTTGCAGCCTCCAGCTTTTTGAGCTCAGCGTTGGTGCGGCCCACCGTGAGCTGGATTTGATCAAACTCGGCAGCAATGGGCGTGAGACGGGCATGCTCCTGCTCCAACCAACGGCTGTACAGGAAGGCACCCAGGCAAATCATCAGGGCCGTCAGCACAACGCCACCCCCGATCAAGCCGCCTTTCCACAGCAGCTCCTTAGCGGGCACAGGCTTGGGTGCCTGCAACCCCATCTCTTCTCGCCGGCGGCGCAGGAGATCCAGTTCCAGCCAGGCGCTGGTGGCCACTGAGAAGCGCGTACGTCCTTCTATTGAACCGGGGTCAGGGATGGTTCGCCAAGCCCTATCGGGCGCGTTACAACTTGCCAGACACGATGTCGGGCATGGAGAGAGGGAGCAGGCCTGTATTGATGGCAGTCGCTGTGATGGCTGCATTGGGCATCGGCACCGCCGAAGCATCCCCTCAGGCGGTGGTGCAATTACTCGATCAGCGCCGTTGTGCAGGCTGTCGACTCCAGGGGGCCGACCTGGTGCAAGCCCAGCTGCAGGAGGTGGACCTCCGCAAAGCCCAACTCGAACGGGCCAATTTGAGTGGTGCCCAGTTGGATGGCGCCAACCTCGCTGGAGCCACGCTGCATTACACCAGCCTGCACGGAGCCTCACTTCGGGGCAGCGACCTCAGGGGAGCGTCGATGATGGGCGCCGATCTTCGGGATGCGGACCTCACCGGCGCGCTGCTCGATCCCGCGGGGTTGAGCCAAGCCCATTGGCAGCAGGCCAAGGGCATCCAGCCCAGCTCCCTCAGCTACGCCGAACTGCACAACGCTGGCACTGCGGCGGCACAGCAGGGTCGTTATCCGGAAGCCGAAGTGTGGTTCAACGAAGCCATCCGCCGTAATCCGGAAGCCGCCATCAGCTGGCTGGCACGTGGCATCAGCCGCAATGAGCAGGGGAAATCCCAGCTGGCCGCCCAAGATCTGGCCTACGCAGGACAGCTGTACAGGGCCATGGGCGAACAGCCGCTAGCGGATGAGCTCAACAAAGCCAGCAACGCCCTCACGGAACAACCCAAACAGAGCAAAACAGGTAACGGCGCGGGCTCAGCACTACTCGGTGGCGCGGCGGCTGCCTTCAAAGTGCTGGCACCACTGGCGATAAAAGCGTTGATGCCGATGGGGATTTGATGAAACCGCTCATTCGGCAGGGCATGGTTTTGCTAACTGGGATGGTGCTTGGCACCGGCGCCACGCTTGGGGCACAAAGCTTTCACCAGCATCGCCAACAGCACGCACAACAGCAACCAGAGGCACCTAAAACAATCACAACTCCCCTAGGCCTACGCGGCGATCCAAGCCTTGGGAGTAGCCAAGCACCCGTCACGATCGTGGAATTCAGCGACTTCCAGTGTCCTTACTGCAAACGCTTTCATGATCAAGTGCTGCCCTCTCTAAAGGCCGACTACATCGATAAGGGGCTGGTTCGTTTTGTGCACAAAGACCTCCCACTTCCCTTCCATGAGTTCGCGCGCGACGCGGCGGAAACAGCACGTTGCAGTGCCGATCAGCGCCAGTACTGGTCGACCTATCGCGCCCTCTTCCAGGGGCAGGAATGTTTTGACTGCAAAGGCATCAAGACGCTTTCAGAAAATGCTGGCATCCCGCCCAACAAGCTGGAAATATGCAAGAAAGCAGGAGCTTCTCGAAAAGCCGTGAACAGCAACCTGTCTGAGGCAGAACTTCAAGGGATTCGCGCAACGCCGAGTTTTGTGATCGGCCCCAGCCAAGGTGACAAACATACGGGCCTGCTGGTGGAAGGAGCAATGCCCTGGCCTCAGTTCAAAGCACTGGTGGAAGAAGCCCTGAAAAAGAGCGAGTCATCATGAATCACGCAAACCACCGATCAGCCCAGATCACCGCAGACGACCGTGCGTGGTTTATCAGGCATCCCGAGGCACTGGTTCGCTTCAGGCCGATACGAGCCCAGGAGTTGGAACAGCTTAAAATCAATGGGATCGAGCCGCCGGAGTTCAGGCCTTCGTGGTGCAAACCGAGCGCCGCGCTTCAGCAGATTGCCGTGATCGACCTAACACGCCTACTTCAAAGCAGGCACATAAATACGCTGGCCAAAGAAGTCATACGGATCCGCATAGCCACGCCAAAGGCAAGGAGCAAATCCGCAAAAGTAGCACTACACAATGAACTCATTGAGGCCATCTGCCAAGAGCTAATAATTCTTGTCGGCCAAGAGTCAAGCGCTAGTCAAGCCAAAAGAGGAGATGAGCCAAAAAAATTAGCAGCTTAAGCTACATTGAGCCGCTCAGCATCCGCCTGACCTCTGATGTTCCCGCTTTATATCCATAGCCATACGTCCCACCCTCGGTATCGTCGATAATACTAGGAGAGACCAAAATCACCAATTCATTCTTTCGGCGGAAACCATTGCTTGACCGAAAAAATTGACCAACCAAAGGAATATCCCCAACAATGGGCCACTTTCTAACAATCTGAGTGTCCTCATCTGAAATGACACCAGTCAGGACAAGCGTCTGCCCGTCACGTACGCGGACAGAGCCGGTATCTAGACGGCGAGTTCTCAAAATTTTAATGGGTCCACAGCCTGGAATCGTGACAGGATTACCAGCCACAGCCGAGATTGACGGACTCAGCGTAAACGTAACAAAACCGTTATCATCGATCTTAGAGATACGGGCTCCAAAGGTCAAACCCGCTGTCTCAAATTGTGGCTGGCATGTATTTGGAGATCCCTGAACACCAGTTACAACTGTGAATGACGTGATTTCCTGTGTACCTACGGTGACGAATGATTCGTTAGCTATCGGCCTTCCAATCGTTGCGGTTGCAAGCCCAGAAGTTGCCGAGGCCCCTGAAGCCACCTCTGCACCCCCGGTGATGGTCTCTGGATTTTCACTCAGAATTAACGTCGGACTAGCCAATACCTTAGTACTGCCAGACTCAATCTGAGCTCGGACATAGTCATAGAATTGGTTTTGTTGATATGCCATCCCAGGGTTCACGGGTGGGTATGTGGTCGTTAAAGTTCCATTTGCCTGAGCATCAAACTCGTTCTCGTTAGGCGGCATTTTTGAATTAAAAGCCCCAAGCAGCCTCCCAGCATCATTAACAATGAAATTATTTCCATATCTAAACGCAAAGCTATTTTCAGTGGATGTATCATTCGCCAAAGTAACGTCCAATATTTTAACATTGAGCGCGACTTGCCTTTGGCGCAAATCAATCTGCTTCAAATAGTTTTCGGCAACCGCGACCAATGACGACTCGCCAATGATTGTGATCGTTTGCAAACGGGAATCAGATGTGGCGGCAAGGCCCTTTAATGGCCCCGTGGAGGCACCATAAGTTTCAGTTGTGGTGATTGTTTCTCGCTGTGTTTGCTGTGATTGTGAAGCACCAGCAACCTGATTTTGCTGGGCTTGACCAGAGCTTGCGATATTTGTCACTAGCGTAACCTTGGTAATCTTGGCGCCAAGACTGGCAAGATAATCCGCTGCCGAAGCTGCCGAAGCTTGATTCAACCGAAACACCTTGGACATCTGGGGGCCAAAACTTTTACCCAGAACGGAAGGTCCTGCTAAAAGCATTCTTCCTTCCAGCTTGCCCTGCAATCCAGCAGCGAGCAAAACACTGTTCAAAGCCCTTGAGTAGCTCTCATTACGGAATGAGATTGTGACAAGTCGGCTTTGATCATTATTACCAGTTCCCTGCAAAGGACTTCCAGAACTGCCAGAAGAGGAAGAAGAGCTACTACCCGAACCAGTTGGCGCATCGTCAACATAGACAAATCCATAACCCCCAATCTGAGCTATCGCCATCAATGCATCTTTTGATGGTGCATTACGGAGTGTCAGCGTCACATTGGGGCCGGAAGCATTCACAAAACTCTGATTGCGTAACACCATGCTTCCCACCGCCATATCACCCAAGGGGGGCGCTACAGCCCTTGGCTGCAGGGGTGGGGCGTAGCTGGACTGGGGGATGGCACCCGGCTGCATCAGGCTGGGGTGACTGGTTTGCCCAACGACCTGACTCGAGGCAGGAAAGCTCAGGATCAGGTTGTTTCCATCAGCACTCACCACCGGCTTGCCCAAAGGCACCCCTTGCATAGGCGTGATGTTGAGCTGAAAGGCACTGCCACCACCTTCAAGGCTCACGCTCTGCAGGCCCGCCTCGGGCAAGGAAAAGCGCTGGGGAGTCAACAACACACCCCTTGGAGCCGTCGTCGTGAGTCGCCCTTCCCAGGTGCCGCCTCTGCTCTGTTGCCGCAGCTGCGGAGCCAGGCCAACCCCTTCCACCACAACCTCCACGCCATCGCCACGGCGGAGCAGTTTGAGTTTCAGCGGAGGAGTCGCTTCATAGGTTGCGCTTGGAGCCGGTGGCGGTGGCGTCCTCGGCTCGAGCGGCGCCGCCTCCAACAGCGACGGGCCCTGCACCAGCACGCCCAAGGCCGCTGACCAGATCAGGCCCCTGGATTTCCGCGCTGCTCGCCCTGGCACCAACACCACCCAGATATTGGGCCGATGGTATCGATCAAAACCAGAACCAACCAGATGGCATCAGAGGGGGCCTGGCGACAGGTCCGGCACCGCCAAACCCCACAGCAGCCAGGGCATTGACTGAAGCCCACCGGCCATTGAAGTGGTGTCCTGCCACCCCAACCAGCCCATCTGTAAGGGATCAATAAGCCGCACCCCGCCTCTCGACGCCGCTGACAGGGGAGTCAATGTGGGCTCCATCCAGTCGGCCTGGGAGCCGTCGCCCACCAGAAGTAGCTCCTGCCGCTCAGCGGGCACCGCCCGCTCAGGGCCACCACAGTCGTCGCACTGCATCAAAAACCGCAAAGAGCCGAGCCACTCATTCACACCATCCAGGCAAGGCAGATACCACTGCGTCACAGGATGCTGCGGGCTCAGCTCGAACAGCCAGGTTTGGCGGGTCTCCACCATTAAGAGACCCGGCGACCCCAAGGGCAGCACTGATGCCTGGCGGAGCGGCACCAAACCATTCCAGGTGCACAGACAGGCGGGTTGCAGCGCCGCAAGGCTGCAGCCCGCTTGATCGAACACCTCCAACCAGCCCTCTAACAAAGCTCGGGCTACCACCACCATCAGCACCTTGGAGGGCTGCTCCCCCAAGGGCTCGCAGAGCACATCCACCGCCTCCAGACATCCGCCTTCGGCCCACACCAACCCCAGCTGCTCCGCCATACCCTCGGCCCAGCTGTGCAAATCAGCCGAACCCATGGCCGGTGGTGGATCCAGCACCCGCCAGCTGCAGGCCGAAGGTGGTAACACCGCCTTCACCTGAGCTCCGCCGTAGCCCCGCTCGAGCAGCCAGTCCCCAATCAGATCGCCGAGCGCAACCGGCACCAGCGGCACCCCATGGCGGCAAACGCCCTCGGGCAAGGGCAAGCGCTCCAGCCAGAGCACCTGCCGACCCCCCAGAGCCATCGCAGTTACGGCTTGATCCTGAATCTGCACGTACAACAGCGGCGGGCAAAGCTGAGCCCGCAGCGCCGCCAAGCGGTCTTGCAAGTCTGCAAACGCCATCCGCGCACCACCCGCCGAGGGGGGATCAAGACATGGCTTGAGGATTCCCCCGCCGGGCAGCCCTCAGTCTCGCCTCAGCGCCAGGGCGCTCCACTCCCCACCGCCTCGCTGATGTTGCGGAAGCCATGGC
>Ga0310330_100345_pt1 | contig 13387 bp, 11 predicted proteins | sample LakMicDCLTotalB5_FD_195544 | JGI IMG/M metagenome (GOLD analysis project Ga0310330, IMG submission 195544) | Enriched freshwater cyanobacterial communities from Lake Michigan, Michigan, United States - MI23.DCL.Total.B5 (v2) (version 2) | ecosystem: Environmental > Aquatic > Freshwater > Lake... | reverse complement strand
CCAAGGCCTCTTCAGCCTCTGTGCTCGCCTGTTCAACATCACGATCGTGGCCGCTACGGGTTCAGCCCCCCTCTGGCATCCCGATGTTCAGCACTTTCATGTGCTCGATGGCTCCAGCGGAGAAGCGCTCGCAGCCTTTTACCTGGACCCCTTCAGCCGGCCCGGCTCGAAGCGCGGGGGCGCCTGGATGGATGAATGCCTGGGCCGCTCGATCAACAAAGCGGGAGAGCCGGTCCTGCCGGTGGCCTATCTGATCTGCAACCAGAGCCCGCCGGTGGCTGGCACCCCAAGCCTGATGACCTTCGAAGAGGTGGAAACCCTCTTCCATGAATTCGGCCATGGGCTCCAGCACATGCTGACCACCGTGGAGCGCCCCCAGGCAGCCGGGATCAACAACGTGGAGTGGGATGCGGTGGAACTGCCAAGCCAATTCATGGAGAACTGGTGTTACGAGCGGGGCACCTTGATGGGCATGGCCAAACACTGGCAGAGCGGCGAATCCCTGCCCGAAGCGGAATACCAAAAGCTGCTCGCAGCGCGCACCTTCATGGGCGGAAGCGCCACCCTGCGCCAGGTGCATTTTGCGCTCACGGATTTAAGGCTCCATAGCGCCTGGTCACCAAGCTGCGGCCAAAGCCCCGACCAGATGCGCCGGGACATAGCCCAAACCACCACCGCCCTGGAGCCCATCGCCGAAGACGCCTTCCTCTGTGCCTTCAGCCACATTTTTGCTGGCGGCTACTCCGCGGGCTACTACTCCTACAAGTGGGCCGAAGTGCTCAGTGCCGATGCCTTCAGTGCCTTTGAAGAAGCGGGCCTCGACCAGGAGGATGCCGTTGTCACCATGGGCCGCCGCTTCCGGGACACCGTGCTGAGTTGGGGTGGAAGCCGTTCACCCGCCGAAGTGTTTGAGGCGTTCCGGGGCCGGCAGCCCTCCAGCGAAGCCCTGATCCGCCATTCAGGTTTGGCGGTGGCGTGACCAATCCCCCGCTCAAAAACCCAGCGCCTGAACACCGCAACGCAATCCGGAACTGCAGAACTGAACTGCACACCCAGCCCCGATCAAGGCTCCAGCAACGCCTCAACCAACAGATCCAAGGACCGCGGATGGGCGATGAGTTGCCGGTGGGTCCAGACCGGCACAGCTTGCCGGGGACCGACGGGCAGGGTGGCCCGCCAACCGGGAAAGACGGTGATATCGGTGGACGAGAAAAAACTCTTGCAGGCAACTCTCTCCAAAGCAGAAGGATCCCCGTTCAGGCGGCGCAGCAGGCGACTGCCAACCTTCATGTCGGCAATGCCGGCCAAAAGAACCCTTGGCACCAATTGGGCGGCCAACGTCCCCCGCTGGGGACTACCCACACACCAAAACCGGCGGGTACGGCCATGGCCGCCGATCCACTGCAGCCAGGTGCGGGCCACAACCCCACCCATGGAGAACCCAAGCAGATCAATGGGCTGATCGGGCCCAAAGCGCTCCTCAATCCCATCTCCCAGGCGTTGGGCCAGCACCTCAAGGGGCGGGTAGCCCAAGCCATGGGGCAAATGGGGGATCCAGAGGTCCGGACGCCGCCCATCCAAACGGGTCTCCAAGCGTCGAAACAGCTGGGGGGTATCCCACAGGCCGTGCACAAGCACCAGGGGGGTCGTCTGCGTCGTCCCCATCATTTAGGCCTTGTGGTACGGACCACCTTGAAGGATCGTCACCCCACGATAAATCTGCTCAACCAAGAGCAGCCGGGCAATCTCGTGGGGGAACGTCATCGGCGAGAGACTGAGCTTGGCCATGGCCTTGGCCTTCAGCGAAGGGGCCAATCCCTCCGCCCCACCGATCACCAGGGCGATGCGGTCGGAGGCCAGGCCATCCAGCCAATGGGCAAACCCCACCGAATCAAAGTGGCTCCCCTCTTCCGTGAGAACCACCAGGCGCTCTCCTGGCAGTAAGAGGCCCCAGACGGCATCAGCCTCTTTCTCAGGGGTGGAATCCTTCACTTCTACAACGCTCAGGCCAGGAAGCCGCTTGAGGTAAAGGGCAAGACCATCACTCACCCAACGCTTGCGGACTTTGCCAACGGCAATCACCCGCAGCCGCGAGGGGTTGATCATGGCTTCAAGGTCAGCACTCACCGAGATCCCGGCCTGGAAAGATCCTACGGACAGGTGCCTGTCAGTCATGCCAGGATTGCGGTCTTGATACCTACCGGAGAGCCACATTCTGGACGTTCTCAAGGCCATCGCAACCCAATTCCAGATCGGGGGCGTGATCACCAGCATCACGCCGCTGGGTGAGGGCAATGTGAATGAAACCTATCAAGTGATCTGCCAAGAGAACATCTTTCAGGACCAAATCCTACCGGATCAAATTCTGCAGGACCAAATCCTGCGGCGCTATGTGATGCAACGCATCAACACAACCGTCTTTCCCAGGCCCGAACTGGTGATGGCCAATATCAACATTCTGGCCAACCACGTGGCCTTGCGCCCCTTGGACAGGGGTTGGGTGATGCCAACGGCGGTACCGATCCGCCATTCAGACCAAACCTGGCTGGAGCGGGAGGGACAGTTCTGGCGGATGCTCACCTTTGTGGAAAACGCCCAGACGCTTCAAACCATCGGATCAACCCAAGAAGCCCAACAAGTTGGGCGGGCCCTGGGGGTGTTTCACCACTTGGTGAGTGATATCCCAGCTGATGCGCTAGCCGATACCTTGCCGGGCTTCCACGTAACCCCTGGCTACTTCCAGACATTTAAGGATGGGCTGGCAAAAGCGGTGGCAACAACGCCATTCTCCATCTCTCCCGAACTGGAAGCCTGCCTCGAGTTTGTCGATCAGAGGGCTGGGCGGGTCGACGTCCTCGAAGCAGCCCTTGCCAGGGGTGAACTTCAGACCAGGCCGATCCATGGAGACCCCAAGGTGAACAATGTGATGCTTTGCAGCACATCTGGCCGTGCCCTCGCCATGATCGATCTGGATACGGTCAAACCTGGACTCGTGCACTATGACATCGGCGACTGTTGCCGATCTGGTTGCAATCGCCAGGGCGAAGAGACTGAAGACCTTGACTCCGTCTTCTTTGACCTAGGCCTCTGTGAAGCTATTTTAGAAGGCTATCTCTCCGCCGCCAAGGAAACACTCAACAGCCACGACTTTGACTACATCTACGATGCTATTCACCTAATCACATTTGAATTAGGCCTAAGGTTCCTAACCGACCATCTCGCCGGCAATACCTATTTCAAGGTCAATCGTCCTTCCCACAATCTCCACAGGGCCAAGGTGCAGTTCAAGTTGGTTGAAAGTATTGAACAACAAGAAGCCAGCATCCGCGCGATTGCGGAGCGATTACGGCCTTGACTCTCCCCATTGCACCCCAAGCAAGTCCAACCCAAACAAGCGCAACCCAAACAACCACATTGCAGCACTTTCAGCTCACTCCCTTCGATCCTCTTCCTTTCGAATGCAATCTCAGCGTGGGCGGGCAGATCAGTCGACCCACTCCTGAAACCATTCAGATCCATTACCAAGTAACCGGCGACCTAAATGCCGTCGTCATTCCCCAGAGAACAAACCCACCGGTCCGTCGCGACGAACTCTGGACGACCACCTGCCTGGAATTGTTCATCGGCGCAAAAGAGTCGACGCCCTATTGGGAGTTCAACCTATCCCCCAATGGGGACTGGAACATCTACAAGCTGAGCGATTACAGAAGCAACCTCACGCCCGACCTGGCCTATCAAGACCTCGCCAATGCAATCCACAGCAAAGCAAGTCAATTTGAGCTCAACGTGGTTTGTCCAATTCCAGCAGATCTCAAGGCATCCCCGAGGCTGGACGTTGCCCTCTGCGCTGTGATTCAGTTCAAACAGGGACCGATCAGCTACTGGGCCCTGAACCACGGAGGAGCGGAAGCGGATTTCCATCGCCGCGATGGCTTTGTCCTCAGCCTGTAGGCCGCCATTAAGGCCGCCTCACAGTCACCAGCGGCGGTAGCGCTCAATGGCCACAAGCCCACCAAAACCCGGCACTGGTGCCTGGCATTTGCACAACTGCAGATGGATCGGGATCGCCCCATAGAGCTGCTCAACCAGGTCAAGAATGCGCTCGCTGTAGAACTCAATGGTTTGACAGCCCAGCTCCCGGGCCTGGCCCTGCAGGGCTGCAATCAGCTGGCTGTAATCCAGGGTGTCGGCCAAAGCATCGCTGCTGGCGATGGCGCTGCAATCCAGGCCAAGGCGGAGATCGAGTTCAAACCATTGACCCTCAAGCTGCTCAAAGGCGAGCACCCCCACGTGGCTCCAAAGCTTGAGCCCCCGCACATGGAGGCAATCGCGCTCAACGGCCATGGCTAAAGGGGGAGGGAGCGGTGCAGAAAGGCTTTGGCCCCACTGGCGTAATCGGCAGCAATATGGCCCTCGCCCCGCAGGCGATAGCGGTAGGTGACCAAACCCTCCAAGCCCACGGGCCCCCGGGGCGGCAGGGTTTGGGTGCTGATGCCCACCTCGGCGCCGAAGCCATAGCGGAAGCCATCGGCAAAGCGGGTGGAGCAATTGAGATAGACGCCAGCACTATCCACGGAGGCCAAAAAGCGATCGGCCGAGGCCCCATCGGCCGTGCAAATGGCATCGGTATGGCGGGAGCCAAAGGCGCGAATGTGCTCGAGGGCAGCCTCCAGATCAGGCACCACCTTGATGGCCAGAATCAGGTCGGAGTACTCGGTCGTCCAGTCCTCCTCGGTGGCGGCATGGCTGACGCCAAGGGCCATGGCCGCTGCATCCCCCCGCAACTCCACCCCGGCGGCCGGGAAGGCCCCAACCACCATGGGCACAAAATCTGCCGCGATGGCCTGGTGCACCAGCAGGGTTTCGATGGCATTGCAGGCCGCCGGGTATTGGGTTTTGGAATCCAGGGCCACCCGCAGGGCCAGGGGTAAATCGGCGGAACGGTCCACAAACAGGTGACACACCCCATCGGCATGGCCCAGCACGGGAATGCGGGTGTTGTCTTGGATGAAACGCACCAGCTCGTTCGAGCCCCTGGGAATAATCAAATCCACCAAGCCGTCCAGCTTGAGGAGGCCCAGGCTTTCCTCCCTACTGGTCAAAAGCTCCAGGGCCTGGGGTGAAACCTCACTGTTGGCCAGGCCCTGACGCAGGGCCGAGAGGATCGCTGTGCAGCTGCGGTTGGCCTCCCGTCCGCCCTTGAGCAGGGCGCCGTTGCCCGAGCGGATGGCGAGGGAGGCGATCTGCATGACCGCATCCGGACGAGCTTCAAAAATCACCCCCAGCACCCCAAGGGGCACGGAAACCCGCTCCAGCACCAAGCCCTCATCGAGTTCGCAATGGAGCTGGCGTTGGCCCAGGGGATCGGCCAAGGCCGCCACCTGGCGGACGCCGGCGATGGCTCCATCCAGTTTGGGGCCATCCAATTTGAGCCGGGCCACCAAGGCCGAAGCCAATCCTTGCTGAGCAGCGGCGCCCAAATCAGCCTGATTGGCCGCCAGGATTTCCGAGCGGGCCGCCTCGAGGGCATCTGCCATGGCCAGGACCGCCGCTTGGCGCTGGCCATCACTGCACTGGCCCAGGGCCATGGCACTGCGGCGCACGCCAGCAGCGCGCTCGAGCAGGGCAGGACTGGGGTCCGGAACCGCCATCACAGAAGAGGTCATCTGCCCATCATCCCAAGTCGTCCGGGAGCACACGATCCAGCGGGAAGCGGTCCAGCGCCAACTTGGCCGCACCGAGGCGACCTGCGCCGTTGCCGAGCTGGCAACGCTCCAGCGCCAATCCTTCCCGGCTGACGGGGGAGACCCGCAGGGTGATCTCCTCCCAAGCAGCCGGCAAGAAGTGGTGGCTCGCCGCACTTAAGCCCCCCCCCACCAACACCAACTCAGGCGTGAACTGATAAACCAACGAACTCAAACCAATCCCCAACAGCCGGCCATAGCTGCGCCAAATCGCCAGTGCAGGGGCCTCCCCAGCATCGGCCTGCTCACACAAAACGTCAGGATCCAAAGGGCTCAAGCGCCCCAATCCGGCAATGCTGCAGTACTGCTCCAACGACCCCCGGTTGCCGCTTTGGCAAGGGGGCCCATCCGGATTGATGCCGATCAAGCCCGGTTCGGGGGCCGCGCCGCTGCGGCCGGTAAACAGCTCTCCCCCCAACAACACCCCACCACCCACGCCGGTGCCCAGGGTGAGCAACAACACATCGGACGCCTGCTGGGCAGCGCCCAGCCAATGCTCACCAACCAGGGCGCAATTGGCGTCATTGGCGGTGGTCACCCGTCGATCGAGCTTGGGCTCGAGCCAATCAGCCAGGGGCACATCCAGCCAACCGGGCAGGTTGATGGCCACGCGGGCAATACGACCCCAGCGATCGCTGGGGCCGGGATGGCCAATGCCCACCCGGGTGGCCAGCCGATCGGGATCCAACGCCTCCACCGCCTCGGCAATCGCCATGGTGACGCCCCCCGGCATCGCCGGCTGGGGGGTGGGAATCTCCAAGGCCTGGAGCAGGGAGCCATCGCAGCGAAACCGGCCCAGCTTGATCGCCGTACCACCGATATCGACACCAATCAGCTGGTCCTGCTCCATCGGATCGTTGGTTTAAAAGCGCAGGAAGAGTTGCAACTGGGCTCCCAGAGCTCCCTGGCTGTCAATCGTTCCCTGGAGGTTAATCAGTTCGGAAGCCTTGTAATTCAGGTTGAGCTGGGGAGGGATGTCGGAGCGGTTGGGCGCCGCCAAGACCGACGCATTAAAACGTTCAGTGATGTCCAAGCCGATCTCGGAACCCAGCACCAATTGGGTCGGAAGCTTGCCCGAGCGTTGGGCATCAGCGCTATTCACAGTCGGATTGGCAAAGGTGGGGAACAGGGCAAAACTCACCCTCTGGCCAAGGGCATCACTCACGGTGCCGAGGATGGGAGAGAGGAGGGTTTGCCCCAGGGCTGTCGCCAGGGCCGCCCCCGCCTGACCGGCGGCCAGGCCGGCCAGGGAGTTGCCGCCAATCAGGGCTAGCAGCCGCTCCTCGGACAGGGGCGGGGAACTGCGCAGGCGCAGGTTGCGGGCGAGCTGGTCGGCCGGCCCACTCACACTGATGAAGACCCGCACCAAATTGAGCTGATCCAGGGAGCTCAAGTTGCCCTGGTTGGCCAAATCGGTCAGGGAGGGCCCCAAGGGGGAACCAAGGGTATTTCCTGGCACCTTGAGGCTGTCGGAAACCCTGGTGCGCAACGCAATATCCAAGTAAGGGATCAGTCCCATCGACGGGGTGAAGACCGCCACATTGGGGGTATCAGGATCCAAGCTGAAGGTGGTGGTAAATAGGTTGAGGCGTCCGCGCTTCAACCTCACCACCCCTGATGCCGTTAGGGATGGGTCCAGCCGGCCGTTGAGGCGCAGGGAGCCTTCGGTGGCAAAACTGGCCAGGTTGGGAACGCCCACGGTCAGGTCGGGGCCCAGGCTGAAACGGAGGTCCTGGAATCCAAGGGCTGGGAAGCGCGGAACCAACGCCTTCGCGGTCTCACTCGACAGGCTCGGTACGTCGGGGCCCAGCAGCACCAGGGGCTGTTCAAAGGTCCAGCCTTCCTCCAGCAATTCAGCAACGGAGGCCACGGATTTGCCCGCCCGCGTTGCCGGGGCCATGTCGCTCGGGGCCACATTGATGCTGCCATTGGAAATCGCCAATTGGCCGCCCATGGCCATGGCGTTGAGGCTGCCGCCAATGTCCACCTCGCCATTGGCGATGGCCTTGATGCGCGGCAGGATGAAGGGCACGGCCTTGACCGTGATCCGGATACCTGGGGCAGTGGCCTGCTGGGGGTCGGGGGCAATCGGACGGAGCAGGCCCAAGCTGCCCTGGGCCGTGATCAAACCCGCGGACCCAACCCGGGCGCTGAAGTTCTGGAGAACCAGCTGCTGGAAATCAAACAGGGCCAGGGCATCCACCCCCTCCACCCGCTGGCCAAAACAGAGGAGTTCGGCACCTTGAACTCGGAAGAATCCATTGGCGATGGGGTCTTGCTGGCTGCCCCGAACCAGCAGCTGCAGATCGAGACGCCCCTGCTTCCAATCCACCGAAGGTTCGGCCAGGTTGGTGAGGAACACCAGGCCGTCATCGCGACTGGCCAACCGCAGCTCCAGCCCCTGCTGAGCGGGGTCAAGGGGGATGGTTCCCGCCAGGTCGAGGGTGTTCTTGGCCCCGGCGCCATGCAAGGCGAGATCCAGCACAAGCCGATTGCCCTGCAAGCTCACCGAGCCCCGTTGCAGGTCCAGGTCGGTGCCACCAAGGCTGGCATCGCTGAGCCCCAGGGTCAGGCTGAACTGGGGCCGACGCCTGCCAAGGCCGTAACGCCCCTCGGCCTGGAGGCTGCCCCGCAGGCCAACGGGCACGGGGGTCAGCAGGGCGATCAACGAGAGCGGCAGGGAGCTGATGCTGAATTGGCCATCGCCTTGGGATAGGGGGCCCTGGAAGCTGACAACGATTGGCTGCTCGGTGAGGGCTGAATCCCGGTCTTGGCCTGTGATCCACAAGTGGGCCTTGGCCGCCAGATCGGCCCTGGCCGCCGCCAAGCTGGGTCCAACCAAGGAGAGATCGGCATCGATTTGGCCCCCCATCGCCTCGAGCCGTTGGAGGGGCGTGCGACTGAGCTGCTCCTGTTGCAAGGCCACTGCAACCCCCTGCTTGGCCGATGCCAACAGGGCCAACTGCTGCTGCAGGGTTTTGCCGAGGCTGTCGATGACGAGAAGGCCAATATCGCTGGCCCGCCCGGATCGGGCCGGGCCCAAGCCCTGCCATTGGGGCCAGGCGGCCACCAGCTGGCGCAGGAAACGGTCCGACAGCTGACGGGCCTGAACCGTGGCCCGTAAGGGGCCCTGCCAGGTGCCGCGCCAATCGACCGTGAGGGCGCCGCCATCGAGGGGATTGATCGATCCCAGGGCCTGGAAGCGACGGTTGGCGTAGTGCCCCTGGATCGCCGCTGAACGGGCCCAGATCCCAAGGAACACGGGCCGATCCAACCGGGCAGCCCCCCGAAAGGCCAAGGGTTGGAAGGAGAGTTGGCCGCGGCCCGTCAGGCCTCCTTGGACAAATTGGGGCCGTCGTTTTCTGCCCACGGCCAGCCACAAATCCGCCAGGGGCATGTCCTTGGCCGTCCACTGGTAGAGCCGGGGCTTGCCCTGGAGGCTGAGGGATCCTCCCCCCCTCTGCAGGTTCACCGCAATCGGCACCCAGCGGCGATCCAACCGGGCAGTCAGCAGCCCTTCCGGAGCTGGGGCCAGGGCCTCCATGCGCAGGCGACCACCCCCGGCAGCATCGCCAAACCATTCGCCCACCCAGGATTCATCCAGGCCAAGGGGCCCGGCAACCGGCTGATCCAAACGCAGCTGGAAATCTGGGGTGAGGGCTGAAAGCGGACCACTGACCCGGCCTTGGGCAGACAACACCCCCCCCAGGGGGGCGCCCACAACGGGAGAGAGGCGGGCCAAGGGATAGCCCTCGAGCGACCCTTGGAGATCGAGGTTGCCGGGGACCAAGCCCCGGCCCGGCAGGAGGGCCAGGGGCAGGGAGCCCGTGGCCTGCAGCTGCTGGCTCCGCAGGCGCTGCAGCTCCAGCTTTTGATCCTGCCAACGCAGGCTGGCCTGCCAGGGCCCAACGATGGGATTGCTGCGTTGCCCGGCCTGCACGGCCAGGACGGGTTTGGCCTGGGTCCCCGTCAAACGCAGCGTGCCCGCCAAGGCATCGCGGGTCAGCCAAGGGGGCAAGGCCTGATCCGGCCGCAGATCCCTTGGATTGACCTGCCAGCGGCCCTGCCAATCCAGCTGGGGGCCAAGCCGCCCAGCCACGCGCAGCCAGGAGGAACCCAGGCGCAGCTGGACCTGGTCCACCAGCAACTGGCCGCCCTGCAACTGCCCCCTCTGGGATTGCCCGCTCTGCCAGTGGGCCCGCAGGGAGGCCTCGCCCTTCAGCTTTTGCCGTTGCGATTGCGATTCCCACTGCCACGGGGTCGGCTGAATCGACACCTGCTGACCACGGCAACGCGCCACCAGTTGGGGCACAACCAGCGCTGGACCTTGCGAAAGGCTGACCTTGGGGGAAGACCTCCAGCCCAGCGAACCCAGTCGCACGCGCCCCTGGCAGCTGGGGAGCCCCGCCTGCCACCTCCAATCCAAGCTGCCATCGGCCTGGCCGCGCCACTGGCCAGGGTTGGCTTGCAGGTTGCCGCCAACGGCCCGCTGAACAGCCGCTAGCGACAGGTGATCGAGACGTAACTGTCCGCTCCAGTCGCGGCGGTCCCAACGGCCAGCCGCATTGAGGGCTAGGGATCCATCGCTGGCAGCGCTACCAGAGCGGCCAGCTGCTCCAGAGGCTCCGGGGGGGATCAGCCGGGTTTGCAGCTGGAGGGCACGACGGTGGACTTGGATCGCCAGGCGGCCATCCAGTCCGAGCGGCGTCGGGCTTTTGGGCAAAAACACCTGGGCCCTCTGGCGCAGGCGGAAACGCAGCTCCAGCTTTGGCGGCGGCCCCTTGCCTACCCCCGGGCCAAGCACCCACCACTGCCCCTGGCGGTTGGGCTTGAGATCAGCCCTCACCCCCTCCAGGCTGATCTGAACAACCGGAAACCCCTGGCGAAGGCTTGCCAGGGGATCAAGACTTACCGCGGCGCCGGTGGCGGTAAGGCTGGAGCCATCCCATCGGCCCGGAGCCAGCTGGGTGGCACCAACCCTCACACCACCCCAGCCCAACCCCTGATAGACGCCCAAATCAAAGGGATGGCCCATCACCCGGCTCACCTGGCGATCGAGCACGGGCTTCCAGTGGGCATAGACCCTGTTGAGGGCCCGATCGAGGGCCCAATGGCCGAATCCCAGGCCAACGGCAACCGCCCCAACAGCCACTGCCGTTGCGCCCATGGCCTTGGTGGATGGCCCGTTGCCGGGTTGGAACCCTTGCTCCGGCACCTAAGCCATCCCCCGGGGCCGTCCATGCCTGCTTTCCGAGCAATATAGGAACCTGTCCAGAACTGAAGTGTGTCCATGGCCGCCGATCCCATACTGTTTGTGGCCGGCCAATGGCTCGGAGCGGCCAGTGGGGTCCTAGCCCTGGCCACAGCGGCTGGATTCATCGCCCGCTGGGGGGTGCGGTTTCGGTTGGTGGGCGTCACGAGCTTCACCGCACTCCTGGCGATCTCCTGCCTGGCCTTTGCCGTGAGTTACACCCCTCGGGTCACCATTGAGGGGGCCGTGAGCGTCCCCGTGGTGTTCGACAACGGCAGCGACCTGGTGATTGCGGCTGCCCCCGACGACCTCCCCCAGTCGGCCTTTGCCCCCACGGTGCAACAGCTGGCCGAAAACATCCGCACCAACGGCCGCAACGCAGAGAACGGCCTGGTGCGCGTGCGCCTTCGCCGCGTGGAAGCCCAACAGAGTGGTGGCAGCAAGCCCGTGGTGCTGGCAGAAGCGACCCGCAGCCTGGCCACCGGCGCTGTCACCCTGAATCAAGGCTGATGCCCCTGGTTCTGCCCCCCCACTTCAAATCCGAACTGGGGCAATTGGAACGGGCTGGCATTGATGGTTGGCAGCAGCTGGCCGATCTCCACGACGACGACCTACGCCAATTGGGCCGCAGTGGCGGGGCCAGCGAAGCCCGCTTGATCAAGCTGCGGGGCCAAGCCAGGTTGGTGGTGGAGGCAGGGGTTGAGCCTGCCGAAGCAGCCTTGTTGCTCTACGCAGGCATTGCCAACTGCCAGGGCCTAGCCCAGGCCAATCCCCATCAACTGCTGATCCAAATGGGACGGCTCCAGGCCAGTTTGACGGGCATGGCAGCCCCAAGACTTGATCTCATTACGCTCCAAAGCTGGATACGGCGGGCCCAACTCCGCATCGCCCGCCGGGCAACAAACTGACCCCTAGGGCCAGCCGAGCTGTTGCCGACTTCCCTGGAATGGGAATCTCTTGGGGCCGATCCCTTGGTCTCTTTTGCCCTAGCCCTGCACCCCCACTGCAACCAACCCGGATCGAGCCCCAGACCCCGGCTGATCGACCATGGGTCAAGTCACGGCCCTAGGGCCTGGGGGGTTTCTGTTGCCGGTACTGCCCTGGGGATCCTGTTGGCGAGCTCGGTGACCGTGGCCGGCGCCCAGGCCCAATCCCAACTGCTCGAATCGGTCAAACAAAACCCTGCCCTAGCCAAGCAACTCTGCGCCGAGCTGCGCCAGATGAATGGCTCCGGCATCGCCTCCACCTCCAACCAGGCCATCCAGACCATTGCCCAGCAACGGCAGCTGAGCTTCACCGACGCAGAGATCCTCACCACCTACGTGGTGGGCCTCTATTGCCCGGATGTGCGCTGAGTGAGCGGCCATGACAACTGGATGCGTTGTCGGGACGGCACGGGCCTGATCAGTCGGATCTGGACCCCCGGGGGCGATGGGCCTTGGCCAGCCCTGTTGATGCGGCAGCCCTACGGACGGGCCATCGCTTCGACGGTCACCTATGCCCATCCGGACTGGTACGCCCAGCATGGGTTTCTGGTGGTGGTGCAAGACGTTCGGGGCCGGGGCGAATCCGAGGGGAATTTCCAAGGCTTTGCCCAGGAAGCCTCGGATGGGGCTGATGCGGTTCGGTGGGTACGCCAACTCCCCAGCTGCAATGGCCGGGTGGGCACCTATGGCTTCTCCTATCAAGGCCTGAGCCAACTCCTCAACGACGGCATCCATCACGAAGGGACCGATTCTGACGGCGATGGCTTGCCCGATTGCCTGGCCCCTGCCATGGCCGGGCTCAACGAACGCACCCACTGGGCCAGCGAGGGCGGTGCCCACTGGTGGGCCCTGGGCTTGGGCTGGGGTTTGCAATTGGCCGCCCAGCGCTGCCAGCGGCAAGGCGATGACGAAGGCTGGCAGGCGATCCGCGATTCCCTCGAGAGGGGCAGCTTCCTGGGCGAAGGCATGGCCTTGCTCGAGCGCCACGACCCCACGGGCATGGCCCTGGAGTGGCTGAATCGCAATCCGGCTGATCCCGAAGGCTGGCGGGTTCACGCCCCCTCTGACGCCCTGCTGAGCAGGCCCATGCTGCTGCTGGGTGGCTGGCACGATCCCCACCTCGGTGGCGTACTGGATCTTTGGCACCGCTCGAAGGCCGCCGGCGGCTCCCCCCAACTGCGCATCGGCGCCTGGAGCCACCTGCACTGGCCGGGCGGGGCCGACTCCATGCAGCTGGCCTTCTTCCAACAGCACCTTCAAGGCATCGCCCCCGGCAACGAGACCTGCCTTGAAGGCGGCCCCGGGCACCAAGCCCCCGTAGCCCTGCAGGCCGAAGCCCATGGGCCCTGGCTTGTGCCACCAGCAACTCCCCCCAGGGCCTGGAGGCTCCAGGGCCAAGCCCTGCT
>Ga0310330_100339_pt1 | contig 13531 bp, 12 predicted proteins | sample LakMicDCLTotalB5_FD_195544 | JGI IMG/M metagenome (GOLD analysis project Ga0310330, IMG submission 195544) | Enriched freshwater cyanobacterial communities from Lake Michigan, Michigan, United States - MI23.DCL.Total.B5 (v2) (version 2) | ecosystem: Environmental > Aquatic > Freshwater > Lake... | reverse complement strand
GCTCTACGAGGATGCCCACCTGATCGTGCTTAACAAGCCCGCCGGTCTCACGGTGCATCCGGCGCCGGGCAACAGGGACGGCACCCTGGTGAATGGGCTGCTGCACCATTGCCCCGACCTGCCCGGCATCGGCGGCGAGCTGCGCCCAGGCATCGTGCACCGTCTTGATAAGGACACCACGGGCTGCATCGTGGTGGCCAAAAGCCAGGAGGCCCTGGTGAAGCTGCAGGTGCAGATTCAGAAGCGGATCGCTTCCCGCCAATATCTGGCCGTGGTGCACGGCCAGCCGGCGGGCGACAACGGCACGATCGTTGGGGCGATCGGCCGCCATCCTGTTGACCGCAAGAAGTACGCCGTGGTGCACGACGACAGCGGCCGCCATGCCTGCACCCACTGGCGGGTGGTGGAGCGGCTGGGGGATTACGCCCTGCTGCGCTTCAAGCTCGACACCGGCCGCACCCACCAGATCCGAGTGCACTGCGCCCACATGGGCCATCCGATCGTGGGTGACCCGGCCTATTCCCGCTGCCGCAAACTGCCGGTCGAGCTGCCCGGCCAGGCGCTGCATGCGGTGCAGCTGGGCTTGGATCACCCGGTCAGCGGCGAGCGGCTGGTGTGCGAGGCGCCGCTACCGGAGGTGTTTGCGCGCCTACTGGAGGTGTTACGCCGGCGCCGGTAGCCGCGGGCAGGCTGCCACCAGCTTGCGGGTGATCGCAGCCTGGGGATCACGCAGCAGCCGGGCGCCGGGACCCTCCTCCACGATCGTGCCCCCTTCCAGCACGATCACCCGGTGGCAGAAGCCGCTGGCCACCGAGAGGTCGTGGGTGACGAACAGGATGCCCAGCCCCAGCCGCTCCTGCAGCTGGCGCAGCAAGGCCAGTACGTCGGCCTGCACCTCCGCATCGAGCATGCTCACGCTCTCGTCGCAGAGCAGCACCTTGGGCTCGAGCACCAGGGCCCGGGCGATGGCCACCCGTTGCTGCTGGCCGCCGGAGAGCTGGCGGGGCAGGCGGTTCTCGAAGGCCTCCGGGGGGGTCAGTCCCACAGCGGCCAGGAGCTCCCGCGCCCGCTGGCGGGCCTGGGGGCGACTGGCCAGACCGTGGATCAGCAGGGGATCGGCAATGGCCTCTCCCACGGCCATCTGGGGGTTGAGGCAGGCCAGGGGGTCTTGAAACACCATCTGGATGCCGCGCCGCGCCTGCCGCAATGCCCGGCCGCGCAGGCTGAGCAGGTTGTGGCCCTCCAGGCGCACGCTGCCGCCCCGCACTGGTGCCAGGCCCATCAGGGCTCGGCAGAGGGTGCTTTTGCCGCAGCCTGAGGCCCCCACCAGGCCAATGGTTTCTCCCCGCTGGAGTCGCAGGCTGACGCCGTCCACGGCCTTCAGCCACCGCGACTGCCAGGGCAGGGATGGCAGGGGGTGCCAGCTGCGCAGGCCCTCGAGCTCCAGCAGGGCCGGTGCCGGTGCCGGTGCGGGGCTTTCGGCGCCCTCCCGCTCCCGTGCCTTGGCCACCAGCCGCTGGGCCAGGGGGGATGCCGGGGCGGTGAGCAACTGCTGGGCAGGGGCCTGTTCAATCAGATGGCCCTGGTCGAGTACGGCGATCTGGTCACACCAGCGCCCCGCCATGGCCAGGTCGTGGCTGATCAGCAGCAGGGCGCTGCCCGCTTCGCGGCAGAGGTCCGTGAGCTCCGCCATCACCTGGCCGGCCACGGCCACATCCAGGCTGGTGGTGGGTTCGTCGGCGATCACCAGGGGCGGCTTGAGGGCCATGGCGAGGGCGATGGCCAGGCGCTGGCGCATGCCACCGCTGAATTCATGGGGGTAGCTGCCGTAGCGCTCCGGGTTGATCCCCACCCGCTCCAGCAACTGTTCAGCGCGTTGTCGCACCTGGCGCCGCCCCCACTGGGGCCGGTGCGCCGCCAGGGTGTCGCCCAGGTGATCTCCGATGGTGAGCAGGGGATTCAGCCGGGTCATGGGGTCCTGGAACACCAGGCCCACCGCTTCGCCGCGCAGCTGGCGCAGGGCCGACCGCGGCAGCCTGGCGGGGTCCTGCCCCGCCAGCAGCAGCCCCCCGCTGCACTGGCTACCGGGGGGCAGTAGCTGCAGCACGGCCCGGGCCACGGTGCTCTTGCCACAGCCGGAGGGGCCCGCCAGGGCCAGCCGTTCGCCCGGGCTCAGGCTGAGGGTCAGCCCCTCGAGGGTGGGGCGCTCCGCACCGGGATAGCGCACCACCAGGTCGTTGATCGCGAGCACGGGGCTGGTCATAGGGACCAGCTTGGATCCCCTTGGATCCGCAGACCAGCACATCGGTGGTTTGGTGACGATCGCTGCATACGATGGAAGGACTCCGCAGGGTGGAATGCTCAGGGCGGTTCCTGATCTGGACGCAACCGCCGGGGCTGTTTCAGTCGCGGCTGCTCCACCTGTCCCAGGGCCGGCACCGGAGAGTCAAAGTCCAGGGTCGACCCTGGAAGGATCGGGACGCCGGCCGATTCGCACCCCCGCCGATTACGGCGTGCCCCTGCCCGAGTGGTTGCAGCGCTGCATTGAGCACGTGCCCCCGGGGGAAGGCGAGAGCTGCCCCACCGACTCCGAGGCCCTGCTGGCCTCCGCCTTTGACTTCGCCTACCAGCTCCACGAGGGCCAGTTCCGGGCCAGCGGCGAGCCCTACATCATTCATCCGGTCGCCGTTGCCGACTTGTTGCGCGACATCGGCGCCAGCGCCGGCGTGATTGCGGCCGGCTTCCTCCACGACGTGGTGGAGGACACCGAGGTCACCGCGGAGGAGATCGAGCAGCACTTCGGTGCCGAGGTGCGGGCCCTGGTGGAGGGCGTGACCAAGCTCGGCGGCATCCACTTCACCAATCACACCGAGGCCCAGGCCGAAAACCTGCGCCGGATGTTCCTGGCTATGGCCAGCGACATCCGGGTCGTGTTGGTCAAGCTGGCGGATCGTCTGCACAACATGCGCACCCTCGGTGCGCTCAAGCCCGAAAAGCAGCTGCGCATCGCCCGCGAAACCCGGGAGATCTATGCCCCCCTGGCCAATCGCCTCGGCATCGGACGGCTCAAGTGGGAGCTGGAGGATCTGGCCTTCAAGATCCTCGAGCCCGAGGCCTATCGGGATGTGCAGCAGCAGGTGGCCACCAAGCGCAGCGAGCGCGAAGAGCGCCTGGGCGTGACCGTGCAGCTGCTGCGGGATCGGTTGGCCGCGGTGGGTCTGGCGAGCTGTGAGGTGAGTGGCCGACCCAAGCACCTCTATGGCATCTGGAGCAAGATGCAGCGCCAGCAGAAGGCTTTCCACGAAATCTTCGACGTGGCCGCCCTGCGCATTCTCTGCCCCAACCTCGAGGGCTGCTATCGGGCCCTGGCGGTGGTGCACGACACCTTCCGGCCCATTCCCGGGCGCTTCAAGGACTACATCGGCCTGCCTAAGCCCAACGGCTACCAGTCGCTGCATACCGCCGTGATCGGCCGGCACCGACCGATCGAGGTGCAGATCCGCACCACCGACATGCACCAGGTGGCCGAGTACGGCATTGCCGCCCATTGGAAGTACAAGGAGGGTGGCTCGCCGGCCGCGTCCGGTGCCGATGCGGAGCGCTTCAACTGGCTGCGGCAGCTGGTGGATTGGCAGAAGGACGACGTTGGTGAAGACAGCGGCGACTTTCTGCGCTCCATCAAGGAGGACCTCTTCGACGAGGAGGTGTTCGTGTTCACCCCCAAGGGCGATGTGGTGGGGCTGCGCAAGGGCTCCACGGCCGTGGACTTCGCCTATCGGATCCACTCGGAAGTGGGCAACCACTGCCAGGGCGTGCGCATCAACGATCGGCTCTGCCCCCTGGCCACCCCTCTCCAAAATGGAGACTTCGTGCAGGTGATCACCGCCAAGACGGCGCACCCGAGCCTCGATTGGCTCAACTTCGTGGCCACCCCCACGGCTCGCAACCGCATTCGCCACTGGTACAAGACGAGCCATCGCGAGGAGAACATCCTGCGGGGCACCGAATTGCTCGAGCGGGAGCTGGGGCGCGACGGTTTTGATGCCCTGCTCAATGGCCAGGCCATGGCCAAGGTGGCGCGCCGCTGCAACCTCACCGGCACGGAAGACCTCCTGGCCTCCCTGGGCTTCGGCGGAGTCACCCTGCACCAGGTGCTCAATCGTCTGCGCGAAGAGCTGCGGTTGGCCAGTGCGGCTGCGGCGCCGGTGCTCAGCAACGAGCAGCTGGCCGCCAGCGTGTCGGCCGGCCGCGGCGCCCAGGCGGAGGCCCAGGCCGCATCGGCGGGGGGAGCCAGCCCGATCCTCGGCCTGGAGGGCCTCGATTATCGGCTGGGGGGCTGTTGCAGTCCCCTCCCCGGTGAATCGATCCTCGGCGCGGTGGCCCTGGGCAACCACGGCATCACGATCCACCGTCAGGACTGCTCCAACGTGTCCCAGGTGCCGGCTGAGCGGCGCCTGCCGGTGCGCTGGAATCCGGCGGTTGAAGCCCGGCCGCGCCGCTACCCGGTGCAGCTGCGCATCGAGGTGCTGGATCGGGTGGGAGTGCTCAAGGACATCCTCACCCGCCTCTCGGATCACCGCATCAACGTCAGCGATGCCCGGGTGCGCACCAATCCCGGTAAGCCCGCCCGCATTGATCTACGGGTCGAGCTCGAGAGTGCCGGCCAGCTCACTAGCACCATGAACCAGATCCGCTCGATGGCGGATGTGCTCGACATCGCCCGCACGGGGATTGGCTAAGGCAGGGTGAAGCCCGAGGTGTTGAGGTGCTTGAGGTCGAGCATCACCAGGGTGAGCCACACCAGCAGGCCCACGCCGCCGATCGAGCCCAGCACTAGCAGCAGTCCGGACAGTGCCGACCGGGAGGAGTCCTTGCCGTCAGCCACAAGCCCACCGCGAAGCGATTTGATCTTCGCACCCTTGGTAGGTGGTGGCCTCAATGGGCTTCAGGCTGCTCGTTGGACTGAGGCTGAACGGCTGGCAGGCATGGCAGTGACGCTTCGCGAGTCGCGCTTGGACTCTCCTTTGCCTTGATTTTGGCGTTGCGGCAGGGACACCAGAAGAGTGAGGTGATTGAGGCCATGGGCCAGCAGGTTCCAGGTGGATTCCAGCTGGGGGAGCAGTTTCAGGCCGATTCTCACGGAGCCGCTGACGACGGCAAGCACCCCCATCACAGCCACCAAGGCGAGGGCGGCGAAACCGACCATCTGGGCCAGCCCCAGCAGCAATTGGCCGATGCCCTCAGCAATGCCTTTGACGCCACTGATCACGTTGAAAATTGCCTGACTGACCACCAGCAGGCTGTCGAGCCGTACGAAATGGGTGAGGCCGAACAGCCCAGCTAGAGCGAGGCCGCCGCAGAGCGCAAGCATCAAGCCCTTGCGCACTTCTCGTCGGTCTGCCTTGGATAGTGCTGTCTGACGCACGGCAGACACTTTGTGCTTCATGGCAGAACGAACCACAGGAGCTTGATTCTTCGGGGATGGTGAATTGCGCCTGCCGCGACCGCCATCGTTGCAGGACGGTTGGCCAGCTGGTCAACCGTCCTGCGGGTTGGGACGCTGCTCTCCTGAGCTCTGTGCGTAGGCACTGACTCAGGTTGCGCTCGCTACAGCCTTGGGTGTCTGGTCTGCTTAAACCATCCCATCCCCCGCATGCCATGCCATGACCTCCGAGCAGGCGGCCCAGCTGATCGATGAGACCCTCGACCTGGTCCATCAGCGCCTCCAGGACCTTCAGGCCCAGTGCCTATCCCGGGAGCAACACGCCTTGGCCGAGGAGTTTCGGGAGTGGCGTCACCCCGAGGGCGGCCACATCGACCTGATGGTGTTTCCGGGGCTGGCGAATCCCTGATCAACCCTGGCGTTTGCTGCGCCGGTGTTCCCGCTCCAGCCAGTGCCAGTAGAGCCAGCCTCCCAGCACGGCGCAGGCCACTCCCGCCAGGGTTGAACCCAGCAACAGGCGGCTGATAAAGCCTCCGCCGCTGTTCCAGATGCGGCCGGTCTGCAGGTCGTCGAGGCCGGGCCAGCCGACCCCAGGCCCGATTAGCCAGCAGCCCAGCTGGTAATTGAACCAATACAGCGGCAGCGAGGTGAACGGGTTGCTCACCCAGGTGCCGGCCGCCGCCAGCAGGTGGTTGCCGCGCACCGCTGAAGCCAGGGCCACGCTCAACAGCATCTGCAGGCCGAAGAAGGGAAAGCAGCCGCAGAACAGGCCGGCAGCCAGGCCCCGGGCCCGCTGGCCGTGGCTGCCCTCCTGGTGCCACAGCCAGGCCAGCAGGCGTCGCAGTCGGCGGCCCAGGGCGGTGTGGGGCTGAAATGGGGGCATGCGTATTGACGACTCCCAGACCACGGACACCATTGCGGCCATTGCCACGGCGGTGGCACCGGGCGAAGGCAGTGTGGCGATCGTAAGGATCTCCGGCCCGGAGGCGGAGGGGATCGGCCGGCAGCTGTTTGCCGCGCCTGGGCGCCAGGCCTGGGACAGCCACCGGGTGCTCTACGGCTATGTGGTGGATCCCGCAGCCGGCGAACGGGTGGATGAGGCCCTGTTGCTGTTGATGCGGGCCCCGCGCAGCTTCACCCGCGAAACCGTGGTGGAGCTGCACTGCCACGGCGGTCTGGTGGCGGTGCAGCGGGTGCTGGAGCTGGTGCTGGCGGCCGGGGCCCGCCGGGCCCTGCCGGGGGAATTCAGCCAGCGGGCCTTCCTCAACGGCCGGCTGGATCTCACCCGGGCCGAGGCGATCAGCGAGATGATCACGGCCCGAAGCCGCCGGGCCGCCCAGCTGGCCATGGCCGGCATCGACGGTGGCCTGCAGCAGCGCATCGGCACCCTGCGGGAGCGCCTGCTCGACCAGCTGGCGGAATTGGAGGCCCGGGTGGATTTCGAGGAGGATCTGCCGCCTCTCGATGCCGCGGCGGTGGTGGCGGAGCTGGAGGCGGTGCGGGCGGCCCTGCAGCAGTTCGTGACGGAGGCGCGTCAGGGGGAGCTGCTGCGCGAGGGGTTGCGGGTGGCGATCGTGGGTCGCCCCAACGTGGGCAAATCCAGCCTGCTCAACCTGCTCAGTCAGCGGCAGAAGGCGATCGTGACCGACCTGCCGGGCACCACCCGCGACCTGCTCGAAAGCGAACTGGTGCTCGACGGCGTGCCCCTCACCCTGCTCGATACCGCCGGCATCCGCCCCACCAGCGATCGGGTGGAGCAGCTGGGGATCGCCCGCTCTCGTGAGGCCCTAGCGGCGGCCGATGCGGTGCTGTTGCTGTTTGATCTCAGTGCTGGCTGGACCGTCGAGGACGAGGCGTTGCGCGCCTTGGCACCGGAGGGAGCCGTGCTGCTGGTGGCCGGCAACAAGGCCGATGCCGCCGCGCTGCCCGTGGGCCTGGTGCCGCCCGGGGATGGGGCCCGGGCCCCGGCGGATGTGAGCTTCAGTGCGGTCAGTGGCGCCGGCCGTGACGACCTGGTGGCCGAACTGCTACGCCGCTGTGGCGCCGGCTCCCTGGAGGGGGTGCAGGTGGCCCTCAACGCCCGCCAGCGGGATCTGGCCGGGGCGGCGGCGTTGAGCCTGGAGGCTTCCCTCGAGGCGGCCGGGCAGCAGCTGCCCTGGGATTTCTGGACGATCGATCTGCGAGCTGCCGTGCGCTGTCTCGGGGAGATCACCGGCGCGGAGGTGAGCGAAGCGGTGCTCGATCGGGTGTTTTCGCGGTTTTGTATCGGCAAGTAGGCGGCTTGCCCCACCTCAGCGCTGAGGCCGGAGGCCCCAGCGCGCAGCGAGAAACACCAGGGCCATCACGGCGTAGCCGAGGGCCCAACTGCGGCCCACCCCCCACCCCAGCTGCAGCACCGTGTCGGCACTGGTGAACTGCCAGGCGTGGATCACGCCAAACCAGGCCAGTACGGCCGCGATGCTGGCGCAGGCCGCGGCGGCCAGCAACCGGGCCTCGATCACATACACGAGCATCCCGGCCAGCAGCATCGCCGTGATGATCTGGCCCTGTTCCAGGGCGAAGGCCCCCGCCGCCCACACATCGGCCTGGGCCAGGGGCGCCAGCAGCTGGGGGCCAAAGGGGTTGGTGGCGGTGCCGCTGCCGCCGGCGCGCAGCCCCGCTTTCAGCATCAGGGCCCCCCAGCCAGCCAGCCCTGGCAGCAGCCCGAGGGCCACGGCCGGTGCATGGCGTGGGGGCGTGGCCTGGAAGGCCTGGGCGGCGATCACCAGGCCGATGTAGATCACGATCGCCATGCCGGCCTCGATCGGGACCAGTTGGCCGATCACCCCGAACAGGCCCAGCAGGCAACCGGCGGCCATCACCACGCCGTTCAGCCAGGAGTAGCCGATGCGGGCTCCCATTGCCTTCCAGCCCGGATGGCCGATGTAGATCGTGGTGGGGAAGCAGGAGCCGAGGGTGGCGGCGGCCAGGGTGCCGATGCCATTGATCAGCATCGAACTGCGCACTGGATAGCGATCCCCCGCCGCTTCGGCGCTCTCGAGGTTCTGCAGGGAGCCGATCACGTTGAACAGCCCCATCGGCACGATCACCCCCAGCCAGGGCACCAGCTGGCCCCGGGCTTGCCAGAGCTGCCCCACTTGCAACTGGGGCAGATGCAGTCCAATCAGGCCGGTGCTGCGCTGCCAGCTCACCGGATCCAGCTCGATCAGCCCATTGGCCCAGGCCAGGGCGATGCCCAGCAGCACCGCCACCAGGCCAGCGGGCACGGGCCAGCGCACCGGGGCGTAGTAGCCCACCAAAATCACCGCCAGCACCGCCAAGCCCACCACCGGCTGGGCGTAGGTACGCAGCAGGAACCCCAGGGCGATGTAGCCCAGGGCAATGCCCGCCAGGGTGGAGAGCAGGGCGGCCCGGGGCAGCCAGCGCTGCAGGGCGTTGCCGATGAAGGCGCCGGAACACTCGATCAGCCCCGAGCCCAGGCAGGCGATCAGTCCGGCCTGCCAGGAGAGGGTCACGGCCTCGGCCTCGCCCAGTCCCTGGCTCAGGGAGACCAGCTTCACCGGCAGCATCACCAGGAACACGTAGGCGAACAGGCTCACCGTGTTGATGCCGTAGGGCAGGGCCGTGCGGTCGTCGCGCCCCTCCCGCAGGTCGAGTTGAAAGGCCTGGCGGGCATAGGCCAGGTTGCCCACCACCAGGCTGATGCCGGTGGCCGGCAGGATCGTGCCGAACACCAAGCTGTCGGGGTAGCCGAGCACGCCCCGGCACAGGGCCACGATCAACAGGATCTGGATCAGGTTGTCGAGCCCCAGGCCGAGGAAGCCGTCGAGGTCACCGCTCGTCCACCAGCGGGGTTGGGTCATGCCGGTCTTCCGGATCAGCGGATTCCCTCAGGTTGGCACTCGGATCAGCCCGGTCGCCCCCCCCACAGCAACGGACTGTTGCTGACTGTCCATCATGGGAAGGCCCGGACCGGAGGGGTGATGCCCGCTGCCCACTTGCCCACCACCCCGGAGCTCGAGCCCCAGCTGCGCGCCTGGCTGGCGGAGGATCTCGGCCGCGGCGATCTCTCGGCTGTTGCCCTGGCCGGCTGCAGGGGCCGGGCCCACTGGGTGGCCAAGGCGCCGGGGCTGTTCTGCGGTGGCGTGCTGGTGGAGCCGTTGTTCCGGTTGTTGGATCCGGCGGTGCAGGTGCAGCTGTTGGTGGCCGATGGCGAGCCGGTGGTGGCGGGTCAGCGCTTGGTGGACTTGGAGGGGGCTGCGGCCGCGTTGGTGGCGGGGGAGCGCACGGCCCTCAATCTGGCGATGCGGCTCTCCGGCATTGCCACGGCGACGGCAGACCTGGTGGCGGAGCTGACGGGCACCGGGGTGCGCCTGGCCGACACCCGCAAGACCACCCCCGGCCTGCGCCGGCTGGAGAAATACGCCGTGCGCTGTGGTGGGGGAATCAACCACCGTCTGGGCTTGGATGATGCCGCCATGCTCAAGGAAAACCACCTGGCCTGGGCCGGCGGGGTGGCGGCGGCGTTCGCCGCGGTGCGGGCGGCGGCGCCCTGGCCGGCAGCGGTGATCGTGGAGGCCGAAACCGCCGCTGAGGCAACCGCGGCGGTGCAGGCCGGGGCCGATGGGGTGCTGCTCGACGAATTCCCGCCCCAGGAGTTGCAGGAGCTGGTGCCCCGGCTGCGGGAGCTCGCCCAGGACCGCCGGCTGGTGTTGGAGGCCTCCGGCGTGCAGCCTGACCAGCTGCGGGCCTATGCGGTCACCGGCATCGATCTCATTTCCACCAGCGCGCCGATCACCCGCAGCCCCTGGCTCGATCTGAGCATGCGTTTTGACGCCTGAGGGGTGGCGCGTTGGCAGCGGAGCCGACCGTCTCCATACTTCAAAGAGTTCATGCCGAGGCTGGGTGGCGATACAACTCCACAGCGCACGTTCCACCCCGGCAATCACGCCCTGGCGATGGCTGAGCCGCCCCCTGTCGGTCGCCATGGGCACGCTGGCTCTGCTGGCCGCGATGCCGGCGGCGGCTCTGGCCGAGGGCACCGTGCAGCGAGCGGCGCGCACCAGCCAGCTCGTGCTGAGTGGCTTTGCCAATGTGCCCCCCCTGATGGTGGTTGGTCCCGAGGGGCAACCCAGCGGCTACGGCCTCCTGGTGGCCGATCGGATCGCCGCCGAACTCTCCCAGGCCGTGGGCAAGCCCGTGACCGTGCGCTTTGCGCCGATCGCTGACCCCGCCAGCCTGGTGGGCAGCATCACCAAGGGCCAGGCCGATCTGGCCTGCGGTTTGCCGTTCAGCTGGGAGCTGGACATGCAGGTGGATTTCTCGCTGCCGATCGGGCTCTCAGGCTTGAGGCTTCTGGCCCCGGCCGGTCGCTTCGATGGCAGCCCGGCGGCCCTGGCCGGCCGCAAGATCGCCGTGGTGCGCCAATCGTTGGCGCAGACCGAGCTGAAGGGCATGCAACCCAAGGCCACGGCCGTCCCGTTCGACAACCTGCCGGCCGCGGTTGCGGCCCTGAAGGCCGGTGGCGTGGATGGTGTTGTGGGGGACACGCTGGTGCTGGCTGGTCTGATGCGCCAACAGGGGCTGCAGGGGCTGGCCCTGACCCCCGATTTCCCCTACGAGGCCTACGCCGTGAGTTGCGTGCTGGCCGAGAACGATTCGGCCTTCCGCAATCTGGTCAACCTGGCGATTGCCCGGATGTTGTTGGGCTATCTCGATGGCCAGCCAGACACCGTTGCTGCCGTGAACCGTTGGCTCGGGCCTGGCAGCGCCGTGGGCCTGCCCGAAGCCACGATCCGCGCCAGCTTTGAGGCGGTGTTGCTGGGGGTGGAGACGATCCGTCCGATTCCGGCAGACCAGGCCGTGCCCACCGCCCGCTGAACCAGTTCGCCGATCCCCCTTCTCCGTTGCTGCCATGGCGTTGTTCAACCGCTCCCATCTGTTTGGCCTGTTGCTGCTGGCTTCCCTGCCGCTCGATGGGGCTGCGGCCCTGGCCCTAGCCAGTGTCCAGGCCACCCCAGTGGAGCGCAGCATTTCCGAGCGCAGCATCGAAGAACGGCTGAGCCGGATTGCGGCGGCTGTGCAGGAGCGCGAAGGTTCGCTCGGTGCGCCTGAGGGCTCAACAGGCGTTGCCGACGATTCCCTCTCCTACGTGTTTGTGAATGGGGCTGGGTTGGGCTGGGCGAACGGTGGGTTCAACAACGGCGGCTTTTACAACGGCGGTTTTTACAATGGGGGGTTCAATAACGGCGGCTTCTACAACGGTGGCTTCCGCAATGGCGGTTTCCGCAATGGGGGCTTCCTCAACGGAGGCCGCTACTGGCGTTGATGACGGCTGCGGGTGCTGACGTGATTGTCGCGGCGGACCAAGGTGATGGCCCGGTGAGGTTGCTGGTGGTTCAACCCACCCCCTTTTGCAATCTCGATTGCGATTACTGCTATCTGCCGGATCGGGGTGATCGCACCCGGATGTCGTATGAGGTGCTGGAGGCGGCCGTGGAGCGGGTGCTGGACAGTCCCTATTTCGGGGGGGCGTTCACCCTGCTCTGGCATGCGGGCGAACCGCTGATGGTGCCGATTGCCTTCTACGACGAAGCTACCCGGCGGATCGGCCGCCTGTTGGCAGAGCGCGGCTTGCCCACCACCACGATTGTGCAGTCGCTGCAGACCAATGCCACCGTGATCGATGCGGCTTGGTGCGACTGCTTCGAACGCAATCGCATTCATGTCGGTGTGAGCATGGACGGGCCTGCCTTCCTGCATGACGCCCACCGGGTCACCCGTACGGGTTTATCCACCCACGCGGCAGTCATGCGCGGCATCGACTGGTTGGCCCGGCGGCAGATTCCCTTTCAGGTGATCTGCGTGCTCACGGCGGATGCTCTCGACCATGCCGACGCCATCGCCGATTTCTTTCTCCAGCACGGCATCGTTGCGGTGGGCTTCAACATGGAGGAGACGGAGGGGGCGAACAGCCACTCAAGCCTCGATGCTGGCGGTGCCGCCCAGGCGGCCCTGGAGCAGCGCTATCGCGCCTTCATGGGGCGGCTGTGGCAGCGCAGCCGCGAGCAGCCTGGCCGTCTGTGCATCCGCGAATTTGACGGCATCGCCAGCATTGCCTGCAGCCAGGCGCGCATGGCGCAAACCGACATGAACACGCCGTTTGTGATCGTCAACGTCGATGCCAAGGGCCAGGTGTCCACCTTCGATCCCGAATTGCTATCCGTGAAGACAGCCGAGTACGGCGACTTCTCCTTCGGCAATGTGCTCGAGGACAGCTTGGCGTCGCTGGCGGGCACCGAGAAGTTCCGCCGGGTAGCGGCCGAAATCCGTGCTGGGGTGGAGCTGTGCCGCGCCAGCTGCGAGCACTTCGGGCTGTGTGGTGGTGGCACCGGCAGCAACAAGTACTGGGAGCACGGCCGCTTTGACTGCACCCAGACCCAGCATTGCCGCTACCGCATTCAGTTGGTGGCCGATGTGGTGCTTGAGGGCCTGGAGCAGGAGTTGGGCCTGACGGCTTGATCTTCCGGCGATGCGGAGGCTGATGGTCTGCGCGGGATGATCAACCACGAACCTGCCCTGGCACCTGCCCCATGCTGCGCATTGCCCAAACCCTGAACGGCCAGTTGCTGGCAGCCATGGAGCGGGCCTTCCCGGCAGCGGCTGAGGGAGCCCGTGCGGCAGGTCAGTCTTTCGATCCCCAGCTGGCGCCGGCCACCAAGCCGGAGTTCGGCGATTTCCAGGCCAATGGGGCCCTGCCACTGGCCAAACCCCTGGGCCAGCCGCCCCGGTCTATTGCCACCGCGATCGTGGAGCAATTGGCGGCCGATCCCGCCTTTGACCAGCTCTGCGAGCCGCCCCAGATTGCCGGCCCCGGCTTCATCAACCTCACCCTGCGGCCCGAGCGGCTGGCTGCAGAGCTGCAGGCGCGGCTGGGGGATCCGCGCCTGGGTGTGCCGGCGGTGGAGCCGCAAGCGCCGGTGATCGTGGACTTTTCCAGCCCCAACATCGCCAAGGAGATGCACGTGGGGCACCTGCGCTCCACGATCATTGGCGACTCCCTGGCGCGGGTGCTGGAGTTTCGCGGCC
>Ga0310330_100336_pt1 | contig 13594 bp, 14 predicted proteins | sample LakMicDCLTotalB5_FD_195544 | JGI IMG/M metagenome (GOLD analysis project Ga0310330, IMG submission 195544) | Enriched freshwater cyanobacterial communities from Lake Michigan, Michigan, United States - MI23.DCL.Total.B5 (v2) (version 2) | ecosystem: Environmental > Aquatic > Freshwater > Lake... | reverse complement strand
AAAGGCAAAGCAGCTCATTTGTCACGCGTCATGATTGAGAATATGCTTCAAACCAATAATATTTCAGATGTTGTTAGTTTCTATCGATCGCTCGCAAAGCTAGGTGCTGGTCGAGACCTCACAGCCGTTGCCGCTCTAGATAATCTACCATGACCGGAAGTGAATCCAATATTGTCGTAGTATCTGGTTCATCTGGTTTTATTGGAGAGTCCTGTTGTAGATGTCTTGAAAAAAATGGTTTTGATGTGATCAAGACAGGTCGGTCAAGTTCAGATGATGTCTACTGTGACTTGACGCTTCCTGATTCTGTCTGGAACTTAAACAGTCTGCCTGCTTACAAAGCTTTTATTCATCTTGGGGCTCACGTTGGCTTGGACGGATCTTCACTTCAAGACATGTATGTGCCTAATGTTCTTTCTACGGCCTTGATTGCAGATATTACCAGGAAACACGACGCGCATTTAATATTTGCCTCTACAGCAATAATTGCTGGCCTAAATACCGAATATATCTCAGCTTCGTCCGAGATTAAAGCTGATACTCCCTATGCTAATTCAAAGGAATTGGCTGAGCAGTGCCTGAGTGCATCTGGTGTTGCTTCGGCGATTCTCAGAATTGGAGGTGTCTATGGCCTAAATGGGCCTTGTCATTTAGGTCTTAATCGCACGATTAGAGCAGCTCTTGTTGGTGAGCCACCTGTTGTATATGGCAGTGGTTCCGGCAAGAGAAACTATATCTATGTTGAAGACCTGGCGTCAGTTATTGTTAGTACGCTCCAATCTCGTGCCATAGGTGCTTACCTCGTTGGCGGTCATGATATCCTATCGATTGCAGAGATGTCTCAGCTAATCTGTGAAATATTTGATTTAAAATCACCGCCGTTGTCTCAGTCTGGATACTCTTCGCGTTCTCAGATTATCTGTTCTTTGCCCAGTTTTACTGGGAAATCGTCTTTTTCCGAGAGCCTGATGTCTATCAGGAGCTTATATACTTGGTTATCTTAAAGATATGAAAGTTGCTGTAGTTTCAGATATTCATGCGAACGTCTCTGCCTTTGAAGCAGTACTAAAAGCTGCAAGGGCTAAGACCGTCGATGCTTTGATGATCGCAGGTGACTTGGTTGGTTACTACTTTGAGCCCAAAGCTGTTCTACAGCTGATTCAGTCATTCGAGAAGCCCGTCTACCTGGTTCGAGGAAATCATGAAGAGATGCTTCTTAAGGCAAAGCTGAGCGGAGATCAATTGGAAGAAATCACATCTAAATATGGTCCTGGCCTGAAGTGCGCATTAGACCAGCTTACAAATTCAGAAATTCAGTGGCTCGCTAATCTTCCTCATCCTCTTGAAATCAATGATTTTGATTGCTCTATACTCTTGTGCCATGGATCCCCTCTCAGTGTTGACCAATACGTTTATCCAGATGGTGCTATAGAAAATTTGCTTTCATCTTTACAAGAGCCGCCGGATGTATTGATAATGGGACATACCCACTATCCTTTTGTTAGGAATGTAGATGGCTGCTTAGTCATCAATCCAGGATCTGTTGGTCAGCCACGAAATCGCGTTCCTGGTGCTCATTGGGCATTGTTGGATACACAAACAATGAAGGTTGATCTATTTGTCGAGCCATATGACAATTCTGATTTGCTGCTGCATTGCGTCAATGTGGCTCCTCGTCACCCTTATTTGCGTGAGGTATTAATGCGATCATGAGATTTCTTGTTTCGGGTGCTGGTGGAGATATCGGCCAAAGCATCTCAAATATTTTAACTACCTATTACACCGATGCTGAGGTTTTTGGTAGCGATATTCATGATCAATTTCTTGCGGGTAATCTTTATGAAAAGGTCAAAATTTTGCCACCGGCTTCCTCTCCTGCGTATGCTGATTGCCTAAGTGAATGCCTTGCCAAAGAGAATATTGATATTTTTATTCCAACTTCTGAGGCTGAGTTGAGATGGTTGGTTGAAAGTGAGATCGTTCTGGCTGATCTCCCATCTCATTGCCTTATGGCCAATGCCAAGGCAATGAAAATCGGGTTTGATAAGTTTCTTACTTTCCAAAATTTGGCAATGAATGGCTTGCCTTCTCCATGGGCATCTATCGTCTCTGATTCAGATTCGGGTGCCCCAGAGATACCGTGCATCTTAAAGAGCCGATCGGGCGCCGGCAATTCATCCGTTTACTATATTGATAATCACGAAAAGTCCATCTATTTTCAGAAGCTATTTCCGCATTACATATGGCAGCAGTTTCTTCCGCTTTCAAATGGTGAGTTCACCTGTGGAGTATACCGATGTTTTGACGGCGCAGTACGAGTTATTGCCTTGAGAAGAAGACTCTCCTCGGGCGTGACCTCCTTCGCCGAAGTAGTAAGCCATCCACTGATAGAGTCCCTCTGTAAGCGTATAGCCGAATCGCTTGATCTTTTTGGCAGTATAAATGTTCAATTGCGATTAATTGAGAATGTTGGACCTATGGTTTTCGAAATTAATCCAAGATTCTCAAGCACTGTTGGGATGAGGCATGCGATAGGATTTAAAGACCTTATTTGGTCCATTGAGGAGCAGTACTTAGGAAATATCCCCTCGCCATGTCCAAATGCCTGGCCCAGTGTGAGGGTGGGACGTAGATATCAAGAGCTCTTTGAATATAAATAGATATCCATGCTTGTTGTTGGTAGGTTTTGCGAGTTTTTTTCGGTTTTATGCAAATTGCTGGCCCTACATCGTCACATCTTGTTCGAGCACGAGAGCACCCTGCCCGAGCTGCTTGCTGGATCCTGTTAACCAAGCTTAACGTTGTTGCTGATCTCGATGCCGGCCCCGTTCACCAGCAGCAGATCGCGCTGTAGGCCCAGGCCATCTTGGAGCTCTGTCTGACCTGGTTTGATCGCTACCGCGAGGTGGTTGCCGCAGCCCAACCCCAGCACGGTGAGGCCAGCCACTTCCCCCGCCGCCGGCCTGCCGATTCCCTGCTGGATCCCAAGCGCTCCTTGGCTGAGCAGTTCAACCTGCTGCGGGTGGTGGACAACCAGCGTTATCCGGCCTTCTTCCACTGGCGCGACCGGCTCTATGAGCTTCAAATCGCACCTGATGAAGCCGATGAGAGGTGCATAGACTCCAAACCGCTTGACACGATGACAAGGTTGACTTCATCACCCCCGCCCTTGACATGACGCGCAGCTGATGGGTTCAACTTCTCGACCGCAACATCGCCCCCTCCTGCTGCTCTCCAGCCGACACTGGAACAGCGCGCTGGCCGATCGCCTCAGACAGCGCCTGGATCGGCCCGTGGAGAGTATCTCTGCTCCAGCCCAGCTCACGCAGGAAGCCGTGGCGGCGATCGATCCGCAGTGGATCTTCGTGCCGCACTGGAGCCATTGGATCCCCGAATCGATCTGGGGCCGGTGGCCCACCGTGATCTTCCACATGACCGACCTGCCCTACGGCCGGGGCGGCAGCCCGCTGCAGAACCTGATCCAGCGCGGCCACAGCAGCACCATGCTCACAGGCCTGCGCTGCAGCGCAGGCCTGGATGAAGGTGACGTTTATCTCAAGCAGCCTTTGAGCCTCCACGGCAGCGCCGAAGAAATTTTTCTGAGGGCCGATGACTTGATCGAGCAAATGATCGAACGCATCGTGCGCGAGGAGCCCACGGCCACACCTCAGCAGGGCGAGCCGGTGCTGTTCAACCGCCGCACCCCAGCCCAGAGCAATCTGGCCAGCTGCCCTGAAGGCGAGCTGAGCGCCTGGTATGACCAGATCCGCATGCTCGACGCCAAGGGCTACCCGCACGCTTTTCTCGAAGCCCTCGGCATGCGGCTGGAGTTTCGCCGTGTGTGCCAGCGCAGCGATGGCCTGCATGCTGACGTGAGAATCATTCCTAATGAATCCCCTCCCCCCAGCAGGTGGCTGAGGAGGGCAGGGAATGACCATCTACCAAGCCCCCACTGATCCAAGGCCCTGGCGGAGTGCCGCTGATGGCCGCTCCCTCCGTATCCGAGGCAACTCTGGATCAGGCCCCCTGGCAGCAACTCCAGTCCCTGCTGGATGCTTGCTACCCGCGGCCACCGCGGGATGTCTTCGAGCGCGCGGTAGCCGCCAGCCACCGCCGCCAGCGTCTGTGGCTGGCCAGCGGCAGCGATGGACTGCTGGGCCTGGTGATGCTCAGCCCCCACAGCAAGGGCGGTCACCTCGAAAATCTCGCCGTGGCTCCCAGCGCCCGCGGGCGGGGGATTGGCAAACAATTGGTCCAGGCCCTTTTGCTGGCTGTCTCGGAGCAAGAGCAATCCATGGTGAGCCTAACCACACGCATCCCGGCCTTCTTCCGCCCCTTTGGTTTTCATTCTTGCGGCCAGCTCACCGATGGTTCAACTGCCATGCTGATCTTATCGGCCGGGTCTGCTGTTTCTTAGCCCCTCAACTCATGACGATCACCATCAATGGCCAAAAAATAGGTGCTAGCAATAGGCCCTTCATCATTGCTGAGCTCTCTGCCAATCACAATGGATCGTTAGAGCGGGCGTTGGCCACCATTGATGAGGCCCAACGCTGCGGTGCTGATGCGGTCAAGCTTCAGACTTACACCGCAGACACAATGACCATCGACTGTGATGGCCCTGATTTCATGATTAAGGGGGGGCTCTGGGATGGCTTTAAACTCTATGACCTATATAAATGGGCCGAAACGCCCTACGAGTGGCACCATGTTCTTTTTGACCATGCTCGCAAGCGTGGCATAACCATCTTTTCCACCCCTTTCGACGAGAGTGCTGTCGATCTTCTCGAGAGTCTAAACACCCCTGCATATAAAATTGCTTCTTTTGAGCTAACCGATATACCCCTGATTGAGTATGTTGCAAGTACTCGAAAACCCATGATCATGTCGACAGGTATGGCTAGCGAGCAGGAAATCCAAGAGGCTGTAGATGCTGCTCGTAGTGCTGGATGTAGGGATCTTGTCTTGCTTCATTGCATCAGCAGCTATCCTGCGCCGATCGAGCAAGCGAAGCTTCTCCAAATCCAGCACCTGGCACAGCGCTTTAACGTTGTCACCGGACTATCGGATCACACGATGGGGACAGCTACTTCTGTTGCCGCAGTGGCCCTTGGCGCGGCAGTTATTGAAAAACACTTCACACTCAGCAGGACAGACAAAGGGCCCGATAGTGAATTCTCCCTTGAACCCGCAGGCCTCGAGTCTCTATGTTCTGATACCAAGAATGCTTGGCTTGCGCTAGGCCAATCAGGCTTCGGGCGCCAGCCGGCAGAGGCAGCGAGTAAAGTTTTTCGGCGATCTCTTTACTTCGTAAATGATCTTTCTGCAGGCAGTGTAATTGGTCCAAATGACATCAGGCGTATTCGACCGGGCATGGGCTTGCTCCCCAAATTTCTTAATGAAGTAGTTGGAAAATCGCTTGCCAAAGATGTCTGCAGGGGCGCAGCTGTGAGCTGGGATCAAATTAGATGATTCCTGAAAAAGTACTGCCCATAACCAACGGCTTTCTTCGGCCTTTGCGCCTCGAAGACCTTCATCAAGACTATATTGATGGCTTGAACAATCCGGCAGTCAATCGCTATCTTGAAGTAAGGCGAGTGAAGCAAACCGTAGAAAGCGTTAGAAGCTTTATAAAGCATAATATCGACTCAAGCGATGGAGTGCTCTGGGGGATTTGGAAGAATAGCTCACGACATCATGTGGGCACCGTGAGGATTCATGGCATCAATGAGAATCTCCGGTATGGCGACATTGGCATATGTATCTTTTGCCAGTCTGCATGGGGGCAGGGAACTGGATCGGATGCAATTAAGGCTGCTACTCAATGGGCTTTCGCTGAATTAAAGCTTTATTCTATAGAGGCTCATGCCTATCTTGATAATGCGGCCTCGATTCGCACGTTTCTCAAGTCTGGCTATACTCGCTTGCAAGATAGGGTTAAAAATGTATCAGGAGAGTCTGGTCTAATCCGTCATGCTTTTCTTCGTGCTGAGTCCGAAAATATTCTCGAAAATTAGACTCAGGGAGGTGGTGATGCGACTCCCGTTTCCTGGTGCCTAGAGCATTGAAGAGGTCCGCCTCAGAGCAAGTAGATGCTGTCATGAATTCATGCACCAGACCATTTAATGTGCCATAACGGTGCGTGAATGTTATTGACGAATGCTGAGACTTGCTCAAGGAGGCTTTCTCTCCTTAAGCTCTTCCAAGAAAGCCTGTATTGAATTCCTGATGACGCAGAATTTTGTACACAGTCCTGGCAAACCTGGTTCAGATCTTTGCCTGTGATTTCTTGAACAGCTTGAGCAGGTTCTGGGTGGCGCCATAAGGGGCAATCCCCGTTCACCTTATCCAGACCTCGTAATTGGAATCGACTCATACCCTTGATTCATTGATCTGGCTAAACACTGGCCAGATGACTGTTTGTTGATGGCATAGAGCATAGATCCCCTGTCGCGCCTTTAATTTGAGCTCCCTCTCCAACTGGTTCCTGGCATAAAGATTTTTGGGAGGGCGGCCCGCGAGAGTGCCGTGCCTGTTTGCCGTGGTTTTGGCGCAGGTGCAGATGTAGGCATCTAGCCCCCCTTTCCTCATAGGCTTCAAGATTGGCAGTGCTGTAGTACCCAACACCGTGCAACTTATCGGGCTGCTTCCTGTGTCGGTCTGGGCCTGCTCCAGCATCGGTAGCAAATGCAACGCATCACTGCCCTGGTTGCGCAAGCAGTGACCACTTTGTGGTCGCCATTGCTTGCGGTTTAGGCATTGTAGACCTGGATCCAGTCCTCAACCACTTTGAGGATTTGGTCGTCTGGATCGGCGAACTTCCACTAAGTCTGAGGTTTAGAATTGCCTTATCCATAGGTTGGGAGCTGAACCTGTCTATCAAGACAAGATCCAGGTCTGCTGTGAACACTGATGTGAACACTGATGATTCTAGTTCTGCTGCTTCTTCCGTTTTGATCGCAGCTTTTGTTCGTCATCCGCTCGCTTGCAAGCACTACGGCTGCGGCACATTCGCGCTTGCTCTGCCATGCGTCGCCAATGGCTTCTGACGGCGATGATTGATCATCCCGTTGACGAGCCTTGGTCGTAGCAGTAGGTTATGCTTCGAATTCTGCCATGGCCTTGCGCTACCACTCCAGCAGGCTCTGACGAAGTTGAATTTTGGGCAGCTCGTCGCCCAGCTTGCCCTTGTCGTGCTTACCATTCTACTTGACTTCGAAGATCTTGGCCTTGCGAGCAAAATCCCTATCTCAGCCTCAAGCTGCTGCTAGGATTTGAGCATCGGCTAGTAACTCATAGCTTTGTGCTCGCTGGCATTGGCTTTCACCATTGGTGCAATGGAGTGCAACCTGGCCGAGGGTTAACAGCCTTGGCTTCTGGTACAGCGCTCTTATCGGCAGACCTTTTCGATCTTTTTGGAGCGCGACAGTCCGAAGCAATATGCGCAGAGAATCTGCACCACCATCATTCACGGTTCATAGTCTATTTTGCTGTGCGTATCTTTCAGGCAATAAATGGCGTGCATGGCGTCTGATCGAGTTCTGCGGCCTGAACCAGCATTGGCAACATCAGCTATTCGGCCCCAATCAACTCGTGAAGGCGGCAGAAGCAGTGTCTACTCCTGGTCCCAGGGCCAAAAGGCTTGGACTAAGCTATATCTATATTCACAAGCACTGCTGTCACTGGGAACTGATTAGATTCCAGCTCTTTTGAGGAGGAGGATTGCCCAAGTCTCTGCTCGACACTCTCTTGGTGAACTAACTGGAGGACTTCAATGTATCGAGGTGAGATCATCGAGTGTAACGTTAGGTTTAAAAGCTCCGCAGCCTTGAGCCCTTACAGCAGGTTCTTCGGTGTGGTCTACCCAAGCCAGGCTGCAATGCATGGCAATGAACTATACGTTGTCTGGAAACGGGGAATATCTGCTTGAAGGTAAATCTTCACGAAGATTTACCATGATTATTTGCCGTATTGACAATGTCGCCGATGACCAAGCCTTGATACACAGCATCCAGAGAATCCTTTTTAAACTTTTGCGTCCTCTCCTCCGCTCAAGGCTGCGTTCAGCTATGCGCGGGTATAGGCAACTGCGTCAATGCGGACGCCTAGACGCCTTGCCATTGCTAATGAGCGATCTTACTCGCCAAGCTCTTAAGCAACCAATTGGCAAATTCAGTCATCGGATCATGGGCGGTGCTACGTCTTACGGTGAGCTTTGCCTGCGCCAGTATCTTCTGCTTAGAGTTGCCGGAGTGAATCTCAACCTGAGCTTGCTTGCTAGCCTGGCCAGCCCAAAGTCCCGAGTGGTCCATCCGCTACCAATCGAATGGCAGGATACTTTGAAGGCACACGGGTTCAAGGTGGCACGGTTTAAATCATCAATGCTTTGGTTTGGCTATGTGGCTTCACTTATGGTCTATGGGATTGTGGAATGCTTCAGTGTTCTCTTTGATGCCATTAGATGTGAAACGGCTCAATTGGAGTGTCAGCCATATTCTTATTTTGTTGGTTTGACCGAACATAACATACCCTCCAATACTGTTTCAGGAGCAGGGCGCTGGAATATCATCAACTGGTATTTGCAATGGACTGGCCGACCAAGCTTAATCAGGGAAATCCGTCACGATGTCCAAAGTGATCAGGTGTTGCCCATGATGCATACAAGTGACATAAAGTTATTATTTCAGAAAAAGCCCATTCCACCCTTGGAGCTATGTGCGATACCAGCCTATTTTCTCTGGGTGATAGGTGCCGTGGCGATATGCTTTGTCGACATGGCTAGGGGGCGTTGGTGGCATGCTGTTTTGCTCAATCAGGCGGCTATCTCAGCTCAGGTAAGACTTACCAGGAGCAGTCATCTTGCGAGACAGTATTTGTTCCATAACAGCACTTGGCTTTATCGCCCAATTTGGACCTACGAACTACCTCAAAAGGCATCGGAATGCCTTCTTTATTTCTATTCAACAAACTGCGAGAGCTTTTCTCGTAAGGGAGCAAAAGCATCAGTCCCCATTTACGGATATGAAGCTATGCACTGGCCACGATATTTGGTCTGGGATGCCCCCCAGGCTGAATTCGTTAAGCGTGTTGCACTTGGTAGTTTTATTATAACACTTGTCGGAGAAATTTGGTTTGCTGACGCCCCTATCCCGTTGCCATTGATGTCCGGCCTGGTGCTAGCTTTGTTTGATGTCACTCCCCACAGAGCGTCCCGATATCAGAGTCTTGGTCTAGGAGAGGAGTTTTACGTACCAGAGGTGGCAGTAGCATTATTAGAGGATGTGTTAGCATGTGCAAATGTTTTAGGACTTACTGTCGCCTGGAAACGTAAAAGAACTATCGGAAAGACTGCCCATCCACGCTATAGAAACTTGGCGGCTTTAATGGAAGCTCGATGTCAGGTGAAAATCGTTAATGCGTCCATTTCTGCCTCCGCACTTATCGAAAAAAGTAATCTTATTATTTCAACTCCCTTCACCTCCGCTGCATTGCTTGGGCGCAATGCAGGCAAGCCTTCTGCTTATTACGATCCGCTCTCAATGTTGGACAAGGAAGATCCGACATCGCATGGCATTCCCATCCTTGCAGGATTCGCAGATTTGTTCACGTGGCTACATTGCAATCTCCCTGCTATCTCGGATTAGCCTGTAATAAATCATTCTCCCTTCCATGTGTATAATTAGAAAGTTGTCGACAAGTGTGTATGGGTTCAAGTCTCTTTCTGAATTTTTTAAATTTATGAGAATCATTAATGTACAGATATGGGCCATGCCAGCTTGTTCGTCTTGCCTAGAGTTTTAACAGACATTAAGTTGACGCCATATGCAGTTTAAAGCGAGAATGCTACAGGCGTTTAGTTAACTTAAAAATTTCGCGGCTAAATACCTCTTTGCGTTGAACTGGGTTATTCATCTAGTTCTTCGATCGCTGCATTATGTTAGGTTTTCGATCCTAGTCTGGTGAAGCATGTTGATCCCATTCTCTGTTTTCGCTTAGAACTGAACCTGGCGGAGATGGTTCGGCACCCTTTAGGTATTGACAGGGATGTCTGCGATCTCCCCTTCCCTTTGGATCGCTATATCCTGAGTTTGGGGCTGGCTGTTGCTATGCGTTCCTCCAAGTCATCTGCTTAAGTTTCTGGATCACTTTCGACCATTTGCAGGGTTTAGGCCTCTTGCTATAATACAGATCGTTATAGCTTCGTCATGATCAACGGCTTTGAAAATTTCAGCCAACAATTCAGCGCTGTCTTAGGCACGCGAGAATGGTCGCAATTGCAAACAGACTTCAATGCATCATCACGCATTCTGCTAGTTGGCAATGGAGGCAATTTGGCCGTCTGTGATCATGGCGCTATAGATATAGCACGACTAACAAACAAGTCAGCAACCGCTCCTGGTAGCGGTATCCTGGCAAGCTCTCTGATTAATGACGCTTCTCATGATTTGTGGGTAAAGAGATGGCTTGAGATATCGCTCCGTGGACTAGACCTTCCTCTTATTAACAAAAGCCTAATGATAGGTGTTTCTAGTTCTGGTTTTTCCAAGAACATTTGCCTCGCTTTAGACTATGCAAAGCATGTGGGCTGCAAAACAGCTCTTATAACTGCAACAACGCCAAAAATTTCCGGTACTTATAATACGGTTCTGCTGAATGTTGATGAATACCATAGTAGCGAAGTCCTGACGCTTGCTCTTGTTTATGAACTTATTCACTCTGCAGGTTTTGTATGCCCTTCGATCTCAAAGGCTACATCCGATAAGCCAATGGATTACAGTGCTAGCTAAATATGTTCCAACAAGAATGTGTAACTACTCGTCAGGCAATTACTGCATTGTATTAGTTCGTGATAGGTTTTAAGTTTTGAAATTGAGAACAATGCTCATGACCGGCACCTTCAAAAAACTTGTCAAGTCTTTGATTAGACGCCTTGTTTTCCTTGTTGGTAGCAATCAAGCTGGCAGATATTTTGTCAACCAACTCCTGAACTCATGCATGGAGCGAGTTGTTGTAGTCTGTCATGGCGATGTTGAACTTCGCTTTATGGCTCCTAATCCCTTGTGTCAGTGGCGGGTGCAAACCTTCTCCATCAAGGAACCGGAAACCCTCGAATGGATTGACGCCATTCCTGAGCAGTCAGTTATCTGGGATATTGGTGCAAATATTGGGCTCTATTCTGTGTATGCGGCTAAGAAGCGCAGGTGCAGAGTGTACTCTTTCGAGCCATCTGTATTTAATCTTGAATTGCTCGCTCGTAACATACACCTTAATGACTTGACCGAGCAGATCAGCATTATTCCTTTGCCTTTGTCTGACAAGTTAGGCTTCAGTCAGATGCGAATGACAACGACGGAATGGGGTGGCGCTCTCTCCACGTTTGATCAAGAATTTGGTTGGAATGGTGAGCAGATTAATCAGGTTTTCCAATTTCCTACCATCGGTCTTTCCATGATTGACGCTGTCCAGTGCCTCGGTATCCCCCAGCCCGATTTCATCAAGATGGATGTCGATGGCATTGAGCACTTCATCCTTGGGGGGGGTAACACAGTACTTTCTTTAATCAAAGGTATCCTCATAGAGGTCAACGATGACTTTGCTGATCAGGCAGACACTTGCCGTAAGTTGTTGCAGGATGCTGGTTTGGTGATTAAGGACAAGCGCCATTCAGAGTTGATTGCTGGTTCAACAACAGGTTTCCAAAATTGTTATGACCAAATCTGGGAACGCCCCTGAATCCATGTCCAGAGTACTGTTTAGGCGGGCTCGCCTTGTTTTCTGGGATTTTGATGGAGTTATCAAGGACTCCCTCCTGGTTAAGGAAAAGGCTTTTTCTTCGATTTTCGAAACCTATGGTTCCGATCTAGTCTCAAGGGTCCGCAAGCACCACCGCGGCAACGGGGGCGTTTCACGCTTGGAGAAGTTTCCTCTGTACCTGTCCTGGGCCGGACTACCAGTCACCCCGCAAGCAATCAGTGAACTTTCTTCTCGTATGGAAGGTCTGGTCATAGATGGTGTGCTGACATCTGACTGGGTCCCGGGCGTCAAAAACCTTTTGCAAAACAATCCCTATGGACAGCAATTTGTGGTCGTATCTGCAACGCCATTGTTCGAACTGATTCACATTATTGCCCGGTTGGGTCTCGCGAGCTGCTTTCAGAGTATTTATGGTGCTCCAATTTCAAAAACCGAGGCCATTGCTAGGTTCATGAGTACTTCTCGGTACCCACCTCATTGCTGTCTTATGATTGGGGATTCACAGGCTGATTACGATGCCGCTCAAAACAACGGTATTTCTTTTCTTCTACGTCGGCATAGTTTGAATTTTGATGTTTTTCAGAACTACACAGGTCCGTCTATCATTGATTTCAAGGATATATGAACCGACTCGATAAAATTTGCCGAATTCGCCACTCCCTATCTTCAGGCTATTCATCTGTAGGCAGCTGGATCCAGATACCTCACCCTTCTATTGCTGAGATACTGGGTGCTGCTGGCTATGATTGGGTTGCAGTTGACTTGGAGCACGGTTCTGTTTCACCCCATCAATTACCCGATCTTTTTCGTGCCATTGAATTGGGAGGAACTCTTCCGTTAGCTCGCGTCGCCCAGGGTCAAGCGAAGGATTGCAAGCAGGCTCTGGATGCTGGCGCCGGTGGCATCATTGTTCCGATGGTGGAATCGGCTGCACAACTTATTTCTGTGCGGGACAATTGTCGCTGGCCTCCAGCTGGTACCCGTGGTGTCGGATTTTCTCGAGCAAATTTGTTTGGGCAACAAATGGATTCTTATCGAACAGAGGCTCAGAACCCGTTACTTGTCGCCATGATCGAGCATGTCCTGGCCATGGAAAATCTACCTGAAATATTAAGTGTGGAAGGACTTGATGCGATCATTGCTGGGCCCTACGACCTATCTGCTTCTATGGGAATAACTGGCCAGTTTGATTCACCCGAGTTTGTTGCGGTCATGTCCAGATTGTTGGAATTGTGTCTCCAATGTTCAATACCTTGTGGGATTCATATAGTCACTCCAGACCCGTCAGATTTGAGGCAAAAGATTTCGGCTGGCTACCGCTTCATTGCCTACGGCATTGATTCGGTCTTCCTTGCCCAATCCTCCGGACTTCCCCAGCAGGCATGAAAGAACAAGAGATTAGGCCTCGCCAAATTTTTGATGAATATCTGCGTCTCGCTTCATTAGACGCGGAATTGTATTTTGGAAAGTCGAAGCGAGTGGCTATACCCTGCCCGGCATGCTTGACAGTTGGCGAAAAATCCTTCGACAAACATGGTTTTACCTACGAGGTCTGCCCCTCCTGCAATACGCTCTTTGTGAGTCCTCGCCCACCTGTTGAGGATTTCTTTTCCTATTATAAGAGTTCCGAATCCGCACGTTACTTTGCGACTACATTTTATCAAGCTACTGCCGAATCTCGTCGCGTAAAGCTATGGCGCCCCAAGGCCCGCCGCGTTCTTGATATTCTTCAAGAACTTGGGTCGAGCAAACATATTGTCTACGATATCGGAGGAGGTTACGGAATTTTTGCAGAGGAATATTTCGAGATCTCCGGACTACCTGTGACTGTGATCGAACC
>Ga0310330_100334_pt1 | contig 13668 bp, 16 predicted proteins | sample LakMicDCLTotalB5_FD_195544 | JGI IMG/M metagenome (GOLD analysis project Ga0310330, IMG submission 195544) | Enriched freshwater cyanobacterial communities from Lake Michigan, Michigan, United States - MI23.DCL.Total.B5 (v2) (version 2) | ecosystem: Environmental > Aquatic > Freshwater > Lake... | reverse complement strand
TATTTGATGTGGCCTAGGACGCATAATATCCACTTGGAAGCCTGCAAAGCGAGGACGCTCTCCGCCATGCCAGGTGCTCATTGAATTAATCCGCGCTGCGTTGGCCCATGTCTGAGCTGATTTTGTCGGCGGTGCAGCGGTTGGCTGAAGCCAAGCAGGCCCTTAGGCCTGCCTTGGAAAAGGTCGGCGTGTTCGGCAGCTGCGGCCGCGGTGATGCTGGGGTGGGCAGTGATCTTGATTTCCTTTTAGTGGATGGTTCAGCGGCTGGGCCCCAACAGCAGCGCTTGCTGACTTGGCCATTGGAGCGCTTGCCCCCTTAGTTGTGAAGCCCTTGTGCTCACTCCAACTGAACTTCAGGAACTGCTGGCGAGCGGCTCCCGCATGGTGATGGCACTCCATCGCGATTTGCGTTGGCTGCTGTTCCCCCTGCCCTGAACAGTGTTCCCACTAGCAATCAGGTTCCCCCATCCTGATCCCAGCGCTCACGGACCAAATACAAAGGACGGCCTTTAACCTCTTCAAAAACCCGGCCCAGATATTCACCCAACACTCCAAGCCCAATTAACTGGATACCACCAAGAAATAATACCGCCGTCATCAGTGAGGCATATCCAGGCAAATCGATCCCGAAGATCAGCGTGCGCAGCACCATCCAGCCTCCATAAATCAATGCGGCTAGTGCAATGCCCATCCCCCCATAGCTCAGCAGTTGGAGCGGTACCCGGCTGAAGGAGGTGATGCCATCAAGGGCGAAGTTCCAGAGCTTCCAGTAGTTCCAGCTGCTAGTGCCCCCCTTGCGGGCGTCCCGCTCGAAACCGATCGCGATCTGCCGGAAGCCCACCCAGGCGAATAGGCCTTTCATGAAGCGGCTGCGCTCGGGCAGGCGCAGCAGCGCCTCCACCACCACCCGGTCCATCAGGCGAAAATCGCCGGTGTCCGCCGGAATCGTGATGGGGCTGAGGCGGTCCATGAGTCGGTAGAAGCCAAAGGCACTCAGGCGCTTGCTCCAACTTTCCCCGGCCCGCTGACTTCGCACCGCCGTGACCACATCAAACCCTTGGCGCCAGTGCTCCAGCATTGCCCCGATCAATTCGGGCGGATCCTGCAGGTCGGCATCAAGGGGCACGATCACATCGCCCCGGCAAGCCTCCAAGCCTGCGGTAAGAGCAGCTTCCTTGCCGAAGTTGCGCGACAGACTCAGCACCGTGGCCCGCAGCTCGGGCCGCCTTCTCAGGGATTGTTTGAGAACCACCACCGAGTTGTCGCGGCTGCCGTCATCCACGAGCACCAATTCGAATGGTATGCCTAACACGTGCAGGCTCTCAGCCAAGGCATCGACCAGCGCTGGCAAGTTCGCCGCTTCGTTAAAGAACGGCACTACGGCACTGAGTAGCGGTATGGCCTTACGCGGCTCGCGGCCATCTAAGTCAAGACCTGGGTATTCACCCCTTTGATCAACCCCACTGTTGAAATCCTGTTCGGGTCGTTTCATGGCAATGTATTGAACTGGGTTGTTGGCCTTAGCCTCGCTAGGGGCAGATTCCATGGCAGCAAGTGCGTCATTTCACAGTGACCTGCCATAGGTCAGCCCCACCTCCCACACCCCAGGCTCAAGGGGGACTGACACCCAGCCGTCCTGGTCCCGCGCTTGACGGGTTCCAGTGAAAGCCATGGGGGTTCCCCAGCGTTCAGTTCCTTCACGGCGGATCTGGATGGTCCAGGCGGGATAGGCCCATTGCATCAACCGCAACCGACCGGGGGTTTTTGCCTCCACCATTACGAGCCGATGAGTCGGTCCGTGCGACATCAGCCTGGCCATGCCCTCGCCCGTAAAGCTTGCCCAGCTCTCCTGGGGCCAGGCCGGAATCCAGAACGTCTGCAGCCTCCGCACCCAGGACCGTTCCGGAATCCCTGCTGGGGAGTAGTCGGGCACACCGGTGAGGGCGATGCGGCCGTCGCCCAGGGCCACAAACCGCTTTGATAATTCGCCCGTAGGTGGCAAGACGTTGACTCCGTCTGGACAGGGCACCAGCGGATCGCAAGTGAGCAGTCGATTCAGGGCCTGGCGTTCCTGGGGAGAAGGATTGTGGCCAACCAGGTTGGTGCGAAACCGGCTGAGTGAATCCACCCAGAGCACCGCCGCCAGGGCGATAGCGGCCAGCAATGCACCCCGTCTCAATCCGCTCTTGTCCAGGCGCTGAAAGGCTGCTGGTGAAGTCACCGTCCCAGCAGACGTCAGCCAGAGCAGGGCGCCAAACCAGGTCGGTCCCAGCCAGCGCCAGGGGAATTGGATCCGCTGCAGGGCAGGCAGCAGTCCATACATCGGCTCGCCCACGGGCAGCATCAGCAGAAGACCCATCAACACCAGCAGCAAGCCCCAAGCCGCGAGTGGCGCGTCCTGTTGCCAAGAAGCCGCTTCATTGTCCTGTGGCTTGGATTGCAAACCCCGCCAACCCCAGCCCAGCCAACGCACCAGCAGCAGCACCAACACCGTGGCCGCCTGGATCCAGAGCAGGTCCGCAAGCACCAGGCTGCCCGGATGGTGGTGCAAGAAGAATTCGTTCCGATACAACCCTGAAGGAATTGGAGGCCTCACGGAGGCCAGGGCGCCCAGGGCCGGTATCCAGAAGGGCGCAGAGAGCGTCAGGCCCCCAAGCGGCACCCCCAGCCAGCGCCGAACCATCGCCCAGTTCGGCCGCTGCTGGACCAAAAGCACCAGTCCTGCTCCCCAGGCCACCAGGCTGAGTAAGGCACTGTTCCAGTTGCTCAACACGATGGCCGCCATCGCCAGGCTCCCGACCGGCAAGCCCCAGGCCCTGTTGCGCCCCAGCCCCACCCAGCCCAGGGCCAGCCACCACAGCAAGCCCTGGGCGAGGGCTTCGGGCCAGGCCCCCCGCACGTAGAGGTTCACAAACAAATAGGGATTGATCCCTGTCAGGCCCACTAGCAACCAGCGCCAGTGCCCCGGTCGCAACCACACCCGCGCCAGGCAGGCCGCCCCGAGCGTGTTCACCATCACCACCAGCAGCAGGGCCAGCTCCAGGGCCCGTGCTGGAGGAACCCCGAGGGCCATGGGGATCCCGGCTGCCAGGCGGAAGAGGGGGGGATAGATCGCCAAGGCCGCACTCCCGGCCCCGGCCCAGTTCAGGTCAGTCCAGAGCGGCCACCACCAACCGCCCCGAATCTGTTGGGCCCAGCCAGCCGCCCAGCCCAAATGCAGGAAGCCATCGGGGGTGTCGATGGGTACCCCCAGCAGGCCGATCGGGAGCCAGAGCAGCAGGGCTAGCCCAAGGGCAAAAGAGAGCAGAGCATGCTTCCAGGGCCCGTTCTGCCGCGAGTCGCGCCCGCCCTCTAGCTGGGTTGCTGTCATGGCTGGTAGACGTGCTGAAGGTGTTCCACCAAGGCCGGGTGACGATCGTATTGGTGGATCACGGCAGGTATTTTGCCATTGACAACAATCAGCCCCTCGGAATTGAGCTTGATCCGATCTGGCCGAACGCATCCCAGGGTGCTAATCAAGCCATCCACTGGCGAACAAGCCAGCTCGACAGGCTGGTCGATCCGCAGAATTTTGTTATGGATACCCTGGTCCCAATTGGGCAGTAGGGATGTCCCTTGCCGGCCCATGATCGCAAGGGTGCTTTTGCAAAAGCAATCCAGGTAAGCCCCCATTTGGGACTTGGCTCCCATCAGCACTCCCGCGCATAGCGCCTGGTAGGGGTCCAGCTCAACCGCCAATGCTTTCGAGTAAGCCTTGGCCAGCCAGCCCCGATTCATCGGGCTCTGGGCGATGGTTTCCCCTTCCTCGCCAGTGATGAGTTGATGGCGGCAGTCTGTGAAGGGATCCCGTTGAAGCACCACATCTCTGGCGTCACAGAGCATCAGGTTTTCCACCTCGCCAAGACTTTCACTATCCAAAATTTGCTTCACCCAAAAGAAGCGTCGAATCAACAGATGGGCCTGGCACGTGCTGAGGCTGAGGCGCCTGGGCTCCTCAATAGAGATCTTTAACGGTTGTTTTGCTCCCCTGATCCTGTGACCCGCCTGTTGCAGGGTGCGGCGGATGATCTTCTGGGATCTGGAGAGGATTTTGCGAGCCAAGGCGAATTGGCCCCGAATCACTTTGGGTGGCGTCTTAACTGCCCGCAGAAGCACTTGTTCATGATGCGCCGTCAGGCTAGAGAGCTGTTCGAGACCAGCATCATCGGTCAAGATCAGAACGCGGCTGCTAGGGGCGAAACGCCGGATGGATTCGAGTAGGGGTCGTAATACACAAGCTTCATAACCAAAGGATGTCGTGATGATCCAATTTTTCGCCACCACAACTAGCCCTATCCAAGCCACCTCAGCGTAACTGAGGCCATCACCCCCGCCCTAGCCGGCAAGTTCCGGGCGGCCCGTGATTGACAATGGTCCGATGTCGAGTAATGCCGGTTCCCAACGGGTCCAGGAGCCCAAGCAGGCAGCCCTGTCTAGCCGCCCAGCGGCCATCGGCCTGCTCACGGGCTTGATTGCCCTGCTGGTTTGGGCCCTGGTGGTGTTCGGCAAGTACGGGGGCAATCCCACCGGCCTGGCCCGCATCGGCGACCAACTGCCCCTCTCCCCCAGGCTCCAGGGCGCTGATTTGGTGGTGATCGCGGGCAAGCGTGGCAACGACGGCCAGCAATTCCTCAGCCTGGCCCTCGATCCCCTCCAGCAGCTCCCCGGCACCAGCGCCGCCCTCGATAACCCGATCTACCGGGGCAAACGGCTGCTCTATCCCCTGCTGGCCTGGCTGGCTGGCTTGGGCCAGCCGGCCCTAATCCCATGGAGCCTGGGCCTGATCAATGTCGCCCTGATCGGCTGCTGCGGGGGGCTCTTAGCTGGCTGGGCCCAGTTGGAGCAGCGCTCCCCCCAGTGGGGCCTGGCCGTGTTGGCCCTGCCGAGCTACTGGATCACCCTCAGCCTCGACACCGCCGACCTGCTGGCCACCACCCTGTTGCTGACTTCGGCGGTGGCCTATCGCAGCCAGCGCCCTGCCGCCTTGGTTGCCAGCCTGTCGGTGGCCCTGCTCAGCCGCGAAACGGGCCTGCTGGCCTGGGCCTCCTCCGGCTTAACCAGCCTGAGGGAGCGGCGCTGGCGTTGGCTGCTCCCCCTGGCCCTGGTGCCCCTGCCCCTGCTGGCCTGGACCGCCAGCCTCAAAGCCCGCTTCCCGGCCACGGCCGATGGCTTGCTGGTGAGCCTCCATTTCACCTGGCCCGGTGTTGGCATCGCCACCAAGGCCCTCCAGTTGCTGGGCCTGGCCTCCTTTCCTGGGGCACCCCTGGGCACGGCTGAACGGTTGTTTGACAGCCTCTGTTTTGGCCTTTGGTTGCTGAGCTTGGGCCTGTTGCTGGCCGTTGCGCTTCGGCCTGGCCTCAACCGTTGGCTTCGCTTTACGGCGGCGCTTTATCTGGTGCCAGCCCTGTGCACCAGCACTCAGATTTTGGCCCGTTTCCCGGATTACACCCGGGTGTGGATTGATGTGGCCAGTCTGACGTTGCTGGCTTTGATTAGTCTTCGGCATCGTTTGACTTTAGGCATTTGGTTGGCAGCTTCACTGTTGACTAGCATTGGCTACGGTGTGGGCTACTGGTTTGCCCCATGAGTTACCCAGTTCCCGTTCTGTTGATTGCCTTTAACCGGCCTGAAACCACCTCTCAGGTTCTTGCCCTTCTTCAGGAGTTGAAGCCCCGGCGTCTTTATTTGGCCTGTGATGGCCCCAGGCCAGATCGCCCGAAGGATGCCGATCTGTGCGCTGCTGTGCGTGAATTATTGGCTAGTGGGATTACCTGGAGTTGCGAGGTCCATCGGTTAATGCGGCCCACCAACCTGGGGTGCCGGCTCGGGGTGAGTGGCGCCATTGATTGGTTTTTTGAACAGGAGGAAGAGGGCGTCATTTTGGAAGATGATATTTTGCCCGAACCAAGTTTTTTCCCCTATTGCCAGGAATTGCTGAATCGCTATCGCGATGATCAGCGCGTGGGCATGATTGCTTCTAATAATCACCAATCAGGGCCGCCACTAGATGGCAGTAGCTATTATTTCTCTGTCTATGCCCATATTTGGGGCTGGGCCACGTGGCGCCGGGCTTGGCGAACATATCACCAAGCAATGGAGTCCTGGCCAGAGTTTCGTCGGCAGGGTTGGCTCGAGCAGATCGGTGGACGGGCCTTTGCCGATCAGTGGTCTCACTGGATTGATCAGGTGTACACAGGTGTTGTTGACACCTGGGACATGACCTGGCAATTGGCCTGCTGGCAGCAGGGGTACCTGGTTTGCTTGCCAAAGTGTGAGTTGATTCGCAACGTCGGTTTTGGTCCCACAGCAACCCACACCCTGGATGAGAATTCGCCATTGCGCGCTCCCGGTGAGCTGGGCTTTCCCTTGGTGCATCCGAAGGTCATTCGGGCTAACCAAGGTTTCGATCGCCAAAGCTTTCGCCTGCTCTATCGACGCAGTTATCGCAAACAGTTCACTCGCAAGCTGCGCAAGGGTTTGAGGATGCTGGGTTTGCGATGAAGGCGAATCCACGCTGTTGCGTTATCGTTCCGCTCTATCAGCAAGAACTCAGCGATGACGAAGCCCTTTCCTTGCTCACTACCGTTCAGCGTTGTCCTGATCATGCGATCCGGCTTCTCCATCCACCCCAGTGCAAGCAGCTTGTAGAACGAATCATTGCTTGGTTCGAGCATCCACAATTACAGAGTCATTGCCTGCCTGCCTGCCATTTTACCGGGATCTCAGCCTATAATCGCTTGCTCCTATCCCCAGAGTTTTACGATACCTTTGAAGCCTTTGAGTGGATTCTCATTGTGCAGCTCGATGCCCTATTTTTTGGTGGTGATCTAAGCGTCTTTCTTGATCAGCCCTATTCCTATTGGGGAGCGCCTTTTTTCCTGGGCATCGACCAACCCATCCGTCCATTGCGTCTCCTCGGCGGTGGGAATGGCGGATTTTCTCTGCGGCGAATCAGCATGTTCCAGCGTATTTTGGCGCGTCGTCGCTGGCTTTACCCCGCCATTCGTCGTTTTGAGCAGGAATCCCTGCCAGGCCAACCCTGGCGAGCAGCCGTTCGCTCCTGGCGGCAATTCTTTTGCTTCAGTGGATGGGGCTCCGTTCCACCGATGTTTGAAGATCTCTTTTGGAGTTTTATCGCACCGAAGCTGGATGCTCGTTTCCAAGTGGCCCCTGTTGAACAGGCCAAGTATTTTTCCCTTGAAATGGAGCCTGGCTATTTTTTAGGGACCATGCAGGGCTTCCCCTTGGGGTGCCATGCATGGCGACGGCACGCCTACCTGTTTTGGCAACAACAGTTTCGGGATTATCCATTTTTGATTGAGCCTGCGGTACAGTTAAGAAGTTCCATCCAGGCCCATCTTAACGTCAACGCCTAGGGGCTATCTTGTGGTTTGTCAATTTGTCTCGTCTCGTCGCTCTTAGGGAACAGCTTTTTATGGGTCTGGTGCGTGTTCTTCAGGGAAAACTGAGTCGTTTTCGTGTCCTTTTCCCCGGTGTATCCGCAGCCCTGATGGGCGAGCATCCAGTCCATCAGTTGACCAATCGATCGGCAAGTGTTCCATGGAATCATGCCCATATTCCTGGTAAGTTAGTCCAAACCAATGCCTCGAATCGCGTTGGCAAAAGCCATTGGATTGGCATTAACCAGTTTCGCGATCAAAATCCTGATATTGATTTTTGCCTATTTGACACCATTGACCGTGATGCCTATATGCATGCGGCCTGGAAACACCATCCAATTTGGCGGATATATCGGGATTCCCTATTTGGTCCGATGAGCGCTGATCTCTTTCGCTATTGTATCTTGTGGGAGCGAGGCGGCTTTTATCTAGATATTAAATCCCGTTTCTTAGCTCCGATGGCATCGTTGCTTGATCAGGATGCCAAAGGTTTAATCAGCTATGAAAACCGATATTCAAATGTGCCTGGCCCGAAATTACTTTTAGAAAGGTTGCAACATCCCACCCGCCTGGCCCTGCAGTGGGGGATGGCATTCGCGCCAGGCCATCCATTCTTGAAGCGATTGATTGATAATATTGTTGCTTATGAGAGTGCCTTTCGGGATGTTGTCTTTGCCGATCCGCAGGCTGCCATTTGTCGTTTTACCGGCCCTGGCATGTTCACCATGACCTTGCGCGAACATGTCGCCCTATCGCCTGAGCACGACATCAAGCAATTGGGTGTTGATTTCGACGGACGCGCTGAATACGACATGCCAGGTGCCTGGTCGCGCTGGGCGCTTCGTAAGCATTATTCGCTCGCCAGGAATCAACCCATTCTTGCGCGTCGACCCGAGGATATTGAAGCTTCACTCAAGATGGCCGATTCTAATCAATGAATGATATGGTGTTGCCCGTAAAGTCATTGGCTAATCGTCTAATTCGTCAGCCATTGAGGCAGGCTAATGATTCTTTTGAGCGCTGGCGTTACCAGTCATTGTTTCGGGGGAGGATTTCTTCTGAGTGCGCCAATGTCCAAATCCGAAATCTGCTTGGGGCTGATCAGCCGGCCTTGATTAGCCGCATTGGCCATACCGAAGGACGCATTGTCGGGGAGTGGTTATTCCGCAAAGGTCACTACGGCCGCTTCAGCTTAAAGGAGGCACACCAGTTTTCTGGGATTTTTCCGGTCACTCCCGGCCTGTTATCCCGTTTTGCTGAGATTTACTCGGCCGCCTTAGGCGAAGTAGACCTCCTTGGCTTTTGGCAAACCAGCTATCAGGCCCGCTGGTTGGCCTCCCTTCCTAGCCCTCCCCTATTGGCGCCCTTGGAGTCCCTGGAGCCCTACTTCCACCCCCAGCCCTGGACAGAAGCCCTGGCCGGCCGCCGGGTCCTTGTGGTCCATCCCTTTGCCCGCTCCATTGTCAGCCAATACCGGCAACGCCGTCAAAGCCTGTTTACCAATCCAGCGATCTTGCCGGAGTTTGAACTAGATCTGCTGGCACCACCGCAGACCCTGGCTCCGGCCACGGGGGGCTATGCCGATTGGCAGGCAGCCCTTGATGCGTTGATCTCCCAGGCCTTGGAACGCCCCTTTGATGTGGCCTTGTTGGGCTGCGGTGCCTACGGCATGCCCCTAGGGGCGGCCATCAAGCGCGATGGCCGCCAGGCGATTCATCTGGGTGGTTCTCTGCAGCTGTTGTTTGGCATTCGCGGCCGCCGGTGGGACAACTTGCCTGCTTTCCAGCCCCTATTCAATGAGGCCTGGGTACGGCCCTCTGCGGAAGAAACGCCCCAGCGGGCCGCAGCTGTGGATGCCGGATGCTATTGGTAGACGCTGAAGCAAGGGGCGCTTGACAAGTCTGACCGCGGCGCTCGTCTTCCTGGTAGGGCTACACATCCCCAAGGCGTTCACCCTTCTCTATGGGTCCCTAGTGCTTTGCACCTTGCAGGTGTGCCAAGCCCGGCGGTCCTATACAAGCAGTCCCCCTGCCTATTGGCGTTGGTCCTTGCTTGGCCTATCGCTTTATGGCGTTGTTTATCTCGTCATCATGCTCTATTGGGGATTCGCTTCACCCCAAGGAAGTGGCTTGATGGATTGCATCAGCGCCCTTGTGCTGCCGGTTGGCTGCTTTTGGATCGGCCTGCGTTTGCCTTTGTTGGGACGCGCGACTGCGACCAAGTTGTTGCTGGCCTATGGCCTCGGGGCGCTTGTTTATGTTGTTGCTGCTTTGGTAGCCGCGAGGCATCCTTGGTGGGCAATCGATCAGATCTTTACCCTTAAAATAGCCACGCCATGGGGGCAGCCCACGGTTGTTAATGTCCGCTCCATCGAACAAAATGGCATTCTTGCCCTAACGATGCTGCTTCCTGCCTTTTTTCTGGCAGTTACGCCTGAACTCCGTGCTCGGGCATGGGCCTTGGTGATGGCCGTATCGGCTCTGCTGGGTCTTCATGCCGTGTTGTCTTTGAATGGGCGCCTTGGCTTCCTAGCCCTTGTTTTGGCTCTGGTGCCGTTGCTGGCTGTGGCCTGGCATTCACGTCAGTCTTGGTCTAGATCCCTTGTGGCAGCAACCCTGGGTGGCACCGTTCTAATGGGGACTTTGATGGGGAGGCATCCTTCTGTTCAGCGATTGTTTGCAGGCAAATTATGCGATGAGCGTTTTGGTATTTATGCCGGTTTTTTGCAACACCTTGGCCAAGGCCCCATGGGTGGCCACCAGATTCAGATGTCGTCCTTTCTGTGTGATGGCAAGACACCCTTGGCTTTTGGTGACGGGGCTCCAGATTCTCTAACAATGGTCCATAATGTTGTGCTTGATATCTATAACGATGCCGGCTTTCTTCCGGTTTTCTTTTTGTTGGTTGCCCTTGTCCCCCCTTTGGTTGCAATCTTGCGAGGCTTCTGGAGTCTCTCGATCAAGGGGATGTGGGATTGGCAGTGGTCCGTGCGTTGGAGTTGGTTCGTTGTCTTACTCACCCAATGGCTCTTTCAGCCCCTGCTCTATGGCGATGGCTTGCTGTACTACCTCAGCTTTTTAGTTCTTGGCCTGCTTGCTGCAGAATTCGCCCTTGTTTGCGGCAAGGGCAACGCTGAGCCCTTGCCGCAGAGCACGCTTGCTGCATGACCACCCTCCTCACCGGCGCCGCCGGCTTCATCGGCGCCGCCGTCGCTGATGCGCTGCTCAACCGGGGCGAGCGAGTGGTGGGGCTCGATAACCTCAACGCCTACTACGACCCAGCGCTCAAGCAATCCCGCCTAGCCCGGTTGCAGGCCCTACCGGGGGCCCAGGCGGGTGGCTTTGCCTTCCATCAGCTGGATCTAGAGAACACAGAAGCCATCGCCGATTTGTTCGCCCAGGTGCGCCCCAACCGGGTGGTGCATCTGGCTGCCCAGGCGGGGGTGCGCTACTCGATCGAGAACCCGGCGGCCTATCTGCACAGCAACCTGGTGGGCTTCGGCGCCATCCTCGAGGGCTGCCGCCACCAGGGGGTTGGCCATTTGGTTTATGCCTCCAGCAGCTCGGTGTATGGCGGTAACCGCCAGCTGCCGTTTGCGGAGCACCATCCGGTTAACCATCCGGTGAGCCTCTATGCGGCCACCAAGAAGGCCAATGAGCTGATGGCCCACACCTACAGCCATCTCTACGGGCTGCCGGCCACGGGGCTGCGCTTTTTCACCGTTTACGGGCCCTGGGGCCGGCCGGACATGGCGCCGATGCTGTTTGCAGACGCGATCCAGGCGGGGCGGCCGATCCGGGTCTTCAACCAGGGCCAAATGCAGCGGGATTTCACCTACATCGATGATGTGGTGGAGGGGGTGCTTCGTTGCCTCGATCGGCCCGCCACGGCTGATCCCAGCTTCGATCCCCTGGAGCCCGACCCCGCCACAGCCGCCGCACCCCACCGGCTCTTCAACCTGGGCAATTCCCAGCCCGTGGCCCTGTTGCGCTTCATCGAACTGCTGGAGCACTCCCTCGGGCGTCAGGCCACCAAGGAGTTTCTGCCGATGCAGCCCGGTGATGTGGTGGCCACCGCCGCCGATACCAGCCGCTTGCAGGACTGGGTCGGCTTTGCCCCCTCCACCCCCCTAGAGGTGGGCGTGGAGCGATTTGCCCGCTGGTATTTGGACTACACCCGGGCCTGAGGCCTCAATCGAAATAGCGCTTGCCGGCCTCAGTCACCCGGCGATGCCTGCGGGCTTCGCGGCGGGTGAATTCGCTCACCGTGGGGTTGGCCACGCTCGGATCCACGTGGGCCACCTGCTCCCAGAGGTCCCGCGGCGCCCAGCGCACCGTGTGTTCGGTGCGATCTAGCTTGGTGACATGGCACCAGCGGCTGGTGCCGCAGCTGGGGCAGAACAGCTCTTCGAGCCATTCATTGCTCAGCACCAGCACCGGGTAGGCATTGAGCACAAGCTTGGCCCGCTTATCCGACATGCCCCGCTGCTTCAGCTGTTCCACGCTGAGCAGGTGCAGAAAGTATTTGCGGCCGTTGCCCTCGATCCGCTTGTCCGGGTGGGCAGGGCAAAACAGCTCACGCCGTTTCGGTCGTTGCCGGCGGCGTGAGCTTTTGGAGGGCTGTTGATCGGGATCAACAGCCTGAATGGGGTGGGGGATCGTTGGCACTGGACTTCGGCTCTGTTCTGAAGGCGGGATCTAGTGAGTTAATCGAGATCGTTTGCAATTCAGAAAGGAAGCCAGGGATCAGGCCGAACCCACGCCCACGTAGGAGCCGTAGAAGAACAGGCCGACCACAAAGATCACGGCCATGCCACCGGCGGTGGCCACCAGCCAAAGGGGCAGCACCCCTTCGGTCCAGCGGGATTTCCAGGCCACGGCGGGCCGGCCATCGGGCAGGCGATCGGGGATCCGGCCGTCAGGCAGGCTCGATTTCTTGCCGCTCATCGTGAATCCTCCCGATCAGTTGAAGAAGTAGCTGGAAAACAAGATGCCGATGGTGAACACAAACAGCAGGCCTAAATAAAGGCTGGTGCGGTTCAGTTCAACCGGCAGGTTGTTGGGGTTGGGGGTGCGTTGCATGACCTTGGGCCTTAACGGCGGACGAACTGCATGGCGGCCAGGGCACCCAGGAAAAACACCGTGGGAATGCCAAGGGCATGGAGCGACAACCACCGGACCGTGAAGATCGGGTAGTTGCGCGGCGTGGTGCTGGCGGGGGATTGGGTCATGGCTTATTTCAGGCGCAAATCAAGCGTGCTCTTGCCTTCAAAGCGCTGACTCACGACTGGAGCCTTGCTCTCCTGGGCCTGGAAATAGGCGTCAGGACGAGGGGTCCCAAAGGCGTCGTAAGCAAGCCCAGTGGAGACAAACAGGAACCCGGCCAGGAAGATCGACGGCAGGGTCACGGCATGAATCACCCAGTAGCGGATGCTCGTGATGATTTCGAAGAACGGACGTTCCCCTGTGGAGCCGGCAGCCATAGCAGCAAGCGTTCAACTGATTGATCCTAAGGGCCAGGTGGCTGCCGCCGGGACTGGGCCGGCGGCTTGGTTACACAGGGACGCAGTTGGCCCGATCGCCCGGTCTCAGCCGACCCAGCGCAGCAGGTGGCCCCGCTCGCCCAGCACAAAGCCCTTGCCGCCCGGCAGGAAGGCGATGCGGTTGAAGTTGGTGCCCTGGGTTTCGCCCACGGGATCCTTCTGCCAGCTCTTGCCGGCGTCGTTGCTCACCAGCAGGGTGCCGCTGCCGCCCGCGGTCCAGATGGCGCCGCTGGGATCCCAGGCCATGTCCAGGTAGCCGAAGCCGTTGGTGATCGGGATCACCGCCTTGCTCCAGTCGTCCAGGTTGCTGGCATCGCTGTTGAAGCGCATCTGGGCGCCCCGGGTCACCATCCAGTAGCTGCCATCGGGCTGGAAGCCCATGGCCTGCACCCGCTGGCTGCTGATCCGTTGGTGGGGCTGCCAGATCGCCTGGCCCGGCTGCCAGGTGGCAAAGAAGTTGCCTAGGCCCGACACGCTGACGTAATCGCCATTGCCGTTGCGGCGCAGGTCGCGCACGGCGCCGGCGGCATCGCTCACGGTGGCTTGCCAGCTGGTGCCGCCATCCTCGGTTTGATAGATGGCGCCCACGTTGGTGGCCAGTTCGGCGCTGCCCTGGCCCAGGGCCGTGATCAGGTAGGGCTCCCCGGGCAGCTTGGTGTCGAGGAACAGGCGGGTCCAGCTCTGGCC
>Ga0310330_100333_pt1 | contig 13671 bp, 16 predicted proteins | sample LakMicDCLTotalB5_FD_195544 | JGI IMG/M metagenome (GOLD analysis project Ga0310330, IMG submission 195544) | Enriched freshwater cyanobacterial communities from Lake Michigan, Michigan, United States - MI23.DCL.Total.B5 (v2) (version 2) | ecosystem: Environmental > Aquatic > Freshwater > Lake... | reverse complement strand
GTCGGTGCCTGGCAAACACAGCACGTTTTTGCCGCGCAGGCGCTGGAAACGCACGATCGTGTCGATCAGGGCCGTGTTGAAGGCGTGGCCCATATGCAGGCTGCCGGTTACGTTCGGCGGCGGAATCACCACGCTGAAGGGCTCGCCGGGGGCAGCGGGATCCGGGTGGAAGGCTCCGGAGGTTTCCCAGGCGTGCTGCCAGCGACTTTCCGTGCCCGCCGGGTCGTAGGTCTTGGGCAGGGCCGCGTCAGGGGCTGGGGTCGTCAGCTCGGTCACAACGGCGGCGGCAGGCACTCAGGCCATGCTCGCAAAACGCCTCCTCAACGGGATGATGGGCCAGCTCATGCCATCCATGGCCCCGCCCCCTGCCGCTCGGAAACCGCAACGCCGGCGCGACCGCCTGCTCAGCCTGCTGAGCGGCCTGGCCCTGCTCGCCCCCCTCGGGGGCTGCACCACGGGCCGTCAATGGCCCAACGTGGTGTACGTGGCGATCGGAGCCAACAAAGACCAGCTCATCACCGCGGAGCTGAAACAGGCATTTCAGGACCAATGGATGAAGGTGGGAGCGCGATTCCGCCAGATCCACCCCGACACCCATTTTCAGTTCGGCATTTACCCCGAAGATGAGATGGTGGAGGTCATGCGCCGGCGCAGCCGGAGTGGGCTCGCCCCGGATCTACTGCTGGTGAATGGCGACACGGCCCTGCGCTTGCGACAGGCCGGCCTGGTGGATCCCTTCCCCGTTCACAAGGAGCAACTGGCCATCTTCAACGAAGAAGAGGTGAGACGGTTGCGTAGCCCGGATGGGCAACTGGCAGGCTTGCCTGTGCTGGTGCAGACCCAGTTGAGCTGCTTCAACCGCCAGCGCCTGAGCGAACCGCCGGCGACCTTGCAGGAGCTGCTCAATGCAACCGCCAACGGTCACCCCATGGGCCTGTCGCTGGACCTCTATTACCTGTTCTGGATCGTGGGCAGCACCGGAGCCCTTCCCGCCATGGACCGGGCCGTGCTGGGACACTCGCTCAACCCGGCCGATCGCCAGGCCCTGACGGGCTGGCTGGCCTGGATGCAGAACGCCAGCAACCAGCAGCGGGTCAGCATCTTCCCCGACCACCCCACCGCCGAAGCCGAATTCAAGGCCGGACGGCTCGACTGGATCCCCTGTCGCAGCACCGTGCTGCCCCAGCTGCGCAGGGTCATGGGCAGCGCCCTCGGGGTCGCCCCCCTGCCGGATGGGGTGGGTCACCGAGCCAGCCCGATCAACCGGCTGCGGGTGCTGGCCCTCGGCCGCAGCTCCAGCGCAGCGGGGCGTCGCCGCGCCCTGGCCTTCAGCTATTACAGCGTCAACCCGCTCACCCAGCGCACCCTCACCCTGGGATCCCAGACGGCGCTACCCGCCAATCGCTTCGTCACCGTGCCGGTGCAGAGCTCCCAGGTGCTGGCCGCCATGGTGACGGCCGCGAACCAGGGCCTCCAGGCCAACAGCCTGGTGACCCTGGTGCACACCAATGATCCCCGCATTCCCCGCGTGCAGACCCTGCTGACCGAGTTGGTGTTCGGGGAGCGCAACCCCGAGGGCGCCACCACCGAGCTGATCGAGATCCTGCAGGCCCGCCCATGAAAGAACTGCTGCTGGAGATCTTCGGCTGGCTGGGCTACCTGGAACGGCCCAGGGTGCTGCTGCAGCTGGGCCTGGTGATCGCCGTGGTGCTGCTCACCCGAGAGGCCCGCCGCCAGCGCTGGCTTCCGGCGTTGCCGATGATTGCCTATCCCCCCCTGGGGCTCATGGCCCTGGGCCTGGGCTGCGGGGCCCTCGCCGGCCTGGGCATGCCCCAGGGGCTAGCGAGCCTGCTGGGGCTGCAATGGCTGGGCTGGTATGGCATCAATCTGCTACACCAACCGCTCGCCCGCTGGCTGCCACCCCAGCGACTGCATCAGCTCGAATCCCGACTGCTGCGGCCGGCCTACCTGGTGGGCTCTGCCCTGCTGCTGATCCGGGAGGTCGACAACTTCAACGACATCGCCGTCATCCGACTGGGCGAGCTGCTCGGGGTGTCGGTGAGCTTCGGCAAGCTGTTCAACGCCCTGGTGGTGGTTTACCTGGTACTGGTGGGCTGCGGACCGCCGGCGGCCGGCTTGGCCTGGCTGGTGCAACGCAGCCTGGGCCTGAGCGAGGGCAGCCGCAAGGCCATGGAGCTCATGCTCCGCTACCTGGTGGTGAGCCTGGGCCTGGTGGGCGTCGCCATGCACCTGGGCATCAACAGCACCGCACTGATCGCCGTGGCTGGAGGCCTGTCAGTGGGCCTGGGCTTCGGCATCAAGGAGGTGTTTTCGAACTTCATCAGCGGCATCTGGCTGCTGTTTGAGGGCTCCGTGCGCCCCGGGGAAGTGCTGATGCTCGACGGCGATCCCTGTGAAGTACGCCGGCTCGGCCTGCGGGCCACCCTGCTCTGGCGTGACCGCGACAACGCCGAACTGCTGATCCCCAACCAGACCTTCTTCACCGCGGCGGCCACCACTTACACCGCCAGCGACCGCATGCGACGCAGCCAGGTGAACGTGGGAGCGGCCTACCACCACGACCCGGCCGCCGTGATCGCCCTGCTAGAAGCCACCGCCCTGGAGGTCCCCCGGGTGCTGCCGACCCCAGCACCCAAGGCCTTGCTCCTGACCTATGGCGATTCCGCCATCCACTACGCCCTGCGTTTCTGGATTGCCAATCCGATGGACAACGTTGGCATTTGCAGCGACGTCAACCAGTCGATCTGGCAGGCCTTTCGGCGGGACGGCATCGAGATTCCCTTCCCCCAGCAAGTGCAGTACGACATGGCGTGGCCGCCCGAGAGCCACACAAGCAATCACTCTCCAGCCCCCTAGCGAGAAGCAGGAAGGCTGAGGCGCTCCACGGTCTTCTCCAGTAGCTCAATCGAGACATCCTCGGCGGAATCGATGTCGGAGAGGCCGAAGGGATTATCAATATCGTCGATCAGACGCAGCAGCAGGATCACGATGAAAGAGATCACAGCAAGAAAAAAGACAGACTCAGCAAGATTTTCCGCCCGAGCCATCACCAAACCAGCAAACAAAAGCACGGCCGCGATATCCGCCATCCAGTACACCAGCGGCACAAACGTGGTATCGCGAATGGTCTGCACCCGATTGATCTTTTGCAAAATGATCGCTAGATCCTGCATCAGCCTGCCCCGCAAGGTGGAAGCGTCACCCTTAAACTGAACGGCGGCAAGCACCACTTCGTGATGGACCTGCTGATGGTGAAGCAGGATTTGATCCGTTGTGATCCGCTCCTTGAGCCAATCCACCAAAACACTTCCCATCACCGCCACTGCCTTGAGAGCATCTGAAACACGGGCTTCAGGGTGATAGGTCTGAATCGCCCGAATCTCGAGGGTCAGCGTTTGGAGAGACGAGGCCAATTCACCAGGAATCTTTTCACTCTCCTTGAAGTCTTGAAGCACTCCTGTCAACAGGAAACTCAGCAGGAACACGGTCGAAGCGACCATTGCCGAGAACAGAGGGTTGACGGTTATGCGCTCCAGCCCCAGGAAATGAACAACAACCTTGATGCCGCAAAGCACCAGCACCAGAAGAAAAACCCCGCGAATTTTTCGCAGCCTTCGACGACGAGCGCTAGCCAGAGCTTTGCCGCAATTCTCCTGATTCTCGCAAAACGGGGCCACTTAGCGGAGGTGTTGCAGGACACACGTGAAAGACTTGGCCCAAGGGGAAGCCCTAAGGTCAAAGCACACGATTGACTGTTCATGGTTGGGAATTTTCTGGAAGCAGTCCGCTCCAATGAAGACCTGCAACGCCAGCTGCGCGGGGCTACCACTGCAGCTGACCTGGCCGCGGTGGCCGCCCAGGCTGGCCTGACCATTGAACCCGCTGCCCTGGTGAAGGGCTTCGCCCAGTTGCTACTGGAGAGCGACGACACGATGGCCGTCCGCAACTTCGACAATCTCGGCTGGGACATGGGCGAGCTGCTGTGGGCAGCCAAAACCTGGGAACGCCCCGATCAGGCCTGAGCCAGCCGGCGCAGATAGCCCTCACGGCTGCCGGCGTTGATCCACCCGGTGGCAATGGTTTTGCTGTGGGTGTAGTTCACCCGGCCGCGGTGAATGTGGGAGGGGCCCGCCGGAAAAATCACGAGCTTGCCGTGCTCCGCCTCCTCGTGGTGCCCCTGCCAATGAAATTCGGTGCCACCTTCCGGCAGATCGTTGCAGTAGAGGATCCAGGCCAGCACGCGGTGCACCGGCTCGGTGGCCTCGTCGCTCATCGTCCAGTCGCAGTGCCAGCGCTTGAAGCCCTCACCGGGCGCGTAGTGCTGGAGGTTGAAGATCGGATTGACGAACAGCTGCTGCTCCGGGCAGCAGTCGCGAAACAGAGGCCGTTCCTGCAGGTAACGCTCCAGCCCCGCCGCCACCCCCCGCAGAATCACCTCCGCTAGGGCGAAGGCCTCGGGATCGGAGCGATCGATGGCCACCAGGCTGATGTCGGTGGAGATCTTGGCCGGCTCTGATCCTGCCCCGGCCTCTCCCTCGGGACCGAACGCCACCCCGGGGCGCTGCAGATCGACGCGCCGATCGAAGAAGGCCATCACCCCATCGGCCAGGGCGGCGTAACCGGCATTTCGATAGGTGGCGATCAGATCCATCACGGGCACTCCTGTGCGGGGTCGAGCCAGGGAATGGCCACCAGCGCATCCAACTCCTGCCAGCGCTCCCGCGGGGCCACCCGCTGGGGGGCCAGGCCCACCCGCTCCAGGGCCTCGGCCACCCGCGCGGAATCCAGGGGGCCAGACGGTCCCAAGGGCATCACCAGCACCTGCTGCTCGGCGGGGTCGCCCAGCACCTGCAGATTCAGATCCTCCAGCTCCCGCTCAAAGAACAGGCGCCGCATCCGGCCGCTGAGCCCAGGGCCCATGGCGGCCGCGAAGGCCTCCAGCCCGTCCCGATTACCGCTGCAGCCGCAGTTGAGCGACAGCCAGATCATCAGCTTGGCCCAGCTCTCGGTGCTCCAGAGCGGCTGGAAGCTCTCGCGGTGCTGGCGCACCAGCTCGCCGATGGCGAAATCGAACAGCGTTGCCTGCAGGTTGGTGGCCTTCATACCTGCCATCCTGCTCAGCGGCGGGCAGACTGCAAAGGCATGTGCCTGCAGCATCCATGGCCCTCGACTTCAACGACCCCGATCTGGAGTTCGGCGATCTCGTGTACGCCTACCAGAGCTGGGTGATGGCGGTGATCAACGACGAAAAGCTGGGCGGCGACGACAAGCTGCTCACCGAGGAGATCGCCGACGACGCCCTCAACGCCATGCGCTTCCTGCCTGGCGAGGTGACCAGCGCCATCGAAACCAGCCTCGCCCGCGTCTATGACGTGGATGCCGACGAACTGGCCAACCTGCTGTTCCCTGAAGGCTGACGCCCAGGACCAAACCCGCCCCCCTGCTCGCCCTCGGAGCAGCCGGCGCGCTGATCTGCAGCGCCTCCCCGCTGGGGATGGCGCCAGGGGCGTGTGTGGGTCAGGATTCCACGACCGGGTTGCCTGAACAACACACTGAAACAACTGATCGAGAGTAGAGGCCAGCAATGAGATATCAATCCACATGCATGATCTCGACACGCTGATCACCGATAGCAGCGAAAAGCTGCATTTGATCCGCAAGATTGAGTTCAACGGCGGCCAGACCCTTGCCCCAGCACGCATCAACTACGTCACTCTGGGCACGCCCCAGCATGACTCAGACGGGCATATCAACAATGCGGTCTTGCTCATTCATGGAACCGCAAGCAGCTGGCGAATATATGCCGAGAACTGGTGGAGCATCCAGATGTATGGCCCTGGGCAACCCCTGGATCTCCGCAGCACGTTTGTCATTCTTTCAGACAATATTGGGGCAGGAAGCTCCAGCAAGCCCAGCGATGGCATGCGTATGGAGTTCCCTTCCTATCAACACTGCGATGTTGTGCGAGCCCAGCACGACCTGGTCACCAACCAGCTGGGCATCAAACAATTAAGGGCCGTGATCGGCAGCTCCTATGGCGGCAGGCTCACATGGCAATGGGCCGTTCAATATCCCGATGCGGTGAAGGGCATTATTCCGATGATTGCCACCCCATTTGCACTGGCTGGCCGTCGTGGGATGCAAGATTATCTCGGGATTGAACCCTTGCTGCTTGATCCAACCTGGGACGGCGGCAATTACAATGAAACACCGCGAAACTTCCCGTTGGCCATCATGGCCTATTGGATCTTGATGTCTGGGGTGAGCCATCTGTGGAATGCTGCACCCACGCGGGAGCGGTCCCTACGGCACCTGCCCAGGCTGGCGGACAAGATCGCCTCAAAACTAGATGCCAACGACTGGATCTACCAACTGCGCGCCAATGACGGATTCAACGTGGCCCCGCAGCTTGAGGAGATTCAGGCCCAGGTGCTCGCCATTGCCGTGGATGGCGACGAAATGGTCCCGGCTGAACTGGGACAACTGGACGCAGCCAAGCAAAGACTGGGTGACAAAATGGACATTTTTCTGGCCACAGATTCAGGGAGAGGTCACGCCGCTTTGCAGCATGAGCTTGGGGCTTGCGCACCAAAAATCGCCCAATTCCTGAAATCCCTAGAGTGACAGCCTGAGGACTACAAGATCAACAGAGTGCCGCAATGCAGAATGATCAGTTGCACGGCAGAATCCAATGCGCGATGCCGGGTTCGAACCAGCGACATCCTGCTTGTAAGGCAGGCGCTCTACCGCTGAGCTAATCGCGCTTGATTCCCAATCTACATGACCTTTCATGGCCCGAAGCCGCCCTAAGCCAACACCCCTACGGCAACAGCTGCGCTGGCGCCTCGAAGCCTTGAGCGTTCGGCTCATCCTCGTGGTGTTGCGAGGACGCACCCACGCCACGATGAAACGCGGCATCAAGTGGGCTCACCGGCTGGCACGGCCATGGCTGAGGAAGCGCCACAACACGGCGCTCGGCAACTTGAAACGGGTCTATGGCGATGAACTGACCAATACCCAGCGAAGCGTCATTGCCGAGGAGTCGATCAACAGTTTCTTTCTCTCGTGCCTGGAATCGATCATCCAACCGATCGACGACTCGCTGATCAGCGCCGAAGGAGAGGGCCTCACCGAGCTCCTGACCCTCCATCGCCAAGGCCAAGGCGTGATCATCGGCTCGCTGCACCTCGGCTGCTGGGACCTGGGACTGCGCTGGTTGAGTCAACGGCTCAACACCCCCTCGGTGATTTATCGGCCAGCCCGCAATCCCTACAGCGACGCACTGCTGCACACCGCGCGCAGCGCCAACAGCCGCTGCAATTGGATCTCCCAATTCGATGCGAAAGCGATGTTTCGCTGTCTGAGGGGGGGCGGCAGCCTGGTGATGATGACCGACCTCTACAGCAACGAAAGTGACCTTCTGGTCGATTTCCTAGGCCTATCCACCCGCTTCGCCAAAGGACCGGTGGCCCTCTCCCAGAAATCGGGCTGTCCCCTGTTTCCCGTTGCCCAGGCACGAGAAGACAATGGTCGCTTCCGGCTGCTGTTCGGCCCCGCCCTCTGGCCGGGCCAAGGCGACCAGGCCCTTGCCGACCAGATAGCCGCCCTCGCTCGCTGGCACGAGCCCTGGATCCAGGCCTACCCCGAGCAGTACTACTGGATCAACCGGCGCTGGCGTCCCGGCGATGGCAGCGGCGAGCGGTTACGTCCCTGCAGGCCACCCGCGCCACGGGGTCACTGAACCGTGGCGAGCGGCCGTAGCCACGACCGGGCCACCTGGGCCCTGAGCCTGCCCTTCAGCCTGCTGTGGTGGCCGCTGCTGGGCCTGGCGGGGGTGGCCTGCGCCGGGCTGGCCTTTCTGCTGGGCGGCCTGCTGCTCTCCCCCGACCTCGACACCCGCTCTAACCCCACCCGCCGCTGGGGGCCCCTGCGGCTGCTGTGGTGGCCCTACCGCCGCCTGCTGCGCCACCGCTCGGTGATCAGTCACAGCCCCGTGGTGGGCAGCTGCGGGCGGCTGCTCTATCTGGGCGCCCTGCTGGTCGGCCTCAGCTGGCTGGGCCAACCTCTCGGCACCCCGGCGCCAGCCGCCCTGGTGCAGGGGGCCCAGCAACTCTGGCAGGGGCACCAGCCCCTGGTGATCGCGGCGCTGGTGGGCCTGGAGGCCAGCACCTGGCTGCATCTGGTGCAGGACGGTGATCCGATGCCCAAAACCCCGCGGCTGCGGCGGCGATGGCGCCGGCAGCGCCGGTGAGAGGGTGGCCCAACCGCGCACCGCCAACCGTCACCGCCATGGGCTCCCCCTCCAGCACCCCCACCCTTGCGGCCCTCGCCGAGCTGATCGCCGTGGTGGCCCGGCTGCGGGATCCCGAAGGGGGCTGCCCCTGGGACCGGGAGCAAACCCACGCCTCCCTGGTGCCCTACGTGCTGGAGGAGGCCCACGAGGTGGCCGATGCCATTCGCCATGGCGACGACCAGCACCTGGCCGAGGAACTGGGCGACTTGCTGCTGCAGGTGGTGCTGCACGCCCAGATCGCCAACGAGGAGGGCCGCTTTGATCTGGCGGCGATCGCCGCGGGCCTCAGCGCCAAGCTCGTGCGCCGCCACCCCCATGTGTTCGCCGAGGCGGAAGCCGCCGACAGCGCTGCGGTGAAGCAGCTCTGGGAGGTGATCAAGGCAGAGGAGCGCGGCGCATCAGGGCGGCCGCACCCCCCCTCCACCAGCCCCCTCAGCGATCGCCTGGCGGGCAAGGTGCGGGGCCAACCCGCCCTGGCCGGCGCCATGACCATCTCGAAGAAGGCCGCCGCGGCCGGCTTCGAATGGGACGGCATCGACGGCGTTTGGGACAAGGTGCACGAGGAGCTCGATGAGCTCAAGGAAGCGGTTGGCGAAGCCAGGGCCAGTGGGAATCGGGCCCACGCCCAGGAGGAGCTGGGCGATCTGCTGTTCAGCCTGGTGAACGTGGCGCGCTGGTGCGGCATCGACCCCGAAGCGGGCCTGGCCGGCACCAACCGCCGCTTCCTCGACCGCTTCTCCCGGGTCGAAACCGCCCTGGGCGGCGATGTGCAAGGCCGCAGCATCCGCGAGCTGGAGGGCCTCTGGCAACAGGCCAAGGCGGAGATTCGGGCCGAAAGCCTCCAACAGCCAGGAGGCTGAGACCCAGCAGCCCCACCCGCGCCAATTCTGTACAGGCTGTACAGATTCACGCCACCCGCGGCACTGGACTCCCGGCCCGGCCGCACTGGGGCCTTCAGTCCTCCGGCAGCTGGGGGCGGGCCTGCCGCTGGCCCTTGATGGCCCCGCGCTGCTTCTTGGCCGCCAGGCGCCGCTCCTGGGAGCCCCGGGTGGGTTTGGTGGGCCGACGGGGCGGGGGCGGAGGCTTGATCGCTTCCTGCAGCAGCGCCACCAGGCGCCGCTGAGCCGCCACCCGGTTCTGCCACTGGGAGCGGTGCTCACTGGCGGCGATCACGATCGCCCCATCCACCAGGGATCCCTCCAGCCGCCACAGGGCCCGGGCCTGCAGCAGCGGCGGCAAGACCTGGGACGCCGCCAGATCGAACACCAGCTCCACCCGCGAATCGGTGGTGTTGACGTTCTGGCCGCCGGGCCCGGAGGAGCGCGAAAAGCGCCAGGCCAGCTCCGCCGCCGGGATACGCACCGCCGGGGTCACCTGCAAGTCGTCGCTGGGGCGCGCTGGGGCCATGCCCCGAGCCTGTCACGGGCAACACACCGGCGATGCGCAAGTCTGGGAAGAGCAACCCCCAGGCCTGTGAGCACCCCGCCCGCGCCCAGCTGGATCGACGAAATCTTCGACGGCGTGCGCTACGGCCTCGAGGGCACGGTGATCGCCGAGCAGGACTCGCCCTTCCAACGCGTCACCATCATCGACAGCACGCGCTATGGCAAAGGCCTGCTGCTCGATGGCTGCTGGATGACGGCCGAGCGCCAAGAGCGGCATTACCACGAAGCGATCGTGCACCCAGCCCTCTGCGGCGCGGCGAGCATCGAGCGGGTGCTGGTGATCGGCGGCGGCGATGGCGGCACCGCCCGGGAGTGCCTGCGCCACGCCGGCGTGCAACACCTCGACCTGGTGGAGATCGATGGCCTGGTGGTGGAGTGGAGCCAGCAGCACCTACCCTCCATTGGCGGGGGCTGCTGGAGCGATCCCCGTTTTCACCTCACCGTGGGCGACGGCATCGCCTGGGCCGCCAACGCCCCGGACGCCAGCTACGACGTAGTGATCGTGGACGGCTCCGACCCCGCCGGGCCTGCCGAAGGCCTGTTCAACCGCGCCTTCTTTGAACAGTGCCGCCGCATCCTGCGGCCCGGCGGCGTGTTCGCCACCCAAAGCGAATCACCCGAAGCCTTCCGCCAGGTACACATCGACACGGTGAAGCTGATCCGTGAGGTGTTCGGCCATGCCGATCCCATGTACGGCTGGGTGCCCATGTACCCCAGCGGCTGGTGGAGCTGGACGTTCGCCGCCAGCGACCGCCGTCGCTACCTGCAGCCGGATCCCACCCGTGCCGCGGCCGTGGTCGCCGGCTCGGAGATCTGGAGTCCCCGCTGGCAGCGCGGCGCCTTCGACGCCATCCCCGCCGCCATCGAGCGGGAGCTGGGCTGATGTTTGACACCGACGGCGCCATCTACATGGCCAGCCAGCGGGATCCGGCCGGCTGCCGGGTGGGTCTGTTCGGCGTGCCCTACGACGGCACCACCTCCTTCCGCCCCGGCACCCGCTTCGGGCCGGCGGCGATCCGGGAGGTGAGCTGCGGCCTGGAGAGCTACTGCCCCCAACTCGATCGGGATCTCGAGGAGCTGGCCATCGCCGATCTGGGGGCCGTGGACATCCCCTTCGGCGCCCCCGAACCCGTGGTGGCGGCCGTGAAGCAGGCCACCGAAGCTGTGCTGGCCCTCGGGCTCAAACCCCTGATGCTGGGCGGCGAGCACTCGATCAGCTCCGGCGCCGTGGCGGCGGTGGCGGCCCAGCACCCGGAACTGGTGCTGGTGCAGCTCGATGCCCACGCCGATCTGCGCCAGGAGTGGCTCGGCGCCCACCACAGCCACGCCTGTGCCATGCGCCGCTGCCTCGAGGTGCTGCCCAGCCAACAGCTGCTGCAGATCGCCATCCGCAGCGGCACCCGCGAGGAATTCTCGGAGCTACGCCAGACCGGGCGGCTGGTGGCGATCGAGCGCATGGCGGAGGCGCTCCAGCCCCTGCGCGGCAAGCCCCTCTATCTCACCGTGGATCTGGATTGGTTTGATCCGGCCGTGATGGCCGGCACCGGCACGCCGGAGCCCGGCGGCTTCCTCTGGCGGGATTTCGCCGCCCTGGTGGAGGAGCTGCGCCACCACACCCTGGTGGCCGCCGACGTGGTGGAGCTGGCGCCGATGCTCGATCCCACGGGAGTGAGCAGCGTGCTGGCCGCCAAGGTGGTACGCAGCCTGTTGTTCCTGCTGGATCGCTGAGCCGCAAGGGCCTTCAGTAACAGCAGGTGCCGCTGGTGCGCTGTTCACGCAGGCGCTCGTGCTGCTGGCTGATCAGCAGCACGGCCAGGGTGGGGTGGTTGTGCAGCAGGTTGAGAAACCGCAGCCGGTCGAGGCGCAGGATTTCCACGGGTGTGCGGGCAAAAGCGTCATTGCGGTAGATGCCATCCCGCCAGACGATGTCCTGGTAGCTGAACAGCTCACCGGGGCGGTAGCAGAGCTTTTCGCCGGCTTGCCCGATCACCTCGATGATGCCGCGCCGCACGCCATAGATGGAATCGGCGCGGGAGCCGCGAGAAAACACCTTGGCTCCGGTGGGCAAGGTGAGGACCTCACAGTCCACCTGGGCCGCCATCAGCTCGATGGGCATGTTGACCGTCAGAGACGCCACCAATTCAGCCACCTCCCTGCACAGCTCCAGGAGCCCTTATTACAGCTCCATGCCCCCCCGCGCCAAGTGACGGGGTACACAGAGAACCATTTGCAAAAAGATTTTAGATTTGCTTCAGCTTTCCGTCAGGGCCGATTCAAGGCTCAGCTGGTGGTTGGGCTCGGTGGCCGTTCCTCCCCCGGAGGACGGCGCCGCCATCACCGGCAAGCGCGCCGGCCGGGCGGTCCAGTGGTGGCACCACAGTTCAGCGGCCAGGTCGGGATGGATCGGCAGCTGGCGCAGCTGGCACCAGCCGAATTCCGCCCCGCTGGGGGGAGCGCAATGGCGGCAGCTGCGGCAGCAGGGGCGCTGACCCATCCAGGGGTGGAGTTCGGGTCTCTCAAGGTATGTACGACTACGGAATCCGGGTGGCTAGACAACCCAATCTTCCGAGTTCCTTCTGGATTGCCACCGGGTCTGCATAGGATCCGCCCATGGGCCTTCAGCGCACCCCCCTCTTTGATGCCGCCAAGGCCGCCGGGGGCCGCATGGTGCCCTTCGCCGGCTGGGAAATGACCGTGCAGTTTGCCGGTCTGGTGGCCGAGCACAACGCCGTGCGCCAAGGCTGCGGACTGTTCGACATCTCCCACATGGGTGTGCTCACCCTGCGGGGGGCCGGGGCCAAGGACGCCCTGCAGGGCCTGGTGCCCACCGACCTGTTCCGCATCGGTCCCGGCGAGGCCTGTTACACGGTGCTGCTCAACGACGCGGGCGGCATCCGCGATGACGTGATCGTGTACGACCGGGGGCAGGTGGCCAGCTGCGATGGCAGCACCGACGAGCTGCTTCTGGTGATCAATGCCGCCTGTGCCGAGGCCGACACGGCCTGGATCGGCAGCCAGCTAGAGCCCCAGGGCATCACGGTGGCCAACCGCAAGGGCGATGGCGTACTGCTGGCCCTGCAGGGCCCCGGGGCCCAGGCCAGGCTGGAGGCCCTGAGCGGGGCCAACCTGGCGGGCCTGCCCCGCTTCGGCCACCGCGAGCTCGACCTGGCTGGAGCCACAGCTTTCGTGGGCCGCACCGGCTACACCGGTGAAGACGGCTTTGAGCTGCTGCTTCCCCGCGACGCAGGCCTGACCCTCTGGACCCAGCTCCTGGCGGAGGGCGTGGTGCCCTGCGGCCTCGGCGCCCGCGACACGCTGCGGCTGGAGGCAGCCATGCACCTCTATGGCTTCGACATGGATGCCGCCACCACGCCCCTAGAGGCCGGCCTGGGCTGGCTGGTGCATCTGGAGATGCCGAAGCCCTTCATCGGCCGGGCGGTGCTGGAGCGCCAGACGGCCGAGGGAGTGCAGCGGCGCCTGGTGGGCCTGAGGCTGCAGGGCCGTGCCATCGCCCGCCATGGCTACCCGGTACTGCAGAACGGAGAGCAGGTGGGGGAGATCACCAGCGGAACCTGGTCTCCCACCCTCGGCCAAGCCATCGCCCTGGCCTACGTACCGGTGGAGGCCGCCCAGCTGGGCACCGAACTCGCCGTGGAGATCCGCGGCAAGGCCGAGCCGGCGGAAGTGGTGAAGCGTCCCTTTTACAGGCGCTGATGCCGCCGGGTGGGACAATCCCCCATTGCTCTCCTCACCTCCTCAGCATGCGCAGCCACGGATGCGGCGACCTGCGCCACGACGCCAGCGGCCAGGCCGTTCAGCTCTGCGGCTGGGTGGACCGCAGCCGTGACCACGGGGGCGTGATCTTCATCGACCTGCGCGACCGCAGCGGCACCGTGCAGATCACCGTGGACC
>Ga0310330_100332_pt1 | contig 13687 bp, 15 predicted proteins | sample LakMicDCLTotalB5_FD_195544 | JGI IMG/M metagenome (GOLD analysis project Ga0310330, IMG submission 195544) | Enriched freshwater cyanobacterial communities from Lake Michigan, Michigan, United States - MI23.DCL.Total.B5 (v2) (version 2) | ecosystem: Environmental > Aquatic > Freshwater > Lake... | reverse complement strand
CTGCTGTGGGTTGAGCCTGGGGGGCTGAGGCTGCGGGGCGTGTGATCGCGATCGCCGGGGCCGCGGCCGGGGCGGAGGCCACCGCCGGGGTGGGGGCCACCAGCTGGCTCACGAACGCCACCATCAGGCAGGACAGGAAGACGACTGAACTGATCAGGATGTCGCGCAAGGCGGAACCATGAACACTTTTCGGATTCTGCCACTGGCTCTCCGTCCCTGCCGGTCTCCGCAGGAGGTGGCGATCGGGGCCGTCTTGCGTCGAACAGTCCTCAGTTGTGCCGCCCTCAGTCCATTCGGTCGCCGTTGCCCTGGCGCTGCCGCAGGGTTTGTTCCAGCCGGTCGATGCGGCCCCGTAATTCGTCGACCTCCCGCTGACGGGCGAGGCCGAGATCCTGGAGCAACTGGTCACGATTGCGCTCGAGCTGCCGCTCCGCCTGCTGCTCGACTTCCGGGGTCTCCCCCCGCAGGGCCTTGAGCACATCATCCACGAGCGCGGAGGCCTGGGCGGGATCCAGCCGGCCGCTCATCACCCAGTCCTGGCTCACGTTGCGGAGGCGGTCCCCCACCAGCGAGGTGGTGCCGAGGCCGCGCAGCAGCAGCATCTGCAGCAGATTGCCCTGATCCATGGTGGTGTTCGGTGGGGGGGAGCCAGTGGTCGGCCCTGAGGTGGTGGCCGAAGCCTTGTCGAGCCTGAAGGTTCCTAGGCTCCATCGCCATGGGAGATGACCGTCACGCGGCTGCGGGCCGGGCGTGCAACCGCCAGCGACTGCTGGCCGCGGCGGCGGGAGGCCTGGCCGGACTGGCCCTGCCGCCCTTGGGGTTCCCGCCCCTGATCTGGATCAGCTTGGCGGTGCTCTGGGCCTTGGCCGCTGATCCGTCGACTGCCAGTGGAGCTGGAGAGCGCCGCTGGTGCGGGCTTCTCTGGGGGGGGGCGGCGGTGCTGGTGAGCCACCGCTGGTTGCTCGGGCTCCATCCCCTCGACTGGATCGGGGTGCCGGGACCCCTCAGCCTGCCGCTCTGTCTGGCGCTCCTGGGGGCCTGCAGCCTGGCGGGGGGCCTGCTGGTGGAGGGCTGGCTGGCCCTGGTACGCCGGGGAAGTGCCGCGCGACCCACCACGGCGATTGCCGCCTCCTGCCTATGGGGGCTGGCGGAGGTGCTGCTCGCCCGCGGTCCCCTCTTCTGGATTGGGCTGGGGAGTTCCGCCCTTCCCGGCGATCCGGCCCTGGCAGGCGTTGCTGTTTTGGGCGGCTCCGGTTTGGTGGCGGCGCTGCAGTTGCTGGTGGGCTGGTGCCTGTGGCGCCTGGTGATCTGCAGCGGCTCCCGCCGGGGCTGGCTTGCCCTGGGGGGCCTGGTGGTGCTGGGTTCCCATCTGCTTGGCCTGGGGGCCCTGGCCGCGGTGACCGCAGAGCTGGATGCCCCGCCTCCGGCGGCGGCGTCCAGCTCTGCGGAGCACCTGCTGGTGCTCCAGCCCGCCATTCCCACCCGCCAGAAGTTCGAGGCCGTTCAGCAGCGCCGCTTGCTGGATCAGCTAGCCCTGGCCCAGCGGCGCAGTGCTCCCGGATTGCCTGAGGGACCGGTTCAGAGCCTTCTGCTACCCGAGGGCGCCCTGGCGCCGGGGCAGCCGTTGCCGGAGGCCGCGGCGGTGGAGGTGCTCAGTGGTGGGTTCCGGCAGCAGGGTCTGGGGCTCCACAGCAGCCTGCTCCGCTTTGCCGTGGGAGGGCGCGACCCGGTGGGCTGGGTGGATAAGCATCGCCTGGTGCCCCTCGGCGAGTGGATTCCCCTGGCGGATCTCTGGCGCTGGAACGGCCTATCCGCCGTGGGGGGTCTACAGCCGGGCCCGCCGGACCGCCTGCTGAGCCGGCCGGCGGGTTCGATCGGCGTGGCGATCTGTTACGAGATCGCCGATGGTGTCGCCCTTGCCCGCGCCAGCCGTGAGGGGGCGGGGTGGTTGCTCGCCAGTGCCAACCTCGATCCCTATCCCCCGCTGCTCCAGGAGCAGTTCCTGGTGCTGGCCCGGTTGCGGGCGATCGAAACGGGCCGTTGGCTGGTGAGTGCCGCCAACACCGGTCCCAGCGTTCTGGTGGATGCCGCCGGCCGGCTGCGCGATCGATTGCCGGCCGGTCGGAAGGGCAGCGCCGTGTTCACCCTGTGGCCCCGCAGCCAGCTCACCCCCTACGCCCGCTGGGGAGAGGCGCCGTTGCTGCTGGCCCTGGCGATCGCCCTGGTTCTGAACCGTTGCAGGCTCCCGGTTAGCCGCGACGGTGACGGTCGTTCCCAGGAGCTGCCGCTTCGATGATGAGCCCGTCCCTGCGATCTTCGGCGATGTCAGCTTGGGGACTCCTTCACTTCCGGGTCGTTAGCTCATCGATCCGTAGGAAAACGCAGCATCTCTGAGCCAATGCGATTCTTGCTTAAGGTGAATCGGCAGGATGCGGGAGGCTTGATCGTGAAAATGGTGAACCGCCGATCCGGGCAGGGATCTTCAATATTTGATGTACAACAAACCGATATGAGCTATATCTTCGCCTACCCCTCGTCTTGATGGCAGAACCCTCCTGGTCGCTGCATCTGCTTGCGGGACTCCTCTCGGCCTTTAACCCTGAGGATCCCGACACCCTACGCAATGTGATCCATCGCGTTGGCGAGGCCGTGGATGCCGAGGTGGTGGCCCTGATGGCCCCGGGGCGTCTGATTGATGGCATCGGGCTGGGGGAGCAGGATATGGCCCTGCTGATGGCGGCGAGCGACCAGCAGCCCCAGGAGCTTCAGCTCACCTCCAGCGTGTTGCAGTGCCAGTGGTCACCGATCGAGGGATCCGAACAGCTGGTGGTGGGGCGGCTGGCCCAGGCCTTTGATCTGGAGGAGCGATCCCTGCTGCGGGCCATGGCCCGCAGCCTTGCCATGAGCCTGCAGGTCCTGCGGTCCATGGCGGCTGAGCGGACGGCGCGGCGGGAGGCGGAGGAGCAGGCCATCCACGATGCCCTGACCGGTCTGCCCAACCGAGCCCAGGTGATCTGCCATCTGGAGCGACTGCTCCGTGAGGAGGAACCGGCCGCCTGTTCGGTGCTCTTCATTGATCTCGATCGGTTTAAGAACATCAACGACGCCCATGGTCATGCGGTGGGCGATCATCTGCTGATCGCCCTCTCGGGAAGGCTGCGGCAGTTGGTGCAGCCCGACCATCTGGTGGGACGGATTGGGGGTGATGAGTTCGTGGTGGTGACGACGGCGGCCGATCCGGCCGCTGTGGAACAGCTGTCGCAGCGTCTGATCGCCCAGCTGATGGAGCCCCTGGTGGTTCAGGGCAAAACCCTGCTCAGTGGGGCCTCGGTGGGTATCGCCACCTTCGCGCCCGGTGAGACCGCGGAACGGCTGATCGAGAATGCCGACATGGCCATGTACCGGGCCAAGCAGCAGGGCAGGGGCCGCTATTGCCTGTACGACGCGGGCATGCGCCGCGACGCCCAGCATCGGGCCAGCCTGGAGGCGGACCTCCATCTCGCGATCGCCAACGGCGAGATCGCCTGCCATCTGCAACCGATCGTGAGCCTCCAGCCGGGCCGTCCCCTGGTGGGGTTCGAGGCCCTGGCCCGCTGGCACCATCCCGTGCATGGAACCGTGCCGCTCCATGAGTTTGTGCCCCTGGCGGAGGAATCGGGTCTGATCGTGGCAATCGATGCCCTGGTGTTGGAGAAGGCCTGTGGCCTGATGGCGGGCTGGATCAGGCGCGGTTTTGATGAGCTGCACCTTTCCGTGAATGTTTCAGGGCGAAGTTTTCAAGACCCCAATCTCGCCAATCGGGTCGGCGAAGTGTTGGCAAAAACGGGGATGCCCGTGAATAATCTTTATCTCGAAATTACTGAAACAGTGCTGGTTGACGATATTGATGTCACCAAGCACACAGTGAAGGGTCTGGGCCAACTTGGCCTGCGCTTGGCCGTGGATGATTTTGGCACCGGCTACTCATCCCTGCGCTATCTGCGTCGTTTCCCGATCGCCATTCTCAAGATCGATCGCTCCTTCGTGGCTGGGCTAGGCACCGATGGGGAGGATGAAACCATCGTGAATGCGGTGATCGGCCTGGCCAATGCCCTCGGGATCACGGTGGTGGCCGAAGGGGTGGAGACGGCACTGCAGGATTCCCACCTGGTCGCCCTGGGATGTGCCTGGGCCCAGGGCTTCCACTACGGCAACGTTCTCGACCTTGCTGGAGCGGAACGCTTGCTCCCCCAGGATCGGGCCGCGCCCAGCGGGCCCATCATTCATGCGGCGAGGACTGGTCTGGAGGTGTGCCCTCCGGCAGGGGGGTGAGGCTGGCGCCGAACACCCAGGCACCTTCTCGCTGTTCGGCAAGGATGAAATGTTCCGAGACGATTTCGGAGCCGTCCGAGCAGCGGGTGCTCAGGCGCAGGGGGTGGCCAAGGACGCTGGAGGTACCGCTGGCGCGGAAACGGCTGAAGCCCAGTTCGTGGGACATCAGAAAGGCCTCGGGGAGGATCCGACCCAGCGGGGTGCCCACCAGTTCCGATTCGCTCCAGCCGTAGACCAGTTCAAAGGCCGGATTGATGGCGAGAACCACCCCTTTGTGATCGGCCAGAACAAAGGGGGCTTCGCTGTTTTGAAGTGCAGCGAGGGTGGGGGTTTGTTCCGCCATGGTGGGTATGGGGCCCGGAAGCCTGAAATCACAGAATCTGAAGCGGATCGTAGCTAAGCCTTGGCCATGGGAGTGTCACCATCCAGGCCCTGCATTGCATGGGGGGCTGTGATCACTCTCGTGGTGAGGAGGCCGAGCGTTGGGTTGCTAGCGGCAATTATTGCATCGGCATTGAAATTCCAGCTGGTCGATCTTTCCCATGAGAGGAACATTGGCGTCCAACGTCAGGTAAAGTCGCAGCAAGTGGCAGGTTGCTTGCGCCCGCCGGTTCCGGGTGGATGCTGGGGTACTCGCTTGAGTGCCCTGAGCCCAGCCGCAGAAGGCCGCGGCAGCACGGTCCCGCCATTGCCAGCCTGGCCAGACTTCTTAACGCGCTTGCTACAGCCTCCCCCATGAATCTGCTCAGCGACGTGGTCAGGCTCAAGGGGCTGTTGGCACCCACCATGGGCTGGCTGTTGAGCAGTGAGATCCGCCTCAGCGCCGGTTTTGCCTCCTCCCGCCGGCTGCTTCTCTTTGGCATTTATCAATCGGCTCACAACCGCCGGCGGACGACCTTCATGGTCACTACCGCAGCTGAAGCGATGGAGGGGCTCAACCACCACAAACCCGGGCTGTTGATCCTCACCCCAAAACTCGAGCAGGGCGACGGACTGGCCCTGGCGAAACAGGCTCGCTCCGTGGTGCCCGACATCCGCACGATCGTGGTCTGTGATCTGGATCACGACGATCTGTTGGCGGCAGGGCGTTCCGACGTCGATGCGGTTATCACGGAGCAGGAGTTCTTTGGCGCCGATCAACAAGGCCGCACGATGATCATCGCCCTCTCTCTGGGCCAGCGTTACCGCTCTCCAGCGGTGAAAGCTTGTCTGGATGAAGAGGAGCAGGGCTGGCGAAACCCGCCACCGGAGTTGACTCCCCGTGAACAGCAGCTGATTGATCTCTGGGTGGAAGGGCTGGGGGATCGGGAGGTGGCCGATCGGCTGGATGTGAGCTATGCGACCGTGCGCAGCTATGGCAGCACGTTGCGCAAGAAGCTGGGGGTGAGCACCCGTGCCCAGGTGGTGCTCAAGGCCTTGTCGATGGGGCTGTCCCGGGTGGCGGGCTTCTGAGGCGGTTGCCCGTGCGGAGGCGCCCGCTCCACAAAAAAAATTGCCTGGCTTAGCGGCCAGGCAGAGAAGGTTGACGAAGAATGGAGCCAAGCGGATTCGAACCGCTGACCCCCTGCATGCCATGCAGGTGCTCTACCAGCTGAGCTATGGCCCCGTGGGATGCGTGCGGCTTCCGGAATGCTGGTGGGGTAGCCCGTAGGTAACCCGCCATTCCGGCCGACCCGAAGGCCTTGCCTGGCGCTTGCTGAGCTTACAACGCGGCCGGTCGGGGGAGTTCCCGGTGATCGTGGCGCTGTCAGACCTGGCGCCAGACCGCCACCAGGCGGCCCTGCACCATCACCTCCTGGGCGGGCAGCACGATTGGGGCATAGGCCGGGTTGGCGGCCTCCAGGCGGACTTCGCCACCGCTGCGGTGGAAGTGTTTGAGGGTGGTGCCACTGCCAGCCACAAGGGCGGAAACGATGGTGCCGTTGCGCAGCCGGGCGGGGTCGGCCACCGGTTCCATCAGCACCACATCACCATCGGCAATGTGGGCCTCCACCATCGAGTCACCATTCACGGTGAGGGCGAAGAGCCCGCGGGTGTCGAGCACCGGCGCCAGGTCCAGGTGCTCCTGCACGTCGTCGAAGGTTTCGATCAGGCCGCCTGCGGCCACGGCCCCGAGCACCGGGATGCCGCTGGCCTTGCCCCCCAGCAGTTGCAGGGTGCGGGCCTGACCCTCCTGCCAGGTGATCCAGCCCTTTTGCTGCAGGTGCCGCAGCCGGCTTTGGATGGGAGCCGGCGACCGCAGCCCCATGGCCTCCATCATCTGGCGGATCGAGGGGCTGTGGCGATGTTGGTGGATGTAGTCGTTAAGCCAGTCGTAGAGCTCCTGCTGGGCGCTGGTGAGGGACTCGGGGCTGGTGCCGGACGACGGGGCGAACACGAGCAGTACGGATGAACCATCCCTGTTCTGCCAGTTTGCTGCGCTTTTGTCCAGGCTTCTTGCGTGCCGAGTCCATGGGTTTGCCGCCGAAAGGTGGGCCTGAGGGGCTTCGGGCTTGGTGAGATAGCGCCCAAGGAGGGGCCTTGAACCCGACCTAGAGGCCGCCCAGCAGAGTCGCCAGCAAGGCTTGCTGGGCGTGCAGACGGTTTTCCGCCTGGTCGAAGACCCGGCTGGCGCGGCCTTCAATCACGCCGGCGCTGATTTCCTCGCCCCGGTGGGCCGGCAGGCAGTGGAGCACGATCGCGCGCGGATCGGCTTCGCTCAGCAGGGCTTCATCGAGGCACCAGCCGGAGAAGGCCCGTTCCCGCTGGGCCTGCTCCTCCTCCTGGCCCATGGAGGCCCAGACATCGGTGTAGAGCGCTTGGGCACCCCGTATGGCCTCCAGCGGATCGTGCACCACGCTGATCCGGGCCCCACCCGTTGCTAGGTCCTGGGCCCGCTCCAGCACGGCGGGATCGGGGGCAAAGCCTTCGGGGCAACCAATGCGCACATTCACCCCCAGCAGGGCGCCGCACAGCATCAGCGAGTGGGCCACGTTGTTGCCATCACCCACGTAGGCGAGGGTCAGGCCGGCCAGGTCGGCCGGGGTGCTGCCGAAGGCCTCCTGCACGGTGAGGTAATCGGCCAGGGCCTGGCAGGGGTGCTCCAGGTCGGTGAGGGCATTGATCACCGGGATCGAGGCCCAGTGGGCATAGGCCTCCAGGTCGGTCTGGGCGAAGGTGCGGATCGCCAGGGCGTCGCAGTAGCGGCTTAGCACCCGGGCCGTATCGGCCACCGGTTCGCCCCGGCCCACCTGGGTCACGATGGGCAGCAGGTCGATGGTTTGGCCGCCCAGGCGGGCCATGGCCACGGTGAAGCTCACCCGGGTGCGGGTGGAAGCCTTGCTGAAGATCAGGCCCAGCACCTTCCCGCCCAGGTTGAGGCTGCGCCGACCAGCCTTGAGGGCGGCCGCCAACTCCAGCAGGGCGCTGGTCTGGCCAGGGCTTAGGTCGGCGGAGGAGAGGAGATCCCCACCGGCCAGGCCCACCAGGGGGGCCTGGGCATCGGTTGCCGAAGCGTTGGAGGGCGTGGCGGGCATGGGCCCATCTCAAAGAACCCTTATCCGGGATCGGCGTGCCCTCCGTCAAGGGGGGGAGGAGGATTTGTGTCCCGAAGCGAGGCTGCCGCTCCACGCCAGCGCAGCATCAGGCCGCCACCGGCTGCAGGGCCGCCTCGGCGGGCAGGATGCTGCTGGCCAGCAGATCCTTGAGTTCATCCCCTTCGATCACCTCTTTTTCGAGGATCTTCTGGGAGATGGAATCAAGCAGCTCCCGGTTGTGGCGCAGGATCGAAAGCGCCCGATCGTGGGCTCTGTCCACCAGGCCCCGCACTTCCCGGTCGATGGCCTGGGCGGTGGCATCGCTCACCGAGCGGCGGGGATTGTTGCCGCCCCCCAGGAAGCGGCCGCCGCCCTGCTTGTCGTAGGCGAGGGGGCCGAGGGTGTCGCTCATGCCGTAGGTGCCCACCATCTGCTCGGCGATATCGGTGGCGCGCTGCAGATCGTTGGCGGCGCCGGTGGTGACCTCGCCGAACACGATCTCCTCGGCGCTGCGGCCCCCCAGCAGGGTGGCGATCTGGCCCTCGAGGTCTTCCTTGGAGTTGAGGAAGCGCTCTTCGGTGGGCAGCTGAAGGGTGTAGCCCAGGGCGCTCATGCCGCGGGGCACGATCGAAATCTTGGCCACCTTGCTGCCGCCCGGCATCAGGTGCCCCACGATCGCGTGGCCCACCTCGTGGAAAGCAACCACCTTCTTTTCATCGGCTTGGAGCACCCGGCTCTTCTTCTCCAGGCCTGCCACCACGCGCTCAATGGCCTCATTGAGGTCGCCTTGCTCGACGCTGGTGCGTTTGGCACGGGCGGCCAGCAGGGCGGCCTCGTTCACCAGGTTGGCCAGATCGGCACCAGCAAAGCCGCTGGTGGCCTGGGCAATCTTGTCGAGATTGACCGATTCGGACAGCTTCACCTTGTTGGCATAGATGCCAAGGATGGTGCGGCGGCCGGAGAGGTCGGGGCGATCCACCAATACCTGGCGATCGAAGCGGCCGGGCCGCAGCAGGGCCGCATCGAGCACCTCGGGCTGGTTGGTGGCCGCCAGCACGATCACCGGCTTGTCCTTGGAGGCGAAGCCATCCATCTCGGTGAGCAACTGGTTGAGGGTCTGCTCCCGTTCGTCGTTGCCGCCCATCATGCCCATCGAGCCGGCACGGCTCTTGCCGATGGCATCGAGTTCGTCGATAAAGATGATGCAGGGGGCTTTTTTCTTGGCTTCTTCGAACAGATCCCGCACCCGGGCTGCGCCGGCGCCGACAAACAGCTCCACGAATTCCGAGCCGCTGATGATGAAGAAGGGCACGCCCGCTTCGCCCGCCACCGCTTTGGAGAGCAGGGTTTTACCCGTGCCGGGGGGGCCCACCAGCAGCACGCCCTTGGGGATGCGGGCACCGATGGCGGCGTAGCGCTCGGGGGTTTTGAGGAAATCAACGATCTCGGTGAGCTCCGTCTTGGCCTCATCGACCCCAGCCACATCGGCAAAGGTGACCCGCGATTCCTCATCGGGCACGTACACCTTGGCCTTGCTCTTGGTGAAGCTCAGGGCCCCCTGGGCGCCGCCCATGCCGCTGCGGCGTGCAAAGAACTGGAGTACCCCGATGAAGATCAGCGGCGGCACCACCCAGCTCAGCAGGGTGGTGATGAAGCTCGGCTTGCGGGGCGGGGCGGCGGCGAACTCCACGCCGTGCTGCTCGAGCCGTTGGGGCAGCTCCATGTCAAAGATCGGCGTGGTGGCCAGCACCGTGGGGGCTCCCTCCTCGGGTGGCTTGATCAACTCGTAGCGGATCTGGTCGGAGGTGATGTAGGCCCGCTTCACGTTGTCGGCGTTCACCTGGTCGATGAACAGCGAATAGGGCACCCGCGGCACCTGCATCGCCGGGTTGGGCAAGAAGTTGCTGGCCAGTAACAGCACGCCGAAGCCGATCAGGAGCAGGTTGATCAGGCCGAAGCGCCGGCTGGGGCGGTTGTCGTCCTGGCGGATGGCCATGCTGCATAGGGGGCAAGGTGGCGTCAGGCTAGGCGCGTGTGCCACCCGCCGGATCGCCTGTCGGGTGGGAGAACCGAATGGGAGCTGGCTCGCGCCGTCGCCGCAGCTCCCGATTCGTCACTGGTCACCTCCCTCACCTCCCCTCCACCCCGCTCCGATGTGCGGTCGTTTTTCGCTCACCACCTCCCTTGATGCCCTCCTGCCCCGGCTCAGGGGGCCCCTGCCGGACGGCCTGGCGGAGCATTACGCCCCCCGGATCCAGGTGCGGCCGGGGGAGCCGCTGCTGCTGCAGCGCCAGGAGCACGGCCGCCTGGCGGTGGGGTTGGCCCTCTGGGGCCTGGTGCCGGAGTGGAGCAAGGATCCGCTGGGCCGGAGCCGGCCGATCAACGCCCGCTGCGAGACGGTGGTGGAGAAGCCCTTCTTCCGCGGGCCCTGGCGCCATCGGCGTGCCCTGCTTCCGGCCGATGGCTTCTACGAGTGGCAACAGCGCATCGATCCGGCCACGGGAAAGGCCTGGAAGCAACCCTGGCTGTTCCGCCGCCGTGATGGCGCTCCCTTCTGGCTCGGGGGTCTTTGGGACCGCTGGTGCGGCCCTGATGGCGGTGAACTTGAGAGCTGCGTGGTGCTCACCACAGCCCCCAACGACCTGCTCCGCCGCGTCCACGACCGCATGCCGGTGGTGATCCCCGATGGCCTGGAGGAGGCCTGGCTTGAGGCCACCGATGGACCGGGTCTGCGGGCCCTCGAGCCCCTGATGGGCCCCTGGGATCCGGCCGCATGGGAGGCGGTGAAGCTGGGCGGGCCTCCGGCTCGCTAGGACAGGAGCGACCGGCAGAACCGTGATGAGCCTGCAGCAACTCGATGCCTTCCTGGCCCATGCCGATGGGAATCCCGAGCTGGCGCGCCAGCTCCACGACCACGCCAACCCGCTCGATCTGGAGGCCTTTCTGGCCCTGGCCCGCCAAGCCGGTTTTGCAGTGGAGGAGGCGGATGTGATCGCCGCCCAGATCCGGGCCGAGGAGACCCTCAGTGATGCCGAGCTCCAGCGCCGGGCCGGCGAGGAGGCGCGCCGGTTGCGCCACTTCATTCCAGGTTGAACCGTGCCGATCCCTGCCGAACGGGTTGCCGATTACCCGCGTCCACCGGCCCTGGTGGCTTGCCAACGACACATCCGGGTGAAGGTGTTCGGCCGGGTCCTCTGTGACACGCACCGATCGCTGCGGGTGTTGGAAACCTTCCATCCCCCTTGTTACTACCTGCCCTTGGAGTCGATCGATCTCAGCCTTCTCCAACCGGCCCCAGGCCGCAGTTTCTGCGAGTGGAAGGGGGTGGCTCGTTATTTCGATTTGGTCGATCAGCCGGGTACTGCCTTGGAGCAGCGGCGGCGGCGGGCGGTGTGGCAGTACCCCGAACCCACGGAGCCGTTCCGGGACTTGGCGGGCTGGATTTCTCTCTATCCGGGTTTGGTCGATGGCTGTTGGTTGGACGGCGAAGCGGTGCAGCCCCAGCCTGGTGGCTTTTACGGCGGCTGGATCAGCACCGATCTGATCGGGCCCTTCAAGGGGGATCCCCTGCATCCCGAGCTCGTCTGAAACCGGCTCTCCCAGCGATTCGATTCTCAAGCGGTCGGATCGCTCCGCCCCGCTCCAACGTCCCGTTGCGACTTACGACCCATCGATGGTCTGAATCAGACCCTGGTGGAGCCAGTCCCTCCCCAGGCTCTCGACGCCTAGTGGCTGGTATGCCGGCGCCTGGTCAAGCTCCTCAATCCTGAGATCCCCTAGGGGCGTGCGGGCCGCCTGGCCGCCCAGGAGCTTCGGGGCGATCACGACGGCCAGTTCCTGCACGCACCCCTGGCGCAGGGCGGCCGCCGCCAGCTCCGGACCGCATTCCCACAGCACCCGGTTGCAGCCCTTTCCCGCCAGGGCCTCCAGCAGGGCGGCCGGTTCACTGGCGGCCAGCTCCAGCCGCTGCAGGCCGTCGGCAGGGGTGTCGGGTGCGCCTGGTTTGGCCCCTGCGGCATGGGGGTGCTCAGCATCCCCAGCAGCCGCGGCCAGGCGATCGAACGGCACCCGTCTCTCCTGCGGCGCCTCGGGGCCATGGGCCACAAGGGTGGGAGCCACGGTGGTGTCCCACAACCGGGCCGCCTCCGGCAGATCGAGGCTGCGGCTCAACACCACCCGCAGCGGTTCGGGGTGGCGCCGGCCGCGGCTGGTGAGCAGGGGGTCATCGGCCCGCAGCGTGCCTCCCCCCACGATCACGGCATCGCAGCCCGCGCGCAGGCGATGCACCCAGTCTCGGGCGGGCGGTCCACTGATCCACTGGCTCTGGCCGTTGGGGAGGGCCGTGCGTCCGTCGAGGCTCATGGCCCACTTCAGGATCCCCAGGGGTCGCCCGTTGCGAACCCGATGCACGAAGGCCCGGTTGAGCCAAAGCGCTTCCGCCACCGCCACCGCCTCAATCACCTCCAGCCCGGCCGCCCGCAGGCGGGCGATGCCGCCGCCGGCCACCCGCGGGTCGGGGTCCGCCATGGCCACCACCACCCGGGAGATGCCGGCGTTGATCACCGCCTCCGTGCAAGGAGGGGTGCGGCCGTGGTGGCAGCAGGGCTCCAGGCTGACCACCACGGTGCCGCCGCGGGCCCTGGCGCCGGCCTGCGCCAGGGCTCCCACTTCGGCATGGGGGTCTCCGGCGCGGGCGTGGAAACCCTCCCCCACCAGCTGGCCTGCGGCATCGAGCACCACAGCCCCCACCAGGGGGTTGGGGCTGGTGTGGCCCTCACCAAGGGCGGCCAGGGCCAGGGCCCGCCGCATCCAGGGCAGCCAGGGTGCGCGGCCGGCGGGGCCCGGAACGGTCACCCCCTGCCCTCCGCCTTGTTCCAGAGGGGGAGGCTGCGCCATTCCTCCACCACGTAGGGCGGCACCGGCAGCTCGGTGAACACCCCGGGGAGCACCAGTCGCAACGGGCGGTTCGTTTCCAGGTCGGAGAGCAGGGGGGCGAGGTCGAACTCAGCAGCGGCCGCGCGTCCGTCGCCGGCCAGTTTCGGGCTGCTCAAGGTGGTGTCGGCCAGCTCCCAGTGGCGCCTCCCGCTGCTCACCAGCAGGGGGGTGGGATGGTCGAGTCTGACCCGACCGGGATAGCCCACGATCCGCAGGGTGATCGGAGCCTCCGGCCGGGGAGGCCCTTCCCGGTAGGCCACCACCTGCCAGCTCTGATAGTCGAGGTCGCGCAGGCTCTCGAGGCTGCGCACCACCCCGGTGGAGGTGGTCTCATCCGGGTGGGCGTGGATCAGGGCCCAGGCGGGGCCGGGGCCCAGCAGGGCGGGGAGTAGGCCCACGAGCGTGATCGCCACCACAACAAGGAGACGGCGACCCCACCTCCCAGCGAAGGCTGCCCAACCGCTTGCCAAGGACTGCTGCCAAGGCCTCATGGCTGTAGCCCGCTGCCCCGGGGCTGACGCTCTGCCCCGGGAATGGTTTGCCAGCCGGTGTGGGTGGCCCAAAGAGCCCAGATCGCCATCGCCCGCAGGTAATGGCAGGCGCGGAAGGTGTTCACCCCCGTGATCGCCTCGGGGGTGCGGAACTGCAAGCCGCCGCCGTACACCTGGCCCACCACGGCGCTGCAGATGGCCAGGGCCGTGTCGGTGTCGCCCATGAGGCGGTAGTAGGCGGCCAGGCCGAAGTTGATGCCGGTCCACACCTCCAGGGGGTGGGTGCCGTTGGGGTCAAGGGGGGTGCCGTCGCGGCGCAGGCCGTTGGCCACCCCAAGCCGGCCGCCCTGGAAGCTCTCGAAGCAGGCCTCCTTCACGGCCTGGAGCGAGGAGCGGGCGCGATCGTCCGCCACCACGGGGGGCAGCCCCAGCAGG
>Ga0310330_100328_pt1 | contig 13801 bp, 12 predicted proteins | sample LakMicDCLTotalB5_FD_195544 | JGI IMG/M metagenome (GOLD analysis project Ga0310330, IMG submission 195544) | Enriched freshwater cyanobacterial communities from Lake Michigan, Michigan, United States - MI23.DCL.Total.B5 (v2) (version 2) | ecosystem: Environmental > Aquatic > Freshwater > Lake... | reverse complement strand
GCTATATACCCATGCTCAACGTCTTCTCCATTGTGGTGTGTATTTGCTTCCTGGGGGGGAGGCATCCTCTGTAAATAATCAAATGCTGGCTCTTGATAGATGTCGGCCATGCAGTTTCCGAGTGCATCAAAATACTTGTTAAAGTATATGAACAGATCGCGCTCATCGTACATGGTGCTGATTGGCCTGACGCTTTTATCCGCAAAGACGTAGAGGGGCGCCAATACTAGATTCAGAAAGACAATTTCTTTGCTGGGTTCGCATCGAAGATAGTCGTATATCTCGCATGATAGGCCGTCAATATGGTCCGGCAAGATGACCAACCTAAGATCTTCTAGTATGCTCTTGTCTTGGAGGACTAAGTCCTCTGGAATGTAGTTACCCTCGCAACTGGATGCATAATGGCTGGATCGGGCATTGTTTACACCTGCCCCGGACGTATATAGTACGCCCTTGATGGTTCTAAGCTCGTAAACAAGAGAGAGATAAGTTTGGATCCCATTAGAGGAGGGTTCAGGATTGGCGGGGAGAATGATTATTGTAGTGATCTGATCTGGTTTCATCTTTTTGGATGCCTATTGGCTAAGGGAGGGCGTGTCAGCTGGTTTCACGAAACCATTTGCATATGATTAACCATAGAGGCGGTGACTAGGACTGGATTGAAAGCTCTGGGATGCAGGGACATTCAAGGAGGGACTGAGACAGCTGGTATGTGCACGGGCTACTTTGATTATTGCTTGCTCAAGCGATACTTTAGGTGAAAGAGTGTGTAGGCTGTTAATCTTCCTGATTGATGGTACATAGCGGTTGCGAGTTCCTGTCACCTGAGGCGTGCCAAGGATGTGCACCTGTTTGGCTGGGGAGAGAAGATCGCGTATGAGATATGCCAGCTCAGCAATGCTAATCACGCGGTCAGAGCCCACGTTGTAGGTTTCTCCATCCAAACCCTCGATCATCAGAGTCCACAGCCAATGAGCTAAATCGGATTGATCAAGGTACGTACGTAGAGGAGTGCCATCGCCCGCCACAGTGATGTGTTTAGCACTAATCGCATCCTCAATGAAGTTTCCGATTGCGAAGTGTGCATTAAGCGGCAGATCCTGGCCCACGAAGGCAAAACACCGCGCGATCACTGTTTCAAGGCCATGCGCCTCACGGTAGAGAGCGCAGAGGTGCTCAGCGGCACGCTTCGCCTGGCTGTAGGCCGTGCTGGGTTCATCCAGAGGCGGGCTACCGTGCCAGTCTTCCGGAATCGCCGCGAGATCAGATGGTTGAGGGCCGTAGATGCCGCCGGAGCTGGTGAGCAGGAATCGACGGGCACCCGTTGCCACCGCGAGATCGAGAATATTCGTCGTGCCTTCTACGATCTGTTTAAAGCGCTGCAGCGGGGAGAGGCTGGGCCCCAGTGTGGAATCCGTGGCCGCATGCAGCACATGGCTAAACGTCTCATCCCACGGGAGGGAGGTCCGGTTCTGGATATCCCCTTTGCGGAAGGTAAGCCCAGGGCAGGCAGTCAGCTCTGGGTAAGCAGCCTGAAATCGCTCGGGATCCCTGCTGAGCAACACGATCTCCAAACGAGTATCCTGCCCGTGGGCAATGTAGTGTCGAAGCAGTGCCCGTCCGAAGAATCCTGTGCCACCGGTCAACAGAAGTTGTTCTTTCATGGCGATTCAGCCACCCGGTTCAAGAATCCTCAAGGACCTTCCAGCGACTTTCTAGCATTTCAATCCTAGTCTCGTCTTCGCGGTGCATTAGGCCGTAATACTCACGCTTATTAAGCAGCCAAAGGAGTTCAAAATGCACAGCTTGGCGCAACGCCTTGGCCAAATCGGGAGAATCCAGCGCGGAGCCGCTGAAGACCACCTTTCTGGTTTCAAAGCGGTCAAGATGAATCGCCTTGATTCGCTGCAAGTTGGCAAAAGCATCAATCGAGACAGCCCCGCCAACGATGAAATCAAGGCCTCGATCATGGCAGGCCTGGGAGGCAACCTCGACAGCCTTGGTGACTTCCTCCGACTCGATCCCATTACGGCCCGCACCAATAGAGCCGCTGAAATCAACACGACCAAAAATGACACCATTACACCCTGGTTTTGTGGCAGCAATCTCAAGCATTGCCTCAAGATTATTGAAGGCAGTGATGGTCTCAAGGTTAAAGAGAAAAGAAACATCTTCCTGCTCTTCTGCCGAATAGACCTTGTCCTTGGCTGCTATATACTTAGTTAAAGCATAGGGCGTTTCCACCATCGGGGCGATGATATAGCGGACGCCAAACTGCCTGGCCTCCAGCATGTCGCGGATCGCTTCGCAGCCACCCACCTTTAATGCCAAGCCCACATCGGCTTTATTGGCAATTTCAAGCAAGCGAAGCAGTTCGTCGGTGCGTGTTCCTTCGGCTTCGAATTCAGCTTTAGTAGCCAGAACGCCAAATTCTTCCTTGCCTTGGCGAAGGATCTCGAGCATTTTCTTTTCGTAACTATTCATCGTTGTTTGGGTATGCTCGATTGTGAAATAGAGATTATCACGAATTTACGGAGATGCATCGAGCAAGTAGTGCATCGCCACTGCTTTGATGTCTTCTGGTAGCTCCGGAGACATAAGATGCAAGGGGTTTGACTCCATGCCACCTGAGGCGCTGATGCGGCTGGTAATTTTGGGCAAATACGTCTGCTCGGGGTGCAGGGGCACGAGGAACACCGCTGGCCCTTGCTTCTGCCAGAGCTTCATGAAAGCAGGATCATCAGACCAGTTCTCGGACAGCTCAAAACTTGGAATGCGGTAGGCAGCTGCAAGCATTGCCCAATCAGGGAAGCCAAGCCCCGAGTTGACATCGCATCCCAGATAAGCACCGTCAAAATAATTCTTCTGGGTCATTCGGATTGATGCATATCCCTCATTGCAAAACAGGAAGATCTTGAGATTGAGCTCATTCACCGCCACCGTTGCCAGTTCCTGGAGATTCTGGGTAAATCCGCCATCCCCCTCCACAAGCACGGTGCGTCGCCCTGGATCAGCAATCGAGCAGCCAATCGCACCGGAGAGCCCATAGCCCATGCTGGCCAGACCCTTATCGGTGATCATGGTTTGATCGCTCTTCAGCTGGAAGGCTTGCATCATCACGGTGAAGGCGCCGCCACTGCTGCAGGGGACAATGTGATCACCGGGCTCACAGAGCTGGGAAAGCTCGGATACCATGTCGTAAGGATTGAGATAGCCGTGCGGCGTTGTATTGCACGCCTCAGAAAATGGCAACAATGCTCGCACATGTTGGCTAAAAGCTAGCCATTCGCTGTGATCCCCCAGCGGGTGACTCAGCAGAGTGGCGAGGAAAGCATCGGCATCCGCTTCAATCGCTAGTGCTGTCTGTGGATTGGGTTTGGCTAGTTCAGATGGATCAATGTCGACTTGGATTACCTCACCCAGAGGCGCAAAGCCTTGCCAGTTGAACCCTGTTTGCTGCAGGCCGAGGCGGGAGCCAACTGCGAGCACCAGATCCGCTTGCTGCAGAAGCAGATTGCTTGAGCGTTGCCCCCAAGTATTGGGTCGGCCTGCGTAGTTGCCGTGATCGGCCGCATAGCGATCAGCGCCATTCCAGGTGGTCATGATCGGCAGGCTCAAAGCGGCCAGTTGCGATTGCAGGGCCTTGGCCTGGCGATGGGAGAGACCACCACCCAGCAGGAACACGGGTCGTTCGGCCGCTGCGATGCGCGCGGCTACGTTCGCCACCAGCTGCTCGCTAGCCAACCGTGCTGTTCTCTCAGAGTCGGTACCGCTGTTGAGGCCCGCAGCGGCCCAAGCCTCGGGCACCTGACTGGCCTGTACATCCAAGGGCAGCTCCAGGAACACCGGCCCTGGTCGTCCGCGCCAGCCATCGGCCACCTCAGCCAGCAGCACCTCAGCGGGCATCGGGGCTTTGAGACAGAGACTGCGCTTGCAGACTGGTGCCGCCATGGCCACCCCGTCCACCTCCTGAATGCCGAGCTGACGCAGTCCCGCTGGCGCCAGATCCTCCACCTTCACCTGCCCGCCGAGGAGGAGCAGTTCGCGGCTTTCCAACCACGCTCCGGCCAGTCCTGTGAGCGTGTTGGTGAGTCCTGGCCCCGCGGTGACCAGCGCCAACGCCTTGCCCGTACCAGGAGCGGCGGCTCCAGCCTCAACGATGGCGTTGTGATACTCCGTGGCGATGGCTGCCGCAACCTCATGCACCACCGGCACACAAACGAGTGCCTGCCGTGCCGAATTGAGCAGGTGCATGATGTTGCCACCTGCGACGAAGTAGCAGTGGCTATAGCCGCTGGCCTTTAGCCAGCCAATCAGAGCATCTGAATACTTCATCACGCAACCACCCCAACGGATTGAGCAGCAGCCAGTTCAGGCTCCAGCGTTGCAATGGCCTGCTGCATCGCTGCCAGCACCGCATCGAGAGATGCCTGATCAGCAGGTAGCTGAATTTCCTGGACGCCAAGCCCTGCTGGATCGGTGGAGGAGGGCACGATCAGGTGATAACGCCCAGGCGAATGTTTCTTATCGGCCTGGAAGGCCTTGAGGAAACGCTCCGCATCGAACACCTGCAGTTGCTGTGGCTCCAGCACCGGCTGAAGCAGCGCTAGGCAATGCTGCCAAAGCCCCGCGGATTCGGATTGATGATCCGTGAAACAGATGGACGCCATCATGCCGATGGCCACCGCCAGGCCATGGGGAATCGCAAAGGCTGTGGCCGATTCAAGGGCGTGGCCCCAAGTGTGGCCGAAGTTGAGCAGGCGCCGCTCCGCCTGATCGAATTCATCGGTTTCGATGAACCACTGCTTCACAGCCAGCGTGGAGTGAAGCAGTTCCGCGAGCTGCTGCTCCTGCCAGGCCCCGCTCAGCACCGGTGCCGCCAGCTGCTCATAGGTTGCAAAGGCAGATGCCCCGCGACAGAAGGCAATCTTGGCGGCTTCTGCTGCACCACCGGCCAGCTCCACAGCCGGCAGCGTGCGGGCGAATACAGGAAGGATGTCAATTTGGCTGGGGGGATGGAAATTGCCGATCAAATTTTTGTAGGGCCCCACGTTGATCGAACTCTTGCCGCCAAGGCAGGAATCAGTCATGCCCAGAAACGTGGTGGGCACGTAGCTCCAGCTGATGCCACGCATGAACAAGGAGGCCACGAAGGTGGCAATGTCCTGCACCACGCCACCCCCGATCGCGGCGATGCGGGACGAGCGGCCCAGTCCCGCCTGCTTCATGGCCACAAACAGAGGCAGGGTCTCCTGCAGCGCCTTGGCCTCTTCTGTGGCCTCGATCCAGATGACGGGAAGGGCCTCTGGCAGTGCAAGTCGGCCCCGGAAGAAGGCGTCCACCAGCAGCAGATCAGCGCTTGGATGCCACTGGCTAAGATCCGTTAGCGGCGAAAAGGCAACGCTGTAATCGGCGAGGGCGCTGCGGATCTTGAGCTCGGGAAGTGAAGCAGACATCGGATGGATCAGGCGTGCTTGAGGCCGATGAAACCAGCATCAACGGTGAGGAACTGGCCAGTGATGGCGCGGTTGGCCGGCGAAACCAGAAAGGCCACCGCCGAAGCGATATCGGCAGGTTCGGGCAACCGGCCTAGGGCCGATTGGGAGGTGATGGCAGCGATCTGCTCAGTGGAGAGATGGGTTCGCGTCATCGGGGTGTCAACGACACCCGGCAATACCGCATTGATCAAGATGCCGCTGGGGCCAAGATCCAGAGCAACGGACTTCACCAGCCCTTGCAGAGCTGCTTTGGATACCGTGTAGGAAAATTTGCCGGGGCGGCTTTCCAGCTGCCAGATTGAACTCACCACAGCCAACCGGCAGCCGGACCTCAGCTTGCCGCCAGAGAGCAGGGCCTTAACGCTGGAGGCAATGAACACCACATTCCCCTGCAGCAACTGTTGCAAATCCAGAGCGTCAAACGACGCAACGGTGTCGCTGCAGTTCAGCCCTTGGGCCCACACCACCGCATCAAGATCAGGGAGAGAGCTGAAGCTGGCAGCGTCACAGCGATCGCCGTAGCCAAGTGCCAGATGCGCGATGGCCCCATCCCAATGGGTTGTTCCCGCCGTGTAAACAGCAAAACCCTCGCCCCTCAGATGGGTGGCGATCGACGCACCAAGGGCGCCGCCGGCTCCGAACAGGAGCACCTTGGGGCTCATGGAGCTGGCTGGCGGACAAAGGCGTCGATTACCTTAACCTCCCGGGCCAGCATCGCTTCCGTCAGGCCGGGATAGGTGCCGAGGAACAAGGTGCTGCCCATGATCTCGTCAGATCCCACCATCTCGCCCACCACCCGCAGTGCTGCTGGATTGTCATGGCGAAGCTGCACAAAAGCCGGCTGGCGCAACAGGTTGCCGCCGAACAGCATGCGGTTGCCGATCAGGTTGCGGTCCAGCTCCTGAGCCAGCTCCGTGCGGCTGAAAGCCGCACTTGACTTCACTGCGATCTTGAAGCCAAACCAGGAGCAATCGGTGCGGCATCCGCTGGTATCCCAGCTGAAGCCCTGCTCCGGATCCCAGGCTGTGGCATGGGTGGGCAGGGCGAACTCCAGCGCATCCTCATGAGCCGCCAGGCCCCTGCGCAACTTGTCCCAGTTCTGCTTGCGCGCCTCGATGAACTCCGGCAGCCGCCGCAGCTGCACCCGCCCAATCGCCGCCTGCGGATCCAGGGGCTTGAGGTTGAAGCCCAGGTGGCTATAAGTGTACTTGTGGTCGTACCCATGAGGCAGTTCTCCCAGCTGCCAGCCGAAGCGCTTGTTGCAGGTGTTGTCGATGCCGCTGGGGCACCAGCAGTCGCGGCCCCAATCGCGGAAGCTTTCGGCGATCACCTTGAGCTTCTGATCGCGCACGATGTTCACTGCACCGCCCTCGCCCATGGTGAGGTGATGGGGTGGGTAAAAGCTCTGAGTGCTGATGTCACCCCAGGTGCCGGTCCAGCGGATAACCCGATCCGGACCATCATCGAGGCCAGGGCTGTTCTCTCTAAAGCTCAAGCTCTCAGCCAAAGCTCTTGGCATTGAATAACTGCAGCCCAGGGCGTCGCAGTTGTCCTCCACCAGCCACAGGCCGTACTTCTGGCAGAAAGCCAAGGTGACGGCCAGATCGAAGGGATTACCCAGGGCGTGGGCCATCATCACGGCCTTGGTTTTGCCGGCGCTGTAGGCCGCCTCCAACTGATCGCAGCGGGCATTGCCCGTGATCGGGTCGGCATCGATGAACACCGGCACCGCACCCACCTGCACGATCGGCGCCACGGTGGTGGGGAAGCCCGCCGCCACCGTGATCACCTCATCACCCGGCTTGATCCGGCGCGCCTCCGGCAGCTTGGCGGAGGTGAGCGCTGAGATCGCCACCAGGTTGGCGCTGGAGCCGGAGTTCACCAGCAGCGAGTGGCGCACGCCCATGAAGGCGGCCAGCTCCTTCTCCATCGCCGCGCCTTCTGAGCCCAGCGTGAGCCAGAAGTCGAGAGTGGCGGATACGGCCGCCTCCACCTCGGTCTCCGTGAACACTCGCCCGGCGTAAGGAATCGGGCTGCCCTCGGGCCACGGGGTACGGACTGGATCCGCAGCCGGGCGGTAGGCCGCATGGGCCTGTCGCGCATAGTCGCGGGTGAGGCTGAGGATTTGGTCCTTGAGGTCGGGAAGGGAGGTCACGCAGCCGAGGAGGTGAGGTGAACAGTCAGATCGTCTATGCAGCATTCGAGGGCAGAGGCCTGACCCTCCTGAACGCGCCGATACCAGTTGACCGTGCGCTCCACAGTGGTAGCAAAGTTCCAACGGGGCGCCCAACCAAGCTGGTGATGGGCTTTGTCGATCACCAGATTGAGGAGGCTTGCTTCATGAGGTGCAGAGGGGTCGCTCTGGTCCTGCCAACGGCCGGGCCAGTGACGCAGCGCTTCCTCCACCAACTCACGCACCGGACGGTTGGCCTCGAGCTGTGGTCCAAAATTGAACCCGCTAGCCAAAACGGCAGATGAGGACAAGTTCTCAGCCAGCCGGAGATAGCCCCCGAGTGGCTCCAGAACGTGTTGCCAAGGGCGAGTGGCGCCCGGATTGCGCACCCCGATCGGCTCGCCTCGGCTGAGGGCCCGCATCGCATCAGGCACGATGCGATCCAGGGCCCAGTCGCCTCCGCCGATCACGTTGCCGGCACGCGCGCTGGCAACGTGCAGATGGGGCGTCTGATGGGGAGACGTGCCGCAGAAACTGGAGCGCCAGCTGGCGATCGCGATCTCCGCGGCCGCTTTGCTGCTGCTGTACGGATCATGACCGCCGAGGGGATCATTCTCTCGGTAGCCATAGAGCCACTCGTTATTGCGATAGACCTTGTCAGTAGTGATCAGCACAGCGCTGCAAGGCTGATCAAGCAGGCGCAGCGCCTCCAGCAAGTGGATGGTGCCCATCACGTTAGTGGCCCAGGTGGCCACGGGCTCCTGATAGCTCAGCCGCACCAACGGTTGGGCGGCGAGGTGAAGCACGACTTCTGGACGAGCTTCCAGCACATGGTCCTTGATCAGAGCGGCATCGCGGATGTCGCCGAGCCGATGATCGATCCGATGTTCAAGCCCCAATTGCGTGAAGAGACTGGGCTCGGTTTCTGGCGGCAGCGCCAGCCCAGTGACCTGCGCGCCGAGTTCGTGGAGCCACAGAGCAAGCCAGCTGCCTTTGAAACCGGTATGGCCGGTGACAAGCACCCTGCGGTTATGCCAAAAAGCTGGCTCAGGCCCGGTGATCTGCGAGAAATCAGGCATCGATCGATTAGCTCCAGAATTTCCAGGGAGCTTGTCCCGTCATCCACAGATCCTCCAGCAAAGTCTTGTCCCGTAATGTATCCATCGGCTGCCAGAACCCCTGATGGTGATATGCCGATAACTCATCGCTCTGCGCCAGGGTCTGCAGAGGCTGCTGCTCCCAGGTGCATTGGTCGCCGTCAACAAGTTCGATCACCGAGGGATCGAGTACAAAGAATCCACCATTGATCCAACTACCATCCCCTTGGGGTTTCTCCTCGAACGACAATACCCGACCGCGTTCGAAAGCAATTGAGCCGAAGCGTCCGGGCGGTCTAACCGCCGTGAGAGTGGCATTTCGGCCTTCAGCCTTATGAAATGCAATAAGTGCAGTGATGTCAACGTCGGCCACACCATCACCGTAGGTAAAGCAAAATGGCTCATCGCCGATGTGATCGCGCACCCTTCGCAAACGCCCCCCAGTAAGGGTTTCCTCTCCTGTATCCATTAAAGTGACTTTCCAGGGTTCCGCTTTGCGGCTATGCACCTCCATTGAATTGCTGGTCATGTCGAAAGTGACATCACTTGTGTGCAGAAAATAATTTGCAAAATACTCTTTAATGATATATCCTTTGTAGCCGCAACAGATAACGAAGTCGTTAATTCCGTAGTGGCTATAAATTTTCATGATATGCCAGAGAATAGGCTTCCCTCCAATCTCAATCATCGGCTTGGGCCGTACGGAAGTTTCTTCAGAGATACGGGTGCCCAGGCCACCGGCAAGAATGACCGCTTTCATGGCATAATCAACAGAAGCTTAATGAATATAATGCCTGAGAGGCGCTAGCGCCTTGCGGTTAAAATTTAGACCCTGCGTCGTGGGACCAGTCCGCGGAGATTTGTTTTTTGTACTGATAGTACACTCGACCAATACCAGTTGAATTTGGAAAATTGCTTTTTATGGCAAAAGCTTTTGCCTTGTTCATATAGTTATTGGCTGCTAGGCTCATAGAGCCTAAGCTTGCAGAGGGATCAGTTAACTCAAGTAGCTCGGACACGTCAAGGTCCTCGTTGAGATGGGCCATGGAAAGAGTGCCCATGTAGGGTAATAGCCCCCTAAGCTGAGATGAAAACGCTAATAAACAATGCTTGGAATACGGCGTGAAAACATCTTTTAAATGCTCATTGTAGGGTGAGACATATGCGGTCGCTAAAATGGAAGAAACAATCCTCAAAAGATTATTTTTGCTTGCTAGAAGAGAGTCTTCGTAGTTCTTCATGCTTTGCAGGTGGGTCTCCTCTGGTCCAGCGAGTAGGCCCGGAGCGCTCGCCGAAAAATCAGACATGGTGAATACACCCGGTAACTCCCTTAGATTGTAATTGGTCATTTTTAGAACAGGCGTACCGAGGGTGGTGGCGACGCGTTCAATATGGCTAAAGGGATCGTACGATATCAAGATTTTTGACGAGGCCAGAATTGAATACAAATGCTCTTTTGAGGTTGGCCATGATCGTTTAATAAGTATTAGGCTTTGTGAATTTATTTCTCTCTCTCTAATGCCTAGAGGCCTTAGTGTGCTGGGGAAGGGCCGCAAGATACCCTTTCCAATATACACAGCAATTGAAGTCCTAGTATTGTTCATGCCATAATCGACAAAATCCCAAATCGATGACCCTAGTGGGCTTTCGACGAACAAATCGCTGCCCTCCATGCCTGCAAATGCTGGCATTATTGCTTGATTGGCCAACACGAACACATCATTCTTGTCGTAATAGGCAAGAATTGAGACCTTGCTCGCAAAGGCAAATGGAGGCGCTAGTAGTATGTTTATGATTAAGTGGAGGTTCTCGGATTTGGCCAAGCCCCAGTGAATATCGTTATTTATGCCTTCGAGATCGTCGGGACGAATAAGAACAAAAGGCTCTTTGCAAAGTTTTTTGGTTAGGCTATCTTTCTCTTGGTCGGAATAAGCCATCAGCCCGCTCCCGTACATATCTTCGTATCGTCCATTTGAAGAGCTGCCGCTGCGTTTATAAATACATATTGTTTGCGATGGTGCCCTGCGCTGCAGAGATTTATAGATCATGTTAAGCGTTTCAATCCCATTGGATTTCTCGCTATATGCCGAAGGAAGGATGCAAATGAATTTCATCATTTATGTATTGCTTCCTTGGGGGCTTTCAGCGGGAGCTCCTTGCGCTGCCGAAGGGTCCACGGCGATCTGGCTCATCTGCTCGGCCAGGAACCCCAAGATCTTATCGCAGCAGTTGGTGCGGTGGTTTTTATTGCAGATCAGCAGGGGCTGGGCCTGGCCTTCAAACCCGTTCCTCCCGCCCTGGGTTAACGATGTCAGGGGCCAAGACTGTCCAATAAAAGGCACCCACCTCAGTCTGCTTGGGATAACTCGCCCGAAAGAGCGGCCACGACCGGGTGTCGGTGCCACCGCAGATGATGACGGGGAGGAGTGAAATAGAAGATTGCACCGTGCTAATCGTGAAATTGATCGGCCAGGCCTTTGATAATCATCGAGAGTGATCGTATGTGGGCATTGGTTATATTAAGAGCCGGTATCAACATCTTGGCTCAACTGGCCAGATCTTTGCACAAAATTTATAAACAGAGAATAGGCTTCTAAGTTTGCCAAGCCATTGCCAGCTTGCTTAGCAAGATGCGGCACTCTGCGCCAGGCTTCCTGGTTGCCTTGCGCCTCCAGTACCCATAGGGTCCTGGTGGATTATTCCAAAAGTGCATACACCTCCACCTCCACCGCCATCCGACCCCATTCCCCGGCCCGGACGTGTGCTCCAAAAGCTGAACCAGTTCTTCAGAGAACCTCCCAGCCGTCCTAGTGCCCGACTGCCCCTCTGCCGGGGAAGCTGAAGCTTCTCTATTTGGATCATTTTCCACCAGGGGGCTGGATCGAGCTGTTCAATGCGTCGTTCGTTGTGGTGTTGCTGGAGATCCACTAATCACCACTCTTGGGTTTTTGCAGGCGGGCTACGCCTCTGTGCCCTGCAGCTCGCTGGAGAGCGTGATTGAGCACAGCAAGGATGCTTATGACTTAGCTCTTCGCCAGACATAAGCCACGATTCGCACCGAAGAGCTGCCGTCTCGGCTCTACACCGATGCCTATCTGGCCGCATTGGCGATCGCTAATGACTGGCGTCTGGTGAGTTTCGATCGCGACTTCGAACGCTTCAAAGGCCTAAACTGTTTATCATTGCTGCCAGTGGTGTAGGCGGATCGATGGCCGACGTAGGCCGCAGAAGCCGATGCCATGGCCCTGCTGCACGACCTCACGCCCACAAGTATCATCTAGTCAGGTAACTAGTCGTTTCGGGAGGAAGGATGGCGGTTTGGCCGGTGCAAGACGCCAAGGCGCGTTTCAGTGAGTTCCTTGATGCCTGCGTGCGGGACGGGGCCCAGGTGGTGTCGCGCCGCGGAGCGGAAACCGCAGTGCTCTTGCCGATTGAGGAGTGGCGCCGCCTTGAGGCTGCCGCTCGCCCTTCCCTCAAGGAGCTGTTGCTGGCCCCCTCGGCCCGCAGTGAAGACCTGGCACCTCCCCGGGGGAAGGCCCGGCGGCGTGGGCCGATCAGCTTGTAGGTGTTGCGATGTATCTCCTCGACACCAACGTGGTTTCAGAGTTGCGCAAGCCACGCCCCCATGGTGCGGTGCTGGCCTGGCTCAATGGCGTAGACGACTCCAACCTGCATCTCGCCACGGTGACCCTGGGCGAAATCCAGGCAGGCATTGAACTCACCCGGGAGCAAGACCCAGGCAAAGCCAGCGAGATCGAAGCCTGGTTGGATCTAGTGAGCCTCAGCTACAACGTTCTTCCGATGGATGGACCAGCCTTTCGCTGCTGGGCTCGGTTGATGCATCGCCAATCCGACACCCTCTATGAAGACGCCATGATTGCCGCCATCGCCAAGGTCAATCACCTCACCGTGGTGACCCGCAATGGGGCTGATTTCAAGCCGTTTGACGTGCCCCTACTGAATCCCTTCGACACCGGTCGCTGAGGGGATCGCACAAACCATGGCCTCCTGCTGGGCCATGGTGAGAGGTTGCGTCAGATCTGCCCCCCTTCGGCCTCATAAGCAAATCAGGCAAGTGCGAGCTCAGCATCTTCGGGGCACGTGCGGCGTTGTTTTGTGCCCAAATGCTTGGCCTTGCTTGCTTGTGCGGTTCTTTGGCTGCCATTGAAGGCGCAGGGCAGTGAAGTACCCATTCAGGCTTCCGGAAAGCCGTTGCCTACGAATGGCCCTTACCTATCGATTGGCCTCGGCGCCCTAAAGCCTGAAGACGTCAGAAAGGGATCCTTGGAAACAAGCTTTGATCTCGGGCCACTTACGGAGGCCGCAGTGGGCTATCGCTTTGGTGATTTTCGAACAGATATCAGTTATTCGTATACGAAAAATACCGTTGATCGGGTATCAGCCCAGATTATGGGGGCAACCCGTAATCTTCCCTCGAATGGGCTCCATGCAAACAAATAGCGGTTTTTTAAATCTCTACTACGATGTTCCTACCCGCAAGCGCTTTAGGCCCTATTTGGGCGGTGGAGTAGGCTATTCGCGAGTTGATTACAATATCAATGGGTCCGCGTCTGTCAATGGTTTTACCCAAGCCCGATCCTATGGCAGCTCTTTTAATTCGCTCGGATATCAGGGAAAAATTGGTGTGTCCTATGCAGTTTCAAGCGCAATCGATTTATTTACAGAAGCAGTTTATCGCGGCTTTACGATGAAGATGTCGCCCTATCAATCCATCGATAGTCTGGGTTTTCAGCTTGGCGTTCGATACCGTTTCTAGCCCAGCTTCCCGAGCTTCACCCTTTGATGGTGGCGTAAAGCGCCTTGAAGCGGGCCTGCTGGTGCTTGTGGTCCACGATTAAGGCGGGGTAGCCCCGTCGCTCTAGCGGTGCGATCTCGCCGGAGATCAGCTCCTTGGTGCTCACATGGGCCAGCTCGGGCAGCCAGCTGCGGATGTAGGTGGCGTCGGGGTCGAATTTGGCGGCCTGGGTGGCCGGGTTGAAGATCCGCAGGGGCTTGGGATCCATGCCACTGCT
>Ga0310330_100327_pt1 | contig 13802 bp, 10 predicted proteins | sample LakMicDCLTotalB5_FD_195544 | JGI IMG/M metagenome (GOLD analysis project Ga0310330, IMG submission 195544) | Enriched freshwater cyanobacterial communities from Lake Michigan, Michigan, United States - MI23.DCL.Total.B5 (v2) (version 2) | ecosystem: Environmental > Aquatic > Freshwater > Lake... | reverse complement strand
CCGCTAACTTTGTTTCAGGTGTATTTACTACACAGATTTCTGGGGTTACTGTTACTGGGACAACCGCAAACTTTACCAGTGGTAATTTTATTGCTTTAAGTGGCACAACTACTGTTGTTACTTCTGGTGTTTTTGGCTTAGGTTCTGCTGCTGCACCAAGTATTGCATTTAGCGGAGACACTAACAATGGCATCTATTCTCCTGGTGCAGACCAAGTAGCCATCTCAACTAGTGGCACTGGGCGATTGTTTGTTGATGCGAGTGGGAATGTTTCGCTTAACAGGGCAGCACCTGCAACCCTTGGCGCCAATTACACAACTTTTACTATTCGCGGCAAGGACAACGATTTTGGCGGCGGAATCATCTTTGAGTCGTTAGATGCATCAGACCGTACATTTCTGTATGGGGATTCGGGTGCTTTTTATGTTGCTACCCAAGACGCTAGGCCAATCGTATTTGGTACAAACGGAACAGAGAAAGCACGTCTCACCTCCGCTGGCCTTTTAGGTCTGGGGACTAGTAGTCCTAGTTTTCTACTGGATGCCAACTCTGGATCCACTGCCGCTACTGGCCGTTTTCTTTCTACCTCAACCACTTCCTACAGCGCGACTTCTTACAACGGTGGCTCTGCTCGTCTGACCTTATACGGGGGAAGCGCTACAAGTTCATTCACGGGAACACAGTATTCTCACGGCGGCAATGTAGAAGCCTTCTTTGGTATCGTACAGAATTCATCCGCTTTGGGAGACTTTGTCTTTCAAGGATATAACGGCTCTGCTTATGCCGAACGTCTCAGAATTGATTCCTCAGGCCGAGTAGGCATAGGAACTACTGGGCCAGCCGTAGCTCTAGACGTTGTTGGCCAAGTTAATTCTACCACTGGTTATGCTTCAAATAGGTTTGCCGTTAATACAAACCCTTTAAGCACGACTTCCACGACTCAAAGTTTTGCACGATTTACATCTACTGGTGGCGATTTTTATGTAGGTATTGAATCGTCAACCGCAGGGGCCTTCTTTTCTGGGTCAACAGCTTATGCGGCCTGTCTTTACAACTCGGCCTCTACTCCGCTTCAATTTTTTACCGGTGGTGCGATTAGGGCAACACTTAACTCAACTGGATTAGGGATTGGCACTACTGGGCCTGCGACTAACCTTGAAGTATCTGCCACAAGTGCTGAAGCCAGAATAACTTCTACTGGAGGAGGCAATAGCGCCCGTTTGACCTTTGTCCCTGGTGGCGAATCAAATCCTTGGTACATTTACGGCGTTGGGCGAAATCTTGTTTTCCAAGACAATGCAACAGAACGCGCCCGCATCGACAGCTCCGGCAGGTTCTTAGTTGGCACGTCTAGTACGCTTCCTGTTTACTACGACAATATATCTACTTGGCAAGGGCAATTTCAAGTAGCGCGCAGTGATCAAAACGCCGTTGCCAATTTTAGTATTTGGAACTCAACGGCCTCCACTTACACCAACTACGGCGGCGTTCAGCTTCACCTATCAGCTTGCAGAAGCGGCACGGTTGGCACTCACACTTCTGGGGCGTTGACCAGTGGCGACACTATTGGATCTATTACGTTTGACGCTTCTGATGGTACAAACTTTAGAAACTCTGCTCGCATCGAAGCAGTAGTCGATGGCGGCGTTTCAACGGGTGATGTTCCGGGCCGCCTAGTGTTCTCCACTACGGCAGATGGCTCGGCTAGTCCTACGGAGAGGATGCGCCTAACCTCCGCCGGCCTTTTAGGTCTGGGGACTTCTACGCCCGGTGGACAACTTGAAATCTTCAGGACAAGCACCACAGATCCGTCGCTGCGCCTCCGTTACAACAGCACCAGCTATTACGGCGACCATCTTATGGATGGCAATGGCAACTACATTATTTATTCGCCAGCAGCAAACGGTGTAACAAGTGGCAATTTGAGGCTTCGCGCTGGCGGCCTATTTTCTATCTCAACAAATGATCAGGCCGCAACATCACCCGCGCTAACGATTGATACCTCATCGCGAGTAGGCATAGGAACTACTTCGCCTGGCACAACTCTTGATTGCAAAGGCAACATTACATTGGGGTCTCAAAATGCCTCCGCAGCAAATGTCCAACCAACAACAGGAAGCGGTACAAACATTGCTGGAACTCATTTAACGTTACGCGCTGGCATACCAACAGGATCAGGCGCTTCTGGTCAAGTGCAGATTTTTCCATCCACAAGTTCGGCTACAGGTGGTACGTCACCGGCCTCAAGCGCTAGCAAAGGTTTATATTTAAGACAACAAATTACAAGCTGGGACAGCAACCCCGGCTTGTTTATGCTGAACGCAGTGTTTGGCTTAAGTGCAAGTGAAGGAAATCGAAGTGGTCTAGTTAACGACGGAACAGTTGTAACCATTGATGGTGCAAATAATGGTTCTCAAAGTGCTCTTGAAATTGTCGGAAGCAGTAACGCTACTAATGCGACGCAAGGATTTATTAGATTTTTTGGTTCCGGTTCAAAAAACCCTTATGCAACCATAGGCGCTTTTACACCTGGAACTAGCTATACAAGTGGAAATTTCTTTATCAACACTTACAACTCAGGTACTGAAAATACTGTTGCAACCTTTACAAATACAGGCCGTTTAGGGATTGGCACTATTAGCCCTACTTATAAATTGCATGCTTCGGGAACAACAGGAATAATTAAAGGTGATTCTGCAGGTTGCACTTTTGGCAACCCCTCTCTTAGTTTAACTGACTCAACACACGGAGTTGAAGTTCTTTTGACGCCAATTAGTGGCTTAGGTGCAATAGGGACATATACAAACCATCCATTTGCTTTTTATGCAAATAACGGAGAACGCGCCCGCATCGACAGCTCCGGCAGGCTCTTAGTTAGCACGTCTACTGCACGTACAAACCTTTATGGTGCGAGTGCTAACCCAACCATCCAAGTAGAAGCAGCCGGGATGTCTGGTAGCCTTAAAAGCATAATTTCTATTTGTAATAACTCTACAATAGGTTCTGGTCCAACTTTTGCGTTAATGGCATCAGGAGATAATTCTGTTGGCGCAGTGACAATTGTAAATAATGGACATCAATTAGGAATTGTTGATTTTCTTGGCACTGATGGAACTAAACCCATTTCTGCCGCCAGTATTATGGCATACGTGGACGGCACCCCCGGCACCAACGACATGCCGGGACGCTTAGTGTTCTCCACTACCGCCGACGGAGCGAGCAGCCCGACTACAAGAATGATAATTAGCTCGAACGGCGCTGCTGGGTTCTTTAATCTTCCTTACATTTATCCAAATACCGATAACGCTGCATCAGTAGGCTTAAACGGTAACAGATGGTCTGCGATATGGGCGGCTAACGGTACAATTCAAACCTCAGACCAGCGTGCAAAGAAAGACATCACTAATTCGCAACTTGGTTCTGATTTCATCAAGTCTCTTCGCCCTGTTTCCTACAAGTGGATAGAAGGCGGCAAGGTTGACTCTGGAGAGCGGGACGAAGACGGAAACTACATTTATGAGTCCGTTCCCGGCACCCGCACTCACTGGGGCTTTATCGCCCAGGAAGTCAAAGAAGCCGTAGACGCCGCTGGCGTGGACTTTGGTGGGTGGGTGCTGACGGAAAAGGATGACCCCGACAGCCAGCAAGCCCTGCGTTATGACCAGTTCATTGCACCGTTAACTAAAGCGTTGCAGGAGGCACTGATCAAGATCGAAGCCCTGGAGGCTGATGTAGCTGCCCTCAAGGGCGCGTAGTCAACGCCACTACTAGTCTTAGCTGGATAACCTGCTAGATTGGTCATATTAATCACTTGTTAATATGACCACATTCCTTGACGCTGCCCGGGCAACAGACAAAGACAGTCCACTGGAGCACCAGGACAAAGCTTGGGCTTATGCTTGGGGAGTGTTGTCTAAAGAAGAACAGAGCGAGTTTTTAAAACGGTTTAGAAACTTATCCGATATTGTAACAAAACTTAATAACCCGTTAGCTGTTCAATACATGAGTCAGCGGGATAATTACCGTGATGCTAACAGGACTTGTTTTAGTTCTAGCTGTGCAATGCTGCTGAAGTTCCTTAAGCCTGGCAGCATCAAAACCGATGATGACTACATCAAAGTAGTGTTTACTTTTGGTGATACAACAGAGGGCAGCACTCAAATTGCAACTTTAAAGCACTTTGGTCTGCCTGCTACTTTTGTAACAACCGGCAACCGTGCCTTAATACAAAAACAAATTAACGCAGGTAAACCTGTGCCAGCAGGCTTTTTGCATCATGGAACGCCAAGTAAGCCAACTGGTGGGGGCCATTGGCTTTGTATTATTGGCTATGACGCTACTGGTTACTGGGTGAATGATCCTTGGGGAGAGATGTCCTTAGTTAGTGGCACCTATCCACTCACCGATGGTGCCAACAAACACTACAGCTACAAGAATTTTGAACCCCGTTGGATGGTTGATGGACCAAACACGGGGTGGTGTATTCTTGCTTAAGATCAGCGTTGCTTAGTCTTGGCAGTAACCAAGGCGAGAAACTCGATTACCTTGTAAAACTTCCTTACAAAAGTGTCGTCTTTGGGGGTGTTAGTCAGTGCGGTCACTGCACTAGCTGCTGCATGGATAGCAAGCAAAGCGCCGACGTAATCAGAAAAAGATCCGTGCATGATCTTGGAGGTAACTATTATTATTTTACTAGCTTTGGCTTGTAATAGAAAAAAGATTTGAATTCTTCATTAGCCTCCCATGTAACAGATTCTTTACGTTGAAACCATTTCTTCCACACTTGAAATTGCTTGTCAGGCTTAGCTGACTCACAGCGCAAAGCAATTGAATCCCCTGGCGACAACTCGCGCACCCAATCACGCAACTTGTAAACACCAATACCTTGAACTAAGTTTGCGTGCCTACCGGTCAAACATGAATCCAGGCGGCGGACATTTTTTCTTCTTGTTTTTCTCTTTAGCCAATCGTTGATCTGTCTCCTGCTTTTGCCCACGGCAAGACTTGCAAGCCACACGCAGCCGTCCTTGGTCTGGATCCATGGGATTAGTCGAGCAACAACCAAATAGCCATGCGGCAGGTGATAAGTAGATACTTTTTTGTGCCGATAATTTTTCCTCATTTATTTACGGGCGATTTGTAAGAGGAATAAATATGTCGGGCAATGGGTCTCCAGGGCTTCGTTCACGTTGCCATGCTAGCGTCCATTCGGTAATTGAGTGGTCATGGTAAATATTGCCATCATAACCAGGCCCTGTATCCATAAGAATTAAGTTGTCTTGACTCGGTTCAAATAACAAGAAGCCACCTGCCGTATCTTCGGTCACCATAAATACATCATTGGATACAACTTCAATAACAACGCCAACATTGTATTCAAGAAGTTCGTTCCTGGTACTGGAAATACAAAGCAAATAACTACCTGGATTAAATGCAAAATACAAATCATTTCCTTTGTCTAATCTGGAAGGATCAAACGCATTGTAAAAATCTGACCCGGCTTGCATTACATGGCCGACATATGGATAAAATACTCCGCCATTTTCTTTGGTTGTTTCTATGCTATCGGCTTGAAAAATCATTCGGCCTTCAATTGGATTGCGGTTTAAATCATATGCCGATACTTCAATATAGTTAGGGCGCGGTCCGCCTTTTTTGGTAATAATCCAAGCAGAGCTTAATAAATCAATTTGAAACCAATGGTTCATGGTTCCACCACCATGACCACCATTAGAGTTTTGGCTTGTATCCCTGTAACCAACTACTTGATTTAATGCGCCAAGGGTACCGGTCAACAGGCGCAACGATGTCTGATCAAACGAACCAATCAGCAACGGATTTTGGGCAGTCCGCTGGCGTTGCGCTGATTGATTACGTGTCATTATTAGCTATAGTCTCGTATTTCTATTGTACTCGCGGAGAATCTAACCCTCATCGTAATCAGGTGGTTCCTTGGCATACAGCGGATTTGTGATAGCTCTTTTAAATGATTGTTCAACAATTTTTTCAGGTTCTTGATTTAGTACATCTTGACGATTAAACAACATTAGTTTTTCCGCTTTGAAATCAATTTCAAGAGGAGTTACCGATTGCGGTGGAGAGGCTGCAACATTAAGGCTAGATACCATATGCAGAGGATTCCCACATTTTGGATTGCCACACATCCTGGTAACCAGCAAAGAACCTACGTCTCCCCAAGCGCATTGATACAGAGCCTTGTGAATATTGACGTTTTCAGATTTTTGTTTGCTGTAATCAGACCTATACGATGGGATGCAAATTCTTTTAGGTGTACGTTCAGTAGCGCCTTGAATTTCCCAACAGTCCTGGGGCAGGCCAATATCAATTTGGTGCCAGAGGCTGGCGTACCTCACCTTATACGCTTTGTGAAGATAGTTTACGTCAAAGCCGCAAACGTTGGAAGCAATTTTTCTGGCGCAATGGTAACACCAATGCTGCTCAATGTCCCTAATGGTGTGACCATGGGGGCACGGATAACCACGATAGTAGCCCTCATTCTCAAGTTGTGTCTCATTGAGGTTGTCAATAAGACTGACAAAACGAAAGATCTGAAACTGAGAGTCTTGGTATAAGTTTGCCATGACAACTAGCCTACCTTCCTGGAACCACGGGTGTTTTCAACTAGCTCTTTGCGGTTGTCTCGGCAAGGGTTGCTTGCCAGGTGCAGGATCTCCTTGGGGGTGTCCCTGCCTGTCCGCATGTAGTAGACGATCCTATGGGCCACGTACTTGCCCCCCAGGAGCCTGACGACGTAGTAGGGGTTGGGTGTGGAGAGTACGCCAGCTTGCCTCCCCTCCTCCCGCCAACGGTCACTGACGGCCCACTCCAGGCCCGAGGGGTAGGCGTCCGATAACCGAACAATTTTCTGTAGGTCCTCCAGGGGTGGAAGGGTTTTTACCGGGGCTGGCATGGGGAAATGAGTGGTGTCATAGGACTCTAGCATCAGACTTTAGGGCTTATGTGCAGAGTTTGGTGCGGATCTTCGGACTTTAGGGGTCATTTCAAAAACTTTCCCTAAGCAAATTACAAGAAAATTCCAAGTTGTCATTATTGTTACAGAGTGTTAACCTTCTCATATTTGTTACAAAACGCCACAACCATTACAACTTTGATTTTTTTTGTAATTTGCTTAGGGAGAGTTTTCAGGGCGACCCCTAAAGTCCGCAAAGTCCCAAGAGTCCCTCCCTAAAGTCCGCAGAGTCGGTCAATCCCTGGCGCAAAAAAGCCCCCACTTTCGTAGAGGCCAATTCGTTTTCTCGATAAATGACCGTTATCACCTTTCCGAGTAAACCGATCGTTTAACCGGCTTACTCTTCTTCTTCTTCTTAGGTTGCGTCTCAACAGTCTCGACCACAGGAGTCAACACATCCTGGAACACCTCGCCAAACTGGTGTGCGATCGTATCCCAACTAAAGCGCTCGTCAGTGGCCCGCAGGTAACACAGCTCAGCAGTAGCCGCCAACTTCTCCCGGTCCTCGTACAGCGCCGTCAAGATGGCTGCCAGGTGGTCACTGGAGGGGCAGGGCATCTCCCTTGAGTAGTTGGTATCCACATCGACGTGGTCGCAGCGGATGAGGCGTCCATAGCCCTCAAAGATCTCCTTGCATGACGTATGGTTCGGCACCACCTGCGCCACTCGACAAGCTGCATGCTCATGGGAGACCAGCCCCCAGCCCTCTCCTTTACAAGTGTTTACACCAACGTCAACAGCGTTATAAATCGTATTCAAAAACTCCACTTCCACATTGGGCGGCCCCTGCGTCTGCGCCGTAAGGATGATGCGACCATTAGGATCAATCCCCTCCCTCTGCATTGCCCTGGCAAACAAAGGCATGACGTCCCAACCCTGGTCCTTCAATCCCATGTGGAGATATAGTTGAGTGTCCGGCTTGTCTTTTGCAAATTTTGCAAATCCCTCAACCGTAATATCAATGCGCTTGCGGAACTGATTCCTGTTCCCATTGAACACAATAAAAATATCGTCCTTCAAATTAAGCCGCTTACGTGCCTCTGCTTTATCCATGGGATAAAACTGATTTGCCGTAATACCGTGGGGGATGATCGTAATTGGTTTACGGATGCCGCCCCTAATAAATTCGTGCGCACCAAATTCCGTATACGAGATGACTCCATCCCAATCATTGGCGGTCTCGTCAAGGCAACCCGTCCAGCCATACGAATCCATGGGGGCATACCCCACAAACTTAAATAGCTTCTGGTCGTGCAGATCTTTAATGCGCTTGTACTGCTCATTAATAATCCACATGTCATTGATAGTAAACACAATGTCTGGCTTCTCTTTCTCCACTACTTCCCTGATGCGATCTTCCCCAAAGGGCGCCGTCTGGAAACGATTAGACGACGGATACATCTTGTACTTACTCTGAAGTGGCGTCGGGTCCCCCCACCAGTTGTGAGAGAGTACCACAATCTCATACTGCCCCTGGAGACGGCTCAATACATTTTCTGTAACGCGAGCAAATCCCGTCATGGCAACAATGTCACCACACCACAAAAGCTTAGGTTTAGCCATTAAATCGGATAATTCTCGATTTACTATAGCCTATTGGGCAATGTTGTGGATCTGCATAACTCTCTTTCGTCCGCAGTTTCTGCCTTAAGTTTTACTTTTAAAAACTCAGCGGCCTTATGTGTAAGCGTTGTATCACCACAAGTATACAAATCAATTGCCGCATACCCAAGCTCAGGCCATGTATGGATGCTGGCATGGGATTCTGATAGCAGTGCTAGCAGCGTAACCCCCTGAGGCTCGAACTTTTCACCGATAATTCGCAAGATGTTCGCCTTGGCAAGCACCAACGCAATCTCTAGAAAACGCTGAAGCTCACCGTAGTCATCCAAGATTTCTGGACTGCACCCGTACAGGTCCAGGATCAAGTGCCGCCCATTACCCATCAGTCTCTATTTCGTATTCATTTTCTATTCTGACATCAGATTCCGCACTATAGTCAATACCGTAAAATTCTTTGTACTTTAGTCGGTCTGACGAAATCTCTACTACGCTCGGCCATCCCTCATACTTAGGGCTGGACTCCCGCACCGCAATATTAATGATGCGCACACCCCTAGTAGTACGCTTGCTAAACACCTTCAGATCTAGTTGATGGGTCAAAATATCCATCAACAAGACTTCAAAACGACTACGAGACATAACCCCCGTGTTGCACTGCCTACTAAACTCTGCATAGCTTGCGTACAACCACTTGTTTTGATTGTCATAAATATTGGATGAGCCCATCGGTGCATTCTTAGTAAATCCAATTGCACTAGCAACACCCGGATCATAAATTACCTTGTGCTCCAGCCAATCAAGCAAGGGGTTGGATCGCAGGTTCTGCAGCTTCTCATACTTTTTGAAAAACTCCACCCGCTTGGAGGTTTCCATCAGATAACTCCTCATCTCTTCCTCCGTCATATCCAATAACCAGTTCACCAACCCTGGCAGCAACGGGGCAAAGTCTCCCTCCGGTTCACCCTTTTGGTTGAACTTAATCAATTCCCTTTGTTCATTAGGCCCACCCGTGAACGGTCGGTCAAATGGAATGGTAAGACGACGACGTGCCAAGCCTGACGTATAATCTGTCGATTGAATAGCTTCGTTTGCCGTAATGATTACAACACCTTTAAATTGGAAAGGCTCTTGATTCTCATTCTGATACTTACGTTCCGATCGAATCCAGTCACTGCCGGTAATCGCCTTCAACCTAGAAACCGATCCGCCCCACCTATCAGCATCTTGGAACAGCAAGAGTTTTTTACCCATGTAGCCCGCTGCCTCAAACCGGTTCTTCTCCAAATTCTCAAAGTCAGTTGAGTACACGTTCTTCCTACCCACCAGTGCTACCGCTAAGTTTGCGTAGGTTGATTTTCCAGACTTACCTGGTCCTACAATCTCAACAAACTTCTGCATTTCATAGCGACCAAGCAGTGTTGCCCGCAACCAGGCCCTCAACACTTGGGTGCGATTCCAACTATCACGCTGCACGTACTTCAGCCACCTAATAATTTCTTCACAAGAAGCAGCAGAGTCATATGCGTACGGTTGTTGTTGTGTCAGATAAAGCTCCCTACTAAAAGGAAGCAACTCCCTGGTTTCAATATCCAACACCCCATTGGTAAACAAAAGGTAACGACTGCCTTCATACCACTCCTTAAAGTACAGTGCCGACTGAAGTTGGTCGTTTACATCATTGATCAATTTGGTATTAAACCCTTCAATAATTTCACCTTCATCTCGTACTTGTAGCAGTTTGCTACGAATGTCCCCAGCCATTTCAACCTTGCTCATGGGAGACCAAAGCCCTTGCCCTTCCCTTTCATACATAAAAAACTGATTGTGTTTCAAGCTAAACACTAAATTTCCTTCATACATCTGCATTACCACCTCTGACACAACATCAGCAGAAGCATTGCGACCACTTTCTTTTTGCTCTGCTTCAGTTTTATTCAATGGAGGCCTGCCCCGTTTCCGTTTTGTTTTTTGTGCAGCCTCTTTCTGAGTACCTGCCTTGGCGGCTTGCACAGCTAAAATCGTTTCCATCTCTTGTGTGTCCGTGTCAGTAGGAAGTTTTGCCAATTTATCAAGCGTCTGGTCGTCAACGCTTTTTACTTTGTGATCTTCAGGGGGAGACCAACCATTCTCCTTGGCAATGTAAAACAATGAGCCAATGCCCCGTCCACCACCTTTACTAAAGGAGAGCCAACGTTTGTGGCATTCACCATCTCTATACTTGTCACTTTGCTTGGACCACTCATCCCACTCTTCAAGCAACGACTCATCTAATGAATGCAACGTCTGACCAATTGTGATCCAGATGTCATAATCATCTGCTGCTTCTGCGGGCAAGGCATGCATTGCTTCAATTGCAAGCTGCATATCCCTCTCCAAAGAAATCTCAGCCTGCACTGCAAACCCTGGACCAACCATCCTGGTTACTTCCCTGGCAGGTACACCTTGCTTTACATTTTTTGTAATGATCTCATTTAACAAACACTCCGGAAATTCCGGAAGGTTCATCGCCCACTCATAACCCAACCCATCAGGCGTAAAGTATCCATCTGTTTCCGGATGCAAACCCATCAACACACCTTGGTGCCGCGACCATAGAATCTCTAGCTTTTCGCCCTTCGTCTCAGCAGTCCATGTATATTTGTTGCGAACAAAGTGCAACTGCTTATCGCGTGCAATTTTATACAGACGCCGTTCCCTGCCAGTTTTACCACTACAAATGGTTAGCGTCCTTGGTAGGGCATCTGCAAAACTTTTGTTTGTAATTTTTTCAATGAGGGGGTGTACACTTGGGCCATCCACGTCCACCCACACCAAACCATAAGGCAAGTTGAAGACAGGGCCACCAATGAGTCCAATGGCCTTGCATTGACCACCAGCGATCTCTTCTTCAATTTCCCGAAGACTAAAAGGTTTATTTTGCCAGCCATCAACATAAGGATTTTTGTTACCGCCCAGTGGGGTCAGCGGCCAATCTAAAGGAATGTAACCAAGATTAATTTCACCTGGCCGAAGGGCCTGTCCAATTTCGCTGCTCATGCTTCGGTCGGGTCCACTCTCTTTACTTTAAACTCTCGCTGGGGAAACGACGCGTTCTTCACTAGCCAGTAAGCATGAAGATGTATGTCGGTTGGCAGACAAAAACAGTCTCCGTCCGCCGCATTTTCCATGTGACGTTGGAGCGCAGTCATCCACTCACCAACAGAGAGTTGGATCTCCACGGGGTTGGGTGCAGTTGTTCTCTTTATCCTACAGCTCCCTAGCCAAAGGTAATTGTTAAATTAAGTCTTGGTCTTGCATCCCATATTCATCCACCTGTTCGTAATATTCCTTAACAATTCCCAGCCAGTCAGTCCTCAACATGTCCAAAAATCGACGCGAAATCTTAAAGACCTGGGTACGCACAGGAGTTGATACCAATATGGCAGCCTGCTGGACTTTCATCCCCAGCGTCTGTTCAATCCCCAGGTCGTAAGCTGCTAATTGTTTGCATGTCTTTTTGAATTTCATGTGACCACCCAACAGGTCTCTCCATTCTGGAGACCCCTTCTCCAAATCTTTTGGCCACTTTCTGCTGTATGGTTTAACCGAAGTCTTCAAGTCGGCCAGCGTTAGCTTGCCACCCACAACACCAATAATATCAGGAGCACCGGCCCAAGCACGCCCTTCATCGTCGCAACCCCAAACACGAGCCACATCATCACTACCAACAGTAAACTGATGTTTTTCCAATAGCGGAGATTCCGCCCAAATAACTTCATCAAATTGATCGAGTATTCCTGGCATGCCCGTCCAAAACTCTGCATACTCCCCAGGAACTTCATGTTCAATTTTTTTTAAGTAACACTCCATACCATAATGTATAGCTGTGCCCCTCTCGGCAGCAGCCTCCTTTACACCTGGATTATTCTTGGACCACATCTCAAGCTTCTGCTTGTTTGCTTCGGATGCAGTCTGCGAAAGAATTGTAGTAACCGATGGCGCCGCACCTTGCTTCAATGGTGTGGTATAGTGCCGCCTTCCGTTTAACGTAATGCGTACAGGGTTCTTATTCAGAACCTGAAGCGTGGGTTCCCATACCTTAAGGCTGGAATTCTTGGAGGTACCCACGCATAATCTTGTATATTAGTTTTATTCTAACAACAAATCATGGTTAGTAACACCGTCCGCTTCTACTATGGCGAGAAAGATGGAGACAGGTTCCGAAAACTTGCCTTTGACGACTATGATATGGACGAGGCAGATGCCCACGAAACCCTACTCAAAGAGCAAAACATTGACTACCTTCGAATCGAAAGCTAGCGATTTGGCATGCTGGGATGCCTACTGGGACCAAATCAAGCCACGCCTTAACAAGCGTGCCGACACCTTTGAACAAATTTTTGACTATTTAGAGCGCATTGTAGATCCAGTCATTGTTGAAACTGGCACATACCGTGAAGAAAACAATTACGAAGGCGATGGCTGCTCAACCCTTTTGTTTGATCAGTACGTTGCTGCTCATGGTGGAATCCTTTGGTCAGTAGACAATGACCCCAAGGCTTGCGACTTGGCAACAGCCGAAACCGATCACGCAATTGTTGTATGCCAAGACTCCGTAGAATTTCTTGCCTCCCTGGATGGCAAAGTAGATCTTCTCTACTTAGATTCCTACAACATCGCTGATTGGAACCACGACTGTGAACCGGCAGCCCATCACCTCAAGGAGTTGTTTGCTGCACGCCACTGCCTTAAGCCCGGAACTTTAATCGTAATTGATGACAATATTGTTACACCACAAGGCAAACGCTTAGGTAAAGGTCGCTTAGTTTACGAACTTTTCGAGGCTCTTGGCGGTGAACCGTACTTTGATGCGTACCAAGTTGGCTGGATTTGGGAAGAGTGACGCCTTTTGCTACTGTAAAATAAAAATTATTTCCCCAACCATGACTCTAACGACACCTGTCAAAGACTCTCTAGACGCAGCCGCTGCCACCCTTCGCGAAGCTCTTGCATTTGCTGCAAGAACTGAGAAGCCAATCACCATCCACACATTGACCGACATTTTAATGCGCCTCGAATCCCTGGAACATATGGATGAACTTATGTGTAAATTCAGTGCACCATCTACAGAGAAGACCGGGTTGTAGACTTCTACCGGAAGTAGTCAACTTCCCTGTAAAAACCAAGTGGAAGCGGTAAGTAAATCTACTATTCTCCGGCTTGACACCCGGAGATTTTTTGTTATGATATTACAGATGCACGTAGCGCG
>Ga0310330_100326_pt1 | contig 13809 bp, 19 predicted proteins | sample LakMicDCLTotalB5_FD_195544 | JGI IMG/M metagenome (GOLD analysis project Ga0310330, IMG submission 195544) | Enriched freshwater cyanobacterial communities from Lake Michigan, Michigan, United States - MI23.DCL.Total.B5 (v2) (version 2) | ecosystem: Environmental > Aquatic > Freshwater > Lake... | reverse complement strand
ATTGAAGAAGTTGAACGAGTCTGAACCATGTGCTAATCAGCACTGGCATAGGAGATTGGCAATTTGTGTTGGTGTAACCACCTCTAACGAGTTCACAATGCCACAATCCAGCACCGTCACGATCTTGGATGCCAGATCCAGGGATAGTGCTGTTGCTGCCTTTTCGTCAGTTCTTGCCAGACGGGTAATGGTGGTCGCTGAAACCCCTGCCTGAACAGCAAGGGAGTTCATCGTGATCGGTTTTTCACCCGCCTCCGCACGACGCAGGTTTGCCATGGCGATTGCCTTGGCGAGCGTCAATCGAACTCGCTTTGCCATAAACCGCACGATACCTCAAGCGCCCAAGCAGGCAATACCAGCATTAGACACCACATACCCAGCGCCTTGCGTTATGATTATTGCGTTGAGGGCAAGAGACTCACAGAAGTCCGCCCTCTCAACCCAACCCCAGAAACCCACAGAGGTTCAAACCAATGCCAACCGACCTGTCCGCCATTGACCTGGCGACCCTCAACGCCGTACAGGGGTTGATCGTTGCCGCCCTACGCAACCAGTGCTGCCAATGGGAACAGCAGTCCAGTGATGCTGCTAACGAAGGTCACCTGTCCAACGCCCTGATGCTGGAGAACTGGGCGTTCGCCGCTGACCTACTGGCGGGTTTGGTCTCTACTGAGGTCTCCGCCCTGTTCAGTCAGGCGCTGGATGCCCGACTGACCTGGAGCAGCACCCGATCTTTTGGCGATCAACTCTTGGATGCCTTGACCCTTGAGGTGGCAGCAGCACAAGAAGCACCGCTGGTCCCCGCCTGATGAGACCTGTTGCTGCTGCTGGTGTGGGCGGAATTCCCTGCCACACTCATCCCACTACCCCCACCAGCAATGGCATCTGAGCACCCTGACGCCCCGAAGCAATTCGGCATCCGCCTGAGTCAGGAGACCGTGGATCTGATTTCTGAAATCCAGGATTTCAGACGACGCACCAAGCAACCCATCACCCTTTCAGCAGTCGTAGAGGACGCCATCCGCTGCCACTACAACCGACTCGTGAAAGAGGGTGCCATACCCAGTGAACGATGACCCCACTACCCCCAGGTGCCATCAAGCACCTACTGGAAACACTGCCTCCTGAGCGACCAGACCCCTTCCCACAACTGGCAGACCACAGCACTGAAGAGTTGCTGAAGCGGCGGGTGGAGATCTCAGGGCAACTCAAGACCCTGGAACAGGAGCGTCAAGCAATAGACGCTGAACTGCTGGAGGTCTTCTCCGACCCTGAACTGCGCTTTGGTGTTCGTGCTCCTGGTGGATGGGTGCTGCGCTCACGCTCCCGAACCAGTTGGGAGTACGCCCCCGACATCCGAGATGCCATCAAGGGTCTTCAGCAGCAGGCACAGCGAGATGGTCGGGCACAACCACTGACCAGCACCTACCTATGCCTGGTTCAGGACAACTGAAAACAAGTATCTAGGACTATAATTGCCGCGCAGAAACCCACAGAGGTTCAATCAAATGCTCAAGACATCCAGTAACGGCACTCAGGCATACAGCAGTGGTGTTGCCATCAAGTTCGTCCTGCGCCCTACTGCCGAAACCCTGGCGGATCTGTCCCGTCCCATTGACCCACGCCACCTCAAGACCAGGAAGCAGGGCAACACGACCCTGACCTACTGCCCCTGGAACACCATTGCCAAACACCTTCACCACCGTGCTCCTGGTTGGTGCTGGGAAGTCCAGTCGGTTCAAGAGGTTGGCGGTGCTGTCGTTGTCACTGGTCGTCTGACCATCCCCACCGCTGATGGAGACCTCCTCCACTACTCGGCAGTCGCATCAGAACCGTTGGAGTCAGCATCTAAGGCACCTGCAGCAGAGGTCGCAGCGTCCTCATGTCTACGCAGGGCGGCAGCGTTGGCAGGATTAGGACTTGAGTTGTGGGGGTGAGAGTAGATACAAAAAAAGGAGGGGTGGTGAACCCCTCCTTTTCCCTAAAACTATAGGGTTACGATTCACCCAACTGAATAGACCTCTGGATCATAAGGAATTTGGAGGAACTCAGGAATGGTATCCAGGAGATCCTGGTCGAAATCTGGGTCACCAGGAAATCGATGGTTAAAGTCTGGGATCAGAACTTGAATAAGTTGATGAGGTTTGATGAACCTTGAGAATTCAGTATTGTCATGTTGACAAACATACTTCTCTCTTACAACTCGTTCTAGTAGACCACTCACTCGACGGAGTGCAATCGGAACCTCATCATTCAACCCCAGAAAACCCCAATGATATGAGACTTCTTGGGAAAGTACCTTTTCGCAGAACTCTGGTAATGTTCTCATCTGGTAAGAAACCATATTGAGTAGACCACCCCCAATATCACTCTTCCAAAAGGTGAAAAGTTCAACCGATGGAAGTGCGTCATAGGAGTTACCAATGGTATAAAAGAAATTAGGATCGTTTCCACTGGGATCATGCACACCGCAGACATGTAGACCATGTTCGCGAATATTGTGAATCACCGCAGAATGATACGCATCAAGTGAATTTGGTTTCTGACCAAAACCACGGGATTTACGGTTAGAGGAAGTCATGTTAAATAGAAGAAAGTGTTTTCAGAAAGATTCAAAGATTATTCCCGATAAAAGATCGCGAACAATATGCGGGAATTCGGATCAGAGATCGTCCATCTCGTTTGGAGTAAGAACGGAAGGGAACCGACAACACATTGCGAGACCATGCATCACGCGTCTTGCAAGGTTGGTAATAATCATCCTCGAAGAGTGACGATCCATAAACACGCGTTACAACACCCGTATCGGTCACCATATAAAATTGGTCAATAGTGTTGGAACGAATGAGTGGTTCAAGTAACCGACTCATCTCCGTTTCTGACAATGGTGCAAAGTCCTCATCCATTTCACCAAGACGAATCAATTCATCTAGTGTGGGATTGTTGTAGGGAAGACATTCCTGCAACAACTCAAGTTTGTGCAATGGAAGTTTAAAGGTGTTGAATGGGGTGCAACCACAGTTAATTCGTGATTGTCCTTGAGAGTTACTGGAACCCTGTTTACTCCCATTTCCCTTGTATCCATAATCACCAGGATCACTCACATTCTCCAGATAATATTCCTTGGTAAGAATTGAATAGTGTGCGGTTCCATTCTTTTCGTCGTGGAAAATACTTACTGCGACTGCGGGGTATTTTGTGCGGAGATGATACAGAGGTTCAAAGTCGATAAGATCTTTCTCCAATTGATCAAGGTTTAACTGGTTTCCAAACTTTGTACGAAGTTGATTGTAGATACTATCAACTGCGATATCAGGAGTTTGAACACAATGACGCATATACAGAATATAAAGACAGGTAAGAAGTTGATCACGGGTCAAGAGTTTCAGATCATCAACTTGCACAGAATTACGAGATTGATGATTGGACATGAATCCTCGACGGATTTTCTTGTGTTTCTTTTGAGACATGATGTAAAAAAAAGGGGGGGTTAGGTGAATATGGACACACACTCAGTCTCCAAGGAAAGAGAATTAACTCAATTCTTGGGTTTATAGACGGTCTGAGGTCGTCTTAAGGTCAACAGAAAATAATTTCAATCGTCAACTTGAACCCAAGTAACCGATTGCAGTTCCACATAAGAACCATAATCAAGACCGTAGGAGTAAACCGTATCACCGAAAAGATCACATGCGTCTTCTCCGGTAAGAATGCATTTCTCTTCAAGATCATTGATTGATTCCTGAACAACTACCAGTTGCGAGACGATTTCTCGAATATCCGCAATGATGGTTGAAATTCTTGTGATATTTGCAATAGAACCATAATCGTGACAATTACCACCGTTTACGGATTCCGAAAATTCCTCATCCCAATATTCAACAGAGATATACTCAAGTTGAAGGTACTCATCGATAAAGAGACCCGAGGTTTCATTGAGATAGTCGTCAAAAGAATTGTCCATAATTGATTCGGAGATGATCCCCCGGTCTGCAAGTGACTGCAAACCTGCACGGTAAGTGCGCAGGTGTTGCATGTACCTTTTGAACTCGTCAACTCTCGTCCGACAAACAGAGGGAGATTGGTCAATCAGTTGGGTAACAGAAATTGTCATTTGGGTAATGAAAAGATCAGAAGGGTTAGTTCAGACATCCCCTCAGGGGTACTCACTGTCTGGGTGACTCAGATATTGAATTTGCGTTTAGAGGGGGTCGTTGGATGTGAGGTTCAGAAGACCTCGGTTTGACCCGTTTCCCTCATCGCCTACTTAAAATACATGACTTTCTCCGCAAGCACAAGTCGTCCCAGACAGTTCCGCAACCGTCCATTCGCCACGACCCTATCCTTGCAGAGATAGTCGTGTCACAAGGCAGCAACAGGGATGTCCGCCCCTTCCAAGTCCAAAACCGAGTTCCTGGTTGACCTGGTGGGTGGTTCCATCACGGGATCAGTAGACGACATCCTCCGTATCTGCAGGGTCATCAGGACTGCAAAGGAGTCCCTGACCCCAATGGAGTTCAAGGATCTAAGGGAACGATCCCCCTTCTCGGAGAAGGTCTGGTCAAAACTCCTGCAGATTGGTCTGGATGACCGACTGGAGGCGGTCAAGGACTCCCTACCCCCCCTCTACACAACGATTCATCTGATCCACTGTCTGACCGACGAGGAACTGGAGTCAGGGGTAAGGGATGGTCACATCCACCCCAATGTCACGCAGGGGTCTCTAAACCGATGGATCCGTCACCGTCGGTTCCATGGGGGTGAGGAGGTCATTCCAGAGGACTTCAAGACCCTCGTACAGGTCATGGCACCTCTAGATCTCTCCGAGGACACCCTGACCCGTTTCAAGGGGGATCTGGAGGAGGTGGTGACTCGGTACGGGTTCCGCAGTCAGTACGAGGAAGACCAGTCCATGGTGTCTCTGCGTCAACAGAGGTCGCAGGATCGTTCCCATGCACTGGTGAGTGTCCTGACCAAGGATCTGGAATCCATTTGGGAGAAGGGGGAACAGAGTCTCAAGACCCTGTTTTCTTTGAATTCATTGGATGATCTGGTTCTCGCACCCATGAGTTCGTTTACGGGTTTTCTGAATCGTGTGCAGGGAGATCGGAAGAAGTTTTGGGCGGTTCATGGTGTGCACTACATCCATAAGGTCGCACTGGAGTACTTAAGAACATCCAACAGAGCACAGAGATTCAATTACCGCAGAAGAATGAAGGAAGTCGCAGAAAGTCACCCGAACCTTGCAAAGAAGATTCAGGTGATTCTAGATGAATGGATGAAGTACTGACTCAGATGTCTCCCTTGAGGTAATCAGGAACAAGTTTCAAACAGTCCTGGTAACCCCTCTTGGTGATGCGTCCATCGTCGTAGAGGGTCTTGAGTGCACCCATGTAACCACCATCAATCAGGTCATCCATCAGTTCCTTACGGGTCACGGGTGCATCAAGGGATTCCCGCATCACCTCAATCTTCTTGACCTGAAGAGGGGTTAAGTTGATGAATACCGGTGGTTCATTTTTTCTTGTCATATTCCCTCTTGATCAGTTCCTGGAGATATTGGTCTGGTTTCTTGCGGTTCTTGTCGGAGAGTTCCTGCAACATCGCATGAGTCACTGCAGGAATAGAGATGGACTTGGAGGTTGTCATCCGATCACCTCCTTTTTATGTTTCTCAAACCACTCATAGTGTGTGATCAGAAAATCAAGAGTCCCTGTTCGGGATCTCCTGAGTTTTTCTGATAGGTGATCAAACTTCTCCAGGGTCACCTGATTGCGTTGACCGAAGTAGAGGTTGATGTTGGTTGGTTCCGATATCGCAGGCATATGTTCTGTAGAGATTCACTACTGACTATTTAGTGAACCTCAGATCAGAATTTCTGTAGTCCAAGACCAAATCAGAATCCTGATGGTGTTTGTATCTGTAGTAGTCCTTGAGGTTGTAGAACCCATGGTGGTCTTGGATCCAGGGCTTCACGACGACACCCTCATTCCCTTTTGTGGTGGTCTTGAGGAGTTTCTGGACTCTCGGTACGACCTTCTGGGACAGGAGGTACTGGAGATACCACTGGTGCTTCAGGGGGGATGGGAGTTCCCCCAGGTGCAGGTGGGTATGGAAGGGAAGGATCTGACGGTTCCTACAGATCGCGGGTGACCGTTCATGGAAGAAGACCGCAGAGGGTCGTCCAGGGGGATCTGGAAGATCTCTGGGTGATCCACACCTCATGAGTTGCGTCAAGAGGACATTCCTAAGGTGTCTAGTGTGTCCTTCAACCTGTGCATAGGAGGTCGGGAGGTCATTCCAGTGAATCGTGATGAACCAGTGGGGTTGGAAGTTGGAATCCCATTGGTTCTGGATCACTGTCTCCATCACCTTCCCGAAGGACTTGGTTCTGGAGTGGACCTGACGGAGTTTTGTGTTGAAGGAGGTCTTGGGGTTCTTATGAGGTTTAGAAGTTGGTTTGGACTCATTCCCTCGTTTCACTCGGGAATGTTCCTCACTTCGTTCGTCACTGTCTTCTGTATGTTTCATAAATAGAGTAGGGGCAATGGTTTTGGGGTTTTTGAGGTCTTATGAGTTGACAGTCCTTATCCCTTGACGGATTTCTTTTGGGAACCCGAATCAACTGAATATTGAGTTACTCGGAGTCAGAACCCTCTGGTTTTGACTCTTTAAGATCTGTCTAGATATTATATAGGCAACTTAGATTTTTGACAAGTCTTTTGCGTGAGCACACAGTCTTAGATCGCGAACGCAATCATATTTCTAGAAGCATTTTTATTGATTCAGTTCTGTGTTCAGATTCTAAACAGCACCTGAAGGGCGTTGAGAATTTATGGATCAATCAAGTCCAACAGGTTTCCGTTCTCATCTACCAAGCGATGTCTCTTCCCCGTTGATCGGGCAGGGTTCACGGCAGTGCGATACGCATCACCTTGATGGTGTTTCGTTGTGTAGTGTTTCCATGCACCCACCTGGTCCTGGTACTGGATGTGGATTTTGGACACTGAACCTCAAACAACTCTATAGATCCTGATCAGCAATCACGAAAAAGGCAAGCGATACCAATCCGTTACTGCAGAGGTGTCAAACAAGGAAGTGGGTCAGACCAATTTGTAAGCACCATGAGCATTTTCATACCTCTTTCCGTAAGTGCGCTTGGTCACCTCAGGGATCAGATTTCGCATTTGCATCCGTTCGTAGTGTCGTTTCATCACCTCATATGCGTGTCCGGTCAACTTGCACACATAGTCACTAGGGATACCCTCCTCTAACTGATTCGTGACATACGAACTTCTCGTTGAATAGAGGGTGTAGTGCCCCGTCAAAGAATCTGCAAGTTGTTTGCGGATCTGATCCCATGTACGAGAGAAACAGGTGTAGGAGAAAGGTTTTCCAGTCCCAGGGTTGACAAAGACCAGATCGGTTGACTGGACAGGCGGATATCCGTTTTGACTCCTCCATTCATCCACAAATTTTTTCCACCTGATCAAATGTGTCGCAGCAAGGCAAGGCACCTCCCTGGGTACTCCCGTCTTGGTCTTGCGAATATCCAAGATTGAAACAGGTTTATCTTCAATTTCCTTGTTCGCTTTCGGAGACCACCTGGTGCGTGGTTGGATCTCAACATCACCCCAGGTCAACCCACGATCAAGTTGTTCTTGTCTCTTGTTGAAGCGACCCACAAGTTCGGTTGGTCTTGCCCCTGAGTTGTATGCAACCAAGAGGTAATGGCGGAAACAGTTTCTCCAGTAGTGAACTTGCGGTCTATTAACACCCTTTGCATCTGACTCCGACCACGACTCCATCCACCTCCAAATTTTCTCCCACTCCTTCAATGGGATAGGAGGGTTGGCAGCGAGATCATCATGGTCAAGGGTTTTCGTCCTGATCTTCGGTTTTCTGCGTACATACCCTTTAGGAATCAGATGGTTGTTGAACCATTCATTGATCAAACCAATTTCACTATTGACTGTCCCATCAGTTGGTGGTCTTCTCCCATTGGTCTTTTTTGAGTATTTCCATCCTTCCGTCATCCTCCAATATCTGTAGTCATCAAAGGTATCCACCTGAAGATCTGTGATTCTCTTCAGACCCTTTGCTTGAAAGAAGAGACGCAGTTGGTTCTTGAAGAACAGGTTTTTGGATTTCCAGGTTCCTTCCTGGATCTCACCAGTCACGACCCTTTGCCAACTGGCGTCAATCCAGTCATCCATCACCTCCTGGAGGTTCTTGGAGGTGACGGTTCCACCATCCTCCTGGAGGGTCTTGAGTTTCCTCCACTCCTCGTATGCCCTGCGTTCCGCCTCATTGCGGTCCTGGGTCTTCAGGGACCGTTTGATGTACCCCCTGCGTTGCCCCGCAGAAGCAGGCAGGTAGAACCGGAAGTACCAGGTTGGTCTGTGGTCAAACCGAACCAACGAGAACTCCCCTCCCATGAGTGGGACGGTCTCCAGGACCCTTCCGTTCAAGGTCTCTCTCCGCAGAGAAGGACCTGATCACGGATCGTGAACCCCACCAAGAAAGTGTCCTGCACCCCTAGACAGACGGAACAAGGTCCAGAACCACCTTAGAGTGTTCACACTGTTTTCACAAGCGCCAGAGACCCCTCAAATCGCTTGGTATCACTGACTTGCTTAGAGGGTGTCAGTTCTGTCCTGGAAGTGCACGGTGTCTCCTGACGCGGAGGGCGGGGCCGGCGGCGGAACGCCCAAGCGGGGATTCTGCCGAGCCGCCGTCCAGACGGGCCAACCTCAGGCCAACAGCTCCAACAGGCCCATCTGACCGGCGGCCAACGGACGGTGATGCGCCTGGGCGAACCCGGCCTCTCGAGCCAGTCGACATTGCTCATCTCCGCTGGGGAAGCGGGCGATGCTGTCCTCCAGGTAGGCGTACTGAGCTTCCAGGCCAGCCCGGCGCGCCAAGGGCACCACCAGCCGGCGCAGATAGAAGCGTTGAAACACAGCGGTCGTGCTCTCGCTGTCCGCAGCACGGTTGAAATCGAGCACTGCCGCCCGCCCGCCGGGCCGCAGCAACCGCCGCAGCTCCCGCAGGCCAGCGGCGGCATCCGCCAGGTTGCGAAGCCCATAGGCCATCACCGCACCATCGGCCCAGCCATCCACCAGGCCCGTGTCCAGGGCATCCCCCTGGCGGAACTCCAGGGGGAGCCAGGGCCGCCGCGCCGCCCGCTGCCGCGCCTGACGCAACGGAGCCGCCGCGGCATCCAAGCCCAGCACCAGCCCGCCAGGGCGCACCTTCTCCGCCAGCACCAGGGCCAGATCACCCGTGCCACAGCAGAGATCAAGCAAGCGCTGGGCCGGCTCGGGCTTCAGCCAGGCCATGGCCTGACGCTTCCAGAGCCGATGCAGCCCAAGGCTCAGGGCATCGTTGAGGCGGTCGTAGCTAGGGGCAATCCGATCGAACAGGTCGCGCACCTGCTCGGGATCACCGGGGCGAATCGCTGCTGGCATCCCAGGGCAGGGAGATGCCGTCGAGGCTGACACCTCCGGCGGCGAGCTGGGCCTCGATCCGATCGGCACTGGTGAAACTCATCACCATCACCGTGGCCAGTCCCACGGCGGCACAGCAGACCATGCAGCCCGCCAGCATCAGCGAGAACTCCTTGCGATCGGAGGCGGCCTGCATCAGCTGCAGGGCCCAGGCCACCATCGCCACGACGGCCAACACCATGACCACTGCCAGAGATGTGGAATGGGGCTGGAGCAGCGCCGGCACGGCGATTATGAAGAAGCTGTGACGACTGTAAAGCCGCTTAACAACCGGACGCGAGCGGTCTCAGGTTCAGGCCGCGCCGCAGCAGGTCGGCCTTGATCTGCTCCACCGTGAGCAAGCCGTCGTGCAGCAGCGAGGCCAGCAGCGCCGCCGAGGCATGGCCGCCGGCCGGCCCCGCATCCAGGGCCACCGCGATGTGGTCGATGCAGCCGGCACCGCCGCTGGCGATCACCGGCACGTCCACCGCATCCGCCACCGCCCGGGTGAGCCCCAGGGCATAGCCCGCCTGGGTGCCGTCGCCATCCATGGAGGTCAGCAGGATTTCCCCGGCCCCCAGGGCCACCACCTGGCGGGCCCAGGCCACGGCATCCAGGCCGGTGTTCTCACGGCCCCCCTTCACGTACACATCCCAGCCCGGCTGGCCGTTGTCGCGGGCCCGGGCGTCGATCGCCACCACGATGCATTGGCAGCCGAAGCGCTCGGCGCCGCGGGCCACCAACGCCGGATCGCGCACGGCCGAGGAATTGAGGCTCACCTTGTCGGCACCGGCCCGCAGCAGCTCGGTGATCCCCTCCACGCTGCTGATCCCTCCCCCCACGGTGAAGGGGATGGTCACCGCCTCAGCGGTGCGGCGCACCAGCTCCACCAAGGTGGCGCGCCCCTGATGGGAGGCGGCGATATCCAGGAACACCAGCTCGTCGGCGCCGGAGGCGCTGTAGCGGCAAGCCAGCTCCACCGGGTCGCCGGCATCGCGGAGCCCCACGAAGTTCACACCCTTCACCACACGACCATCGGCCACATCCAGGCAGGGAATGATCCGTTTGGCGACCATGGCGGCAGGCAGCAGCGGCAAGGAACGCCAGGGGAGCTGGCGTGTCCGGGGGTTAACCTGACGCCACTTTTTCATCGCGCCGGCCATGTCCCAGGCTGCCATCACCATCGGCTCGAAGGTGCGGGTCACCCGGGTGCGCGATCGCATCCCCGCTGAGCTGGTCTCCGCCCTGCAGGCCGACGCCACCGGCACGGTGAAGGATTTCAAGGTGACCGACGGCAAGGGCATCGGTGTGGTGGTTCAGCTGGCCAACGGCACCACCACCTGGTTCTTCGACGACGAAATCACCGCCGCCTGAACCCCGCCTCGTGAGCGAATCTCCCAACCCCACAGCCGCCAGCGGCGCTGGAGCCCGGCAGCTGCTGGGGATGAAAGGTGCCAGCGGCACCTCCAACATCTGGAAAATCCGGCTGCAATTAATGAAGCCGGTCACCTGGATCCCCCTGATCTGGGGGGTGCTCTGCGGCGCCGCCGCCTCCGGCAACTTCCACTGGCGCCTTCCCGAAGTCGGCGCCTCGATCGCCTGCATGCTGATGAGCGGCCCCCTGCTGGCCGGCTACACGCAGACGATCAACGACTACTACGACCGCGAGATCGACGCGATCAACGAGCCCTACCGCCCCATCCCCTCCGGTGCCATCCCCCTCTGGCAGGTGAAGGTGCAGATCTGGGTGCTGCTGCTGGCCGGTCTGGCGGTGGCCTACGGCCTCGACCTGTGGGCTAGCCACACCACCCCGGTGCTGTTCCTGCTGGCCCTGGGGGGCTCCTTCGTGAGCTTTATCTACTCAGCGCCGCCGCTCAAGCTCAAGCAGAACGGTTGGCTCGGCAACTACGCCCTGGGGGCCAGCTACATCGCCCTGCCCTGGTGGGCCGGCCAGGCCCTGTTCGGCCACCTCACCTGGACCACCGCCCTGCTGACCCTCGCCTACTCCCTGGCGGGCCTGGGCATTGCGGTGGTGAACGATTTCAAGAGCGTGGAGGGCGACCGCGCCCTCGGGCTGCAGTCGCTGCCGGTGGTGTTTGGCATCGAACGGGCCAGCTGGATCAGCGCCGGCATGATCGATGTGTTTCAGCTGGCGATGGTGGCCGTGCTGATCGCCATCGGGCAGCATTTCGCCGCGGTGCTGCTGGTGCTGTTGGTCATTCCCCAGATCACCTTCCAGGACATCTGGCTGCTGCGCGATCCCGTGGCCTTTGACGTGAAATACCAGGCCAGCGCGCAACCCTTCCTGGTGCTGGGGATGCTGGTGACCGCCCTGGCCATCGGCCACAGCAACCTGGTGCTGATGTGACACCGAAGCAGCGCCGCCGGCCGCTTGTTCGCGCAGGCCTGGTGGGGGCAGGGGCCGGCGTGGCCGTGGCCCTCAGCCAGAGCCTGCTGCTGGTGGGGGTCGACAGCCTGATGCCCGATGTGCGGCGGCTAGGCAGCTACAACCGCCCCGGCACGGTGACGGTGCTCTCGGCCGACGGGCAGGTGATCCAGAAGCTGGGGCCCGCCACCCGCGAAAAATTAATGAGCGGCCAGATGCCGCTGCTGGTGCAGCGGGCCTTCATCGCCGCTGAGGATCGCCGCTTCTACCAGCACAACGGCATCGACCCGGTGGGCATCGGCCGGGCCATGGTGCGCAACCTCAAGCAGGGCGCCGTGGAGGAAGGGGCCAGCACCATCACGCAGCAGCTGGCCCGCACGGTGTTCCTCAGCCAGGACCGCACCATCCTGCGCAAGCTCAATGAGGTGGTTCTCGCCGGCAAGCTCGAGCGCCAGCTGAGCAAGCAGCAGATCCTCGAGCAGTACCTCAACAACGTCTACCTGGGCTCCAGCGCCTACGGCATTTCCGATGCCGCCTGGATCTATTTCTCCAAAACCCCGGCCCAGCTCACCCTGCCCGAGGCGGCGCTGATCGCCGGCCTGCCGCCCGCCCCTTCGGTGTACTCGCCGCTGGTGAATCCCGATCTCGCCCTGGAACGCCGCGCCACGGTGCTGCGGCGCATGCGCGAGGCGGGCTTCATCGACGATCTGCAGTTGGAGCGGGCCAGCGCCACTCCACTCGCGCTCAAGCCGGCGGAGCCCAAGTACTGGACCAGCCGTGCCCCCTACTTCACCAGCTGGGTGGCGCAGGAATTGCCCAAGGTGCTCAGCCCGGAGCAGCTGGAGGTGGGGGGCCTGACGATCCGCACCAGCCTCAACATGACCTGGCAGGAGCGGGCCCAGGCCACGATCAACAAGCACGCCCCCGGCGAGATGCAGGGGGCGGTGGTGTCGATGGAGCCGGGCACCGGCATGGTGCGCAGCATGGTGGGCGGCAAGGACTTCACCACCAGCCAGTTCAACCGCGCCGCCCAGGCCCTGCGCTCGCCGGGGTCCACCTTCAAGTTGTTCGTGTACCTCACCGCCCTCAAGGAGGGCATGAAGCCCGAAGACAAGATCAACGACCGCCAGGTTTGCTACGGCGGCTACTGCCCGCGCAACTTCGGCAACCGCTACATGGGCACGGTGCCGCTGTGGGTGGCGCTGCAGAACTCGCTCAACACCGTGTCGGTGAGCCTGCTCAAGCAACTGGGCTTCGACAAAGTGATCGCCACCGCCAAGAGCCTGGGCATCAGCCGCGAGCTGGGGCGGTTCTACCCCCTGGCGGTGGGCGCCACCGAGCAGACCGTGCTCGACATGACCGCCGCCTACGCCGGCATCTTCAACCGCGGGGTGTACGTGACGCCGACACCCTTTGAAGAGATCCTCGGGCCCAATGGCGAACTGCTGTGGAGCCGTCGGGTGGATGGTGATCGTGGCCGCCGCGCCGTACCTACGGACATTGCCGATGCGATGTTGTGGATGCTGCAGCAGGTGGTGAAGGGGGGCACCGGCTACGGCGCCGTGCCACCGGATCGTCCCGCCGCCGGCAAGACCGGTACCTCCGAGGGGGGCCGCGACCTGTGGTTCATCGGCGGCGTGCCCCAGCTGGTCACCGGCCTGTGGCTGGGCTACGACAACAACAAGGAAACCAAGAGCACCAGCGCCGTGGCGGTGGTGGCCTGGGCCGAGTACATGGGGCCGATCCTCAAGGACCTACCGGTGCGCCAGTTCCCGCCCAAGCCGGTGCTGGCGGGCAAGTTTGATCCGCTCAAGGCCCTCAAGCCCAAACCCAAAGCGGAGACGGCAATCCCAGCCGGGGGCTGGCAGCCCAGCCCCACCCCCAACCAACCCGCCCCCACCCCCGGCGGACCACCTGCCGGGGTGGTGCCCGAAG
>Ga0310330_100325_pt1 | contig 13818 bp, 15 predicted proteins | sample LakMicDCLTotalB5_FD_195544 | JGI IMG/M metagenome (GOLD analysis project Ga0310330, IMG submission 195544) | Enriched freshwater cyanobacterial communities from Lake Michigan, Michigan, United States - MI23.DCL.Total.B5 (v2) (version 2) | ecosystem: Environmental > Aquatic > Freshwater > Lake... | reverse complement strand
GCTGCCAGAGCTGGCGGTCGAAGTCGGGCCAGCGCTCCAGGGCAAAGGAGCGCCCGAGGCCCGGTGCCTTGCCCAGGGCCAGGCAGGCCGCCTCGATCAGCAGGGTGCCGGAGCCGCAGAGGGGATCGGCCAGGGGCACGCGCCCATCCCAGCCGGTGAGGGCGATCAGGCCGGCGGCGAGGTTTTCCTTGAGCGGGGCCAGGCCCATGGCGGGCCGGTAGCCGCGGCGGTGCAGGCTGCCGCCGCTGCCATCGAGGCTGAGGGTGGCGGTGCTCCCCTCCCGGCTGCCGGCTCCGCCGAGGTGTAGGTGCAGGGCCAGGTCGGGATCGTCGAGGTCGACCGAGGAGCGGGCGCCCCACTGCTGGCGCTGCAGATCCACCAGGGCGTTTTTCACCTGGAGGGCGCTGTAGTGGCTGTGGTTGAGGCCGGGAGCGGTGCCGGTGGCGTCCACCCGGAAGGTGGCGCCGGGGGGCAGCCAGCGGGTCCAGTCGGCGGCGCGCTGCACACCGTCGTAGAGGTCGTCGCGGCCGCGGCAGGGGAACTGGGCCAGCTCCCGCAGCAGCCGGAAGGGCAGGCGGGCCTGCAGGTGCAGGCGGTAGTAGCCCGCCAGATCGCTCTGGAAGCGCACGGCCCGGCGTAGGGGTGTCACGGCTTGACAGCCCAGGGCCGTGAGTTCAGCCGCTGCGGCGTCCTCAAGGCCCGGTGGCACCACCGCAATGCCACTGATCTGGTTGGCGTTTGGTTCGGTGATGCCCACCCCTGCGTCAGCCCGTGCCTGCTGCCACAATGAACCAGTCCGGTTTCGGCCGGACTAGGTGGCTCACACCGGTGCTTCGGACAGCGGTTCGATTCCGCTCAGCTCCATTCCCCCTTCTCGGGGCTGCAATGGTTTCGACGGGGTATGAGGAGGGTGACTGAAGCCTGCTCGGTAAGAGCAAACCCGTAACAGCGAACAACATCGTTCGTTTCTCCCGTCAGACCGCCCCTGTGGCTGCCTGACCCTTTAAGGGAGATGGGGTGAGGTCAGCCTTATCACCCAAATGACCCATGGGCCCTGGAAGGGGCCTTTTTAGTAGGCGTAGAAAGGGTTTTTGGCGACAAGCTTTTGGGCCATGTCCAGGGACTTGTGCAAGTTTTGTGCAAAATGAACCCAGAACAGCTTCAAAGCCTTGCCGTGCTTGCACTGGCGATGGTGCCAGTGGCTCTGCTGTGGTGGGTCTGGATACGGATGCTGGATTGAGCGCTTCCTTGCTGGTGGCCGCACTGTTGGCTTCGGGTCTTGTCTGACGGTGGAAGCGGTTGCCTTGCCCTACTTCTGAGGCTGACTGATGGGAAGAGAAAGCAAAGCGGCTAATCAGGCTCCGCTAACTCCGTTCACACCAGGCAGACATTGCTGCGCTGATAGAGCACAGTGGAAGGAGTCCAACCGTTTAACAGGAAGACGTGCCCCGCTCCAACCGCCTCAAGCTCTCATTAGCAGGTACTGCCGCAGTGGCACTGGCTTCACTGCCCCTTGGTATTACCCCTGCAAGTGCTGCCAAGGTCTCTGAGGGGGCTACCTCAAGTATCGGGGTTGTGGAGGCAGCGTCTAATGCCCAGCAGTTCAACGTGAAGACTCAGGGTGCTTCAACTGGTTTAGTTGCTCAAATTGTTATTGGTGGTGGTGGGCGGGTTCCACGGGTGCGAGCTTTCCTGGAGAAACTACTGGAGTTCCTTGGGGTGATTACACCCAGCACAGTTCTGAGCCCCGGAAACCGGGTGCCTTAGAAGGGACCTTGGGAATAAACGACCTGAGAAGCCCCTGCCACTACAGGGGCTTTTTATTGTCTTCACCCCATCTCACTAGCTATTGCTTGGCGGATTTGCGAGAGATGATTAGCAACAACAACGGCAGCAGTGCGGCGTCCTTTCACCTCCCCAGCAAGGGCATGGATTCGCTATGCCAGTTTTGCTTTTGGTCTCTAGCGCCATCAAGCTTGCGGCTCTTAGCTTGATGAAATCAGTAGAAGCGCAGCACAGAGGCTGCATGCTCATTGATGCAGCAGTCCATCCGCCACTCAATAGCTCTTGTAGGTAGCGCTGCCCTGGCACTGGCATCCATACCCTTTGGAGCTGCCAGAGCAGAGGACACCAAGGTTGTTCAAGGCCCTGCCGCTGCCAAAGACCTGGGGGTGATGGCAGTGAACCTCAAGGATGCCGTCAAGCTCAACTACGGCTTTCAAGGGGCACTACAAGGGGCAGGCACTCCTAACGAGGCAGGTCTTGGTGCCTTCATCCCCCTAAAGGTCAGCAAAAGCAGCGTAGCCTTTGTGGATGTATTGGTGAATGCCAACTTCAATGACTATGGCAACTACTCCAGCATCGTCAATACTGAAGTTGCAGGCACTACCTTCTCCACCTCCACACGCCTTGGCTACCGCTGGCTCAATGGCAACCGCTCCTGGATGTATGGCGTCAATGCGGGCTATGACAGCCGACCAATTAAAACAGGAAAAGCCGATACAGGTGTTGCCGTAACCAACTCTGGGACAGACTTTTTTCAGCAGATCGCAGTAGGGCTAGAAGCTGCGTCCAACACCTGGAACTTCAACGCCTATGCGCTAATTCCTGTTGGCGATACTGAGGATTGGATGAACAGTGTTTACCAAGGCGGAGCCCTGAATACATATGGACTGGATGTGGGCTACAGCATCGCGCCAGAGCTGCAAGCATCCATTGGTTACTACTACCAAAACGGAGACCTGAATTCGGCTGATGGTTCAGGCGTTCGGGCCAGGCTTTCCTACAACCTCACCAATGGTCTCACCGTTGGCGCCAATCTCACCTACGACCAGGCATTTGATACCAGGATTTCTGGTGATATCAAATATCGTTTTGGTGCCAATGGTTATGGAGCACCAAGCATTAGAAAGCAGCAGCCAGTTGTGATGCCTGTTATTCAGGCGCTATCAGCCACGCCTGCCACCAGAGATGTCAGGGTGCACGATACAACTGGCTACCGACCAACCGAAAGTGTAAACTAATAAAGACCAACAGCTAGGCGTCTGATAAGCTTGGTGTTGAGAACGTTTCAAGTTGCACCAAAAGCCCCTGCCACCACAGGGGTTTTTTATTGTCTCGGTATACCCAGCAGCACTCTTGATAAGCGCCTACTGCTTGGAATAATCGTCATCCGCAGCCGTTCTCGTGGGCTGTCGCATCACCCGTTGCATGTAACTCTGTTAGACCCCGTTAGCATGTGGCAACCGCAATAACACGGGTGACCAAACCAGTTAGGCGGTAGGGGTGTTTTGAGGTGGCTGGCCCCAGTGTCACGGCTGAGCGCATCCAGTGGGCTGTGGATCGGTTGCTGGAGTGCCGCTCTACCAGTGCCACCGTGGCCGCAATGGCCGATCACTGGGGGCTGTCCCGGCGGCAGGCACGGCGGCTTGTAGGTCGGGCGCACCAGACGTTGGTGGCGGACCTAGAGGAGACCGGCGTGAACAGAACGCAAATAGTCGCGCAAATTGAACACGGCTTGATGGAGGCTCTGGGCAAAGCTCTGGCCAGCAGCCAGCCCGCTGCCGTGGTGGGTGCCGCGCGGGAGCTGCGGGAGCTGCTGCAACTAACCGGCGGCACTCAGTCCCAGGCACATCACCCAACTGGGCGCCGATGGAGCTAAGCCATCAGCTCGCGGAGCAACTGATCCTCCTGGAACAACAGGCGGAGCATGTGGCTGCGCTTTTGGATGGTGCACTGCCGGAACTGCTGGAGACAGTTGGCCGGGCCTTTGCGCCGATGCCAGAGATGAAAGGTGCCAATCAAGCCACCCGCGACCGGTGGGCGCAGACGTGGCTCGAATGGATTGCTGACAGCGGCGGCCTCGGGGAGGTGTGACCTAAGGGCGCTGCTGCTGCGGAGCGCACAAGTTGAATAACTCTATTTCAATTAAGTTAAGATATAAGTGTTGCCTTGAATAGCACGTTTGTCTCGCTATTTGGCGCAACTGCGCCATTGGGGTATGGTGGTACGGAGTGGAACTCTAGGTAGCCCGGCGATTCAAGAAAGTCGGCAAAAAAGACGTTGGAAAAACCTCCACCTTCAACTGAAAATTGTAATCCGTTGCCAGTGAGCTGGGGGCTTGCCTTGGTTTTTTCATAGGCTATCAAGTTGTCTCCAGCGAATGGACTGTTTCCGGGAATAGGTTCACCTGCAGGGTAAAGGCCTGTGATTTTTTCTCCGTTTCTTTTGCCTTTTATGGCAACTATGTCAAAGTAGCCATCGCCATCTTTGTCGGTATCTGTGATGAGTTTTCCTCGGGCTTTGATTTTTGGTCCAGCATGGTTTTCCGGGGTCTCGTACCTCCACTTCCACTTCAAAGTTGGTGTGTCTGATTTTGGCTGTTTGGGATTCATGTGTGGATAAAGAGTGTGTGCGAGGTTAGCCTTTGGCTGGGTGAATGGGTGGTGCTTCTCTAGCTGGTTCGGCGTGGCATGGAGAGTGGTTGCCACTCATGGTCCGTCTTGAGGTTTGCGGCCGCCATGACTAGTCCTACTGCTGGGACACCTTAGACAGCAATGGTATTTATGAATATTCGCATGGCTTGGCAGCGGATCCAGTCGTCATCCCAGCCGCCTGTGGCTGGCGTGGTGGCCAGTGCGGGTCATCGCCGTCATCCACGTCGGCACCGCTGCCGATTGGGTCAGGAGATGGGTCAATCCAGCCGGGGATCGTCTGAATCACCAGGGGGCGCAAACGGGCTGTGACATGGGCGACAACCGTGCCACCTTGTCGCCGCAGTCGGTTTCGGTGTCACAGCCTGTTCTTGACATCCGTGCCACGTCACCCATGTCACGGGATGGCACAGAGCCGCCGTGACATTGAGGACCGTTTGCATTACTGAGTGGCACGGTTGTCTCGTATGTCACGTCTTCAATTTGAGTACAACGCGAGGCGCGGAAGGTTGCTTCAACGCCTGCGCGCTGCGATTCCGCCGCCTGCAGTGCCACTAGCCGGGCCAGTGCATCACCCACCTTGCGCGGCTCACCGCCACGCCCGCGCTCAGTCCAGGCAACCCCGATTGCCTCGCAAACCTGCCTGCGCGTCATCCAGGTATCAGGGGTGGCATCCAGTGCGTCGCGGACCTGTTCCTGAAGGCTGGTGATCTGCCCTTGGCCGCAGAAAGTTTGGATGTGGTGCTCGCTGTTGAGTGCATCTTCCATTTCCCAAGTCGGCAGGCCTTTCTGCAGGAAGCTCAACGGGTGCTTCGCCCAGGAGGACGCCTTGTGTTGAGTGATTTCGTGCCCTGCCGTCCGCTGGCGATCCTGCTGCGTGCAATGCGGAGTCTGCGCGGTGCTCCCTTCAGCAACAAAACCTACGGACCGATCGATAGCAGCTGGGATCAACGCCGGTATGCAAACCAATCCAGGCGCCTCGGCCTGGAGCTCAGCCACGACGTAGACATAACGGTCCATACCCAGCCCACCTACACGGTGGTGCGCGAACTGTATAGGGCCATGGGTGCGGATCGTGCAGTGCGTGACACAGCCCGAATCGAGCAGCTGAGCCGTTCGGGCTGGATGCGCTACCGAATTCTCACGTTCAGAAAACCGATTGCAGCTAATCCATGAGGCTGCCCCGATGAGAAGTGGACGCCTTTTGTTGAACAGTTCTGCTGTCAGGCATTGTTAACCCCGAGCGGCAGGAATAGGGTTTATCTTGGTGTATAACTCGTGAGGAGTTCTGCTTTGCTGGGAGCTGTGCCGTCTTGCATGGCACGGTTGCTGGAAAAGATGGCGTCTCTGCCACCATTCAGGCGGTCATCACTAACGTAGACGTAGCGATGCAGTGCACCCCCTATCAGCTGAACAACCTGCTGAGACAGAGCAGCTAGACCGGTGATCCGCTTAGCGGATCTGGTCCAAGCCGATCAGCTGCTGCTGGACATCTGGAGCGCTATCCGGTCACGCCCATGGGCCCTGGAGAGGGCCACGCTTTAAGCGATTCAAACAGCAACAACATACGCAACTGTGAAGCGAGCATTGCCAGCTGCTGCAAGTGGAGCTAGTCAAGGCCAGGCTCCGACGTTCAATGCTGGTGACAAAAGAACGCGCGATACTCTGCTTTGGCGACTCGAACACATGGGGATACACACCAACCACCGGCGAGCGGCTGCTTCGTGCAGAACGCTGGCCCGGGATTTTGCAACAGGCGCTGGGCGCGGACTGCAACGTGATCGAAGAGGGTCTTAACGGGAGAACAACATCGTTCGACGAGCCTTTCCGGGAGGGGCGCAATGCACGCAAAATGCTGCTTACTGTTTTAGACAGTCACGCGCCACTTGATCTGCTCATCATCATGCTCGGCACCAACGATTTGAAGCACCATCTCAACGTGTCCGCCCATGAATCGGCGAGGGGATTGAGTTCTCTCTTGCAGATTGCCAGCAACACTGGTGGTAACTTTAATGAAAACTTGCCGAAAATCTTAGTTGTTGCTCCACCCAGGTTTGGCAACCTCTCGGAGCTTATGACCCGTCATTTCGAGGGTTCGGTGGCGCGCTCCGCGGAGCTGCCGATGGTTTACAAGGACGCCTGCGTGCCATGGGGCTGCAGCTTTGTTGATTGCAACCCAGTGGTGAGCGTGGGGGAGGATGGCATTCATCTGAATCAGCAGGGCCATCGTCAGCTCGCTATGGCTCTTGAACCAATCGTGAGGAGCTTGATCGGTGATCCCTCCTGAGACCGGGACCCAACACGGCATGATTCGAGCCTTCGCGACCGGATGGCGGCTTCTAGAACGGCAGACCTTGCAGGCCATGCCGTGGTACGAATGCGATGAGTCAGCTACGCCTGGGGCTCGCCGGAGTAGGTCGCTTTGGTCAGCTGCGCGCCGCTGTGTTGTCAGCGCTACCGAACGTCACCCTGGCGGCCATCGCCGATCCCTGCAAAGAGGGCTGTCAACACGTGGCGGATCGCCATCAGGTCGCGCGTCGCTATGGCTCGACGCAGGAACTCTTCGACGATGCCGACCTCGATGCTTTCATCTTGGTGACGTCCGATGAACTGCATGGCAATCAGGGACTGGCGGCAGTGGCCAAGGGGAAACCGGTTTTCATCGAAAACCGCTGGCTTCGTCCTCCCAGCAGGCCATGGCGCTACAGACAGCCGCCGCCGCCTCAGGCACCCTTCTGCACACGGGTCTGATCTTTCGCTACGAGCTGCAGCATGCGCTCCTCAAGGAGGAACTGGCCGCGGGCCACTTTGGTGAGCTTGTATCGATCCGCGTGAAGCGCAACCTCAGCGCTGCCTGGTTCAGCGCCGTGGCGGATCGGGCCCATACGGTGTTTGAAAGCCTGATCCATGACCTTGACCTGCTGCTCTGGTTGAGCAGCAGTCCGGCCACGCGGGTGATGGCGATGGAACGCCGCTTCGGTACCCATCAGTCTCCCGAGGGTTGCTATGCCCTGATTGAGCTGGCCAGCGGTTGTGTCGCAATGGTAGAAACCAGTTGGTTTGTGCCGCGCCAGGCCCCTGCACCAGGGGCACATCCATGGGGCTTAGGAGCGTGAACTCCTTGACTTCACCAACGCTGCACGTACGGGAATCCCCTCGCGAGTCGCGAACCTGGACCAGGCAATCGAAGGCCTGCGCCTTGCTGAAGCGATCGTTGAGGCAACGCGCACAGGTCAAGCCGTGGCGATGCCACAAATGGTTGCAGATCCCCAGAGCTGAGCCCATCGCCGCAAGCAGCTTGTGGCGGTCCTGGGGGTCGAGCAGCTCAGCCAGAACTGTTGACAGCCTGCCCGACGCATGCTGCGCTCGGACGATCTCCTGCGCATGGCCAGCATCCAGCGCCTGCACCATCTCGATGCCGAAGCCGGCGCTGTCACTGAAAAAGACCGCGAACTGGAGCAGTGCTGATCCTCTGCTGGAGGATGCGTGCAGCAGATCCGTGGCATCTCACCAGCGCACCGCGGCAAGGTGGAATAAAGTTTGGTGGAGCCGCGCAGCGCTAACGGCCGACCTCGTGACCAACCCAACTGTCATTGGACTGAGCTGAAAGATCTTGCCCTCTGAAACGAAAGTGGCCTGATTTGATCGTGGATAGGCGGTGACATCCCTTCAGCGCAGGCCTATTGGCTATGGCCATTCGTAACAGTCTGTAGCCATCCACCGTGGCCTTTGCCAAAATGATGATGTTTCTCCCAGCTGGCAGGGAATTTCCTGTTCGTTGAAATTCATGCAAACACGAAACATCCAGTGCAACCGGTTAGGCATATTGCTGGCCACTGCTGCCGCTGCGTTTGCGTTGACTCCAGGTTTGGCCCGCTCAGGCACCCTTGAAAAGTTCAATCTCAGTGGTGGGGGTGGCGATGCTGGCGCATCCCCCGATCCCCTGCCAAAAGTGGCGCGTTCTGCCGCTGAGAATAGAGGGGCGATCATCACGCGCACCAGCGAAGAGATGGGCCGCATTGACCGAATCTCCCAATTGGATAAATCCGATGCGATCGATCGCGGCAATGATGAAAGCATGGCCATTGCTCAGAATATTATTCGCAATGTGAATCCCGGCTGGAGCCGTACCGCCGTCGTCAATCGGGCCAACCTATTTCCTGGCTGGGCTCGACCAGGCTGGGGAGCACATAGGCCTTGGGATCAAGGCTGGTATGGCAGAAGATATTACACAGCCTGGACGTGGTGGGGGTCTCGATCTAGGGCCTGGCGCACAACAAGCCTCACCTCAAGAGCGAGTATTAATAAAGCTGTAGACAATGCCATAAATAGCTATATTCCCTATATTGTCGTGCCTAAAACTAACTATAAATTGCTCTATGGAACAGAGCTTCCGTCCGGAGGCGAATCGGTGAGTTTTGTGGTGCAGGCCAACAGCACTGATTACCAACTCAATGCCAACTGCAAACAAGGCACGCTCAATGGCCAAGAACCAATTAATATCGAGGAGGCTGAGCTCCTCAATGCGGCCTGCCAGGTGGCCTACGGCCCTGTATAACGCTGGGCCGATTCAGGGGCAAAGCCTTTATGTTCAGGTATGCTCAAATCCACCAGCGGCACCATCTTTCCTGGCAGAGGGGGAGGTTGACGTCAGTGTCCTCCATGTCGGTCAAGGATCTTGAGTAGCCAATGACTTGATGAAGGGATCGTTGCTGGAGCAGATGTCAGTTGTTCCGTTACTCGGTCAAGCTAGAAGCTAAATAAACTTGTTGCAGCTAGAAATTATATGCATCAAGGCGTCTTAAGGTTTCTGAATTTATCCCACACTAATGACGCTTCACGCTGCAGAAGTTGAATTTGAGGAATAGAGGCTTGATTCGCCGGCTTGCCGATATCCTCTTTGATCAGCGGGGCTTCTGGGGCGCAGTCGCAATAATCTAGCCATGAACATCCATAATAGATGGTCTTGAGTTTGGCCCAGTAGGAAGCCGAATAGCACATCGGGCAGCACTGGCAGCTGGTATACAATACGCAATCGGATAGATCCCAGGTTCCAAGGGCCTTGCATGCTTTTCTAATCGCATTAATCTCGGCATGTCCAGTGGGATCATTATCTTGAAGTACGGTAGTGCCACTTGATGAAATCACCTGTCCCTCTTTGGCTATGACTGCGCCAAACGGGTCGCCATTACCTGTCTCTAGGGCATCATTCATGATCTTGATAGCTGTTCGCATCAGCCGCTCGTCATCTATTTTCTTGTCGTGACTGAATTGTGGTTCTAAGTTCATGAGGAATGACTTCTAAAGTGTCTTTTAATTCAATTCAATTCGCTCTTTGACCTGTTGAATCCGCTGGTCATGCCTCTGTATTTGGCTTGTGAGAGCGTGGGCGAGCACAATATGGGCAGTCAACCAGCCAGCAGAGGTGGGTGATCGCTTGCCAGGCGTTCGACTGCAATGACGTGGCCCCCAGCCTCTGCTTGCTGTGACCAATACTACAAACTTCCCTTGCCAAAACTTGATGATGTCGCATCGATCAGCGTAGCCGCTTCGAGAATAGTCTCTAACCCGTTGCTTTTGTTTGGTCAGTAATCCCTGGCATACAAGAGTAGAGTTGTAGGCTGGAATTAGATTAGTATGGCAGCCGCGCAAGCATTAGTTCCCGCCATCTAAGCATGCCACTGCGGCGATGGCTAGCGCAACACCAACTAATTGCATTGGCGTTAATTTTTCCCCATATATAAAGTAACTTGCTATTGACAAGGAGACAATATTTAAAATAATGAATAGAGACGATGCTACGGCAACGCTTTTGGATCGATAGCTTTGCGCTAGCAGGTTTAGCGCAACTAAGTACACCAAAATGCCAATCGCGTATGTGCCAAGCCTGCCATCGATGACCCACTTTCTCATTACTAGGTCACCGACGGTTAGAATAGCGCCCCCAAGCGCTAACAGCAGGAATGAATTCATGTTGAATGAGGAAGCACGATTAAAAAGTGGTTGCAAGCTGTTTGGCCAGCCTTTCTTGCCAGCATTTCGAGTGATAGGCGCTGTTAACGAGTAGCGGCATGGCAATTGTTGCTTCACAGTACACCATTTGCTCTGAGGCTTTATTGACTTTGCCCCAGCTATGAGCCTCTTTCAATGTTGAGCCAGATAGAGCTCCATCGCGTTCGTCTGCGACGGTGATTTGGATCGAGTATCGATGCATCTCTGTCTCTTCGCCAATTAGTTCTGCGGCGACGACAGTATCCTGAGCAAAGTTCTTAGGCGCCCCACCTCCAATCATCAGGAGTCCGGTGCGCCTGCAGTTGATCTTAATTCGTGTAAGTTCGCGAAAATCCTTTACGCTGTCAATTGCGACATGGGAATCGGGGCGCTTATGCTGGTGCGAGACTAATCCAAAGCCTGCAGAACAGTCTGAAAAAGCAGGCACAAAGATTGGTACATTTTTCTTGTAGGCTGTTTCAACGACTGATTCCACACGATTGGATCTAGTGGTCAGCCACTCTCCCATTGCCGCAATAAACTGCCGACTTGAGTAGATGCCACTTCCAAGGGAATCGGCGATCTCTTGGATTGCTTTGTCGCAAATTCGCAGCTCGTCTTCGCGGATGAGTGTGTCATATATTCTATCTAGTTGAGCCGCCCTCAGCTCTTCGTCATCGAGATAAGGATTGCCTTTGTAGTGTCTAAATCCGATGGCTTCGAAAAAATCTTGATCAACAATGTTGGCTCCCGTTGAAATGATTACGTCTACCATGTTGAAATTTATCATATCAATTACAACTTGCTTAAGGCCCGCACTGAATAGGCTTCCTGCTAGCGTCAGCATAATGCAGCAGCTTCTATCGGCAAGCATTTGTTGGTAAATGCTTGCCGCATTGGCTAGGTTTCTTGCCTGAAATGACATTTTTGACATCGCTTCAATCAGGCTTGCTAGGTCATGGGTTTTGATGTCGATATGCTCGATCGGGTCTCCAAGGTAGTCGTTGCTGTTCATTTAAAATGTGGTTGGCAATTTGATGATGTTCGATGGCTCCCTGAGAGCCTTGCTTGAAGCTATATTCCAAGTGCAATTTAGCACGGGGCTGGTATTGTGTGGGCCTGCATTGTGCTCGTGGGATGACATGCTCTGGCCATTTCAAGAGACCTTTCTCTGGTGCTGCCTGACGTTTTCAACGCCCCCATGGGTCTTGGTGAGCAGCTCCCTCTCCCGCCAGCGGCCCGATCGGTGGAAAGAGCCACCCTGGCAGGGTGAATGGCCCTATGGCTGGTGGTGTTGACTTCGCGCCTCCTTGAGCAGAGACGGACTTGGCGATGGTGAGCCAGTGGCGAGTAATTTCCAGCTCCCTACCGATCTCATTCGGCCATTCTTCTGCTGCTAAGGCGTTCTTGTTACCGATGCCCTCGGCATGTTCCTTGGTCCGCCATTTGATAGGGCCAGGGCCGATGTGGCCACAGTTTCATTCATTGGAGCCAGGGCCGCCGACGTAGTCAAGGACGATCTAACTGTCGTTAGCCCTGGACCATGTAAGGAGCCTTTTTAGTGGGTAGTTCAGCCGGCTGTGCCCCAGCGGAGCCAACAGGACGAGCCACCGGGATAGTCCCGCGCGCGTTCAGTGGAGTTCGAACAGCAGCAGGTCGGCACCGCCGGGGCTTGCCGAGAAGTGGTCCAGGGCGCCGGCTTCAAAGCCGAGCCCATCGCCCTGTTGCAGGTTGCGGCCCGCGGCATGGCCCCCACCGCTGATCAGCTGGATCCAGCCCTGGCGTCCAGCCGTGATTGCCAGGGGTAGGTTCTGGCCCGCCTCCGGTTGGGCCCTCCACAGCCGCACGGGGCGTTGGATCACCAGGGCGCCCCCGCGCTGCTCTGTATCCAACAACGGCGTCCAGCCAGACCCGAGGGGGAAGGGCTTCTGTGCATAGGCCGGGGCCAGGCCGGCCTGGCTGGGTTCAACCCAGATCTGCAGCAGCCGGCAGTCCTGCTCGCCCCTGTTCACTTCGCTGTGCACCACACCGGTGCCAGCGCTCATGCACTGCACCTCGCCCGCCCGCAGCACCTCGGTGTGGCCCATGGAATCGCGGTGCTCGAGCTCGCCGTCCACCATCACCGTGACGATTTCCATGTCGCGGTGGGGGTGCATGCCGAAGCCCCGGCCGGCGGCGATCGTGTCGTCGTTGATCACTCGCAGCGGCCCAAAGCCCATCCAGGCGGGATCGTGATGGCCGGCAAAGGAAAAGGAGTGCCAGCTGTCGAGCCAGTCGAGCTTGCTGTGGAAGCGCTCGGCGGCCGGGCGGAACACGGGGCCAGGGCTGGCAGATCGGGTCGTCATGGCTGGCGTCGGCTGCCTTGGCGTGCCCTGTGCTGGAAAATCAGGGTGCGGTTGTTGGCGGGCATCGCCACATCGGCCAGGGGCTGGAGGCCCAGGGCGGCGGCCTGGTCCTGGAGTGCCAGCGCATCCCGCACGCCCATGGCCGGATCCAGGCTGCGGAGGTGCTCCTCGAAGGTGACGTTGCTGGCGGCGGTGTGCATGCCCCCGTCGTGGAAGGGCCCGTAGAGCAGCAACAGCCCGCCGGGCACCAGCACTCGGGCGGCACCGGCCAGCAGTTGGGCCAGGGCCAGGGTCGGCATGATGTGACAGGTGTTGGCCGTGAACACGGCGTCGAAGCCCCGGTAGGGCCACTGCCCGGCTTCGGTCACATCCAAAGGGATCGGTGGGAGCAGCTGGGCCTGAGGCGCCCGGGGCGTTGTGCTGAGGGCGACCAGCTGGGCCCGGAGCGGTGCCAGCGCTCCCTCCCGTTCGCTGGGCTGCCAGGCCAACCCAGGGATCTGCCCGCAGAAGAAGGCGGCATGGTGGCCACTGCCCGAGCCGATCTCCAGCACCCGGGCGCCTTCAGGGAGCCAGTCCTGCAGCATCGCGAGGATCGGCCCCCTGTTGCGTTCGCAGGCGGGGGAGTGCAACACCGTCTGCCGTGTGATGGGCCCATCCATTTTGGGCGCTAGGGGCCTGATGGCGACCCTGTCCTGTGGTTGCCTGGTGGGTGGCACCCCTTGATGGCTGACGGAGCGATGGCCTGTCCCCACTGCGGTAGTTGGTCGGTCAAGGCGGATCGCGGGCTGGCTGGACGACTGGTGTGCGGCCGCTGCGGCCGGCCCTTGGGCGTAGCCCAGCTGCCCCGGCGGCGCTCCAGCCGGAGCCCATCTGTGAAATCCCCGGCCCTGGCTCTGGGGCAAGGGCTGGTGGCCTTGCTGGCGCTCTCGGCCTTGCTGGCGGCCTGGGACCTTCAGCGCAGCCGATCGATGCCCCCATCGAATCCCTTTCGCAGCGGTGTGCAGAGCGAGCTCCCCGCGTCTGGGCCGGCTACGGGGGCTTTGGGCAGT
>Ga0310330_100323_pt1 | contig 13846 bp, 7 predicted proteins | sample LakMicDCLTotalB5_FD_195544 | JGI IMG/M metagenome (GOLD analysis project Ga0310330, IMG submission 195544) | Enriched freshwater cyanobacterial communities from Lake Michigan, Michigan, United States - MI23.DCL.Total.B5 (v2) (version 2) | ecosystem: Environmental > Aquatic > Freshwater > Lake... | reverse complement strand
CCCCCGGACCACCCTTGCCCGCTCCTGGCCCCTGGCGCGGCTCGGGGCGCCGTCCGCCGCGGCCGTAGGCCTCGTCGCCGTAGCGATCGTCGGGGTAGCGATCCGGGTTGTAGCGGGAGCGGCTCACAGGCTTTCGGTGCTGCGGGGCAGGCCCATCGAGTAATTGAGCACCCGGGCATCCGGGTTGTACCGCAGCTCTCCACCCTGCAGCAGCTGGCGGATCAGGCCTTCCAGCTCGGAGCCGATCTGGCGCAGGTTGTATTCGGTGAGGTCGGCCCCGGCGTGGGCGGCCACGAGCTCCCGAAAGCGGTCCTGCACCTGGGTCAGCACGGGCGCGTCCCAGAGGAACTCGTTATCGGGATCCACATCCATGGTGAGCTGGCTGGGATCGGCCACCAGGTCGCCGTTCGCGATCCGGGCGGTGAAGATCCGCACGTGACGGGTGGTGGACTTCAGCAGGGTCGCTTCAGGGCGAGGGTCGACAGGGCGAGACTCAGCCATGGACATGGGATTGCGGGCACCCGATGGCGCAACTCTAGAAACTCCTGGGGCCGCGGAGGTCCGGGGCCCCCTTTAGGGTTGCTCCTGGTTTCCAGATCTGAAGGATGCGGGTCGTCATCGCCGGGGCAGGGCTCGCCGGATTGTCGTGTGCCAAATATCTCTGCGATGCGGGCCATACCCCGGTGGTCGTGGAGGCCCGCGATGTGCTGGGCGGCAAAGTGGCGGCCTGGCAGGACGAGGACGGCGACTGGTATGAGACCGGTCTGCACATCTTTTTCGGCGCCTACCGCAACATGCGCCAGTTGTTCAAGGAGCTGGACATCGAAGACCGTCTGCAGTGGAAAAGCCACTCGATGATCTTCAACCAGAAGGAAACCCCCGGCACCTACAGCCGCTTTGAGTTCCCCGACATCCCCGCCCCCTTCAACGGCGTGGCCGCGATCCTGGGCAACAACGACCTGCTCACCTGGCCGGAAAAAATCGCCTTCGGCCTGGGCCTGGTGCCCGCCATGCTGCGGGGCCAACAGTATGTGGAGGAGTGCGATCAATACTCCTGGACCGAGTGGCTGCGCATCCACAACATCCCCGAACGGGTGAACGACGAAGTGTTCATCGCCATGGCCAAGGCGCTGAACTTCATCGATCCCGAGGAGATCTCCAGCACGGTGGTGCTCACAGCCCTCAACCGCTTCCTGCAGGAGAGCGATGGCTCCAAGATGGCCTTCCTCGACGGCAATCCGCCCCAGCGCCTGTGCCAGCCGATCGTGGAGTACATCGAGGCCCGGGGTGGGGAAGTGCATCTCAATGCTCCCCTGCGCCAGATCGAGCTCAACGCCGACGGCAGTGTGAAGGCGTTCCAGATCGGCGGCATCAAGGGCCAGGAGCCCCGCACGCTCACGGCCGATGCCTACGTGAGTGCCATGCCGGTGGATCCGTTCAAGCTGCTGCTGCCCGAGGCCTGGAAGGACATTCCTTATTTCAAGAAGCTCGACGGCCTCAACGGCGTGCCGGTGATCAACATCCACCTCTGGTTTGACCGCAAGCTCACCGAGATCGACCACCTGCTGTTCAGCCGCAGCCCGCTGCTGAGCGTGTACGCCGACATGAGCAACACCTGCAAGGAATACGAGGATCCCGAGCGCTCGATGCTCGAGCTGGTGTTCGCTCCGGCGAAAGACTGGATCGGCCGGCCGGATGAGGAGATTGTGGCGGCCACCATGGAGGAGCTGAAGCGCCTGTTCCCCATGCACTTCACCGGCGATGATCAGGCCCAGCTGCGCAAGTCGATCGTGGTGAAGACGCCCTTGTCGGTCTACAAGACCGTGCCCGGCTGCCAGCAGCTGCGGCCCGACCAGGCCTCACCGATCCCCAACTTCTTCCTGGCTGGTTGCTACACCATGCAGCGCTACCTGGCCTCGATGGAAGGGGCGGTGCTCAGCGGCAAGCAGTGCGCCCAGGCGATCGCCACGTCCCCCCTGGCCCAGCCGGCGGCCGGGGTTGCGGTGGCGGTCTGAGCGTGGTGGTGTCCGCCGTTGCCAATCTGGAGGAGGCCTATGAGGCCTGCCGCCGTGAGACGGCGGAGTGGGCCAAAACCTTCTATCTCGGCACGCTGCTGATGCCGCCGGCCAAGCGGCGAGCGATCTGGGCGATTTACGTGTGGTGCCGCCGCACCGACGAGCTGATGGACAGCCCGGAGGCGATGGCGCGGCCTGTGGAGGAGCTGGCCGCCCGGCTTGATGCCTGGGAGCAGCGCACCCGCGCCCTGTTCGCTGGCGAGGTGCGCGATGGCCTGGATCTGGTGATGCGCGACACGATCGAGCGCTATCCCCAGCCGCTGCAGCCCTACCTCGACATGATCGAGGGCATGCGTATGGATCTCACCACCACGCGTTATGCCGATTTCGATCAGCTCTACCTCTACTGCTATCGCGTAGCCGGCACCGTGGGCCTGATGACCCAGGAGGTGATGGGGGTGGATCCCGCCTACACCTCAGCCCCCTGGAGCGCCCGGCCAGACACCAGTGAGGCCGCGGTGGCGCTGGGGATTGCCAACCAGCTCACCAACATCCTCCGCGACGTGGGCGAAGACCGCGGCCGTGGCCGCATCTATCTCCCCCAGGAGGATCTCACCCGCTTCGGCTACAGCGAGGCCGAGCTGATGGCCGGCACCCTCAACGACAGCTGGCGGGAGCTGATGCGGTTCCAGCTGGCCCGCGCCCGCGATTGGTTTGCCCGTTCCGAGGCCGGTGTGCGCTGGCTGGCGCCCGATGCCCGCTGGCCTGTCTGGGCGTCGTTGCGCCTGTATCGCGGCATCCTCGATGTGATCGAGGAACTCGACTACGACGTCTTCAACCACCGGGCCTATGTGCCCACCTCCGGCAAGTTTCTGGATTTACCCCGGTCGTTTGTGATCGCCCAGGCGCGCTGAGCTGGCTTGGGGGGATTGGCCACCCATCCTCCTTGGGGATCGCTTTTCGCCGATGAAAAGCCCCTGCCCGCACAAGCGGGCAGGGGCCATGGCATCAGCTCCTGGAGCTGATTTGACCTAGAGGATGAGGTCGCTGCCAGCGAACGTGCTGACGCCGGTGAGGAGGATCTCCATCTCAGAACCGCTGGTGCCGCTGGTGTTCACCTGCAGGGAGCCATTGCTGAAGCGCACCTGGCCGGCGGCGCTGAAGGTGGCGCCGCCGATGAAGGTGAGGGGCCCCAGGGCGGAGAGATCGATCGTGTCGGTGCCGGAGGTGAAGTCGCCGATGCGATCACGGTTGTCCTGGCTTAATCGGCCGGCTCTGATGATTCTGGAATCGGCGACGGCGGTGTACACAAACCGATCGCTGCCGCCCAGGCCATTGAGGGTGTCAGCGCCACCCAGGCCCGTGATGACATCGTTGTTGGCGGTGCCATTGAGGGTGTTGGCTTGGTTCGTCCCCGTGATGGTGGCTCCGGTGCTGGGCACCAGGGCAGCGGGCTGCGGCACGGGCTCCTGCACGGGTGTGGGTGCCGGGGCTTGGATCTGCGGCACGGGCTCCTGCACCGTGGCGGGTGCCACGGCTTGGATCTGCTGGGTTTGCACCCCAACCGCCGCTGGGGCGGTTGCCAGGATCAAATCAGCCGCCGTGAGGACGGCGTTGTTGGTGAGCAGCACTTCCATTTCGGCGCCGGTGGTTCCCACGGTGTTCACCTGCAGGGTGCCGGCGGTGGAGCGCACCTGGCCGGCGGCGCTGAAGGCGGCGCCGCCGATGAAGGTGAGGGGGCCCAGGGCCGAGAGATCCATTTTGTCGGTGCCGGCCGCGAAGTCGCTGATGCGATCGCGGCCGTCGACGGGCGCTAGGACCGTGCCAGTCGATCGAGAGTCGGCCACGTTGGTGTAAACAAACGTGTCCGCGGCCCCACCACCACTGATGGTATCCCGCCCGCCAAAGCCGGTGATGCGCTCAGCAGCTGCTGTGCCGTTGAGGGTGTTGGCTGCGGCGGTGCCGTTGATCGCGCTGGTGGCGGCATCATCGTTGGTGATGGTGCCCACCACCGCGGTGGGGGTGCCCACGGTGTAGCCCGCGCCGGCCAGCAGGGAGATCAGCACGGTTTCATCGGGTTCGATCGCCGTATCGGCGATCGGGTCGATCGCGAGCTGAGCGGTGCTGGCGCCAGCGGCGAAGGTGATGGTGGTGCCTACCGAGCCCAAAGCGGTGTAATCCTGCCCGAAGGTGGCCGAGCCGCCGAAGCCGACGTTCACCGTGAGGGCATTGGTGGCGGGGCCCGTGCGGGTGAAGGTGTAGACGAGGTTCGTTGCACCGTCCTCGGTCACCGCCGCTGGGGCTACCGCCAGGGTCACCACCGGCAGGTCGTCGTTGGTGATGGTGCCCACCACGGGGGTGGCGGTGCCCACGGTGTAGGCGGCGCCGGCAGCCAGGGAGAGCGCCACGGTTTCATCGGCTTCCACCGTGGTGTCGGGGGTGGGGTTCACCGTGACGGTGGCGGTGGCGGATCCGGCGGCAAAGGTCACCGAGGTGCCGATGGTGGTGTAGTCGGTGCCATTGGTGGCGGTGCCGGCCACGGTGTAATCCACCGTGAGGGCATTGGTGGTGGGGCCCGTGCGGGTGAAGGTGTAGACGAGGTCCGTCACACCGTCCTCGGTCACCGACGCCGGGTCTACCGCCAGGGTTACCACCGGCAGGTCGTCGTTGGTGATGGTGCCCACCACGGCGGTGGCGGTGCCCACGGTGTAGGCGGCGCCGGCAGCCAGGGAGAGCGCCACGGTTTCATCGGTTTCGATCGTGGTGTCGCCGGTGGGGTTCACCGTGACGGTGGCGGTGGCGGATCCGGCGGCAAAGGTCACCGAGGTGCCGGTGCCGGTGTAATCGGTGCCGGGGGTGGCGGTGCCGGCCACGGTGTAATCCACCGTGAGGGCATTGGTGGTGGGGCCCGTGCGGGTGAAGGTGTAGACGAGGTTCGCTACACCGTCCTCGGTCACCGACGCAGGGGCTACCGCCAGGGTCACCACGGGCAGGTCGTCGTTGGTGATGGTGCCCACCACGGGGGTGGTGGTGCCGAGGGCGTAGCCGGTGCCGGCAGCCAGGCTGAGCGCCACGGTTTCATCGGCTTCCACCGTGGTGTCGCCGGTGGGGGTCACCGTGACGGTGGCGGTGGCGGAGTTGGCGCCAATGGTCACCGTTTTGGTGAGTGGAGTGGCGGCAATGCCGGTGTAATCGGTGCCGAGGGTGGCCGACCCGCCCACGGTGTAGTTCACCGTGAGGGGGGCGGTAGTGGTGCCCGTGCGGGTGAAGGTGTAGAACACGTTCGTAGCACCGTTCTACATAACCGACGCCGGGGCCACTGCCAGGGTCACCACCGTTACGTCCACATTGGTGATGGCCACCTGGGCTGAGGCGGTGCCCAGGCTTAGGCCCTGGGGCAGGTTGGTGCCATCGAGAACCACCTGGAAGGCTTCATTCGGATCGGAGATGCCATCGGCGAGCACAGGCACGGTGAAGGTGGCCGTGAGTTGTCCTGCCGGGATGGTCACCGTGCCTGCCGGCAGGGTGGCATTCGGAAAATCAGCCCCTGTGGCTGTGGCGGGGTTGTTGACGACGACCGTCCAGGGGAGGCTGACCGGGTAGGAGGCCGCGCTGGAGAGGGTCACCGTGAAGGTGCCGCTGGCCCCCTCTGAGATGGTGGCGGGTCCCGCAATCGACACCGTGGCGGTGTCGTCATTGGTGAGGGTCATCGGCACCACTGCGGTGCCCAGCTGCCCCATGGATGCCGAGGTGATCACCACATTGAAGGTCTCGTCAGGCTCCAGCAGGATGTCGCCGTTGATCGGCACGTTGAATAGGGCCGTGTTGCTGCCCGGGTTGATCACGGCCGTGCCGCTGGGGATCACGCCGCCGAAGAAATCAGCGGCGTTGGCGGCGTTGGTGCCACTGGCCTGCACGGCCCAGTTCACCGTGATCGGCGTTCCCACAACTGAGGATGACGTGATCTGGAAGCCCAGGTTTTGCTGGCCCGCATTGCCCTCGAGAGCCAGGGCGTTGATGGTCGGGGCCATCGCCAGATCGAGGGTGGGGATGTCGTCATTGACGATCGTGGAGGGATTCGACTGGCCGTTCAGCACGATGGTGCCTGCCGTTGCGCCGGAAAGGGCCACCAGGAAGGTTTCGTCGGTTTCTGGGGTGGGATCCCCTGCCACCGTGACCGAGATGGTTTTGCTGATTTCGCCAGGGGCAAAGGTCACGGTGCCGCTGGGGATCACGCCGCCGGGGAAATCAGCCGCGTTGGCTGGGTTGGGGCCCGTGCCATTCACCTGCCAGTTCACGCTGGCCTGCGCGTTGAGGGCCTGGCTGAGCGTCACCGTGAAGGTGTGGGTGGAGGTGCCGGCGGTTCCTTCCGGCTGATTGATGCTCAGGGGGCTCACGGAGAACCCTGGCAGTTCGTCATCGAGGATGGTGCCGATGGCGCTCGCGTTCACCAGCAGGGCGGCATTGGCCCCGGTATTGGGTTGGTTGTTTGTGAGGGTCACCAGGAAGGTTTCGTTGGCTTCTGTGGTGGCATCACCGCGGATCTGCACATCGAATGTGGCACTTCTGGCTCCAGCCGGAATGGTGACGGATCCCTGCGGGAACGTGCCGTTGATGAAGTCAGCCGCATTGGCTGGGGATACACCGGTGCCCGAAACGGTGTAGTTCACCGTGGTGGCCACCGTGGCCGGGGCGCTGAGCATCACCGTGAAGGTCTGGAAGGTGACTTGGTTGCTGCTGCCTTCCATCGCAGGCTGGGCAGGGCTCCTCAGCGAGAGGGTGCGAGGCAGGATGTTCAGGTTGTTGGCGTTGGTGTTGCTGACATTGCTCAGCGCCAGCTCAAATTCAGCCGTGGCCAGATTGGCGTCGGTGTTGCCGTAGAGCACGCCGTTGTCGAAACGGAGTTGGCCGGCAGCGCTGAAATCAGCCTGGTCAATGAAGTTGAAGCTCTGGTTGCCGGCCAGAGTGCTGTTGGCATCAAAGGCGAAGTTGAGGATGTCCGTTGCGGAGTCAAAATCGTGAATTGTTTCCCGATTGAGTGGGTTGTTGCCGATTTCGGCGGCGCTGTTGAAGGTGAAGGTGTCGCTGTTTAAGCCCCCCCAGAGGTTGTCAATGCCGTCGCCGCCGATCAGCGTGTCGTTGCCCGCTCCGCCATCGATGCTGTCACCGCCACCAAGGCCGCTGAGCACGTTAATGCCGGCGTTGCCAATAATCACGTTTGCTTGAGCATTGCCGGTGCCGTTCATGTTGGCGGTGCCATTTGTGCCCACCAGAGTGAGATTCTCGAGCTGTTGAGCAGGCGGGGTGTTGAGGCTGTAATTACCGTTGAATGCCACCCTCACGGTGTCAACGCCGCCGCCCAGGATCGGATCCTCCACGAGCACATCGCCGGCGGCACTCACCACATAGGTGTCATCCCCCAGTCCGCCCTCCAGCGTGTCGTTGCCGGCTCCGCCGTCGAGAACGTCGTCGAGTGCGCTGCCCACGATGATGTTGTCTGCGGCGTTGCCCAGCAGTTGCAGGCCCTGGCTGGAGGCCGCGCCACCGGGGCTGATGGCTAGGGATGCATCGATGTTGATCAAGGCGGTGCCTGAGCGATCAGCCGTGGTGCCTAGGCCTGTGCCGAGGACCACCCGTTCGACCCCGCTGAAGGTCTGGGGAACGCCCAGAACATTGGTGCCGCCGATCACGATGTCGGTGGCCGTGGTTTGGGTGAAGCGCACCTCATCGATGCCGATGCCGTTGCCCACGCGGAAGCCGACCCCTTTGTTGATCAGCTGGGCTGTGGTCAGGCCCCTGTCGTTGAAGTCTTGGGAGGAGAAGTCGAGGTTATTTTCGACGATGTAGATGTCATCCCCTTCGCCGCCGTTCATCACCTCACGGCCGCCCAGGAGATTTTGGGCTGCGCCCCCCGCTCCGGGGATCAGGGTGTCATGGCCGCTCTCGCCACTGAGAATGTCCCAGCCGCCACCGCCATAGAGGGTGTCATTGCCATCGCCCCCGTTCATGGTGTCGTCCGCCAGGGCAATGGCCACGGCGGGCTCCGGATCGAGAATCGGAACGGTGACAGCGGGGAGGGCGGGATCGGGTGCGACTTGCACGGTGATCCCATCGCCGCCATACATCACGTCGTCCCCGAGTCCGCCGATCATGATGTCGGCATCGGCACCGCCATACATGGTGTCGTTGCCCTCATGGCCAAACATCACGTCGACGCCAATGCCGCCGCGCATCGTGTCGTTGCCGGCATTGCCATAGAGGAAGTCGTTCTCGGCGTCACCATTCATGGTGTCATTGCCATCACCGCCGTAGAGGTAATCCACACCGCTGCCGCCATTGATGGTGTCGGCGCCTGCGCCTGCACGCACCGTATCGTTGCCCCCACCGGCGTTGATGGTGTCGTTGGCTGCGGTGCCGCTGATCATCTCGCTGGCGTTGCCCACGCCATTGGGATTCAGCACATTGCGGGCATCCACATAGTTGGTTGGATTGCCGGTGAAGACACCATTGATCATGCCAGCCGTTCCCACATCGGCCGTGATCACATTGCCAGCCAGGTCGAACACCTGTTGGCTGGTGGTGAGTTCCGTCAGGGCATCCAGGGAGGCGGCGGTTGGCAGGTTTGGATCGCCCACCTGAACATAACTATCAGCCACGGAGAAGATGTCGCCGTAGATATTAGTGGCGGTGGTATTACGCATCACCAAATCAGAGATCTGGGTGCCTTCCATCCCCTCGATGAAGAATTCTGTGGTGGGCACCCTGCCGAGATAATAGAAGCCATCTCCGTCCTGCACATTCATCATCTGGATGGCAAAAATGGCATCAAAAGTGCTGCCGAGCATGCCGCCCACCACTTCTTTTTCAGCCAGGCCGCCCATCCAGGCGTCGATGCGGTTGAAATCTTTGTTCCCCGTCGTGCCCATCCAGGTTTGATCGGCAAAGCCCAGCTCTGCTGCAGCCTTGAGGGCCGTCATGTATTGGGTTTGCTCAGCTACAACCGCGCTGGCCCGCAGGGCATACCACTGCTCCAGCGAGCGTCCAGTGACCCCCCCTAGGGTCATGCCGGTGGCGCCAAACTGGGAGAAGAGTGCATCAGCGGCATAGGCCATCATGAAGTTCTTCACGGTGGCGTTTTGCTGTTCCAGGCTGCCTTTGAGGTTGTCGCGGAATCCAGTCCAGGTGGTGTAAGGGCTGAGGGAGGCTTGGAGCGCCAGGGGTGCTACGGCCACAATCGAGCCACGCAGTTCGTTCAGCGTCGGCAATCCAGCATCGCGGCCGCGCATCAGGTTGAGGGTGGCCAGGTCCAGGGGCTTGCCCAGCAGGTTGTCGCGCAGGGAATCACTGATCTTCTCGTCAATCCGGTAGCCCACTTGGCCCGTGCTGCCATCGGCCAATAGGCCTGCCGTGGCGCCTGGGGTGTAACTGGTGGGATTGAGGAAGCCATCAATCAGCGAGCGGCTCAGGTCAAGCAGCACCCGATCGCTGGCCAGCCCGGGGCCCGTGGCGGTCGCTGGGGCTGTGGAATCAAAGGTGAAGGTGTTGGCATCCACCACCGTCACAACGAATGTGCCGTTGAGTGCTGCGATGGGGATACCGCCAATCGCGTTGGCAACGTCTGAGAGTACAAAGGTATTGCCGTCTTTTAGCCCGTGATTGTTGAGGGCTACGCTCACAATTGGTGAGCCAGTGGTAGTGCGCAGGCTGCTGGCATCCTGGAACTTGCGCAGGCCAATCTCCTCCGGCAGCATGGAGTGTCCTAGCCGGTAGATGGCATTGGCAAATTCAGCAAAGATCTGTGGATTGATGAGCGGATCGACACCTACAAAGGCCGCAATATTCGGGCTCAGCTTGCGGACAAAGGAGTCGAAGGTGAGATGCTGATAAATCATCTCCACCCAGATTTTGGCCTGTTGGAACAGGTCTTCGTTGGTGATCCGGGTTGTGACATTGGTGAGCGGGTCGGTCCAGTCGAAGCCGCCCGGCGGCAGGGGCTGGTTGATCGGCATGCCGTATTGCAGTTTGAGGGCCGTGAGTGCACGGTTGTGCTCGTTGAGGAACACCTCGTGTACGGCGGTCAGGCCGATGTTTTCGTTGACCCGGCCATCCCCCACGATCAGATGGCGATCCAGCGGTTGGAAGGTGGGCTTCACCGGCCCCGGGGTGCCAGCGAAGTAGGCCGTCATTGCTGCCGTGTAGTTGCCGGGGTTGTTGCCGCTGGCGGTCAGCAGGAAATCGCTCTGGTTGAAAAAGCTTCCCGGTGCATCGGGGTTGGCAATGTTGGTGGCGCCGGTCTGAGGATTGGTAACAACGACCCCGCTGGGCAGAGTGTTACTGGCCAGGCTGAAAGCGGCCTTGTCGTTGAGAAAGGCGTGGCCGGTGGTGGCCAACACGAAGCTGCTCGCGGTGAGCGCTCCCGAGGATCCTGCGATCAGATTCTGAATCGTGGGGTCTGCGGCCAGGTTGCTGTTCTTTACATACACCTGCGCGCCGGTGATGGTGTTGAGGGCCACGAGCTGGGGCATGCCCTCCGCATCGAGGATGGCTTGCCCCTGGTTGTCGAACGCCACCAGGGGAGCGTCATTGACGTCCTTGTCATTCAGGGTTAAGCCCAGCTTTGCGGCATTGGCCTTGATTAGGGCCCAGTCGGCCACGCCACCGTTGGCTTCGCCGTTGATGGCCACGCCAGCATTCACCAGCCGGCCTGTGGTGAGATCGGTGAGGGAGGCTTGGAGTCCTGGGTTCCCCAGGGCGTTTCGCCAGTCCGTCTCGCTCATGTATTCCCGCATGAACAGGGTGCGGCTGCGGTCTGAGCCGTAGTTTTGGCTCATGTCCACAAACGGAGAGATCTGGTTGAAACTCTCCGCTCTGGCCGGTGTGAGTGTGAGGTTGTAGACGCCTGTGCCTGTGCCTGGCGTGAGCGATGCGAGCACTCCTGTGGTGGCCGACCAGCTGTTGATCTGGGAGATCAGATCCTGGGCATCGGCGGCATAGATCTCGAGGATTTTGTTGTTGAGAACCAGTGTGCCTTCATAGGCGTAGTAGCTGCCAGCAGGTTTGCTGTCGCTGGTCTGAGTGGTGAGTGGCGACCAGGAGATCGTGCTGGCCGCGTTGTTCACCGCAAGGCCGAGCTTGGTGAGCAGTGCATCGCTGGATCCGGCGCCGATGGTGACGTTCGCGGTGTTGTTGCGCGAGCCTGTAATTGTGGCCCCGGCTGGATTGAGTCCGTTGCGGGTTGCCCGGTTGTAGAGGCTGTCGCTTGGGAGGAGCGTGATGTCCACGGCGCCATCCACCCCTTTGGCCACGAAGTCGAGGCCGTGGTCGAAGAACTGGCCAAACTGGCTCGCCCAGTTGCTGTACGGCAGGGGATTGATGCCGCCATCGGCAGGGCCGATCCGCCCGACAGGGTTGTCTTGTTCCAGCAGCTCCTGCTTGATCGCGTAGTTGGGATCGCTGGGGTCAAGGGCCTGGAAGCCGATGGGGTTGCTCACATCGGCGATCAGGTTGCTGATCGTGCGGGGATTCAGCGAATCAGTCACCGTGCCCCGGGTGTCGCCAGCCGGCAGCGCCATCCCATTGGGGAGCACCCGGGCCGTGTTGCCAATGGTGAAGTTCGTGCCGCGCGCCGAGTTGGCGAACGGTGCCGAGATCACGTCGTTCTTGGTTTGGCTGGTGGTGAGCCGGTTGAAGCTCAGGCGCCGGAACAGGGTGTCGGCAGCCCCGAACCAGAAGCCTGGGGCAACGGGGTTGGCGGTGTTGTTGCCCACCCCTTGCACATCACGGGTGCCAGTGGGGCCAAACGGGAGGGTTCCGCCAAATTCTTCCGGTAGAAACTCTCCACGCGTGCGGGACAGCAGGAAGCGCAGATCGTTCAGGCTGATGACAGGAGCCATGGAAAAATTTCGCAGCAGAGCTGCGGCGTTGGGATTCTCAAAACGCACCAAAGTGTTCCCGGCATTCCTTCACGCTTCCCGCCTGCTGGTGAGGCTCATTGGATGCGTAATGGACGTTGCCTGGGAGCGGTCTTTGGAGTGCCGTCCTCTTGGGCTAGCCACCCCTCAGACCAGCACTTCGCCGCTTTAGGAAATCTTCCGAATTGGCCCTTGCTTTTCAGTGCTTTTGCGACACGCGCAGCTTTGTCCGATTCAGGCTGGGGCGTTCAGCCACCGCAGCAGGATTGGATTCGTCTGCTCCGGTGCTTCGTCGTGGGGGCAATGCCCCAGGCCCGGGAGCACCACCAGCTCCCGGATACAGGTGTAGGCGCTCCCCCAGCGCCGCGCTTCGGCTGGATCTTCCCAGGGGTCGCACTCGCCCCACAGCATCCGCACCGGCACGGGCGGCTCTGCGGCACTCAGGTCCGCCAGCAGCTGGGGGGCCAGGTGATCGTTGAACAGGTTGATGAAGCCGCGAAAGCTTTCCGTGCCACCTGGATCCGTGCTGGGGCGATGCAGCAGCGCCACCAGCTCGTCGTCCACGTTGGCGCCGCTGGGATAGGCCCGAGCCAGCACGCTGCGGATGAAGGCCGGTTGGGCTAGCAGGCGAAACAGGGGTGTGATCACCCAGCGCTGGCGCACCAGGGCTTTCACCAGGGGGCGGCTGGCCCGTTCCCAGCCCGGCAGTTGGGCCGCCCGCTTGTCGTCAAGGGTGCGCTGGGCGCAGTCGATCAGGATCACCTGGGCTGGCGGGATCCCCTCCGCCAGGAGCAGCCTGGCCGCGGTGAGGGCCACCATGGCGCCGATGGAGTTGCCCACCAGGTGCACCCGGGGCGCCGGACCCTCTCCGGGCGGAAGCAGCCGCTCCCGCACCAGATCGGCCACCTGCTGGGCCCACAGGTCGAAGCCGTACTGCACGGCTCCTGCCTCCTCCGGTTCGTCGGCCAGCCGGGAGCGGGGTTTGTCGCTGGCTCCAAAGCCCAGAAGATCCACGGCCACCACATGGGCGTGGAGCGCGAGTGCCGGCAGGTTGTGGCGCCAGTGATCCACCGAGGCACCGAACCCATGGATCAGCAGTGCCTTGGTGGGGTTGGTGGGATCGCCCGCTTCCAGCAGGTGGATCCGGTGCCCCTGCCAGTCCCAGTGGCTGGACATCGGATCCATTGTCACCAGGGTGGCGCTCAGACCGCGGCCGTCTGGTTGGCCAGCAGTGACTTCAGCTTGGAGAGTTCGCCCGCCCAGCGGGGATCGGGAGCTTCGCTGTCGACGTTGTCGGCGTGCACCACCTTGTTCACGGCCTTGCGGGCAGGGGTGGGGGCACTGCCATTGCGCCGCTCGGCGGGAGCGGCCGAGCGGCTCTCCTTGCGCTCCGACACCTCGATCCGCAGGGCGTTGCCGCCGAAGTCCTTGCCGTTGAGCTGCTCGATCACGGTGTCGGCCAGCTTCTGGTCGTCCACGTTGGCGAAGCCAAAGCCGCGGCAGGCGCCGGTGTCGCGGTCGTTGACGGCCTTGAAACGTACCCCTTCGCCCACAGCGCTGAACAGAGCCTCAAGCTCTTTGGCATCAAAGGTCTGCGGCAGGTTGCCGACGTAGAGGCGAATGCTCATGGGGAAGGGGAGAAAAAACTTTCTGCAGGCGAGGAGAAGCCTCTCGATGCGCCTTTGCACCAGAAAGTTAATCACGTCGCCCGTCGCTTCCCCCAGCGCTCTTCTGCGCCCACCAGCGTTCTGCGGCGGCCAGCGCCAAGGCCGTCGCCTGCGGCTCCCCATCGCCGGGCAGGCGGCCGAAGGCCCGCTCCAGGGTGAGGTGGTCGAGCAGCCGGCCCAGGTCGGGGCCGGCTGGGATGGCCAGGTGCTGTTGCAGGCGGCGCCCATCCAGGGGCGGGCGGGCGTGCAGCAG
>Ga0310330_100321_pt1 | contig 13877 bp, 12 predicted proteins | sample LakMicDCLTotalB5_FD_195544 | JGI IMG/M metagenome (GOLD analysis project Ga0310330, IMG submission 195544) | Enriched freshwater cyanobacterial communities from Lake Michigan, Michigan, United States - MI23.DCL.Total.B5 (v2) (version 2) | ecosystem: Environmental > Aquatic > Freshwater > Lake... | reverse complement strand
AGGCCGCCCTGGGCAGTGGCATCTTTCAGTTCTGCAGCCTCCACCTCCATCTGTTTGATCAAACCCGGATGCCCATCGCCCGCCAGGCCATGGCCGATGGCATCGGCGTGATGGCCATCTCGCCCGCCGACAAAGGCGGCAGGCTCTACGACCCCCCGGCGGAGCTAATCGCCGACTGTCAGCCCTTTGAGCCCCTGGAACTGGCCTACCGCTTCCTGCTGGATGCGGGGATCTCCACCCTCACCCTGGGGGCAGCCCAGCCGGGCGATTTGGCCTGGGCCCGGCGGCTGGCGCCCCCCAGCAGCGAGCCCAGCCAATCCAACCCCGAGGAGATGGCTACCGCAGTGGCCGCTGCGGTGGAACGCCTGGCGGCAGCGGCGGCGGGGCGGCTTGGGAGTGAGCGCTGCGGCCAGTGCCGCGCCTGCCTGCCCTGCCCTGCGGAGGTACCGATTCCCGAGCTCCTGCGGCTGCGCAACCTGGCCGTGGGCCATGGCATGGAGGCCTTCGCTAGCGAGCGCTACAACCTGATTGGCCGGGCCGGCCACTGGTGGGAGAGCCTCAATGCCGACGCCTGCCAGCGCTGCGGCGCCTGCCTCCCCCGCTGCCCCCATGGGCTGGCGATTCCGGATCTCCTGGCCGACACCCACCGCAGGCTGGCCGCCGCCTCCAGGCGCCGGCTCTGGGGCTAGGGAGCGGCCGCGTCCCAAAGGTTTTGCAGCGCCAGCCGGGCCTCGGGCGCCAAAGGGGGCAAGCTCCAGCAACGCTCGAGCACCCCATCGCTCGGCAGCATCAACTGGGCCACCGGCTTGGGGAAGCCCCGCAGCACGGGCTCCAGCACCGCCCGCGGCAGGGGCGGCACCCAGCCCTTGAGCAGCAAACTTTCCAGCAGGGATCGGTCCCAGAGCTTCTGGATCCAGGCCGCCGGCAGGGGTGCCGCTGATCCGGTTACGGGCCCAGCCACCCCAGCCGCTGGCCGCACCAACAGCTGCCAGGTGAGCGGTGTTCCAGAAGCGGGGAGCACCACCTGGAGGCGCTGATCGCGCCGCAACAGGGGGATGACCCGCTGCAACGGGGTCACCAGGGCCTGGGCTTCGCCACTGAGCAACAGATTCAGACCATGGCGTTCGTCGTAGGCAAGGGCCTGGCGCCGGAGAGCCATCAGGGGCTCGAGGCCGTCGCCGAGCAGAGCCATCGCCACCCGGGGGCTCGAGGGCAGCACCAGCTGACCCTTGAGACTGGGATCCAGTAGGAGCTGCCATCCCTCGGCCCGCCGCTGCGCCAGGTCGGGTCGGCTGCGCAACACCAAAACCCAGGGCGAAAAGGCCCAGGGGAACGCCAATGCCGGCGAACCCTCGGGCGCAAACAGCCGGCTCACCGGCCCAGCCCAAGGCGCCAGTCGCTGCAGCTCAGCTTCAACACCAATGGGCTGGATCTGCTGGCGGGGCAGGGCAGAAGCCCAGCCATCGGAGAGGGACCAGAGGGCCGCCTTGCTGCGGGCGACGGCCTCGGGATCGCCCAACCAGCGGGGCTGCCAGCCCGCTGGTAGTTGCTGGCTCCAGGCCTGGGGGAACTGGCCCTCCACCGCCGCCAAAACCTGGTCCTTGTCCCGCTGACAGCCGGCCAGAAGCCCGGGCGCTGCCACCGCGGCCCCGGAGATCAGACCAAGCCGTAGCAACTGACGGCGGGAGAGCGCTTCAGCAAAACCCATGGGCCCGACCCTAGGCTCCGAGCCACTGCCAGCACAGGGCGTCGCAGGCGGAAGCCAGGGCCTCGGGGGAGTGGCCGCAGCGCTCCCAAAGCAGCGCTAATCCGCCCGCCCCCACGCCCTCCTTCACGTAACCCCGTTCGTAATCCCGCAGGGCCTGACTGCGGCAATCAGAAAAGCGCAGGCCGGCCACCTGGGGGACCAGGGGCTGCTCCAACCCCCAGCGCCCCGCAATCCGCTCCAGCAGCAGGGCGAGGTTGCTGCCGCTGTCTTGGGCCACCCAAGCGGTGGTTGCCACCTCCACCATGCCCAACAGGGCAGGCCGCTCCTCGGCAGGGGCGATCGCGAGGGCCAACGCCAACACCGCCGCCATCTGACTTCCCCCGGCCAAGAGCACCGGGACCCCCTGGGCCGCCGCCCCGAGCACCAAGCCCGCCGCCAGCGGCTGCATCGGATCCCCCACCGCAGCGACCACCGCCACGGGATCCCAGCTTGGATTCGTGCCCTGGGGCCCCATGGGGTTCGCGGCGGCAAGCCCCTGGCCCACCAGCGCCGCCTTCAGCCCATGGGCTGGATGGCGCAGGCTGCCGCTCACCAAGCCCTGGGCCGTAACACCCAAGCCTTCGAGAACAGCCAGGGCCGTGGTAGTACCCCCCGGCACGCATTCCGCCACCACCAACGGGCTCGGTGACAAGCCTCCAGCTGCAGCGGGCTTTCCCAAGCGATCTCCCCAGCGCAGGCCCCGCGCCAGCAGCGCCCGTACCCGCCCTGGGTCCATGGCCTTGCCAGTGCTCAAGCAGCGTGCCGGGGCGCCGCCCTCCAGGGCAGGCAGGCGCAGGTGGGGGATGGCTGGCGCCACCGGGCAACCCAGATCCACCACCTGGGTGTGGGGCAATAAGCCCAGATCCCTTAGCACCACATGGCTGATCAAGGCCGGCGTAACCCCCGCCGGCAGGGGAGGCAGGCCATGGGCCCGCTCCGACAAGGGGCCCAAAAGCAGCAACTCCGCATCGGCAGCCGCGGTTTGACGCCGGGATCGGGGGCTAGCGCCAGCGGCAGAGATGCCCTCCACCGACGCCGTTTCAGTGGCAGCGAGCAGCAACAGGATGCGACTCGTCGGCCAGGGAGGGGAGCCTGGAGCCTGCATGGATCGCTAGAGCGGATCCATCGCCACCACCACCCGCAGCAACTCCGGGGGTTCGGGAATCGGCGACTTGAGCCTGGGGAAAATCCAAAAGGCCACGGCGTGCATGGCCAGCACCACCACAACGTTTTGGAATAGCACCAAAACCAAGGCCAACAGCTGAACCTGGGCCAAATCCACGGCCCCGCTATGGCCGATCAGGGAGGCCAATTTCTCCATCAAGCCAGCCGCCGCTCCGGTGATCACCACCCAGAGGTTTTGGCCCACCAACACCGACAGCACCGCCACCCGCACCAGAAAACCCACCGCGCCAATCAGGCTGCCCAGCCCCCAGCTCCACCACCAGCTGGCGCCACGCCTCCAACACCAGCCCATCCAGAGGGCCAGGGCCCCGTAGGGAAACAGCACCAGCAGACCCCGGATCGGCCCCATCAGCGCCAACAGGAGCAGGGCCGTCACCACCACCCCCTCCACAGCGCAGCGCCAGCCATGGCGCAACTGGAGCAGGGCGAGGGGCAGGGGCAGGGCCAGGCGGAACAAGGGGCTGCCCACGGGCAGGTAGTAGAGGGCGATCCACAGCAGGGCCGTGGCGGCGGCGAGGTACGCCGTATCCATCAGCTGCCTGGCCTGGCGGTGACTTAGGGGATGGCGGGTCATCAGCGCGGCTGGGGGGCCGGGGTGACGCTGGGGTTGGCGCCCTGGCCTTGGCCGCCATTGCGCACCCGCTCAATCGTTTCCACCTCAAAGGACACGCCAGCGGCGCGCAGGGCCTTGGTCACCACCTCGGCGGGAGCGGAAGGATCCGCCGCCGGCAATTTGATCGTGACCCGGTAGGGGGCTGGAGCCAGGGAGACCGGGGCCAATCTGGCCGGTGCAGGCAAGGGTTTTGCTTCCGGAGCCTTGACCGTGGTGGCCCCATCCTTGGCGGGTTTGGCCGGATCGCTGGCTTTGGCTAAATCAGCCTTTTTGGCCGAATCAGGGGCCAGGGCCGGATCGCTCTTGGTGGCCGTTGCTCGCTCGGCGGGGGCACCAGCCCCAGGGGGACTGGAGAAACTGCGGGAGAGTTGGTCGCCAAAGGGCGTGCCACTGCAACCGCCCAGCAGCAGAACCCCAGCAAGGCCCACCAGGGTTCGGCGCGCCATCAGCGATCTGCGGCCTTGATGACCCGCACGGCGCTGGCCCGCAGGCGGCCCGTTTTGGTGGTGGCCGGTGGTTTTTTGGCCGCCGGCTTAGCCGCGGCCTTGGTGGTAGCTGACTTGGTGGTGGTTTTCTTCGCTGCCGTGCCCGCGGCCTTGCGCCCCTTGGTTCCCTTACCCGTGGCGGCCTTCGCTGCCAGCAGCTCCACTGCCTGCTCCAGGGTGATGGTATCGGCGGTGCTGCCTTCTGACAGGGAGGCATTCACCTTGCCCTGCTTCACATAGAGGCCATAGGGGCCATCAAACAACTGCACGGCCTCATCCCCGCCCTCTGGCGTGCCGAGATCCTTCAGGGCCGTGCGGCCGCCCCGACCTTTTTTCGGAATGGCCAGCAGCTCGACGGCCCGGCTTAAGCCAATCGAGAGCACCTCGTCTTCCGCCTTGATCGAGCGGTAATCCTTTTCTCCCTTGCCCTTGTCGTGGACCACATAGGGCCCAAAGCGGCCCAGACCGGCCTGCACCTTGCCGCCATCGGGATGCTCACCCAGAAGCCGCGGCAACCGAAGGAGGCCAAGGGCATCCTCCAGGGTGAGGGATTCCGGGCTGACCCCCTTGGGCAAGGAGGTGCGCTTGGGTTTGGGGGTCTCATCACTCACCTGACCCCGCTGGAGGTAGGGGCCGTATTGGCCAAACAGGAGATAGATCTGCTCGCCGGTTTCGGGGTCTTCGCCGATCGATTCAGGGCCGTCGGCCTTTTGCTTGAGGATCAGTTCAGCCTTCTCGGCATCGAGGTCGGCGGGGGTGATTTCCTGGGGGAGGGTGGCCTTGAGCAGCTCTTCGGTGCCGTCATCGGCCACCCGCTTGGTTTCCAGATAGGCCCCAAACCGGCCGATGCGCACCACACAGGGCAGCCCCTCCAGGGCCACCGTGCGCGACACCCCCGGATCAATGTCGCCTTCCCGCTGCTGGACCAGGGTCTCGAGGCCCTTGTCACCCTTGAAGAACTGGGTGAGGTAAGGCAGCCACTCCTCCTTGCCGGTGGAGATGTCGTCAAGGCTGTTCTCCATCTTCGCGGTGAAGCTGGTGTCCACCAGCTCGGGGAAGTGCTCCTCGAGCAGGGCCGTCACCGCGAAGGCGGTGAAGCTGGGGGTGAGGGAGTTGTTTTGGAGGGTGGCGTAACCGCGGTCGGCGATGGTGCCAATGATGCTGGCGTAGGTGGAAGGCCGCCCAATGCCCTCTTTCTCGAGCATCTTCACCAGGGATGCCTCGCTGTAGCGAGCCGGGGGCTGGGTTTGGTGGCCCAGGGGTTCGACGCCCTTGCAGGTGGGGCCATCTCCCACGGCCAAGGACGGCAGCAGCACTTCCTGGCCCTCCAGGGCCGCATCGGGATCGTCGCTGCCCTCCACGTAGGCCCGGAAGAAGCCAGGGAAGTCAATTCGCTTGCCCGAGGCCCGGAAGGTGGCCTCCCCTGATTGGATCTCCACGCTCAGCATGGTGAGCTTGGCGTCAGCCATCTGGCTGGCCACGGTGCGCTTCCAAATCAGCTCATAGAGGGCCAGGTCCTTGCCATCAAGGCCTGTCTCGTTGGGGGTTCGAAAACTTTCCCCGGCGGGGCGAATGGCCTCGTGGGCCTCCTGGGCGTTGCGGGCCTTGGTGGTGAATTGGCGCGGACCTGGACTCAGGTAGTCCTTGCCGTACATCGCGGCCACACAATTGCGAGCCGCGTTGATGGCCTGGTCGGAGAGGTGCACCGAATCGGTGCGCATGTAGGTGATGAAGCCCCGCTCGTAGAGGCCCTGGGCCGTGCGCATGGTGTCGCGGGCCGAGAGCCGCAGCTTGCGGTTGGCCTCCTGCTGCAGGGTGCTGGTGGTGAAGGGGGGCACGGGCTTGCGCACCGTGGGCTTGGCTTCCACTTCGGCCACCCGCCACGGGGCAGCGCTGGTGGCCGCCTGGAGGCTGCGGGCTTCGGCTTCGCTGAGCAGCTTGACCTTGCTGCCGGATTTCAGGGCACCTGTGGTCTCATCGAAATCGGAGCCCCCCGCAATGCGCTCGCCTTTGAAGTGGCTGAGCTTGGCTTCAAAGCTGGCAGCACCGTGCTGGAGCTGGGCCTTGAGATCCCAGTAGCTGCCACTGCGGAAAGCGCGTCGGGCCCGCTCACGCAGCACCAACAACCGCACGGCCACCGATTGGACCCTGCCGGCCGAAAGGCCCCAAGCCACCTTCTTCCAAAGCAGCGGCGAGAGGGTGTAACCCACCAGCCGATCCAGGATTCGCCGGGTTTCCTGGGCGTGCACCAGCTCCATGTCGAGCTCGCGGGTCTGGTCGAGGGCCCGGCCAATCGCCTCCTTGGTGATCTCATGGAACACCATGCGCTTCACGGGCACCTTCGGACTTAGGAGCTGCAAGAGGTGCCAGCTGATGCTTTCGCCCTCCCGGTCTTCGTCGGTGGCAAGCAGGAGTTGGTCGGCTCCCTTGAGGGCGTCCTTGAGCTCCTTAACGGTCTTTTTCTTGTCCTTCGGCACCACGTAAAGGGGCTCGAAGTCGTTGGTGGTATTGACGCCGAGGTTGGCCCACTTCTCGCCCTTGTAGGCCGCCGGAATCTCACTGGCGTTGTTGGGAAGGTCGCGCACATGGCCCATGGAGGCCTCCACCCGAAACTCCTTTGGCAGGAAGCCACGGATGGTGCGGGCCTTTGTGGGGCTCTCAACGATGACGAGGGTATGCCCCACAGACTGGCAATCAACCGCATCCCTCTTTATCGCATCGAATGCCCCAGGCGGCTAGAGACCCCACAGATCAAGGGCCCAGCGCGGCTACAGTCCGATCCATTCAACCCTTGGCCCGCAGCTGCTGTGACTGTTCTGCTCGGCACCCTCTCGTCCGTGGCTGAAGCCATCGGCAGTGGGGCAGGCACGGCCGGCCTCAACCTCCAGCTCAACGTCGCCGCCATTGCCCCAGAAGCTGCGGTATTGCTTGCCTTGTTGGCCTGCCTACTGGTGGATCTGGCTGGCGAAAAGGCCGCCAGCCGCTGGGTTCCGCCCATTTGCTACGCCGGCCTCTCCTCCGCCCTGGTGCTGCTAGCCCTGCAATGGAACGGCAACCTGGCGCCCTCATTTGTGGGGACCTTTCTGGCCGACAACCTGGCCATTGCCTTCCGTGGCGTGGTGGCCGCCTCCACCCTGATTTCGTTGCTGATCAGCTGGCGCTACGTGGAGCGCAGCGGCAGCCCCGTGGGCGAATACGCGGCGATTTTGCTCTCGGCAACCCTGGGCGCAATGTTTTTGTGCGGCGCCACCGATCTCATCAGCATCTTCGTGTCGCTGGAAACCCTCTCGGTTTCGAGCTACCTACTGTCGGGCTACATGAAGCGCGATGCCCGCAGCGCCGAGGCATCCCTCAAATATCTGTTGGTGGGATCCGCTGCCGCCGCGGTCTTCCTCTACGGAGCCTCGATGCTGTACGGCCTCACCGGCGGTGAAACCAGCCTGGAGGCCGTGGGAGTGGCCCTGCAAACCAGCGCCTCACCGGTGAGCGCCCTGGCCCTGGTGTTTGTACTGGCCACCGTGGCCTTCAAGATCTCCGCGGTTCCCTTCCACCAATGGACCCCCGATGTTTACGAAGGCTCGCCGACCCCGGTGGTGGCGTTCCTTTCGGTGGGATCCAAGGCCGCGGGCTTTGCCTTGGCCCTGAGAATTTTGGTGGGGTGCTTTGAGCCCTTTGAAGCCCAATGGAAGCTTCTCTTCACCGTGCTGGCGATCCTGAGCATGGTGCTCGGCAACGTGGTGGCCCTGGCCCAAACTTCGATGAAGCGGATGCTGGCCTACAGCTCAATTGGCCAGGCTGGCTTTGTGATGATTGGCCTGGTTTGCGGCACCGCCGATGGCTTTGCAGCCATGGTCCTGTACATGGCGGCCTACCTGTTCATGAACCTGGGGGCCTTTGCCTGCATCATCCTGTTTTCGCTGCGCACCGGCAGTGATCGCATCGCCGATTACGCCGGTCTCTATCAGAAAGATCCCCTGATCACCCTGGGGTTGAGCCTCTGCCTGCTGTCGCTGGGAGGCATTCCTCCCATGCTGGGCTTCTTCGGCAAGATTTACCTGTTCTTTGCTGGCTGGGCCGACCACCAATACCTGTTGGTGGTGGTAGGACTCATCACCTCTGTGGTGTCGATTTACTACTACATCTCCGTAATCAAGATGATGGTGGTGAAGGAGCCCCAGGAAGCCTCCGACGCGGTCAAGTCGTACCCAGCGATCACCTGGTCGGTGGCCGGCCTGCCTGCCCTACGCACCGCCCTGGTGGGCTGCGTGATCATCACCGCCGTTGGCGGCATCCTCTCCAACCCGTTGTTCCAGTGGGCTGGTGAAACCGTGGCGGGCACCCCGATCCTGCAACAGGCCATTGCAACAGGAGCTGCCATTGCAACAGCCACGCCCCCAGCCCTTGGTTGAAGCCACGACCACGTCACCTGCTGCCAACCAAGCCGTTGCCGAACTGGTCGACGTCTGCAAGGTCTACGGCACAGGCGATACGGAGGTCAGAGCCCTCAACGGCCTCACCCTCAAGGTGAACCGCGGTGACTATGTCGCGGTGATGGGTACATCCGGCTCCGGAAAGAGCACGGCCATGAACATCATCGGCTGCCTGGATCGGCCCACCAGTGGCAGCTACAAGCTCAATGGCACGGCGATCGAACATCTCAACGACGACGAACTCACCGACCTGCGCAACAAAGAACTGGGCTTTGTTTTCCAGCAATTCCACCTCCTTCCCCAATTGAGCGCCATCGACAACGTGATGCTGCCGATGATCTATGCAGGAGTTCCGGCTGAGGAGCGCCGGGAGCGCGCCAAGGCTGCCCTTGAGCGGGTGGGCTTAGGGAGCCGGCTTGAGAACAAGCCCAACCAACTCTCGGGCGGCCAACAGCAACGGGTTGCCGTGGCCAGGGCCATCATCAACAACCCAGCCCTGCTCCTGGCCGATGAACCCACAGGGGCTCTTGATTCGCGCACCACCAAGGAGGTGCTGGATCTGTTTGAAGCCCTGCATCAAGGCGGCATGACCGTGGTGATGGTGACCCATGAAGATGACGTGGCCGCCAGGGCCCAGGAGGTGGTGCAGTTCAGAGATGGGGCGATCGCCACGGAAGCCAGCCCAAGCCAAAAGCCCCCGTAGATGCCGCTAGCGGAGCCACCAGGTTTTTACGCCACGGTTGGCGCCGTGCTCACCCCGGCTGTGGAGCAACGCTTCTCCACAACAGCTCCCAACGGAACAAGCCTTAGCACCACATCGGCTATCGGGGCTGGCCTGGGCAGCGAAGCTGGCATGGGCTACGACTTCGGCAAGGCCCGCGCTGAAATCACGGCGATCTACAACCCCAGGAGCGTTAACAGCACAACGGTTGATCTCCCTCTGGGCCAAAGAACCTTTCAACTCGACGATGTCTCGATCAAAACGACAAGCTTGATGGTGAGCGGCTACAGAGATATTCCAATCATGCGCAACAAGCTGGAGGCCTATCTTGGCGGCGGCATCGGGGTTCGCTACACAACAATTGACGCTTTCTCCCTGACACCCTCCCCGGGAATAACCATACAAGTGCCATCAGACCATGACACCAATTTTGGATACCAAGCCAAGGTCGGCTTAGCCTACAAAGTTAAGAAAAAACTGGATCTCTTTGCCGAGGCCGTTTACGCCGGCACCGTCACCTCGAGCGAAGGCAATCTCGGCATCTTTGGGGTGCGGATTGGTACCCGTCGCCGTTTCTAGGAGCTCACCTTGCCCTTTGGCCGCTCCAGGCTCTGCACCAGTTGACCCATCAGCAGGGCAATGGTGTCGCTGCCGGATCCAGCCCTGCCGGGATCGAGATCGCCCGGGTCCACTGCCACCCAGCCCCCATCCCCCGGGAGACGCAGTTCGAAATGGAGGTGCGGGCCCGTGCTGAGTCCGGTGCTACCCACCCGGCCGATCACCTCGCCCTGGCGCACCCGATCCCCGGTCTTCACATAGAGCTCACTGAGGTGGCCATAGAGGCTGCGGCGGAGCGGGTTGGCATGCTCCACCTCAATGGCCAATCCATAGCCCCCGGCTAAACCACTACTGATCACCAGCCCGGAAAGGGCAGCCACCACCGGGGTGCCTTCAGGGGCGGCCAGATCCCTACCGGCATGCATCAACCAATTGCCCAGCAGGGGATGCAGTCGCCAGCCGAAGCCGCTGGTGGTGACCGCCGAGCCCATCAGGGGGAAGAGCAACCGGCGATTGCCATTGCCCAGCAGCGGGGCAGGCCGGGGGGTCACCCCAAACACATCGGCCAGCCGAAAGGTTCCCCCAGCGCCCGATAACAAGGCTGAAACCGGCACCGTCAATGGGGGCAGGGGGCGGCCATCGGACCCCAGGCGCTCGATGCCATCGGCGCTACTGGGATAGCGGCTTGGTCGTGTGCCCCAACGGACCACCAAGCCGGTGCGGCATTCCTGATCGGAGAGGGCTCCGCTGCGGCAGGCCTGCTGGTGGGCCGGCACATTGAAGGGGGTCGTTCCGCCACCGGAGCGGATCCGGGAGCGCTCCGAAGGCGTCACCACCCCATCCCGCACCAGGGCATCCAGGGATGCATCAAAGCGGGCCGGAGGTTCGCTGGATAACTGGGCTGGGTCGGGCCGCAGGGGTTCAGGGGGGGCTGCAGCCCCCAGCAGCGGGGCTGCAAGCACCAACGCCCCTGCCGCCCACTGCCCCAAGGAGAAGAGCTGCCACCGGGGTTTGAACTGGTGCGGTCGCTTCATGGGGCCATCCTAAAAACTGCGCTGCAGGATGACCGTCGCCCCAGGACGCTGTAAGCGCAGGCCCCCATCCGGCTCCAGGCCCGCCACCTGCCAGATCTGGCCCCCATGGAGCAGCCCCTCGGCGGGCCGATGCAAACGGGCTTCCGCCTGCTGCCGCACCAGCTCCGGTTCGGGGGCCATGGCCTGGGCCCAGTCCAGGGCAGCCAACACGGGCTTGAGCAACCGTTGGGGCTTGGCTTTGGGATGGAACGGGCCCTGGGAAAGGGCTTGGGCCAGGGAGATCGCACCGCTGGGGGGGTGATTGATGCCATTGAGGCCCAGGCCCACCTGGGCCCAGCGGACCTGGGCGCCCCGCAGGCGCAGCCGGGGCAAAATCCCGGCCAACTTGCGCCCCCCCACCAAAACGTCATTGGGCCACTTGAGCTGGACAAGCGCCCCGAGGGCCTCCAGCTGCAGGGCCAATCCCACGGCCACCGCCAGGGGAAGGGAGGCCGAGTCGGGTAAGGCCGTTGGCCATGGCATCGCCGCACTCAGCCACAGCCCCCCCACGGGGGAATCCCAGGGCCGGCCCCGCTGGCCGTGGCCAAAGCGCTGGTGGGCGGCCACCACCGCCAGCCCCCCCGCGGGCCCTCCCGCTAGCCCGCCGGCCAGGGCGCCTGGCAGAGGGCGGCGCTCCTTTTCGCGAGAGCGCAACCACCGCTCCAGTTCCCGCTCGGTGCTGGCACACACCGCAAAACGGCGCACCTGCCAGCTCAAAGCTGGGCCAACCAAACGCCGATGCGGGCTGCCCCCAACTCCAGCTGCTCAACGGGATGCACCAAGGCCAAGCGCACCCAGCCCTCGCCACCGGGGCCAAAGCCATTGCCCGGGGTGAGGCAGACCCCTGTGGCATCCAGCAGGGCCGCGCAAAACGACTCAGAACTGAAGCCCAAGGCGCGCGCCTTGGGCGGCAGCTCGAGCCAGAGATACAGGGCCATCGATGGCAGCCGCACCGGCCAACCCGCCGCCTCCAGGGCTGCTGCCATGCGATCCCGCCGCAGCCGATAGACCTGCTTGAGCTGCTCGGGCCAGTGGGGGGCCTGCTGCAAGGCGGCGATCGCCCCGCCCTGCAACGCCAACGACTGGTTGAAGTCGACCACGCCCTTGAGCTGGCGCAGGGCCGTGATCAACCATGGCGCCCCGATCGCAAAGGCCAGGCGATAGCCCCCCAGGCACCAACTTTTGGAAAAGGAGAAGAACTCAATGCCGCATTGGCGCCAGGCGGGATTGCGCAACAGGGCTGGGGCCTCACCGTCGAGAGCTAAATCCACATAGGGGTTGTCATGGGCCAGCACGATCCCGTGCTCGAGGGCCTTCTGCACCGCTTCATCCAGCCAACCCTGCTCACCGGTGGTGGCGGTGGGGTTATGGGGGAAACCCATCACCATCAGCTGGATCCGATCCCATTGCAGCGGGCTGAGGGCCCCAAAATCTGGTCGCCACTGGCGGGTGGGATCCAGGGGCAACAGCACCGGCTCCGCTGAGGCCAGGTGCAAGCCCCCCATGTGCGAGGGGTAGTAGGGATCCAGCAGCAGGGCCTGATCGCCAGGGTTTAACACCGCCAAGGGGAGGTGGGCCGTGCCCTCCTGGGAACCCACCAACAGCAGCACCTCGGTGTCGGGGTCGACCGCCGTGGCAAAACGCTTGGCAGCCCAATCGGCCACCGCCTGGCGGAAGGGCTGGGTGGCCCCATGCATGCAATAAGCGGCACTTTCAGGACGCTCGAGGCCGGCCACCATGGCCGCGATCGCCGCGGGAGGGGGTTGGAGGTCGGTGGAGCCCAGGGAGAGGTCGAGCAGCTCTGGACCAGCCTCTAGCCGCTGGCGATAGGCCGACTTGCGTTCATCGTTGCGGGCAAAAACGCCGCTGCCGAGCCGCGAAAGCCGCTCAGAGATTGGCATCCAAGAAGGCCGCGAGTTGGGGCTTGGCCATGGCGCCTTCATGGCGCGCCACCTCCTTGCCGTCCTTGAACAGGATCAAGGTGGGGAGCCCCTGAATCTTCTGGCCATCCCGGGCCGTGGGGTGGCCATCGGCATCGAGCTTGCCCACCTTCAAGCGGCCGGAGTACTCGCCATCGGCCCAGGTCATCAAGGGAGCCATCAGGCGGCAAGGTCCGCACCAGGTGGCCCATACATCAACCAGCACCACACCTTGGGCATCCAGCACTTCGGCTTGGAAATTGGCATCGGTGAGCTCAACGACGGCCACGGGAATGAAGCAGATCTGGGCCAAGTGTAGGAACTGGCCCCGGGCTCAGCGTTGGGCTCAGCCCTGCTCAATGGAGCGCTTGAGGGCCTCGAGCTCGCCATCAACCTCCGTCACCTTGACCTGCTGCACCCCAGCCTGATCAGCTGCAGCAGGGTCGGCCGCAGGCAACGACACCTGGGCGGCACCCCCAGAAAGGCGCCGCTTCATGGCCTCCAGTTCGCTATCCACCTCTGGGGCCCCTTCGAGGGCCGCAAACTGGCTCTCCAGATCCGCCCCAGCCAGCTCGCCAGCTGCAGCGCTGCTGGCTTCGAGCATCTCCACCTTCTCCTCCATGCGCTCAAAGGCAGCCATGGAGGTATTGGTGCCGAGGTTGCCCACGGCGCTCTGCAGTTGGACCTGGGCCTGGGCCGCCTGGGCCCGGGCCTTGAGCATGTCCTTTTTGGTTTTGGCCTCGGCGATCTTGCCTTCCAGGGCCAGGAGGCTCTTTTTGAGCAACTCCACCTGGCCGGCCTGGCTGTTGAGCTGGGTCGAGAGGGCGGTGGAGGTTTCCTGGCAGGTGCGGCGCCGGGCCAGGGCTTCCTTGGCCAGGTCCTCTTCCCCCTTTTTCAGGGCCAGCTCGGCCCGTTCATACCAAGTGGCGCTTTGGCTCTCGGCCTGCTCGGCCTGGTTGGCAATGCGTTTCTGGCTGGCAATTGCCGTGGCCACGGCCTGGCGCAGCTTGACCAAATCCGACTGCATGTCTGCAACGGATTGGTCGAGAATCTTGCCCGGATCTTCCACGCTGCTTAACGCCGCATTGGCGTTGGCACGGATTAGGCGGCTGAGGCGGTCGAAAAAACCCATGGGTGCAACAAGGC
>Ga0310330_100319_pt1 | contig 13927 bp, 11 predicted proteins | sample LakMicDCLTotalB5_FD_195544 | JGI IMG/M metagenome (GOLD analysis project Ga0310330, IMG submission 195544) | Enriched freshwater cyanobacterial communities from Lake Michigan, Michigan, United States - MI23.DCL.Total.B5 (v2) (version 2) | ecosystem: Environmental > Aquatic > Freshwater > Lake... | reverse complement strand
GCTGGGCCGCGACCAGGTGATGGAGGGCATCGCCGAGCTGGTGCACGAGGTGCAGATCGAGGCGGTGTTCCCCGATGGCACCAAGCTCGTCACCCTGCACGATCCGATCCGCTGAGCCGGTCTCCCTTCCGGACCCCCCTTCTGCCATTCCCCTCTCCAGCCCTTTCCCGCCATGGCTCCCCTGATTCCCGGCGAACTGTTCAGCGAACCCGGCACGCTCGAACTCAATGCCGGCCGCCCGGTCACCACCCTCAGCGTGGCCAACAGCGGCGATCGGCCCGTGCAGGTGGGCTCCCATTTCCATTTCTTTGAGGCCAACACCGCCCTGCTGTTTGACCGCGACGCCGCCCGCGGTCTACGGCTCGACATCCCCGCCGGCACGGCGATCCGCTTTGAACCGGGCGACAGCCGCGAGGTGCACCTGGTGCCCTACGCCGGAGCGCGTCGTGTGTTCGGTTTCAACGGCCGTATCAACGGCCCCCTCGACTAAGGGCTCCAACCCCCTTTCCCTGTTCAAGTCCCGTCTATTCCCCGCCGCCAGCCCAGGCCATGCCCTACCGGATCGACCGCCGCACCTACGCCGAGACCTACGGCCCCACCACCGGCGACCGGCTGCGCCTGGCGGACACCGAGCTGATCCTGGAGGTGGAGAAGGACTTCACCAGCTATGGCGATGAGGTGAAGTTCGGCGGCGGCAAGGTGATCCGCGATGGCATGGGCCAGGCCCAGACCAGCCGCGCCGATGGCGCCGTGGACACGGTGATCACCAACGCCCTGATCCTCGATTGGTGGGGCATTGTTAAGGCCGACATCGGCCTGCGCGACGGCCGTATCTGCGCCATCGGCAAGGCGGGCAACCCCGACATCACCGATGGGGTCGATATCATCGTTGGCCCGGGCACCGAGGCGATTGCCGGCGAGGGCCATATCGTCACCGCCGGCGCCATCGATACCCACATCCATTTCATCTGCCCCCAGCAGATCGAAACGGCCCTAGCCAGCGGCGTCACCACCCTGCTGGGCGGCGGCACCGGCCCGGCCACCGGCACCAACGCCACCACCTGCACCCCCGGCGCCTTCCACCTGGCCCGCATGCTCCAGGCCGCCGAAGGGCTGCCGATCAACATTGGCTTTTTCGGCAAGGGCAACGCCAGCACTCCGGCGGCCTTGGAAGAACAGATCCGCGCCGGTGCCTGCGGCCTCAAGTTGCACGAGGACTGGGGCACCACCCCGGCGGCAATCGATTGCTGCCTATCGGTGGCTGATCAGTTCGACGTGCAGGTGTGCATCCACTCCGACACCCTCAACGAGGCGGGCTTTGTGGAGGACACGATCCGCGCCATCGATGGCCGCACCATCCATACCTTCCACACCGAGGGGGCCGGTGGCGGCCACGCCCCCGACATCATTCGCATTTGCGGGGAGTCCAATGTGCTGCCCAGCAGCACCAACCCAACGCGCCCCTACACGCGCAACACCTTGGAGGAGCACCTCGACATGTTGATGGTGTGCCACCACCTCGATCCGCGCATTCCCGAGGATGTGGCCTTTGCCGAATCGCGCATCCGCCGCGAAACGATTGCCGCCGAGGACATCCTCCACGACATCGGCGCCTTCAGCATCATCGCCAGCGATTCCCAGGCCATGGGCCGGGTGGGTGAGGTGATCATCCGCACCTTCCAGACCGCCCACAAGATGAAGGTGCAACGGGGCGTCCTGCCCGAGGATGCCGCCGGTCCGGGCGGCGGCCGCAACGACAACAGCCGCCTCAAGCGCTACATCGCCAAGGTCACGATTAACCCGGCGATCGCCCATGGGTTGGATAGCCAGGTGGGCTCGGTGGAAGTGGGCAAGCTGGCCGATCTGGTGCTCTGGAAACCGGGCTTCTTTGGCGTCAAGCCGGAGCTGGTGATCAAGGGCGGTTCGATCGTCTGGGCCCAGATGGGCGACGCCAATGCCTCGATCCCCACCCCGGGACCGGTCCATGGCCGGCCGATGTTCGCCAGCTTCGGCAAGGCCCTGGCCCCCAGCTGCCTCACCTTTGTGAGCCAGGCCTCCCTTGAGGCCGACCTGCCCCGCAAGCTGGGCCTGAGTCGCCTGTGTGTGCCGGTGCAGAACACCCGCGCCATCGGCAAGGCCTCCATGCACAACAACAGCGCCCTGCCCAAGGTGGAGGTCGATCCCCAGACCTATGAAGTGTTCGCCGACGGCGAGCTACTCACCTGTGAGCCGGCGGAGGTGCTGCCGATGGCCCAGCGCTATTTTCTGCTCTGAAAGGAGCTCCCTAGTCGGTGCAGCTTGCGCCTGGGTGACCCTGGTCTGGGCCTGGTTAGGGCGCTTCTGCGCGGAGGGCCAAGGGTTCCGTAGCAGGGTTCCGTAGCAACGAAGACCGGGATCGGCCCGATCGCTGAGCATGATCTGGGCCTCGCCGGGGCAGCCATGTTCACCGCCTATAAGCCCAGCAAGGGCTACGACGAATACTTCAGTGGCAGCGCCGAACCCCGCGAGGCCCTCCAGCCCCTGATCTCCTCCCTGGGCACCCTGGGCATCGAGGAGCTGAACCGCAACCATGCGGCTGCCGGCATGTTGCTCAAGCGCCTGGGGGCGACCTTCCGGCTGAATGATTCGGGCGATAAGGGCACCGAGCGGATCCTGCCCTTTGATCCCTTGCCCCGGCTCATCCGCACCGGCGAATGGCAAACCCTGGAACGGGGTCTTATCCAGCGTCTTGAGGCGATCGACCTGTTCCTGGCCGATGTCTACGGCGACCAGCGCATCCTCCATGACGGCGTGATTCCCCGGGAGGATGTGGAGAGTTCCCAGGGCTGGCGGCCCCAGCTCCAGGGCTACAAGCCGCCCCTGGGCAAGTGGTGCCACATCTCCGGCCTGGATTTGATCCGTGATGGGGCCGGCACCTGGCGGGTGCTGGAGGACAACCTGCGCTGCCCCTCGGGGGTGGCCTACTTCCTCGAAAACCGGCGCGTGATGAAGCGCATGTTCCCGAGCCTGTTCTCCGGGCGCACCGTCCAGCCGATCGACGATTACCCCTCCCACTTACTCCAGACCCTGCGGGAGCTGGCCCCCTGGACCAACCAGCCCAAGGTGGTGTTGTTGACGCCTGGGGTGTTCAACAGCGCCTACTTCGAGCACAGCTACCTGGCCCAACAGATGGGCATCCAGCTTGTCGAAGGCCGCGATCTGGTCTGCGAGGGCGACCGGGTTTGGATGCGCAGCACCGCCGGCCTTGAAGCGGTGGATGTGATCTACCGGCGCATCGATGACGACTTCCTCGATCCGGCCGTGTTCCGCAGCGATTCGATGCTGGGGGTGAGCGGCCTGATGGCGGCCTATGCGGCCGGGCGGGTGGCGATCGCCAATGCGCCGGGCAGCGGCGTGGCCGATGACAAGCTCATCTACGCCTATGTGCCCGAGATGATCCGCTACTACCTGGGTGAGGAGCCGATGATCGAAAATGTGCCCACCTATTTGTGCTCCCGGGCCGACGATCGCGCCTATGTGCTCGCCCACCTCAAGGACCTGGTGGTGAAGTCGGTGGCGGAGGCGGGGGGCTACGGAATGCTGATTGGCCCCCATGCCGACCAGGCCGAGATTTTGGAATTTGCCGCCAAGATCGAAGCCGATCCCCGTAATTTCATCGCCCAGCCCACCCTGGATCTCTCCACCGTGCCTTCCTTGAGCCAGGGGGAGCTCTACCCCTGCCATGTGGACCTGCGGCCCTACGTGCTGCGCGGCAAGGGGGCCTGGGTGAGCCCCGGCGGCCTCACCCGGGTGGCCCTACGCCGGGGCTCCCTGGTGGTGAACTCCTCCCAGGGCGGCGGCTGCAAGGACACCTGGATCGTGGAGGACTCCCCATGTTGAGCCGCGTTGCCGATTCGCTCTACTGGATCAACCGCAACGTCGAACGGGCCGAGAACATCTCCCGCTTTGTGGAGGTGAGCGAGGCCATGGCCCTCGATTGCCCGCCCGGCAGCGCCGAACCCTGGCTGCCCCTGATCGATGCCTGCGGCGATCGGGAACTATTCGACACCCTCTATCCCCAGGGCACCCCGGAGGATGTGGTGCGTTTTTTGGTGCAGGAGCCGAAAAACCCCAGCTGCATCGTCAATTGCATCGCCATCGCCCGGGAGAACGCCCGCCAGATTCGCGAGGTGATTACCACGGAAATGTGGGAGCAGATCAATGATCTGCACTGGACCCTGCAGGAAAGCGATGCCTTCTGGCAGCTCCAGCCCCAGGAGCAACTGCGCGAAATCCGTCGCGCCTGCCAGCTCTTCTATGGCGTCACCGATGCCACCTTGAGTCGCGATCTCTCCTGGCAATTCAGCCGCCTGGGTCGCCTGATCGAGCGGGCCGACAAGACGACCCGCATCCTCGATGTGAAGTATTTCCTGCTGTTGCCCAGCCCCGAGGAGGTGGGCGGCGTGCTCGACGAGTTGCAGTGGATCTCGCTTCTACGCACGGCCGGCGCTTACCAGATGTTCCGCCAGGCCCAGCAGCAGGGCATCACCCCGCGGGCGGTGGCCGCGTTTCTGCTGCTTGATCCGATCTTTCCGCGCTCGGTGCGCTACTGCCTCGAAGGCATCAACAAGGCCCTCGGCGTGATCCGCAGCAGTGCGGTGCCCGGGCCTCCCGATGACCTGGAATGCCTCAGCGGTTTGATGCTCGCCAGCTGGAGTTTTGTGCGAATTGACGACCTGATTGGCCAGGGCCTGCATGAGGCCATCGACCATTTCCAGAGCGATCTGAACCGGCTCCATGGGCTGATCCATGACCGTTACTTTGTGATGCCCACCCCGTCCCCCTCCGAGTCGAGCTCTGATCCGGCATGCGTGCCCGCCTAACCCACAGCTTCTCTTACCGCTACAGCGATCCGGTGCTGCTCGGCCCCCATCGCTTCTGCCTGCGGCCGCGGCCCCATGGCTTCCAGCGCCTGCTGGACTACAGCCTGACGATTAGCCCCGATCCCAGCCAGCTCTACGACCTGCTGGCTGCCGGCGGCGACACGATCACCCGGGCCCGTTTCCTCAAGGAAACGCGGATCTTCCGGGTCCAGGCCGCTTCAGACGTGGAAACCTGGCAGCCCCCCCTGATCGAGGCCTGCCTCGATGAGGAGATGGCGCGCCTGCCGGTGCCGATCGGCCGCCTCAACCCCGACCTGCTCTCCTGCCTCCAGGGCTGGCTGCCCAACGGCCAACACGACCCAGCGGCGGTGGACCTGGCCCAGGAAGCCCTGATTGGCAGCGACCAGCGCAGCCTCACCTTCCTCCAACAATTAATTGAAATCATCCAGGACCGGGTCAAATACACCCAGCGCCACGTGGGACCGGCCTGGCCCGCCGGCCGCACCCTCAAGGAACGGGTGGGCTCCTGCCGGGATCTGGCCATGTTGATGATCGAGTGCTGCCGCTGCGTTGGTTTGCCGGCCCGTTTCGTGAGCGGCTACCACCTAGTGGAGCCCAAACCGAAGCGCTACGACCTGCACGCCTGGGCCGAGGTGTACCTGCAGGGTGCCGGCTGGCGGGGGTTTGATCCCAGCGGCAAGGGGGCCGTGGATGAGCGCTACATCCCCCTGGCCACCTCCTCCCAGTCCGATCTCACGGCTGCGATTACGGGCACCTTCTCCGGCCCCCCTGGGGTGAAGAGCATCCTCAAGTGGGACATCCAGGCCTAGGTGCTGGTGCCGCCCCAGGAGCCCGAGCCCGAGGTCGACGCCAAGGCGCCCACCCAGGTGCACTTGCTGCCCCAGGCCCCCTCGGGAGTTCCCCTGTGACCCGTCCAGCCTTGGACGCTCCAGCCCCCCAGCTCCCCAGCCCCATGGATCCTGCCCAGGTGAGTGCGTTGATCGAGCAGCGCCTGGCCGCCGCCGGAGTGCAGCTCACCCTCGGCGGTGAACCCACCTACGTGCCGAACGAACCGGAGGGGGCGGAATGGACGTTTGCGGCCGATGGCCCCACCAAGCTGGGCTATGCCCGGGCCCTGGCGGCCCAGTTGCAGCAGCGGGCCTGGCCCGGTAGCACCCTGATGTATTGCCCCGGCAAGCGCTACGACGGCGAGGTCAATCCCCGCTGGGCCCTGCGCCTGTTCACCGGGCCGACCGGCGAGCCGGTGGTGGCCTGGCCCCAGAGCGATGGGGCCCCCCGGCCCGTGCTGCCGGCTGAGGCGGCAGAGGAGTTCCTGGCGGCGATCGGCCTCGGCCTCGGCTGCCAGCTCCAGCCCCTGCAACTGCGCGACCCCCTCGACGACGACCGCCGCGTCTGGGCAGCTCCCCTGAGCTTCAACGATGGTCTCGACGAGACCGTGTTTGGCCCGCTGGGCTGGCAGCCGGCGGCCTGGCCCCTGGAGGAGGAGCTGCGCGAGCTGCTGGGCGCCCCCGGTCCGGCGGGCCTGCGCCTGCCCCTGCAGCACTTCCCCGAGGGGGTGCTGCGCCAGGTGCTCACCCTCGAAGTGGGACCCCAGGAGTGGAGCCTGTTCCTGCCCCCCCTGGCCCGCCAGCCCTTGGAGCAGTTGCTGGGGGTGATCGCCAGTGCCAGCGGCGCCTGGAGCCAGCCCGACCTCAGCGGCGTGCTGCCCCTCGATATCGATGGCGCCTGGCAGGTGCTCGGCCTCACCGCCGATCCGGGCGTGCTGGAGGTGAATCTGCCCGTTTGCCCCCGCTGGGACGCCTATGCCTTTTGGATGCGCGTGTTGGAGGAAGGGGGTGCGGCCGTGGGCCTGCGCTCCTGGAAGCAGCGGCGGCCCGCCCCTGAGCTCCCTAAGCCTGATGACCTGAGCCCGGAGCGCCTAAACCAGCACGCCCTGAACCGGTTGGGCCTGAGCCAGGAGGGCAGTGGCGGCGGCAACCACCTGCTTTGGGGTGGCCCCAGCCTCGAGCTCAACCCCTTCTTCAGCCGGCCCGCCTGGCTGGTGGGTTTGCTGCGCTTCTGGCAGCACCACCCCAGCCTGGCCTACCTGTTCAGCGGCAATTCGGTGGGGCCCGCCTCCCAGGCGCCCCGGCCCGATGAGGGCAGCGCCGCCTGGCTCGACCTGCAGCTCGCCCACCAAGTGCTCGCAAGCCTGCCCGAGGGCGACCAGCGGGTGGCGATCAGCGAAACCCTGCGCCACCTCCACGCCGACAAGAGCGGCAACACCCACCGCAGCGAAATCAGCCTCGACAAGTTCTGGAACCCGGCCTGGGCCGCCGGCTGCCAGGGGCTGCTGGAGTTTCGGGCCATGGAAACCCTGCCCCACCACCACTGGAGCGCGGCGATTGCCCTGCTCTGGAGCGCCCTAGCCGCCCACCTGCTAGAGCCCGCCCATCGCCCCGCGCAGATGCGCTCCTGGGGCGAGGCCCTGCAGGATCGCTGCCTGCTGCCCAGCGAGCTCTGGGCCGATCTGGAGCAGGTGCTGGCCTTGCTGGCGGCCGATGGGTTGGCCCTCGATGCCGGCTTGTTTCGCCAGATCTGGCAGTGGCGCTTCCCCCAGCTGCTGCACTGGCGCCAGGGCGAGGCCGAGCTGGAGATCCGCCGCAGCCTCGAACCCTGGCCCCTGCTCTGCGACACCCCTGTGGAAGGCGGCAGCACCAGCCGCTTCGTTGACAGCTCCCTGCGCCGCTTCGAGGTGATCACCTCACCGGCCTTCCGCCAGCGCTACGGCGTGGTGCTGCAGGGACGCCCCCTGGCCCTGCCCGCCGCCGAGGCGTCCCAGCCCGTGGCCGTGCGCTATCGGCTGGAGCGGCTCTACCCCTGTCTGCATCCCACGCTTGCGCCCCACCTGCCCCTGGAGCTGGCCCTGGTGGCCCGCCCCGGTGCCGGTTCAGGCCAGGGCGGGGGCTCCGGTGCCAGCCCAGCGGGCGGTGCGACCCTGCAGCGCTGGACCCTGCTCAGCGAAGACGGAGGATTCTTGCCCCAGGAGCCCACGGGCGTTGATGCACTGGTTGATCCAGTGGCTGCCCCCTGGCGCGGAGCCAGCCCCGATGCTGTGACCGTGGACCTGCGGCTGCCCTGATGGCTCCGCCCATCGGCTGACACGTGCCCCCATCCCCAAGGGGGCAGCCGGATCGGCTTGGGGATTACCAGCTAACGCCGTGCAGCTTGGGCAGGGGAGCGGTGCGGGAGGTGGTGGCGAACAGGCGCGGGATGCGGGCGCTGTTGTAGACGCGGAATTCGCGCAGCACGCTGGCGCCCTGGTCGCGCACGGCCTGGTTGAGCACCACCGAGCCATCTGGATCGGACACGGAACGGTGGAAGGTGCCCGGCGGAATCCGCAGGATGTCACCGCCGTTGTCCAGGCGCACGATGTGGAAGGGATAGTTCCATCCCAGGTTCACCAGAAAGAAGGTGCGGCCGCCATGGAGGGCCAGCAGGTTGTCCTCCTGGTGGGGGTGGAGATAGAACTGCCAGGCGCCGGTTTCGCCGTCATCGGGGGGGCTGATCGCCGGACCGCTGTGCACCACCAGATCACGGGCATTGGAGGTGGGCACGGTGATGTCGTAGAAGCGCACCGCGGGGGTATCGCGGAACTTCTCGTAGGGAATCAGCTCAAACATGGGCGCCGGCCGCGGTGGCGAGGGCGTTTGGCCAGCCCGGTTGACCTCCAGCAGGGTGGTGTCCATGGCGGTTGCCACCGGAAGTGGACGAAGACGTTGGCCCAATCAACCCAAGCGCCTGCCGGGCCTGTCGTTCGAATGGCTACCAAACCCCTGATGGGGCCCGGATCGGGGACGGATACCCGACTGGCGCCCCCAAACCAGGCCGCCCGCTCCAGGCCAGCATGGCTTGATGGATCGTCCCTTTTTTCCGGCCGCCATGACCCCAAACCGCCCCAGTGCCTGCCTGTTCGCCTGCCTGCTGGTGGGGGCCGCCAGCCTGCCCGTGGGCGCCCAGCAGCAACCCCAGCCCCTGCCTCAGCAGCCCTATCAACAGGCTCCCTATCGCCAGCCATACCAGCCGCCCCGGCCGGTGCGCCCTTGGACCAAGCCCACCGTGTCGGTGCCGGAGTTCAAGAACACGGTGACCCAGCCCACCTGGTGGTGGCAGGGATCGGTGGCCCAGGACCTGGCCGCCGCCCTGGCCAATGAGCTCCAGGCCACCGGTGACATCCAGGTGGTGGAGCGCAGCAACCTCAAGCAGGTGTTGTCGGAGCAGGAGCTGGCCGACCTGGGCATCGTCAAAAAGGGCAGCAACGCCGCCAAAAAGGGTCAGATGACCGGCGCCCGCTACATCGTGCTTGGCACCCTCACGGCCTACGACAACAACGTGGAGAACAAACAGTCCGGCAGCAACTTTGGCTTGCTGGGCTTTGGCACCGCTAAGCAACAGCTGGAAAGCAGGGATTACGTCGCCCTCGATATCCGCATTGTGGACAGCAGCACCGGCGAGATCATCGGTGCGCGCACCGTGGAAGGCCGGGCTAGCAACACGGCTGAAGCCCGTTCCAATGGCGGCAGCCTGGCGCCAGCCGCCGGCCTCGCCCTCTGGCTCGCTCCCAACATGGGCACCACCGGCCAGGCCCTCACCGCCGCTGCCGGCACCCTGCAATTTGGCTCGAACAACAGCCAGAGCCAGCGCACGCCTGCGGCCAAGGCGATTCGCGCCGCCCTGGTGGATGCCTCCAACTACGTGAGCTGCGTGCTGTCGCCCCGGGATGGCTGCCAGGAGGCCTACCGGGCCCAGGACCAGCAGCGCCGGGAGCGCACCCAGGGGGTCTTGCGGCTGGAGTAGGGCGATTGCCTCAGAAGGGAATCGGCATCTCCACCAGGGCCGGTTCCGGGGCGCACTGGGGAATCCGCTCCGCCACCACGGCGCCGATCACCACGATCGCGGGGGAGCCGAAGCGTTCGGCCTCAACCCGGTCGGCCAGGTCGGCGAGGGCGGTGATCAGTTGGCGTTGGCCCGTCACGGTGCCCTGCTGCACCACCGCCGCCGGGGTGCTGCCGGCCAAACCGCCGGCCATCAGTTCAGCGCAGATCTGGGGAAGGTTGTGCAGGCCCATGTAGATCACGAGCCCATCGCTGCTGCGGGCCAGGCCGCGCCAATCGACGCCGGGGCGCCCCTTATCAATCTCCTCATGGCCGGTCACGAAGGTGACGCTCGAGCCGGCCCGCCGATGGGTCACGGGGATTCCCGCGTAGGCCGGGGCGGCGATGCCCGCCGTCACCCCAGGCACCACCTGCACGGCCACCCCCTGTTTGACCAGGTGGGCGGCCTCCTCGCCGCCGCGGCCGAACAGGAAGGGGTCGCCCCCCTTGAGTCGCACGATGCAGCGGTGGCGTTGGGCCAGCTCCACCAGCACCGCATTGGTGGTGGGTTGCGGCACGGAATGGTGGCCGCGGCGCTTGCCGACGAAGTGGCACTCGCAGCCCTCCGGCACCAGGTCGAGCAGGGCCCGGGGCACCAGGGAGTCGTAGACGAGGGCATCGCAGCGGCTGAGCAGCCGATGGGCCTTGAGGGTGAGCAGGTCGGGGTCGCCCGGACCCGCCCCCACGAGATACACCGTGCCCGGCAAGGTGGTGCCTGAGCCATCGGGCCCGCTGACAGCCTGCTCCCCGGCTTCGGGGCTGCTGGCGTTGGGGCCGCTCGCAGCGCTGCTCATGGCAAGGCCTCAAGCGCCGTGAGCAGGAACTGGCGGATGGCGGGCTGCTGCAACAGGGGAGGAAGGGGCTGGGGGGGGTGGGCTTGGCCTGGTTGGAGAGCCACCCGTTGGCCGGCCTCAAGCGTGTCGGTGAGCCTGTTGCTGGCCAGGGTCAGGGGCAGCACAGCCACGGTTCCCGGTTCGGGGCGATCCACAGGCAACACCAGATCCGCCAGTTCTGCAGTGTATGGAGTGGCCAGTCCAGCACTGCCCAGCACCGTGCCCAGGTGGGCGAGATAGCGCTGGGCCAGGGGGCCCTCCAGGGGGTGGTGAAGCCAGTGGATGGCCGCAAACGCCTGGCGATCCGCCAGCTGGGCAGCCAGCAGGTGTTGCCAGGCCGGCCAGGCCCCGATGAAGGGATAGCGCTGGAGCGCGATGGCCGGGCTCGGGCCCAGGCGGGTGCGCCAAGCGCGGGCGATTGCCGGCAGGTCCTTGCGCACGTGGCCCCCAGGTAGGAGCAGCAAGGGCACCAGGCCGATCGCTCCAGCCCGGTGGGCCCCGGCCCAGAAGGTCGGGCTGGGGTCGGGGGCGTCGCGAGTGAGGGCCTGCAGGAGCACCGGGGCGCCGCGCCGCTGCTCCAGTTCCCGGGCCCAATTCCCCAGCTCCTCAGGAATCAGGCCACCACTGCGGCCGTGCAAGACCAGCACCAGGGGAGAGCGCCGCAGGCGCCGCTGCAGCCGACCTTGCACGGGGGCCGCCAGGGGGCGTTGGGCCAGGCGCCGTAACTGGCGTTGGCCCTGGGGTAAGCGCGCCAGCAGATCCACTGCCTTGGCGGCCAGGTCGGGATCCAGGTCTTCCGCCAGGGTCACCAGGCCGGATTGCAGGGGCTCCAGGGGCCAGGCCGATAGGCCCAGGGCCAGGCCTTCCAAGGCCCCATGGCGCAGGGTCCTGGGGCCGGGCGCCAGGCTGATGTTGAGGAGCAGGGCGCCATCCTCGCCCTGCCGTTGATGGCCAAGTCGCTCCAGGAGTGGGGCGTCCAGGCGGCGGGCCAGGGCCCGCCGCAACCGTTCGGCCACGCGGGGGTCTTGGAAGGCCCCAAGCAGGGCCAGCCAGCCAGGCTCGTCCGGGGCCAGGGCCAGAAGGGACTCCAGCCACACCGTTCGGCTGGCGGCGGGCAGGGCCGGCAGGACCTGCTCTAGGGCCTGGAGCAGTTGCGGTAGGCCAAAGTCCGTAGCCAGGACCAGTAGGCGTTCGGCGCCCCCCCGATCGACCCGGCCGGCCAGGGTGACGAGCAGATCCAGCTCGGGGGCCAGGCTGCCCGAGGCCAGGCCAGCCAGCCAGGGGCCGAGGTCGCTGGTGCTGCGTCCCAACGCCTGGAGCAGCTGCCAGCGCTCCAGGCTGCCCTCGGGCGGCAGGGGCGGCGGGTCAGACGATTCAGATCCCAGGCGGAGCATGGTCAGCCACCGGGCAGCTGGATCCACCCTGGCAGTTGCGGCGACCTGGCCGCGCGTAGAACCGGTGGGGGCCGGCGGCAGGTGCGGCTTGGACACGGATCAGCAACGGAGCGAGGGGAATCGGGGGCCAGGCCCCCCTGGATCGGGTGATGGGGGTAGGACTCTGGGGTTGGCAGCCCGCCCGCCCCGGCCTGGGCACCGGCCGGAAGCGGTTGGGGCTTTAGGGGGTCTGGCTGCGTCGCCGGGCTCCGAAACGCTCCACCAGCAGGGTTTCCAGCACATCAGGCAGGGCGCTCAGGGGAACGGCCGTGCCGTGCAGGGCCGCCAACTGGGGCTCGGCCCCCATCGATCCCCCCAGGAAAATCTTGGCGGCTTCCACCATCTGGCCGTCCAGGCGGGCTTTCGCGCCCATCAGGCCGATTTCGCCCATGTAGGGCTGGCCGCAGGCGTTCGGACAGCCGGTCCAGTGGCTGCGCACCGCCTGGGGCAACTCCAGCCGCCGCTCCAGCTCCTCGACCACCGCCTGGGCGGTGGTTTTGGTGGGAATCAGGGCAAAACTGCAGTAGCGGTTGCCGGTGCAACTCACGGCTTCGGCCTCGAGGGGGCCGGGGTCGGGCCGCAGGCGTTGCAGCAGCGGTTCGGCCAGCAACGCCCCCACCTGGTCCGTGGCCACCCCTGGGATCAGGACGTTTTGGGCCTCGGTGAAGCGCAGCTCCCCCTGGCCATAGGTTTTGGCCAGGCGGGCCAGCTCGGCCATGGCGTCCCCATCGAGCCGGCCCATGGGCACGCTGAGGCCGACCCAGTGCAGGCCGGGCTGCTTTTGGGCCTGCACCCCCAGCCCGGAGCGGGGAGCCCGGGTCACCAGATGGCTGCCGTCGTGGGGCAGGGCTTCGGCGCTAAAGGCTGCCAATTCAGCCACCAGCTCCCCCCGGTAGGTCTCCAGGCCCAGTTGCTCGATGAGATAAAAGAGCCGGCTTTTGGTGCGGGCGGCGCGATTGCCGTGGCGTTCGAAATGGCGCAACACCACCAGGCTGAAATCGGCCAGGTGCTCGGGTCGCAGCCATAGGCCCAGGGGCACGGCTAGTTCATTGCGTTGGGCCGAAAAGAAGCCCCCCACCATCACCGTGAAGCCCAGCTCCCCCTCGTGGTGGCAGGGCAGAAAGGCCAGGTCGTTATGGAGCAGGAAGCTGTCGGCAGCTCCGCCCACGGCCACATTGAATTTGCGGGGTAAGTTGCGGGGGCCGTCTGGTCCCAGAAGCCGGGTTTGGATGGCGGCCACCAGGGGCCGGGTGTCGATCACTTCCTCCGGATCGATGCCGGCGAGCGGATTGCCAGTGATGTTGCGGGGATTGTCGTGGCCGGATTGGCGGCTGGTTAGACCCACCCCCTCCATGGCCATGAGTAAGGGCGCCATGTCCTCCAAGAGCAACCCACGCATCTGCAGGTTTTGCCGGGTGGTGATATCGGCGGAGCCCTCATCGCCGCAGCGATCGAGGGCATCGGCCAGCACCTCGAGTTGGTCGGCCTGGATCACCCCATTGGGCAGCCGCAGGCGCAGCATGAAACGCCCGGGGGTCACGGGCCGAAAAAAGATGCCCAGCCATTTGAGATGGATGGTCAGGGTTTCTTCATCCAGGGACTGCCAACCTTGACTGGCGAGTTCGCCCAGGCGGGGTTCTAGATCGAGGCCGCAGAAACCGGCTTTCGCCTGTTCAATTTTGCTCAGCTTGGTTCCAGACTGGGTTCCAATTTGGCCTGGTTCCGCCCCATCGGCCTCAAATTCCTTCGATGCAGCGGATACCATCAACCAACCAGAACGCCAAGCGGATGCACAATTTGGCCAGCGGGCTGGGGCGCTCCTGTCTCAACCACTACAACTAATGGGTGCGGCGGCTACAGCGATC
>Ga0310330_100316_pt1 | contig 14056 bp, 12 predicted proteins | sample LakMicDCLTotalB5_FD_195544 | JGI IMG/M metagenome (GOLD analysis project Ga0310330, IMG submission 195544) | Enriched freshwater cyanobacterial communities from Lake Michigan, Michigan, United States - MI23.DCL.Total.B5 (v2) (version 2) | ecosystem: Environmental > Aquatic > Freshwater > Lake... | reverse complement strand
AACCACGGCAGTCAACAGCCGCAGACCCGAACTGTGCGGGGGCTGGTGGACAGGTAGTCGGGCGGCCTGGCTTGTTAGGCAGGGCGAAACAGTTCAGGCTGGCCTGAGGCGGCCCACCAGCTCCTGGGGCGTCAAACGCAGATCACTGGCGCCCGCCATGGGATCGGGGGGGCCAGCGCGCAAATCCTTGAGCACCACCACCCCTTCTGCCGCCTCCTGGTCGCCAATCACCACGGCCCACCGGGCCCCGGAGCGATCGGCCCGCTTGAACTGCTTGCCAAAGGCCGAACCGCTGGCATCGATCTCCACCGCCAAGCCCGCTGAACGGCATTGGCGGGCCACCGGCAGGGCCATCGCCTCGGCAGCGTCGCCCCGGCTCACCAGATACAGGTCGGGAACCGCAGGGGAAGCGGCAGGGGCCCCAGAACTTGCACCTTGGGCCAGCAGCAAGGCCAGCCGCTCCATCCCTAGGGCCCAGCCAATCGCCGGGGCCTCGGGCCCACCCAATTGCTGCACCAGGCCGTCGTAGCGGCCGCCACCACACACCGTGGCCTGGGCGCCAAGCTGGCTGCTGGTGATTTCAAAGGCGGTGTGGCTGTAGTAATCCAGGCCGCGCACCAGCCGGGGGTTGAGCACAAAGGGAATCTCCAGCGCCTCGAGCCCCTGCTGCACCTGGGCAAAGCGCTGCCGGCTCTCGGGGCAGAGGGCATCAGCGAGGGATGGGGCATCAGCCAACAGGGCCTGGGTTTGGGGATTCTTGGAATCGAGCACCCGCAACGGGTTGGTGTGGATCCGGCCTTGGGAATCGGCATCAAGCTGGCCTGTGCGCTCCTGGAGCCAGGCCACCAACTGCTGGCGGTAGGAGGCCCGGTCTTCGGCGCTGCCGAGGGAATTGAGCTCCAAAGCCAAACCGCCTACCCCGAGGTCCGCCAACAGATCCCAGGCCACCGCAATCGCTTCCACGTCGGAGCGGGCATCGGCAAAACCCAGCAACTCCACGCCGATCTGGTGGAACTGGCGCTGGCGGCCCGCCTGGGGCCGCTCGTAGCGAAACATCGGCCCGCCGTACCAGAGCCGCTGGGGCCCCTGGCTCAAGAGGCCGTGCTGAATCGCGGCCCGCACCACCGAGGCCGTGCCCTCGGGCCTGAGGGTGCAACTGCGATCGCCCCGATCGATGAAGGTGTACATCTCCTTGCCCACCACGTCGGTGGCTTCGCCAATGCCGCGGGCGAAGAGCTCGGTGGCCTCCAGCAGGGGCGTGCGGATTTCGGCGATGGCGGCCCGGCGGAAGTGCTCGCGGGCGGTGGCCTCAATCTGCTGCCAGAGGGCGGTCTGCTCGGGCAGCAAATCCACCATGCCCCGCAGGCTTTGAAGGGTTGAAGCCGGGCTGGGCACGGAAACGCTTGGCCAATCGGCCCAGTTTGCCGCCTTGACTCAACGTCTGGCATCAACACAGGTGAGCGGTCCCAACCACGCCAACAACCGCTCATCGGCCGTGAGCAGCTCGGCTCCCAGATCAAGGGCGGTAGCCACAATCCAGCGATCGGCAGGATCGCCATGGAGGCCATCGAGGTGCACTGCTCCGATGCCAATGGCACCCGATAACGGCCATTCGGCCAGGCCAGCTGCCAACCAAGTGCGCCGCCACTGCATGGGGCTTTGCTCGAGATGCAAGCGCCCCTTCGCCACCAGCATCGCCACCTCCCAAAAACTCACGGCCGACACCCCTACGGATTGGCCTCCCCCGGCCCAGGCTTGCTCGAAGCGCCTGGAGGCCTGATCCCCCAATCGCTCTGGCGCCAAGGACGCCCAGACCAACACATGGGTATCCAGCAGGATCAAGGCTGCAGCACCTCCCAATCCCCGTCATCCAGCACCGGAGCCAGGATGTCTCCGCTGATGCGCCCACCCGCTCCAATGCCCCAAGGCAGCGGGGCCCTGCCCCCTCGGACTGGATGGAGCTCGGCCACCGGTTTGCCGTTTTTAGTGATCAACAACGGCTCGCCACCAGCGGCCACAGCATCCATCAGGGCCAAGCAACGGGACTTGAATTGGGAGGCGGAAATCGAGTGCTGGGCCATCGGCTCGCTCACCCTTGAGACCACCCAAGCTTAGCCATTAACTTGACCATGGTGATGACCATGGTCGTAGAACTGCCGATACCAACTGGCAAAGCGCTCCACGCCGAGCTCGATGGGGGTGGAGGGCTTGAAGCCCACCCAGGCTTCGAGCAGGGACGTATCGGCGGAGGTAGCCACCACATCACCGGGTTGCATCGGCTGGAAGTCTTGGACGGCCTGGCGGCCCAGGGCCTGCTCGAGCACCTTGATGAAGTGCAGCAGCTCGGTGGGCTGGGCATTGCCGATGTTGAACGCCCGGTGGGGCGCCCAGCTGGTGGCGGGATCGGGGTTGGCCGCATCAAACGCAGGATCAGCCGTGGCGGGCTTATCGAGGCAGGCGATCACGCCGGTCACGATGTCGTCGATGTAGGTGAAATCGCGCCGCATCTGGCCGTTGTTGAACACCTTGATGGGTTCACCAGCCAGGATCGCCTTGGCAAACAGCATCGGCGCCATGTCGGGCCGGCCCCAGGGGCCATAGACGGTGAAAAAGCGCAAGCCTGTTGCCGGCAGGCCATAGAGGTGGCTGTAGGTGTGGGCCATCAGCTCATTGGCTTTTTTGGTGGCCGCATAGAGGCTCACCGGATGGTTCACCGGCTGGCCTTCGGCAAAGGGCATGGCCTTGTTGCCCCCGTACACCGAGCTGCTGGAGGCATAGACGAGATGCTCGACGCCGTGATGGCGGCAGCCCTCCAAGATGTGGCCAAAACCCACCAGGTTGGCCTGGATGTAGGCGGCAGGATTCTCCAGGGAGTAGCGCACCCCTGCTTGGGCGGCGAGATTCACCACAGCCCGGGGCTTGGTGGCCGCAAACAAAGCCGCCATCGCCTCGCCATCGGCGAGATCCAGGCGATGGAAACCCCAGCCAGGTGCGGCAATGCCATCGAGCCGATCCAGCCTCGCCTGCTTTAGGGCCGGGTCGTAGTAGCTGTTGAGGTTGTCGATTCCGACCACCCTTTCTCCGCGCGCCAGCAAGCGCTCGCATAAGGCAGCACCGATGAAGCCGGCGGCACCTGTGACCAGAACCGGCTGGTTCATGAACCGAGCAAATCCCGGAAGTAGGCAATCGTGGGCTCCAGGCCCTGCTCCAGCGGCACCGTGGGTTCCCAGCCCAATTCAGCGCGGGCCAAATCGATCACCGGTTGGCGCTGCAGGGGATCGTCCTGGGGCAAGGGTTGATCCACAAATGCCAGCTGCGGGTTAATGCGCTCGCGCACGAGTTCGGCCAGCTGCTTGATCGTGAACTCGGCTGGATTGCCGATGTTGATCGGGCCTGTGTGGGCGCCATTCATGAGCCGGATCAGCCCCTCCACCAGATCGTCCACAAAGCAAAAGCTGCGGGTTTGGCTGCCGCCGCCATAGAGGGTGAGGGCATCGCCGCGCAGGGCCTGCACGATGAAATTGCTCACCACCCGGCCATCGTCGGGGAGCATGCGCGGCCCATAGGTGTTGAAAATCCGAGCCACCCGGATCTCGGTGCCGTGCATGCGCCGGTAGTCGAAACAAAGGGTTTCAGCGATGCGTTTGCCCTCGTCGTAGCAGCTGCGGATGCCGATGGTGTTGACGCAACCCCGGTAGCTCTCGGGCTGGGGATGCACCTCCGGATCGCCGTACACCTCGCTGGTGCTGGCCAAGAGGAGCCTGGCCCCCACACGCCGGGCTAGGCCCAGCATATTGTAGGTGCCCAGGAAGCTGGTTTTGGCCGTTTTGATCGGGTTGAACTGGTAGTGCACCGGTGAGGCCGGACAGGCCAAATGCCAGATGCGATCCACCTCGAGCTTGATCGGCTCGGTCACGTCGTGGCGGATCAGCTCAAAGCGGGGATGGCCGATCCACTGGGCAATGTTGCTCTTGCGGCCTGTGAAGTAGTTGTCGAGGCAGATCACCTCCTCACCGGCCTGCATCAACCGGTCCACCAGGTGGGAACCCACAAAGCCGGCTCCGCCGGTGATCAGGTTGCGCGTCAGAGAAGCGGGCATCCGCTCAACCCTCCCCCACGCGCCACACCTTCAGCCCAGCGGCGCGAGCAGCGCTGGCATCGGCCGTGGCGCGAGCATCAAACAACCAAGCAGGCTTGCGCATCACAGAGCCAATCCCATCCCAATCAAGATCGCCAAACTCCGCCCACTCGGTGAGCAGCAGCACCGCATCGGCGCCAGCTGACGCCTCGATGGCGGAGGTGGCCAGCTGCCAACCGCCACCGCCATCCGAGCCCTGGGCGCTCGACACCTGGGCCAGGTCTTTAGCAATCTGGAACTCCGAGACCTTGGGATCCACGATCGCCAGGTGGGCCCCTTCCTCCAGCAAATCGCGGCAGATGCGGATCGCTGGGGATTCGCGGGTGTCATTGGTGTCGGCCTTGAAGGCAAAGCCCAGCACCGCCAGGCGCTTGCCGGTGACGGTGCCAAACAGCTTGGTCACCACCAGGCGGGCAATGCGGTGCTGCTGCCAGCTGTTCAGCGCCACCACCTGCTCCCAGTAGGCCGCCACCTCCTCGAGCCCGTAGTGGCGGCAGAGATACACCAAATTGAGGATGTCTTTTTGGAAGCAGCTGCCGCCAAAGCCAGGGCCGGCCTGCAGAAATTTGGAGCCAATGCGGCTGTCCGTGCCGATCGCCTTGGCCACCTCACGCACGTCAGCGCCGGTGGCCTCGCAAAAGGCGGCAATGCTGTTGATGGAGCTGATCCGCTGGGCCAAAAAGGCATTGGCCGTGAGCTTGGAGAGCTCGCTGCTCCACAGGTTCGTTCGCAGGATCTGTTCAGGCGCTACCCAGTGGCCGTAGATCCCAGCCAGGGCTTCTATTGCAAATGGATCCTCACCACCAATCAGCACCCGATCGGGATTCTCCAGATCAGTGATCGCCGTACCTTCGGCCAGGAATTCGGGGTTGGACAGCACCGAAAAGGTGGGCGCAGGCCCATTCGAACCGGTACTGGGAGAAGAGGCCCCAAGAATCGCCTGGACGGCTTCCGCAGTGCGCACCGGCAGGGTGCTTTTCTCCACCACGATCGTGTGGCCGCGGGCGCAGGCCGCCACCTGGCGGGCGGAGGCCTCAATCCAGCGCAAATCGCTGGCCTGACCAGCCCCTAGCCCTTTGGTCTTGGTGGGAGTGTTCACCGAGAGAAACACCATGTCGGCTGCGGCGATCGCAACTTCCACGCCGGTGGAAAAGTGCAAGTTCCGGCCCCGGCAGCGGGCCACCACCGCATCCAGCCCAGGCTCATAAACAGGCAGCTTGGAAAGGTCGGGATCGTTCCAGGCAGCGATCCTATCGGCGTTGAGATCCACCACCGTCACCTGAATCTGTGGGCAACGGTCGGCTAGCACCGCCATCGTGGGGCCGCCCACGTAGCCAGCCCCGATGCAGCAGATGGTGCCGATCCCAGGCTGACTCAAGCGGTTCAAAGCGGAGAAGTCGGACAAATCCAAATCGTAAACGTCCAGAGTTCAGATGAGGGATAGAGTTCATCCTTAATCCGAGGTTGCCCCATGGTATGGCGAGCCCCTTGGCTCCAGAACCGCCTGAATAGAGGAGCGCTGGCGCTGTGGGACAGCCTGAGCCTCTTTGCGATTTACCAGTTGATGTACGGACTTCGCCTGGGAGCCCTGCCCGGGATCACGGCTGGACTGATTGGACTGGAATGTATTTGGCTGTTTGGCTCCTATCTTTTAGGTCGCTATTCAGAACAAACTTGGAGCGACGAGCAGAAAAGCTGGAGAAGCTTCAAAAAAATAATTTTCATCGCACTTCTCATGCTCAGCGTGATGATTGGCGACAGCTGGATTCGCAATATTGTCGACAGCCAGGTTCGATTTCGCGGCTTTCTATTGCCACTGACCACCCTTATGGTGGCCAGTTCTGGATTAGCCGACCTTCTCTTAGCCGCTAAAAGACAACCTACGCTTCGCTGGGTGCTGATCGGCTCAACCACAGAGCAAAAAATATTGCGTCAAGAATTGCTCGATGAGTCCCCAGGCATTAAAGCCTCAACCGTCTTGATCTTAAGCAACGATCAAGCTTCGATTAGTCGCGAGATTCAGACCTCAGAAGCTGCAAACCCCCGACAATCGCGCAAGACACAAGGCTTTGCCTTGAGTGAACAGATCGATCTTCCACAGGCGACACTCAATCAGCTTCTGAAACTACGTAGTCGTGGTGTTCATATCTGCTCCCTGATTGACTGGGCTGAGCACAGCCTACACCGGGTACCACCAGAATTGCTCTCCCAAACCTGGCTGGTCAAAGCCGATGGCTTCCGGTTGGCACCAGGAGCCACGAGCTGGCGGAGCAAGCGACTCATGGACATAATCGGAGCACTTGTACTTTTGACCATTAGTGCTCCGATCCTAGCCCTCGCAGCAAGCCTCATATGGCTAGAGGATCGCGGCCCAATCTTCTACGGCCAACTGAGAACTGGCCTGGGCGGGCAACCATTTTGGATTTGGAAACTTAGAACAATGCGTCCTGATGCAGAGGCAGGGCAAGGGGTTCAGTGGGCTCTCAAGGGCGATAGCCGCATCACAACGGTGGGGCAATGGTTGCGGCGGTTAAGGCTCGATGAACTTCCCCAATTGTTAAGTGTGCTTCGAGGTGAAATGAGCCTGATTGGTCCGAGGCCAGAGCGCCCGGAAATCGAATCAACGCTGGAAACCAAAATCCCCCATTATCGGGTACGCCAATGGCTACGACCGGGATTGAGCGGTTGGGCCCAGGTGTGCTTTCCCTACGGAGCCAGCGTGAGTGACAGCCGCACCAAACTCTGTTACGACATCTATTACCTACGCCATGCCGGCCTTCTTCTTGACCTCTTGATCACCATCAAGACGATTCGCTTGGTCTCCAGAGCTCGCGGCTCCGTTCCCCGGGCAAACTCGTGATGCAATCTGCTCCGCCCAAGCAACGCCTCGCCATCTTGGCCACCCACCCGGTGCAGTACTTCAAACCGGTGTTTCAGGGCCTAGCCGCCAACACCCGGATCGAGATACTGGTGGTTTTCGGCTGTGACCATGGGGTGCAAGCCAGCCTTGACCCTGATTTTGGCGTCAGTTTCGCTTGGGACAGCGCCCCCACTGATGGATTCCCCCATCACGTTGTGAGCCAGGCTCCCCTTGCCCAGTTGAGCCGCATCGCGAAGGCCTGGCCGTTAGCGCAGCAAGCCTGCAAAACGATCCAAGCCTTCGATCCCGATGCTGTTCTGGTCTTCAGCTATTCACCGGCATTTATCAGCTTGTCGCTAGCCCTGCTGAGCTTCCAAGGCCAAAGACTTTGGCTGAGGGCCGAAACCAGCGATATCGCCCTAAGGCGCTCCCCCATCAAAGACTGGACCCGCAGCTGGGTCTTGCGCCAGCTCTATCGGCACCTCGACCATGTTTTTCCGATCGGACTGCGCTCGGCACGCCATTACACCCGACTGGGTGTGCCTCTAGCCAAACAAAGCCTGGCCCGCTACGCCGTTGATGTGGACTTCTTCCAAGAGCAGGTGAACACATGGAAGCTCCGCAGAGCCAGCGTGCGTCAAGCGCTCCAGATTCCAGAGCAGGCCCATGTGCTGCTGTTTGTTGGCAAGCTCACCGCCGTAAAAGATCCCTTGCTGATTGCAAAAGCCCTTAAAGCCCTTACCCCACACCCCTGTTTTTCGAGGCTGCAGTTGCTCGTGGTAGGCGATGGGGAATTGAGGGAGACGTTTGAAAAGGCTGCAAGCGAAGCGGTACCAGGCCGGTGCCATTTCCTGGGCTTCCAAAACCAACAACAACTCGGGCAGTTTTATGCAGCGGCCGACACCCTGCTGCTGCCATCACAATCTGGAGAAACCTGGGGGCTGGTGGTCAACGAAGCCTTGCAGTTTGGCTGCAACGTGATCGCCAGCGCGTTGGTGGGCAGCGGCCCCGACCTCCTGGAGGGCAGGCCATGGGGGCGGCGTCATCCGGTCGGAGATGCTCATGCCTTGGCCCAAGCCATTGCCGAATTGGCCAATGAAGAACACCAGCCCCAACCGCGCCTGACGGCCGACGATCGGTCACTGCCCCATCCACAAGAGTTGGTGGCAGCCATTACCCAGCAGTTGCTTAGGCCTAGACCAACCTCTTGTTGAGAGCGCACCATTCAGCCAGCACCACCCATCGCCAATAGGGTTGCCAGCGCTGGGGCTGCAAGCGGCAATAGAGCCAACTGGCGAGTACCACTCGCCGAGAGATTCCCAAAGGCTTGAGCAGCCCTGCAATGCGAGCGGGATGGAACCGACTGTGGTTGAGCAACCAAGGCCCTAGGGGCAGGTTGAAGCCGGTTTTGCCCATTTGGCTATGGCCGGCGGGCAAGCGATCGACAAACGCTTGACGCAACAGGGTTTTAGGGCCATCGGCCAGATGCCAGGCCGATGGCAGGGCCAAGCAGTAACGCACCAACTCCTGATCGAGGAAGGGCACCCGCACCTCCAGGCCCCAGTGCATCGTCACCGCATCGGTGTCGCGAAGCAGCGTGTCACGCAGATAGCCCGCCAACTCCAAACCGGCCAGGTCATCAGCGTGATCCAGGCGGCTGGCCAGCAGGGACGCGATGGTGGATGGCGGCAAACCTGAAAACGGAATTTTCCGCAAATCCAGGGCCGCCGCATAACCACGAAGGCGGTAAGCCTGGAGATGCCAGCCGAGAAGGCGCAGCAGTTGTACTGGCAAGCGCCCCGCCAAGACGGGGCCAGGCTCAGCCATGGCCTGATGATGCTGCTGAAAATGGCTATAGCCCGCAAACACTTCATCGGCACCGAGGCCCGAAAACGCCACCCGCAACCCCAGGAGATGGGCGGCTTGGGCCACCACAAAGGTGTTGAAACCATCAATGCTGGGCTGGTCGATGGCCTCGAGAAACGTGTCAAACAAGCGATCGAGCTCAGCAGGACCAAGCTGCACCGCATGGTGGTCGGTCCCCAAATGCTTGGCGGTCGCCTTGGCGCGCTCGGTTTCGTCGACAGCCCCAGGCAGACCTTGAAAACCCACAGAGAGCGTGCATACCGGTTCGGAGCGACAGTCCTGGAGAAGGGCCGTCAAAATGCCGGAGTCGAGCCCGCCGCTTAAAAAACTGCCCACGGGCACATCACCAATGGTCTGACTGAGCACCGCCTGGTGCAGTCGCTCACGGACACCCTCCACAGCCTGTCGGAGAGTGCTGGGTATCACTGTTGGCGCCGAAAGGCGCCTGGGGCATGGAACACCCCGCAGATTTCCGAGGATCAAGCGCCCTCCAGGATGCCAATGGCCCACGGCACCTGGAGGAAACGCCTGCACATCCTTCAAGATCGTTTGCGGTTGGGCAAAGGCACCCCACAGGGCATAACCCTGGAGAGCGGCAGCATCGATCGGCGCTCGACAACCCGCCGCCTCGATGGCACTGAGTTCACTGGCAAAGACCAAACCTTCGGCCGTTTCGCTCCAAAGCAGGGGCTTGATCCCCATGGAGTCACGGGTAAGGGTGAGCTGGCGCTGATGGCGATCCCAGAGGGCACAGGCAAAGATCCCATCGAGTTTCCGCCAGATCTCATCCCCCCAACGGCGATAACCCAGCAAAATCACCTCCGTATCGGAGCTGGAGCGAAACGCTTCTCCTTCAGCCTCTAGCAGCTCCCGTAAGGCTGGGGCGTTGTAGATCTCCCCGTTGAAGACCAACACCAGCCCCCCATCAGATGTCTCCATCGGCTGATGGCCGAGCGAAGAGAGGTCTTGAATAGCCAAGCGGGTATGAATCAGCCGCAGATAGTCGTCAGCAAAGAAGCCATGGTCATCGGGGCCGCGCGAAGTCAGCACCTGGAGAGCGGGCTCTAGCTTCAGCTTGCCGTCAATGGGGGAAAAGCCTGCAATACCAAAGAGCCCGCACATAATTAACGAACCTGCAACACATTCATGAGTGCTTGACGTTGCTGCGCAAGTGCAAACTCAGTCAAGGCCCTTTTCTTGGCCTTATCGCCACAACGTTCGATCTGAGTGGGATCAATGATCAGGCGGCGGAGAAGCATGGCTAAATCCTTAGGATCCGTCGAAACCAGCCATCCAGATTGGCCATCAAGGATCAAATCGGTGTGGCCGCCTTCCAGCGCTGCAATCGAAGGGCGCCCTAAAGCAGCAGCCTCTAGATAAGTGATCCCAAAACCTTCACCCTGGGACCGGCCATCAGCGGCAATTCCGTAAGCGCTCGGCATCACCACTAGCTGGCACTGTTGGTATTCCTCGCACAAGGCCTGATCACTGAGGGGCCCCAGAAACTGCACCCAAGTCTCCAAACCAAGGGCAATGGTTTGCTTCTCCAGCCGCTGTTGATCATCACCACAGCCCACCACTCGCCAACGCAATGCAGATGGAAGTTCCCCTCGCCCACAGAGTAAGTGCAGGGCTTGCAGCACCTGGTCGTGACCCTTGTAGCGCTCATTTGCGTCCATCCGGGCCACAGTGAGCAATCGAAGCCCTCCCCCCTGAGATTTGTCGGGAAACTGGTCTCTTGGGGGTGGCTTTTCACTGACAGCAATATAGGGATGGACCACCGTGATGGGTGGAACAAGAGCAACCTTTGACTGAACTTGGGCAGAGGTAAAACTGCTGCTAGCAGCCAGGGCTGTGCAACGGAGTAGATCAGAACGAACACCCTCGAGGTGAGCTCCCCAAACCTCAATGCCATGGAGCCAGCAATAACGCGACTGTCGTTTTGGCGTGATTCTCCAGCGATCAGACAAACGCAAGGGACGCAGTAACAACACGTGCATGCTGAACACCGCTTTGGCCTTCGGCAACCACCACAACAGCTGCAAAACAAACCAACAGCGGCCCAATTGCCGGCCAATCCAGCCAGGCCCTAGCCGTCGGGTGGCAACAACGCGATGCTGAATGCCAAGCCCATCAAGAGCCTGCAAGACCTGAAGGCTGAGGCGCTCAATACCCCCGGCGCGACGCAGGTCATAGGCCAGCACCAAGATCATGGAAGATCTGATCCGTACAACAGCGTTTCATAGGCAGCCAATGAGCGCTCCAGCCCAAAGCACCGCTTGTAGAGCGCCCGAGCCCGATCTCCCATGGCCGTCACACGATTCGGGTCCTGCGAAAGCTGGCTGAGCTGATGGGCCAAGCCCCAGGCATCGCCAGGCTCCACCACAATTCCACAGTCTTCGGCGAGGATCAAACGCGCCAAATCACACCCAGATCGGGCCACGAGCACCACCCCCCGGCCACTGGCCAGGATCCCGTAAAACTTACAGGGAGCCATGGTTTCCTCGGCGCCGGGAATTAAAGCAATGGCCGCTAGATCACACACACCCAGGCTCAAGGCCAGGCGCTCCCGGGGCTGGTAGTGCTCCAGTCGCAAGTTTGGGAAAGCAGGATCGTTCACACAGGCCTCTACCAACGGTCGTTGTGCTCCTCCCCCGATGAACAACAGATGAACCGGCTCAGTAGCAAGCAGACGTGCTGCCTCCAATAGGGTGGAGATGTCGTGCAGACGGCCAAAGTTACCCGAATACTGAAGGGTAAAATGATCAGTCAGGCCCCACTTCAGGGCTAAGGGATTATGGGCCTTCGCTATGGGTGTGGCCTGCTCCAGCGCCCAGTTCGGAATCACATGGAGCGGCAGGGTCGCCTGGGTTTCTCGGCGCCAGCACTCTGCCATCGCCTCACTCAGCACCACGGTGGCATGGCTTTGACTACACACCTGGTGCATCAACCAGCGCAAACTTTTCGTGATCATGCTCCGCTCTGGCAGCACACCAGCCAACACAGCCGAGCGGGGGAAGAGGTCTTGGAGCACAAACACATAATGCATGCCCCGGAGCCAACGCAATGGCAGACCCACCAAGCCGGCAAAGGGCGGATTGGAAACAATCAATAGCCGCTGACCACGCCGGCCATGGCGCAGGCCCCAAAACAACACCTGCAGCAGAAACACCACTCCCCGCATGGCCTTGCCACCAAGCGCCCTTGGATCCGCTAAGGCGAACCTGAGGTCGAAGCGCTTCACGGTTAAACCATGGATCGGATCACCGCTTGTAGCAGTCAGTACCCTCAGGGGCCTCCCTTGAGCCGCAAGGGCTTGGGCCAGGTCGGTGATGAGCTGGGCCGTGGCTCCGGTGCTGGGGGCGAAGTGCTCGGTAACGATCAGCAACTCTGTCTGAATCACAGGCGGGCTCATAGGGGTAAACCCTTGGAGCGCCGGCGCAATTCGATCACTTTGACCACGGTCATCAGGTCGTAACCGGCCATCAGCAGGGCAAACAGCAAGGCCTGCCAACCCTCCAACCACCCCCCCTGCAGCACATACTTCTGGGCAAAGCGCAGGGCTGGCCTTAACGGCCAAAAACGGGCAGTCAAGCTGCGCAACAAAAGCCAGCGGTGGGTGCCAAGGGCTTGAAGATCACCAGCTTGGCGAAAGGCCACAATCCGCTCTGCTTCCCAGCTGGCATAGCGGCGATGTCGATCAAGCCAGTCATCAAGACCCTTACTAAACGCAAAATGTTCGTAGGGTTCATCCAGGTGCCCCACGCGCGCATCCTTGGGGAAACACTCCCAAACCCCTCCCTCTAGCAGCAGGGCACCGCGGCGCACCAAACGGGGATGCCAATTGGGATAGCCCTGGGTGCGCCGCAACCAACGCCCCAAAAACCAATAGCGCGGGGTTAACGCATAACCGTCAGAGGTTTCGAGTTCGTTCAACCTGCGTCGAATCGACTGGGCTAGCGCTTGGCCCACCTGCTCATCAGCGTCGAGAAACAGGACCCAATCACTACGGATTCCGGCCTTCTCCAGGGCCCAATTGCGCTGGACTGTGATCAAAAATGGAGGACTCTGGCGATGCTCCAGCACCCGCGCACCCCATCGCTTTGCCAGGGCCTGGGTGCCATCGGTGCTGCCACTATCCACAACCACCAGCTCATCGCACCACTGCAGCGAAGCCAGAGCCCGGGAAAGATCGGCTACCTCATTGAAGGTCAGCACCACGGAAGCCACGGTGGGTTGCGGGGAACGGGGATTTTGGCCGTTACTCATGGGGTACCTCTCGTCACAATCTGCTGGTAGGTGGCATAGGCCTGGGCTGCGAGCGTGGGGGCCGAAAAACGCTCAGCCACAACTGCGGCAACTGCAGATCCCGCCCTCTGGGGTGAGTGCAACCAAGACTCCAAAGCCTTCAACCAAGCCTCGCGGGACCTTGGTACTACAAACACCCCAGCGAGATCATTGATATCGGCCTGCACACCCACTTGATCCGAAAGCATCACGGCAGCGCCACAGGCCAAGGCCTCGACTACCACATTGCCAAAATTCTCATGGCGACTAGGAAGCAACAAGAGATCGGCGGCACTGAAGGGAAACCGAAGTTGATCTGCGGGTAGGGACGGTAGCCAACGGCATCGCCCCCCCAAGCCGGCATGGTCGAGCTGGAGGCGCAGGCGAGCTCCACTTCCGTCATCATCACCACCAATCACCGCAAGCTGCCAAGGGAGATCGGCCAGACGTTTCAAAACAGGAGGCAGTAAATCCAAGCCCTTCTTGTGATGCAGGCGTCCGGCTACCACCAACAAAGGTCGATCTGGATCCAGGCCCTGGCTGGTCCGCCACTGCTGGCCAACCTCTGGATCGGGGTAGAAGGCTGAAAGGTCGATGGAGTTGGGCAATAGCCAGCGGGGCGCCCTAAGGCCTAAACCCCGCAATTCAGCAACCTCTTGGGCAGTGGTGCAGTGCAACGCTGCTGCCTGCTGCAAAAGGGGTCGTTCAATCAGCCAGTAATAGGGCCACTTCTTCCACCAACCCCGGCGCATTGAGTAGGGGCCCAGGGCACCACGCAAGCTATGGACCACCGGCACCTGAGCCCGCAGCGCTTGGCATTGCACTGGCTGGGCTAACGGCTGCCACACGCCACTGAGATGGAGAAGATCGGCCCTAGCCAGATGCCGTGGCAAAGCAGCACACAA
>Ga0310330_100313_pt1 | contig 14134 bp, 18 predicted proteins | sample LakMicDCLTotalB5_FD_195544 | JGI IMG/M metagenome (GOLD analysis project Ga0310330, IMG submission 195544) | Enriched freshwater cyanobacterial communities from Lake Michigan, Michigan, United States - MI23.DCL.Total.B5 (v2) (version 2) | ecosystem: Environmental > Aquatic > Freshwater > Lake... | reverse complement strand
GTGGTGCTCGATGCCAGCGGAGCGCTGGTGGGGGAGGGCTACCACGCCAGGGCCGGCGAACCCCACGCCGAGGTCGGTGCCCTGGCCCAGGCCGGCGCACGGGCTCGGGGCGGCACCCTGCTGGTGACCCTGGAGCCCTGCTGCCACCACGGCCGCACGCCCCCTTGCAGCGAAGCCGTGATCGCCGCCGGCATCACCCGGGTGGTGGTGGCCATGGCCGACCCCAATCCCCAGGTAGGCGGAGGCGGGCTGGCACAACTCCGGGCCAGCGGCATCGAGGTGATCTGCGGCGTGGCGGAAGCGGAAGCCCGCGCCCTCAATCGTCCCTTCTGCCACCGGATCGCAACCGGCAGGCCCCTGGGCATCCTCAAGTGGGCCATGGGTGTCGACGGCCGCACCGCCCTGAGCAACGGCGCCAGCCACTGGATCAGCGGGGCTGAGGCCCGCACCTGGGTGCATCGGCTGCGGGCCAGCTGCGATGCGGTGATCGTGGGCGGCGGCACCGTGCGCGGTGACGATCCCCTGCTGACCAGCCGCGGCCGGCGCCAACCCGAACCTCTGCGGGTGGTGCTGAGCCGCCGACTGGAGCTGCCGGCCAGTGCCCAGCTCTGGGATCAGGGCACCGCCGCCACCCTGGTGGTCCATGGCCCGGAAGCCCCCGCTCCAGCACGCCAGGCTCTCGATCAGCGCGACATCCCCCGGCTGGAGCTGGAGAACTGCAGCCCCAGGGCCCTGATGGCGGCCCTGGCCACCCGCGGCTGCAACCAGGTGCTGTGGGAGTGCGGGCCTGAACTCGCCGCCGCAGCCCTGCGCGACGACTGCGTGCAGGAGGTGGCCGCCGTGATCGCGCCGAAACTGATGGGTGGGCTTGCCGCCCGCACGCCCCTCGGCGAGCTGGGCTTCACCGCCATGGCCCAGGTGCCCAACTGGCAGACACTGGCGCCCCAGGCCCTCGGCGACGACTGGCTGTGGCGGCTCAGACCAGCTCCGGATGGAGGGGATCTCCCTTGAAAGGTCCCACCACCGCCGACGTGATCCAGCCCCCGTAAAACCCACCCGGCTGGGGCGTGACCCGCTCCCCAGCCAACCAGCACCCATCCATCAGGGCGGGGTAAAGGGCCAGCCAACCGGCCAAGGCGGCAAAGGCCTCGCTGGGCTCCGGGTAGGTCCACACAGCCCGGCGCAGCCGGCGCTCGGCCGATCCGCCCGGATCCACCACCACATCGAAGTAGCGGGCCACCCCCTTCCACTCGCAGAAGCTGGCACCGGCGCTGGGCTGCAACAGTTCCTGCCGCACCGCCTCGGGCGGCAGGTAGACGGTGGGCGGATGGAAGGTTTCCAGCACCCGCAGGCTGCGGTGGCTGTCGACGAGCAGCTGACCGAGGGCCTCCACCCGCACGTGGACAGCGCTCTCAACCAGCACCGGCGGGCGTGGATAGTCGCAGACCCGCTCGACGACTGCCGCCATGGGGGACTCAAGCAAGGATGAAATTGCGCAACCGCCGACCTTCCGCTCCAGCCCGCTCCTGCAGCTCCGCATCGCTAAGGCTGGCCTCCTGCCGCTGCTGCGCGGCGATCACATCCGCCTCATCCAGGCTGTAGCCAGCGCCGCGGGCCAGGTCGAGGAAGGCCGGCAACTCCAGGGGCTCCGCCAATTGGGAGGCCAAGGCCGGGGTCTGCCGGGCATGCAGCAGGAAAGCATCCAGTTGCTCGAGGCTCAAATGTCCAGCTCCAACTGGGGCTGGTCTAGCCACAACGGCGCGCCATCGGCTTGCCACTCGCCCGGGTCCCAGGGCAGCAGCAGGGGCTCGAGGGTCCGCAGTCCCGGGCCGTCGGCAGGCTCAAGCCAGGCTTCCTCCAGGCCCGGGGGAATCACCACCGGCATGCGCCGGTGGATCGGGGCCAGCAGGGCGTTGGGGGCTGTGGTCAGCACGCAGCACGTGTCGAGCTCGCTGCCATCGGGGCCAATCCAACGCTCCCACAGACCGGCGAGCCAGAACAGGTCACCGTCGCGGCGGCGGAGCCAGCGTCCCTTCTCCCAAAAGGCATCGGCCGGGATTAGGCAGCGACGGTGCCGCCAGGCTCCGCGGAAACTCGGCTTGAACGCCACAGTTTCGGCACGGGCATGCAGGGGGCGGTGTGCCGTGACTGGGTCCTTGACCCATTCGGGCAGCAGGCCCCACAGCGCCAGGGCCACCTGCAGCTGGCCATTTTCCTGGCATTGAATCAGCAGGGGCTCGCCCGGGCACACCTCAGAGCGCGGCGCGTAATGGGTCCGCAGTCCTGGCGGCAAGGGCCCCTGGAGGCACGGCAGCAAGCGCTCAAGCTCGGCAGTAAGGGAAAAGCGACCACACATGGCGCATCAGGGGGGGGCTTGGTTCTGGAAGAGCCGCGTTCTGGAAGAGCGGCGTTCGGTTCTCCCAACCCCCCGTCGGATCGAAGCCGGGAACGGCAGCCCTAGTTTGGGCTCACCTTTGGCTGCCGCACCATGGCGATCCGCCAGGACGACAACCGCCCCAACCGCCGCTTCGGGATCATCAACCTGGTGTTGATCGGCTTCGGCGTGCTGCTGCTGTTCAGCAACTTCCTGCCCAACCCGGCCGCCCAGGTGCCCCGGGTGCCCTATTCCCTGTTCATCGACCAGGTGAACAGCAGCAACGTCAAGCGCGCTTACATCACCTCCGACCAGATCCGCTACGAGCTCAAGGAGCCTGAGGCCGAGGGAGCCCCCACCGTGCTCTCCACCACGCCGATCTTCGACATGGATCTGCCCCAGCGACTGGAGCAGCACGGGGTGGAATTCGCCGCTGCGCCGCCGCAGAAGCCCAGCTTCATCACCACGGCCCTGAGCTGGGTCGTGCCGCCGCTGATCTTCATCCTGGTGCTGCAGTTCTTCGCCCGCCGCCAGATGGGCGGCGGTGCCCAGGGCGCCCTGAGCTTCACCAAGAGCAAGGCCAAGGTGTACGTGCCCGATGAGGAATCCCGGGTCACCTTCGCCGACGTGGCCGGTGTGGATGAGGCCAAGGCCGAACTCGCCGAGATCGTCGACTTCCTCAAGAAGCCCGAGCGTTATGCGGCCATCGGCGCCCGCATTCCCAAGGGCGTGCTGCTGGTGGGCCCTCCTGGCACCGGCAAAACCCTGCTCTCCAAGGCCGTGGCAGGCGAAGCAGAGGTGCCTTTCTTCATCATTTCCGGCTCGGAGTTCGTGGAGCTGTTCGTCGGCGCCGGCGCCGCCCGGGTGCGCGATCTGTTTGAAGAGGCGAAGAAAAAGGCTCCTTGCATCATTTTCATCGACGAACTCGACGCCATCGGCAAGAGCCGCTCCGGCTCCATGGGCGTGGTGGGTGGCAACGACGAGCGGGAGCAGACGCTCAACCAGCTGCTCACCGAGATGGATGGCTTCGCCGGCCAGGACAAACCGGTGATCGTGCTGGCCGCCACCAACCAGCCGGAAACCCTCGATGCGGCGCTGCTGCGGCCCGGTCGCTTCGACCGCCAGGTGCTGGTGGACCGGCCCGACCTCTCGGGCCGCAAGTTGATCCTGGAGATCTACGCCAAGAAGGTGAAGCTCTCCCCCAGCGTCGACGTCGACAAGATCGCCCAGGCCACCAGTGGCTTCGCCGGCGCTGATCTGGCCAACCTGGTGAATGAAGCGGCCCTGCTGGCCGCGCGCGCCTACCGCACCGAGGTGGCACAGGCCGACCTCAACGAGGCCATCGAGCGTGTGGTGGCTGGCCTGGAGAAGAAGAGCCGGGTGCTCCAGCCCGATGAGAAGAGGGTGGTGGCCTACCACGAGGTGGGCCACGCGATCGTGGGGCACCTGATGCCCGGCGGCAGCAAGGTGGCCAAGATCTCGATCGTGCCCCGCGGCATGAGCGCCCTGGGCTACACCCTGCAGCTGCCCACCGAAGAGCGCTTCCTCAACTCCAAGGAAGACCTCGAAGGCCAGATCGCCACCCTCCTGGGCGGCCGCAGCGCTGAGGAGATCGTGTTCGGCGCAGTCACCACCGGTGCCGCCAACGACCTACAACGCGCCACCGATATCGCCGAGCAGATGGTGGGCACCTTCGGCATGAGTGAAACCCTCGGCCCCCTGGCCTACGACAAGCAGGGCGGCAGCCGTTTCCTCGGCGGCGGTAACAACCCCCGACGCTCCGTCAGCGATGCCACGGCCCAGGCGATCGACAAAGAGGTGCGCACCCTGGTGGATAACGCCCACGACAAAGCGCTGGCCATCCTGCGCCACAACCGTGAGCTGCTGGAGAGCATCTCCCAGCAAATCCTGGAGAAGGAGGTGATCGAGGGCGACAACCTCAAAGAGCTGCTGGCCAGCAGCGTGCTGCCAGAGCAGGTTCAGGTGGCGGCCTGAGAACCCTTGACGCCGGGGCCCCTGATCGCGGATAAGGGTTCTTTAGAGCTGCAGCCATGGCTGCTATCAACGGATATCCGGCCCTGGAAGAGCTCCACGGCCGGGATCTCCTCTCCTCCGCAGACCTCAACGCCCACCAGACCCGACAGCTGCTCCAGCTGGCCGCCGACCTCAAGGCCGGGCGCCAAAGGTTGGATCTGGCCGGCAAGACCCTCGGCCTGATCTTCACCAAAGCCTCCACCCGCACGCGGGTGAGTTTCACCGTGGCCATGGCCCGACTGGGCGGCCAGACCATCGACCTCAACCCCTCGGTGACCCAGGTGGGCCGCGGTGAGCCGGTGGCCGACACCGCCCGGGTGCTCAGCCGCTACGTGGATGCTCTGGCGATCCGCACCTTTGCCCAGGAGGAGCTGGCGGATTATGCCCACTGGGCCTCGATCCCCGTGATCAATGCCCTCACCGATCTGGAGCATCCCTGCCAGGCCCTGGCGGACTTTCTCACCCTGCAGGAGGCCTTCGGCGAGATCAGCGGACTCACCCTGGCCTACGTGGGAGACGGCAACAACGTGGCCCACTCGCTGATGCTCTGCGGCGCCCTGCTGGGGGTGAACGTGCGCATCGGCTGCCCGGTGGGCTTCGAGCCCGATGGGAGCGTGCTCGAGCAGTCCCGCATCCTGGCGGCCGCCCACGGCGGTTGCGTGGAGGTGATGCATGAACCGGTGGCGGCCGTGCGCGGCGCCCACGCCCTCTACACCGATGTGTGGGCCTCGATGGGGCAGGAAGAAGAAAAGGCCGAGCGGGAACGGGCCTTCAGCGGCTGGTGCCTGAATGAGGAGCTGCTGGCCGAAGCCGATCCGCGGGCGATCGTGCTGCACTGCCTGCCGGCCTACCGGGGGCTGGAAATCAGCGCCGGAGCGATGGAAGGCAGCGCCAGCCGCATCTTCGACCAGGCCGAAAACCGCCTGCATGCCCAGCAGGCCCTGCTGGCGGCCCTGCTGGGCGGCTAGGGCCACGCCCGGCCTGGACTGGACAAAGCGCGGGCGCTCTGGCAAAACTGGGAGCAGTGGTTCATCTGTATTGCCGGTGCCCGAACAGCAACTGCTCACAACGGCCCAACAGGAGCTGTACGACTGGCTGGCTGACTACATCGGCGCCAACCGCCACAGCCCCTCGATCCGCCAGATGATGGAGGCGATGGGGCTGCGCTCCCCTGCACCGATCCAGAGCCGGTTGCGCCACCTCCAACAGAAGGGCTGGATCACCTGGCAGGAAGGCCAGGCCCGCACCTTGCAGCTGCTGGGAGGCTTGGCCGGAGGCATCCCCGTGCTGGGCGCCGTGGCCGCCGGCGGCCTGGTGGAAACCTTCGACGACGTGCAGGAGCACCTCGACCTGGCCCCCGTGCTCGACACCCGCGGCCTGTTCGCCCTCACCGTGAATGGTGACTCGATGGTGGATGCCCACATCGCCGATGGCGACGTGGTGCTGCTGGAGCCCGTGCCCGACCCCAGTCGCCTCAAGGCCGGCACGATCGTCAGTGCCCTGGTGCCCGGTAGCGGGACCACCCTCAAACACTTTCACCGAAAGGGTGCCACGGTGACCCTCGAGGCCGCGAACCCCGCCTACGCTCCAATCGTGCTTCCCGCAGACCAGGTGACGGTGCAGGGCAAGCTGGTGGCCGTCTGGCGCCAGGTCTGACCCCTTGGCGTTGTAAGCTCATCTAGCGCCAGGCAAGGCCCTCGGGCCAAGTGAATCGACCAGCGGTTCGCTGCCAACGCGTCCTATCGGGGCCATAGCTCAGCTGGTAGAGCACCTGCATGGCATGCAGGGGGTCAGCGGTTCGAGTCCGCTTGGCTCCATTTTTAACTCCTTGCAGCGCAAGGGGTTACTTCCTTCAGCACTGATTCGGGCCATGACCCCAACCCGCGAGAAAATCCTTGGCGCCTCGGCCGGCTGGGTGGCCGTGGTGCTCAATGTGGTGCCCGGCCTGGGGGCCGGCTACCTCTACCAGCGGCGCTGGAAGGCCTACTGGATCACCTCAGCCCTGGCGACCAGCTGGTTCGTTGCCGGTGCCCTCTTGGCGCAGAACGCCGAGGCTGCCGTCGAAGCCCAGAACCAACTGGTGGGCCTGGTCGGCCTACTGCTCCTGGCTGGGGTGACGGCCACCGAAGCGGGCCTAGCGGTCAAGCGCGTTCGGCAGATCGGCTGAGCAGCTGCAGCAGGACACCAACCCCAACCGCCACCCTGTCACACTTGTTTTGATCCCGTCCTGATCCATGGGCTTCAGCGCCAAAACCGCCTACGGACTGGTGGCCCTGATTGATCTGGCCGAAGCCTACGCATCAGGAACCCTGGTGCAGACAGGAGAAATCAGCCGCCGTCATGGGATCCCGGAACGGTATCTGGAGCAGATGCTCACCAGCCTGCGCAAAGCCGGGCTGCTGAACAGCATTCGGGGGCCCCGCGGCGGCTTCCAGCTCACCAAAGACCCAGGCCACATCACGGTGGCAGAGGTGATGGCCTACCTCGATGGCGCCGGCGGCAGCGAGCATCAAGGAGACCGCAACAACAGTGCCTTCATGGTGCTGACGGCCCTCGACCAGAAGGTCGAACAGGCCAAGGCAAGCGTTCTCTCTGCCACAACCCTGGCCCAGCTGGTGCGTGAGCGGGAAGCGCTGCGGCAACCCATCCCCATGTTCTACATCTGAACAAGTCACCACGCCCCGGGATCAACCGCCACGACGAGGACGACTGGCCCGTCGACCGGGGGCGCCCCTGGCTCCTGCGGCTGCTCGCCCTGGTGGGAGCCCTGTCTTTCGTAATGCTGGGGCTCAACAGCCTGTTGCCGGTGCTGCAGGGTCCTGCTCCGCTTCCCAGCCCCAGTTCTCCGTCTCCCCAGCCTGAACAACGGGATCGAACGGGCGATCCTTCGGTGAGCTGAAGCCCTAGAAGCGCGACATCGCGGCAATCTTGGCCAGCTTCTCGGCATCGAGGCCGACCAGTTCATCAATCTGGAGCAGGCTCTCCTTCACGAGGCTGGCGAACACAAACAGGATGCCGTCGAGCCGGAAATCGAACCGCCCTTCGATGGTGTGGCGCTCAATGCTGAGGAAGTCATGGAGCTGCCACACCGAGTCGGCGGAGCTCAGCTCCACGGCCCGAGCCCGCACCGTGGCCACCAGCTGGTCAACGGCGCGGCTGTAAGCGCGGTCAAACGCTTCACGGGCCACGGCCTGTTCTGGTTCAGTCCAGCCTTCGAGCATGGTGTCCATCATCTGTGTTGCCATCTCGGTTAAACCTTCCATGGCGAAATCCCTCACAGTGAGGCTAGTCGGGGTGTCAGGCGGGCGCGAGCGGAGCGGAGCGGCGGCGATGGCGGGGCAGCTGGAACCAGGCCAGATCGGGACGGTCGTGGTGCTCCCGGTGATAGCCGAAGTGGTAGCAAGCCAGCAGCGAGATCCAGGGGGGCAGATCGAGGCTGTGGGGTCTCGCTTGGCGCTCGGGAGAGCGCTGGCCGCGATGGGGCAAATAGGTACCGACGAGAAACAGCTGGAGCGAGCTGAGCAGCAACGGCAGGGTGCAGAACAGCAGCACGTTCCACCCGCCCAGGGGAGTGGACCCGCGGGCGATCAGGGCCAGCAACCCCCAGGCGGCCAGCAGGAGGGCCATCTGGCCAACAGTCAGATAGCCGGCCATGAACCGGCGGTACCAACCGAACACGCCGGCACCCACATCGCCATGGAAATCAGGATCCTTGCCGCTGGCCGTGAAGCGGTGATGGCGCTGGTGGTTGGCCCGACACCGCCCGTAGGGCAAGGCGGCATACAGGGCCAGGGCAAGAGTGCCCAGTCGGTCATTCCAGCCCCGGGATTCAGGCAGCAACACCCGGTGCATGGCGTCGTGGCCGACAATGAACAGGCCCGTCTGCAGCAGGGTGCGGATCAACACGGCCCCGAACACCAGAGGCACCAGCACGGGCTCTGGAAGCTGGCCGAAGTCGAGCTGGAGCAGGCCGATCAGGGAGATCAACCAGCCCAGCAGGATCAGGGCGGTGAGCAGCAGTCCCTCTCGGGTGGTGCTGCTCACACCGGAGTGGCCCGTCCGATTAGGACTTCCGCTCAACGGCCGAACTTGAGCAGCTCGGCGGGAGAGGCCAGGAGGTCGATGGCCACGAAGTAGATCTTGCCCTCGGGGTTGAGCAGGAAGCGCCAGGCCACGTTCATGCCGATGCCGGCACCGAACCAGGGGGTCTGCACCTTGCCCGTGACCTTGATCTGGGTGAAATCGCCCTCGGTGGGTTCGGCGAAACCGCGCTCAGGCAGCAGCTGCAGGTTCTGGCAGTCTTCGCGGAAGAAGCGCAGGATGGCGTCCCGGCCCACGATGGGCTTCTGGAAGGGAGCTTGCAGGGCGCCGTCGGAGAGGAACAGCTCGATCAGATTGTCGAAGTCGTTGGCATTGAGCAGGTCCATGTAGCTGTTCACCGTGGGGTTGATCACCCCCTCGATGAACACGCGCTTGCGTTGCTCCTCCGGAGTGGGAGCGGCAATTGGCTCCATCACCCGCTGGCCCTCGCCCTTGGCGGGGTCATAGCCCATGTCCACCACGAAGTTGCGCAGCAGGGTGATCTGTTGGCCCTGATCCACAGCCTTCACGGAGCTCAGCACGGCCGAGGCATTGGCCGAGAGCTGATACCCCTCGGGGATCGGCGCCACCAGACCGGCGGCCATCCACTCACCCAGCTGATACCAGAAGCCCAGCTTGATGTTCACCGACCAGCAGGAGTAGGTGCGGGCGATCGGGGTGTCGGTGCGGTTGGCGAGATCGCACATCACCTGGCTTTGCTCGGCGAAGTTCATCGCCTTGATCTGGTTGAGCACGGGCTCGGCAAACTGCATGCGCGCCGCACCCGGTGCGGCCACCGTGATCGTGTTGCCCATCTCGAGGTAGGCGTACCAGATCAGGGCCAGCTGATCCTCGGCATTGAGCAGCTGGAAGCGGGCCGTGATCGCCGGCACCACATCGGCAGAGAGGGTGTCAGGAAAGATCTGGGTGGCTTTCTCAAGCGTGAACATGCGCAGTCAGCCCCGATTGTTAAGGAGATTCTCAAACTCTAGCCCCTAGCCGCATGATCTGATAATGCGCATCACAACTGCCGCTGCTCTGCCATGGCCGTGACTGTGTTGAGCCCCGCCGAGCGCGACAAGCTGGATCGCTCCGACGACAGCCTGTTCTACGCCGAGCCGCGCTTCGTGCACCACCTGGACGCCAGCTTCCGGGCCCGGCTGACCCAGCTCTACCGCGAACGGATCCCAGCCTGCGCCGTGGTGGTGGACCTGATGAGCAGCTGGGTCAGCCACCTGCCCGAAGACATCACCTACCAGGAGGTGATCGGCCATGGACTCAACGCCGAGGAGCTGGCAGCCAACCCGCGACTGGATCGGCACTGGCTGCAAAACCTCAACACCACCCAGCAGCTCCCCCTGGCGGACAACAGCGTGGATGCCGTGCTGATCGTGGCCGGCTGGCAGTACCTGCAACAACCGGAAGCGGTGGCGGCCGAGCTGTTGCGGGTGGTGCGCACCAGGGGGGAGGTGATCGTGGCCTTCAGCAACCGCATGTTTTTTCAGAAGGCGTCCCAGATCTGGACCGACGGCAGCGACCGGGAGCACCTGGCCTACGTTGCGGAGGTGTTCACCGCCCAGGGCTGGCCCACGCCGCAGCTGGTGGCCGAGGAGACCCCGGCCCCTGGAGTGCTGGGCTGGATCGGCGGCAAGGGCGACCCCTTCTTCGCGGTGATCGCCACGAAACCCTGACCCTGCCCGCGGACGGTCCACACAAAAAAGCCCGGGCGGGGTGAACCGTCCGGGCTTTTCGTGCTCATGGAGAGCTGGTTGCTGGCGCAGTGCCGAGCCGGATCAGCCCAGGCCGAGCTGGCCCAGGATGCCCTGACCGGTAAGCAGCTCGGTGCCCAGACCAATCACAAAGCCCAGCATGGCCAGACGACCATTCCAGGTTTCAGCGAAGGCCACAAAGCCGAAGCGGGTGGTGGATTCAGCCATGGATGTTCGTGAGTTACGAAACTTGAAATGATCGTAACAGATCATGAAGGGAGGTTGCCCGGTGATGAGCGCTGCTGCAGGCCAGCTTGGGATTGATCACCACTGCTGAGCAGTGATCTTTTCCCCAATCCGGTTGCCTTCTCCCCAGTTTCGGGATGCCTTTTCCACAGGAGCCACATCGGGAAAGGGCCGCGCCCTCCCCTCCTTTCAGCAGGAAGTGGGGAAAACGGACCCGCCCCTTGACGCTTCGGCCCGGCCGACTTCCGAGGCCGAGCCCGGCGGCAGAAAAGCCTGAAAGTGCCGTTGGGCCGGTCCGCGAGCCCGTGGGTCTTGCCGGACTCAAGCGCTGGAGCCCCCTTTGACGGCAGGGGGCAGACCATGGCCTGATGGGGGGGCTCAAGCCGTTGCCTCCATGCTGCAGATCCCGGACCACGCCCCCAACTCCGTCTCGGTCGAAAACCAGTTTCCGGAAGACCTCTACGACGCGATGCGGGAGTTTGTCCGGCTGCATCCCCAGTGGGATCAATACCGCCTCATGCAGGCCGCCCTGGCCGGTTTTCTGTTTCAGCACGGCTGCCAGGACCGCGCTGTAGCCCGTCACTACCTCGACGGCCTCTTCCGCCGCCAGGATCCCAGCGGCACACTGGTCTGGCCCCAGCGCTGAACCATGGCCTCAGCAGCACACAGCAGCGAGGCCCTGCTGGTGGCCATCGGCGCCGTACCCGGAGCCTGGCTCCGCTTCCGGGTGGTGGATCACCTGGAGCCGGTGCTGCCCCGCCGCCACTGGGGCACCTTCGGCGTGAATCTGATCGCCTGTTTCGCCCTCGGCCTGATGGTGGGCCTCGAGCAAAGCTGCGGTGAAGCGTCCCGCCGGGTGCTGCTGTTGATTGGCACGGGCTTTCTAGGCAGCTTCAGCACCTTCTCCACGTTCAGCGCCGAACTGCGGGGCGAGCTGGTGGCACGTCACTGGCGGGAAGCCGCCGTGCTGGCAGGCGGCTCCGTGGGCGGTGGCCTCCTGGCCATGCTGATGGGCCTGTCCCTCGGGGCCGTGACATGAGCGTTACGACCTCCCGAAGCCTGCACGGCGACCTGCGTGACCTGGCCCTGGTGGCCGCCGGTGCCATCCCGGGGGCCCTGCTGCGCTGGCAGCTCGAGGGGCTCGGCAGAGCGGGAATCGGCGGCCTGCGCGGCTTGGTGGCAGCCGACTTCGTCGCCAACATGGTGGGCTGCCTGCTGCTAGGACTGGTACTGGCCCAGTCGGGCCGGCGCAAGCGGCTGATGCTGTGGGCCGGCATCGGCTTCTGCGGGTCCCTCACCACCTTCTCCTCCTGGATGCTGCAACTGGCCCGCGCCCTGCGGGCCGGAGAGGTCTGGGACAGCCTGGTGGTGCTGGTGGCGAGCCTGCTGGGCGGGCTGGCTCTGGTGGCCCTGGGACACGCTCTCGGGCGACGGCGGCCAGACTCTCCCGCAGCACGTTGAACCCAACCCGGAGCCCATGGCGCGTCCGACCCAACCGGCCCTTCTGCGCGTTCTGCATGGCACCACGGCCTTGGCCGTGCTGGGCTGCTGGCTGAGTGGCTTCGTGGTTTACAGCACCTACGACGCCCGCTGGGGACGGTTGCCTTTCACCCTGCCGGGCAATTGGGTTGACATTCACGGCAGCCTCGGTGTGGTGCTGTTGCCCCTGGCCATCCTGCTGGCGGCCTATGCCCTCATCAAAGGACGCCGGCGGCTGCAGCGACCGACCAATGCCATCCCCCTGCTCGCCCTGGCTCTGGCCATCGGCAGCGGCAAATTGATGCAGGAGGACTGGCCGCGCACGGGCCAGCTCCAGCACCTCGTTTACAGCGTTCACCTGCTGGCCTGGCTGTTGATCGGCGCAGCCGTCGCGACCCACCTCTGGGGCGTGCTGCGGCTCGGCGGTTGGCCCCTGGCCCAATCGATGCTGAGCGCCGATTTCAGGCGTAGAAACCAGCCCAAGGGGCGTTGAGGAGCCAGCTCCCAGCTCCCAGCCATTCCCTGAACAGGGAACCGTTCATCCAACCGGCAACAGGGCCGCAACCAGGGCATCCAAGCGGGGCTGTTCCAGGCCATCGCGAGACGCTTTGACGTCGACCACCTCCCGACCAATTGCCACCAAGCGATGCCGCACAGCCGGCTCCAGGCTGGTGAGCACCTCCAACGCGGCCTGGAACCGCTCCTCCGATGGACTCTGCAACCAGGTGAGCTGGGGAGCGATCTCCGCCGCCGGAGGGCTGGCCGGACCGGCCCGTTCCACCAGGTAGGCAGCGATGCACTGCTTCTCCTGGGTCTGCAACACCCCATCGGCCCGGCCCAAATGAAGCAGCACCACCAGCTCGTCGGCGAATTGACCCAGCAGCCGTTCGAGCCGCCCCTGGCGGGAGCTGCCGTAGCAAGTCCAGAGGAAGGCTGGAACGTCAGCCACCACCGCCGCCGATTCCGGATCCAGACACTGCAGGATCGCTGCGGAGTCGAAGTCCTGAAACTCACCCCGGTGGTGGCAGTGGGCCCCCAGGGTCACGGCAGTGCCGCACGGGCTGAAGCGAAACCGCTTCACCGTGATCCGGCGGCGCAAGGTCGTGCCATCCAGCTCGGCCGTTGCAATCTCAAGCTCGAGATTCAGCGGGCGATCTGACTGATCCGGCGGCAAATCCATTGCGAGCCCAGGCGCTTGTGCTGAGGACAAACTAGGAATCAACGCCAGCGCCGCACACCTGCCCCTGCCAGCAGCAACAGCAGCGGGGCCTCCCCCCAGCGGTCGTAGGGGGTGAGGCCCCGCAGGCGGGGCAGGTCAAACACCCCGGTGGCAGCCCGACCCGGAGTGAGCGAGGCCACCACCTCGCCCCGGGCATTCACCAGCAGGCTGGGCCCCGTATTCGCCGCGCTCACCAGCCAGCGCCCCGTCTCGATCGCCCGCAACTGGGCCTGAGCCTGGAATTGCTGCTGCAGCATCAGCGGGTAGGGATCGAGGTTGGCACTGGCCAACAGCCAGCCCGCCCCCTCACGGGTGGCGGTGGCCAGGGCGGCACCGTCGGAGAGCTCGTAACAGATCGCCCCTGCAATGGCCCCAGCTGGCCTCGGCAACAGCCGAGAGGGGGGCCCCGGCTGAAGTCCCCCCACCGCCGAAAGGCCGCTCCAGCGGATCAACCCGGCCAGGGGCACCCATTCGCCCAGCGGCACCAAACGGTGCTTGTCGAGCTGGCTACTGGCCTGCCGCTCCCCCTGGGCAAACCGCAACAGGGCACTGCGCTGCTCGGGCTCGCCAGCCCGCTCGAGGGAGTGGAAGCCGCCGCCGATCAGCTCCACCGCGGCACCTTCCCCGAGCTGGGGCTCCAGCCCCAGGGCACCCTCCGGCAACAGCACCACAGAGGCCCCGCGCTGCCGGGCCTCCACCAGGGCTGCCGCCAGCCGTTGCTGGAGCCGTTGCTGCTGGGCCCACGCAAACTTCTGGCGGGTGGGGATGGCCGGCTGCAGCACCAGCACCCGCTCGGACTCACGGCCCTCGGCGGGCGCCGCCAGCAGCAGGGCAGCACCCAGACCATGGCTCAGCAGCACCGCCGCCACGGTGGCGGCAATCCAGGGCCGCCGCTGGGTCACCGTGCAGCAGCGCCACAGGCACCAGCCCAGCAGCAGGTGCACGGCCGCCAGCAGTCCACTTCCCCCCAGGGCTGCCAGGCCCGCCAGGGGG
>Ga0310330_100311_pt1 | contig 14200 bp, 14 predicted proteins | sample LakMicDCLTotalB5_FD_195544 | JGI IMG/M metagenome (GOLD analysis project Ga0310330, IMG submission 195544) | Enriched freshwater cyanobacterial communities from Lake Michigan, Michigan, United States - MI23.DCL.Total.B5 (v2) (version 2) | ecosystem: Environmental > Aquatic > Freshwater > Lake... | reverse complement strand
GGGAAGCGAGAGGAAGAAATTCCAGTGGCTCCGGCTTTGTTGCCGCACCGGGCGCTGGGGGGCCATGTTGAGGGCCTTGCGCCGGGGATTGCCGTGATCCCGCGCCGGGCAGACCTCCACGCAGAGGCTGCAGCCGGTGCAGTCCTCCGCTGCCACCTGGATCGTGAATCCCTGGCCCTCCCATGCTGGATCGTGGGCGGATGCCGATCGAAAGCCCTCAGGGGCATCCAAGAGCAGCTCTGGCTCCACGGTCTTGGCACGGATCACGGCATGGGGGCAAACCATCACACACTTGCCGCATTGCACGCACAGATCGGGTTCCCAGATCGGGATCGTCTCGGCGATATTGCGCTTTTCCCATTGGCTGGTGCCGCTGGCAAAGCTGCCGTCGCAGGGGAGCGCACTCACCGGCAGCTGGTCGCCGCGGCGCTGCAGTTGGGGTAGCACCAGCTCCCGGACTGCCGGTGGGGCCCCATCCCATCGGCCGGGGACCCCAAGCGCCTCGCCGGAGTCCGGTTGGGTTGCGCCCAGTTGCGTTGCGCCCGTTTTGCCTGTTCCCTGGTGAGTCGGCGTGATCTCCCGCAGGCCCGCGATGGCGGCTTCAATCGCGGCCAGGTTGCTCGCCACAATGTGACGCCCCTTTTTGGCGTAGCTGTGCTCGATGGCGGCCCCCATCGCCGCTAGGGCTTGGGCCATCGGCATCACCTCGGCGAGGGCGAAGAAGCACGCCTGCATCACCGTGTTGATGCTGGGTCCCAGGCCCTGGGCCCTGGCAATCGAGGAGGCATTCACCGCAAACACCCGCAGGCCCTTGGCTTCGATGGCCCGCTGGATGTGCCCAGGCAGCTGCGACCAGCTCTGCTCCAGGGGCCAGGGGCTGTTCAGCAGCAGGGTGCCGTGGGCGGCGGCGCTCTCGAGCAGGTCGAATTGCTCGAGGAAATCCCAGTGGTGGCAAGCCACGAGCTGGGCCTGGCGGATCAGGTAGGCCGAGCGGATGGGTTGGGGGCCGAAGCGCAGGTGGGAAACCGTGATCGATCCGGCTTTTTTGGAGTCGTAAACGAAATAGCCCTGGGTCTGGAGCCCGGTGGCTTCGCCAATGATTTTGATGCTGCTTTTGTTGGCACTGACGGTGCCATCGGAACCCAGGCCGTAGAAGATCGCCCCAAAGGTTGGGGAGCCTTCGCTTTGGCTCACCGCGTTGTTGAAGTTGCTGTCCACCGCCAGCGAGAGGTGGGTGACGTCGTCGGTGATCCCCACCGTGAAGTGGTTCCTTGGTGGCGTGGCCTTGAGGTTGTCCAAGACCGCTTTCACCATGGCGGGGGTGAACTCCTTCGAGGCCAGGCCATAGCGGCCGCCCACCACCTGGGGCTTGGTGCCGCTCCAGTGCTCCCAGATCGCGGCCAGCACATCGAGGTAGAGGGGTTCGCCGGCACTGCCGGGCTCCTTGCAGCGATCCAGCACGGCGATGGCCCGTACCGTTGCTGGCAGGGCGGCCACCAGCCGTTCCATGGCCATGGGCCTGAACAGGCGCACCTTCAACACGCCCACCGCTTCTCCCCGGGCGATCAGCCCATCGACGGCCTCGCAGGCGGTTTCGCAACCTGAGCCCATCAGCACCACCACCCGCTCAGCTGCCGGATGGCCGTGGAATTCGAACAGGCGGTAGTGGCGACCGGTGAGTGCGGCGAAGCGATCCATGGCAGCCTGCAGGTGGGCGTCGGCGGCGGCGTGGAAGGGGTTGCTGGCTTCCCGGGCTTGAAAGTGCAGGTCGGGGTTTTGGCTGGTGCCCCGCACCATCGGCTGATCGGGGGAGAGTCCCCGCGCCCGGTGGGCGCTGAGGGCCGCCGGAGGGATGAGTTCCTGCAAGGTGGCGTCGCTGATCAACGCCACCCTCTGGATTTCATGGGAGGTGCGAAAGCCATCAAAGGCATGCAGTACCGGAACCCTGGCCTCCAGGGTGGCGGCGGTGGCGATGGCGGCGAAGTCGCCGGTTTCCTGCACGCTGGCTGAACAGAGCAGGGCCCAGCCGGTGCCGCGGGCGGCCATCACGTCGCTGTGGTCGCCAAAGATCGACAGGGCGGAGGTGGCGATCGCTCGAGTGGCCACATGGATCACCGCGGCGGTGAGTTCACCGGCGATTTTGTAGAGGTTGGGGAGCATCAACAGCAACCCCTGGGAGGCGGTGAAGGTGGTGGTGAGGGCCCCCGCCTGAAGGGCCCCGTGCACGACGCCGGCGGCGCCGGCTTCGCTTTGCATCTCCACCACTTGGGGCACCGTGCCCCAGAGGTTGGGCCGGCCCTCACTGGCCCAGCCATCGGCCCACTCGCCCATCGGCGACGCCGGGGTGATTGGGTAGATCGCCATCACCTCGTTGAGGCGATAGGCCACCCTTGCCACCGCTTCGTTGCCATCGATCCAGGCCCAGGCGCTGGTCATGGCGCAATCTCCCCGTCTAGTCCTTCTGTGGGTTCGCCATCCAGCACCGCCAGGGCCAGCCCCACATGAACCATCAGCCGATCACCGATGCGGGCTTCGGGCAGGCAGGCCAGGCTCACCTCCCGCAACACGCCGCCAAAGCTCACCTCGCCCATCCGCCAGAGGGGGTCGGGATGGTCGTTGATCTCGACCAATTCACCCGCTACAGCCAGACACATACGGGCGCCTCAAGCTGGGCTGATTAGGATTTAGGCGGGGTTTCTTGTCCCCCGGCGCCTCCCCTGCCGATCTGCCGCAGTAACTGCCCAATTGGCAGCGCTGCGTCGTTGCAAGGCAGCTGCTGGGGCCACAGGGCTTGAACACCCCGCTGCTCAAGAGCCCCCACCGCCTGCTCCAGCAGCAGTTGGTTTTGAAAGCAACCACCGGCCAGAAACAACTGGCCAACCCCCAGATCCCCGGCGAGTTGGCCAATCACCTCGGCTAGGGCGATGTGAAAACCCAGGGCAATGGTGCTGGTCGGCACCCCAGTGGTGAGATCCGCGAGCACCCCATCGAGCAAAGACCCCCAATCCAGCTGCCATGGTGCATGCGGTAACCCTTGGCGCCGAATGGGGATGCGGTAGCGGTTGGCTTTTAGGGGCATATCTTCCAGAGCCCCATCCTCCAGCGCTAAAGCCTCCAGGGCCATGGCGGCCTGGCCCTCGTAGCTGCAGCGTTGGTGCAGCCCCAACAGGGAGGCCATGGCGTCGAAGAGCCGGCCCACGCTCGAGCACCGCGGGCTGTTGATCCGCTGCTCGAGGGCTTGACCAAGCAGCTCCAGCCCATCTGGGCTGAAGGCCTGCAGCGTGGATCCCGCCGGTAGGGAGGCTTCCAACCCCGCCAGGTGGGTGCGCCAGGTCGCGCCGAAGCGCGCAACCAGTAGGCCAAGGGCGGCCCGGCGGGGTTCGCGCAGGGCCTGTTCACCCCCGGGCAGGTGAAAGGGCCGCAGCTGGGCCAGGTGGGAGAAGCCCCCGCGGTTAAAGGCGAGGCATTCGCCGCCCCAGATGCTGCCGTCGGGGCCGAGGCCGGCCCCATCCCAGGCCACGCCAACAGCCAGCTCCTGTTCGGGTGATCCGTCTTCGGGTGATCCGTGCTCAGCCAGGCAGGCCAGCAGGTGGGCGTGATGGTGCTGAACGCGATGGATTGGGAGCCCGCCGGAGAGGGCAAGTTCCTGCGCGACTTGGCTTGAGACATAGCCGGGGTGTTGGTCGCAGGCGATCGCCCCCACGGTGCAGCCATGGCGCCCAATCCATTGCCCCAGGGTGTGGCGCAGGTGCTGCTCGCCGGCGCTGGTTCCGAGGTTGCCGAGCTCTGGGCTGAGCAGGGCCAGCCGCCTGGCGGAGGGGCTATCGATGGCTATGGCAAAGCTGCCTTTCTGGTGGGCCCCCAGGGCCAGGTTGGGCGTTTCAGGGCCAGGGCCGCCCGGCAGGGGGATGGCCAGGGGAGCCAAACCGCGGCCCAGCCGTAGCACCATCGGCCGGCCTGCGCTTACCCGCATCACGGAGTCGTCGAGGCGGTTGCCAATCTCAAGGCCATGGCTCAAAACCCCATCCGCCAGATGGGCCAGGAGGGAGCCATCGGTGCGGGCATCGCTGCAAAGGGGTTCGCCCGAGCGGTTGGCGCTGGTGGCCACTACAGCTCCGCCAAAGTCTTCGAGCAGCAGGTGGTGCAGGCCCGTGGTGGGGCCCATCACCCCCAGCCAGGCACTCTCCCCCGCGACTTCCCCTGCGATGTCATTGATCGCGATGTCAGGGTTGGCGTTCCCAGAATTTGACTTCCGGCGCAGCAGCAGGATTGGAGCCACGGGCCCATCCAGGAGGGCGCCTTCCGCCGCAGAGAGTTGGCAGTGGGTGCTGATCCAGGGCCTGGGTGCCATCAGGGCCAGGGGTTTGGCGGGACGGTCCTTACGCCGGCGCAGTTCGGCGATGGCCGGTCCATTGCGGGCATCCACCAGCAGCTGGAAGCCCCCCATGCCCTGCACGGCAACGATCTCTCCACGCCTTATCGCCGCCGAGGCTGCGGCGATGCATGCCCGATTGCCCTCTGCGATCTGGTCGGCTTGCCCGATGGGATCGGCTTGGCCGCGCCAGTGGAGCTGGGGCCCGCAGGTGGTGCAGCCGAGGGTCTGGGCGTGGAAGCGGCGATTGGCGGGATCCTCGTAATCGGCTTGGCAGGCCCCACACAGGGGAAAGGCCGCCAGGCTGGTGTGGATCCTCTCGAAGGGCAGCTGGTTGAGCACGCTGTAGCGGGGCCCGCAATCGGTGCAACTGATTAGCGGATAGCCGTGGCGCCGGTTGGTGGGGTCTTGCAGTTCGGCCAGGCAGGCATGGCAGGTGGCCAGATCAGGGCTGACAAGGGCCGATGCCCCAGCGGCCCCGCTGGAGGACGGAGCTGAAATGCGAAACCCCCGGGGCTCGCCCCGGGCCGGGCCCCAGTGCTGTTGGAGGGAGTCGATGCGGCAGCGGGCGGGCAGCTGCTGGGGCAGGGCCGCGAGGAAGGCCTCCAGCTCCGGCCCAGGACCCTCCACCACCAGTTCCGCCCCCTCTGCGCAATTGCCCACCCAACCCCGCAGCCGATGGTGCTGGGCGAGGCGATGCACGGTGGGGCGAAAGCCCACCCCCTGCACCAAGCCCTGGAGCTGGACCTCGAGGCGTTGCGCGAGTGCACCGCTCAAATGCGGGGAACCAGCTGCTCCCAAATCCAGCTCTGCAGGGCCCCCAGACCATCACCGGTACGGGCCGAGAGCTCAAAGAGCTGGGCCTGGGGCGCCACGGCCCTGAGATTGGCGAGGGCGCTCTCCCGCTCGAAGGCCACCGCTGCGGCCAGATCGGTTTTGTTGATCACCACGGCATCGGCGCTTTTGAAAAGCGCCGGATATTTGAGGGGCTTGTCTTCGCCCTCGGTCACCGAGAGCACGGCAATGCGCAGGTCTTCGCCGAGGTCAAAGGCGGTGGGACAGACCAGGTTGCCCACGTTCTCGATCACCAGCAGGTTCATGCCCTGGCTGTCGAGTTGGCTGAAGGCGCGATCCACCAGGGAGGCATCCAGGTGGCAGCGATCGCCGGTGCAGATTTGGATCGCCCGGGCCCCTAACGCCTTCAGCCGGCGGGCGTCGTTGTCGGTGGCCAAATCGCCCACGATCACCCCCACCGGGGGGGAGGGCCAGGTTGCCACCAGTTTTTCCAGCAGCGTGGTTTTTCCCGAACCCGGAGCCGACAGCAGGTTGATGGCGAGCAGCCCATGCCGGTGGAAGTGGGCGCGGTTGCGGTGGGCCTGCCCCTCATTTTTGATCAGGAGGCCCTGCTCCAGGTTGATCAGGCGCCTTGGCTGGGTGGCGATAGGAGCTGGTTCGCAGCCGCACTGTCCGCACACCTAGGACACCTCCAGGGCCACCAGCTCCAGTTCCCTGCCCTGCAGAATCTGGGCCGAGAGGGCCCCGCAGCTGGGGCAGGCGTAGATCACATCCCTGGGGGCGAAGTCTTGACGGCAGTGTGAACAGAAACACACCGTAGGCACCACCTCCAGGTCCAATGTCGCCCCTTCACTGCAGCGCTTCGCCATCACCACGTCGAAGGCAAACTGCAGGGCATCCGGATCCACCCCCGCCAGGCTGCCGATGCGCAGCTGCAGCCGATGGATGCGGCTAGCCCCTTGTCTGCGGACCTCCTGTTCGGCGAGGCGCTGTACCGCGTCCATCAAGGCGAGTTCATGCACGGCGGCTTTCCTCGCCTGCCCACCCCACCACCAGCGCCATGGCCGTGGGCAGCGCCGCGGCAGCGCATGGGGAGAAGCCTTCGCCATGGCCGTCCCACTGGGCGGGCACCAGCAGCTGCAGGGCTGCAGGTTGGTGGCCGTAGAGCTCGCCCGCAAGCATGAGCAATGCCTGGGGCGTCAGCTGGTGGCTCCAGGTCTGGGGGCCTGGATCAGGAGCTTGGGGGTTGTGGTGCAGGGGCTTGAGGGCTAGGGGCGCGATCCCATAGGCGGCATCCACAAACACCACCGCCTCGGCCAATGCCATGGGGGCCGCCAGCTCCTGGGTGAGCTGCTGGGCCGCCAGCACCTGGAGGCCGGGCAGGTCCAAAGCCTCGATGGCCATGGCGATGTGCCAGCCCAGGCCGTCGTCCTGGCGCAGGGGGTTGCCGTAGCCAATCAGCAGCAGTGGTTTTATTCCCGCAACCCGCTTCATCCCCGGAATCGGTTTCATCCCCGGAACCGTTCCTGGAGCAGGCCGCCATCGGCTCCGATCAGTTGGACCTGGAGGGGCATTTGGCCAGCGGCATGGGTGGAGCAGGAGAGGCAGGGATCAAAACAGCGGATGCCCGCTTCCACCCGGTTCAGCAAGGCCTCGGAGAGGTTGCCATTGCTGAGGTAATGGCGAGCAATTTGGGTGATCGTGCGGTTCATGGCACTGTTATTCTGACCAGTGGCGATGATCAGGTTCACCTTTTCGATCAGACCATCGCCATCCACCCGGTAGTGATGAAACAGGGTGCCCCGGGGAGCTTCGCTGACCCCCACGGCTTCATGGGCCTTCAGGCTCGCGCGGACCCGCACATGGGCATCGCAGATGTCTGGACTGGCAAGCAGCTGCTCCATCTGCTCGAGGCAGGCCAAGATCTCAATCAGGCGGGCCAGGTGATACAAAAACGAGGCCGTCACCACCGGCCCCCCGCGCTGGCGCAACTCCAGGAGTTCCCGATCTGATCGCTCGGTGCCGATGCTCTTGCAGATGTTGAGCCGGGCCAGGGGCCCCACCCGATAACGGCCAGCCATGGGGCCTAGGGCGGTGATGTAGGGGAATTTGAGGTAGCTCCAGGGCTCCACGGCTTCGGCGATGAAGGAGGCGTAGTCGTCTTCGCGCAGGCCATCGGCGACGAGGGATCCATCGCTGGCCATAATCCGCAGCCCGCCTGCTGCGCTGCCACCATCTGGGGTGCCGTAATGCTCCCAGTGGCCGTCCGCGCCTACTAAACCCATGAACAGGGAGGGGAAGTTGCCAAACACCTCCAGCTCTTCGGCGAGTTTGGTGTCGAGCAGCTGCTTGAACAGGGCCAGGCCCCGCTGGGCAATGGCGAAAGCCTCCGGCAGGCCGGCCAGGAGTTGATCGCGGCCGGCGGGGCTTAGGGGGCTGCGTACCCCCCCCGGCACAACCCAGGCCGGATGGATCTTGCGTCCCCCCAGCACCTCGATCACCGATTGGCCAAATTGGCGTAAGCGAATGCCGGAGCGGGCCAGGTCGGGATCGGCTGCCATTAGGCCGAACAGATTGCGCTTGGCTGGATCGCTATCCCAACCCAGCAGGAAGTCGGGGCTGCTGAGGTGGAAAAACGACAGCGCATGGGACTGGATGATCTGGGCCAGATTCATCAGCCGCCTGAGTTTTTCGGCCGTTGGCGGGATGGTGACGGCCAGCAGCTTGTCGCCGGTTTTGGCCGCAGCCAGCAGATGGCTCACCGGACAGATGCCGCAGATGCGGGCGGTGATGGCGGCCATCTCCGGGAAATGCCTTCCCTCGCAAAAGCGTTCAAAGCCCCGAAATTCCACCACGTGGAACCGGGCTGTTTCGACGGCTCCTGTGCCATCGAGGTGGATGGAGATCTTGGCGTGGCCCTCGATGCGGGTCACCGGATCGATCGTGATCGTGCGGTGGCTGGCGTTGGTTGCCGTTGGGGTGCCATCCCGCGTGCCATCGGGGGAATCGGCCATCGGTGGGATCCCCTTAACCAAAACGGATCAGCTCGGGCCCGCTGAGTTCGGGCCACCGATCGTGTAGCAGGGGCTCCAGGGCGGCCCGGATGCGGCTGGCCGATGGCGGACAGCCCGGTAGGTAGAGATCCACCGGCACCAGCTCATGCACCGGCAGCACCTGGTCGAGGAGCTTCGGCACGGGGCCCGAATCCTCGGGGAGCTGGCTGAAGACCTGGGCCATGGCCCCATAGGCGCTGCCGAGCACCGCATCGATCCCCCCCAGGTTGTTGCGCATGCCGGGCACGTTCGCCGTGATGGCGCAGTCGCCGAAGGCGATCAGCATCCGGGTGCGTTGCCTCACCTGGCGAATCAACCGGAGGTTGTCGCTGGTGCCAACCCCACCCTCCACCAGGCAGATGTCCACAGCGTTGGGGTAGGTCTTGCAGTCAGAGGCCACCGGGCTGTAGACGATGTCGGCGAGGTCGGCTAGCTCAAACAGCCACTCATCCAGATCCAAAAAGGACATGTGACACCCCGAGCAGCCCGTCAGCCACACCGTGGCCAGGCGCTTCTTCGCCGGGGGCTGGGTGAGGGGTTTTTTCGAATCCTTGGGGTTCATCGGGTTGCCGGTTTCCATTGGGGCTGCTGGTGGTCCCCGCTAGAGGCACCCTTGGCAAACAGGGCGCCGGTGGGGCACACCTCGAGGCACTTGCCGCAGTGGGTGCAGGCCTCCACGGCCCCCCAGGGCTCATCCATTCCTGAGATGAGCCGGCAGTGCTCACCCCGCCAGCCCACGTCCCAGACATGGGCCCTTTCCACCTCGTCGCAGACGCGCACGCAGCGGGTGCAGAGGATGCAGCGGTTGTGGTCGAGTCCAAACAGCGGGTGGGAGAGATCCACCGTCCGCTCGGGGTAGCGATAGGGCAGTCGGCTGTGGTCCATCCCCACGGCCACCGCCAGGTTTTGCAGTTCGCAATGGCCATTGGCCACGCAGACGCTGCAGATGTGGTTGCCTTCGGTGAACAACAGCTCAACCACGGTGCGGCGAATGTCCTGCAGCCGGGGGGTGGCGGTGTGTACCACCATCCCCTCCTGGGCGGGGGTGTTGCAGGCTGGCGCTAGGGGCTCGCTCCCCTCGATCTCCACCAGGCACAGCCGGCAGGCTGCCACCGGGGAGAGGCCGGCAAGAAAGCAGAGGGTGGGGATCACCACGCCGGCGGCCTGGGCGGCGTCGAGCAAGGTGGCGCCGGATTCGATGGCGACGGGCCGGCCATCGATCTGGAGGGAGCAGGCACTCACGGGCAGGCCTCCGGCATCAACAGGGCTTGGTAGTCGCCGGGGAAATGGCGCAGGGTGCTGAGCACGGGCTTGGGGGCGCTTTGGCCCAGGCCGCAGAGGCTGCTATCGCGCACCATCTGGCAGAGGGATTCCAGCTGGGCCAGATCGCCGGGGCCAGCCCGTCGATCCAGGATCTTTTGCAGCAGGCCGTGCAGTTGCACGGTGCCAGCCCTGCAGGGCACGCACTTGCCACAGGATTCTTCACGGCTGAAGTCCATGAAGAAGGTGGCAATCTCCACCAGGTTGGTGGAGTCGTCGAGCACCACCATGCCGCCGGAGCCCATGATCGTGCCGAGGGCCTTGAGGCTGTCGTAATCAACGGGGGTGTCGAGCTTGGCGGCCGGTACGCACCCCCCCGATGGGCCTCCGGTCAGCACGGCCTTGATGCTGTGGCCCTCGGGGGCACCATCGCCCATGGTCTCGACGATGCTGCGCAGACTGCGACCCAAGGGCACTTCCACCACGCCGCAGCGGCGCACCTGGCCCGTCAGCGAGAACACCTTGGTGCCGCCGGCGTAGGCGTCGGTGCCCAGGGCTAGGAGTACGGGCACGTTGGCGAAGGTCTCCACGTTGTTGATCAGGGTGGGGAGGCCAAACACGCCGCGCTCAGCTGGGTAGGGAGGCCGGGGCCGGGGCACCCCCCGCTTGCCTTCGATCGAGTGGATCAGGGCGGTTTCTTCCCCGCAGACGTAGGCCCCGGCCCCAATGCGGAGTTCCAGCTTGAAGCTGAAATCGCGGCCCTGGACCAGAGCCCCCAGCCAGCCTTCCTGCTCGGCCTGGCCGATGGCGTGGCGCAGCCTGGTGATGGCGAGGGGATATTCGGCCCGCACGTAGATGAAGCCCCGGCTTGCCCCCACGGCATAGGCCGCGATCGCCATGCCCTCCAACAGGCGATGGGGATCCCCTTCCATCACGGTGCGGTTCATGAAGGCACCGGGGTCGCCCTCATCGGCGTTGCACACCACCAGCTTTTCTCCAGCTGGCTGGCTGGCTACGGCCGTCCATTTGATGCCCGTGGGGTAGCCCGCGCCCCCGCGCCCCCGCAGGCCGCTGCGGCTGACCGCCGCCACCACCGCTTGGGGAGTGCCGTGCTGCAGCACCTGGGCCAACTGTTGGTAAGCACCGGCTTGGCGGGCTTCTTCGATCGACTCCGGATCGATTTGCCCGCAGTTCTTCAGGACCCAGCGCCGTTGCAGCCGGAAGAAGGGATGGTTGAGGTCGATCGCCCGGGAGCCTGGGGGGCTCCAGCTCTCCAGGTCGTTTGCGGCTGCCGCCGCAGCCAGGCCCTCGGCCAGGTGTTCGGCAGGGCAGGGTTGGAGTGCTCCGTAGAGCCGGGGGGTGGCGCCGTCGATGGCAACCACCGGTGCCTCGCCACAGGGGCCCAGGCAGCCCACCCCTTTGACCGTGATCTTGCGGTTGAGGCCGCTAAGGCTGATGGCCCCGTTGAGGGCGATCCGAAGCGCTTCGCTGCCGAAGTTGCGGCATCCGGCTGCGGTGCAGAGCCTTAGGCCCATCGGCTCTTTTTCGCCCATTGCGGCTGCGCTCATAGCGCCAGCTCGGCAATGTTTTTCAGCCCCGCCAGGTTTTCCAGCACCGTTTGGGTGTTCTGGTGATTGCAGACTTCGCCGTCGATGACGGCGAGCGGGGCGCCGCCGCAGGTGCCGATGCAGCGCACCGTGCCGAGTTCAATGCCCTTCTGCTTGAGGCGTTGGGCTACCCCATCCCGCTGCAGCTGCTTGAGCAATGGACCAGCTCCTTGGACAAAGCAGGCCGTGCCCGTACAGATCAGGCAGCTGTGCTGGGGCGGCGGATCAAAGTGAAACAGGTGATAAAAACTGGCCGTTCCCCAAACCCGGCTATCGGGCAAGTGCAGATGCCTTGCGATTTGGCGCAGATGGGTGGGAACTAAGTAGCCAACGATGGCTTGGCTGCGATTCAAGATTTCGATCAGCCCATCTGGGTTGGGTCCCTGGCTGTGGAGATCGTTGGCGAAGCGCGTGTCTAAGTCTTGATCTGAAGCCCTCAACCCGGGGAGCCCTGGCATGTTCAGAGCACGGCACTCTTTGACTTCAGGTTAAAAACCATTGCTCGGTTTGGCAGCTCCGCCCCCGCGGCGCATGTGCCCCATGCCGCAAAGGGGCGGCATTAAAGCATGTTGAGTATTGACCGGACCTGCCCTATCCTAGGCTCCGTCAAACTCCTTAACAAAAGGCAACGCCCGATGTTCACGCTCGAGAAGGCCACCCAGATTTTTCCGGACACCCTCTCGGCCGATGTGGTCCCCGCCATCACGGCCCGATTCCGCCTTCTCAGCGCAGAAGACCAGCTTGCCTTGATCTGGTACGCCTATGTCGAGATGGGTTCCACCATCACGATCGCGGCCCCGGGTGCCGCCCGGATGCAGTTCGCTGAGAACGTCCTGAACCAGATCAAGGCTTTGGGCTTTGCCCAGCAGAGCCACGTCATGTGTGAGCTGGCCAACAGCAGCGACACGGAGATCGGCAGGACCTATGCCAGCTGGTCGGTGAATATCAAGCTTGGTTTCTGGTATCAGCTCGGCCAGTGGATGGCAGCGGGCTTGGTGGCTCCGATCCCCGAGGGCTACCAGCTCTCCGCCAACGCGTCGTCGGTGCTGAGCTCCCTGAAGGCCGTGGAACAGGGCCAGCAGATCACCCTGCTGCGCAACTTCGTGGTGGACATGGGCTACGACCCAGCCAAGGGTGAAGGACAACGGGTTCAGGAGCCCGTGGTCGCTCCGACCCCGGAAAGTCTGCGCAAGAAAGTGTTCATCGAGGGTGTGATCAACCCCACGGTCAACAGCTACATGGATCTGCTCAACGCCAACGACTTTGACCAACTGATTGAGCTGTTCTTGAGCGATGGCGCCCTGCAGCCCCCGTTCCAAAAGCCAATCGTGGGAACCGAGTCGATCCTGCGGTTCTTCCGGGAAGACTGCCAAAACCTCCAGCTTCTGCCTGAGAGGGGTTTCGCTGAACCCACGGAAGGCGACTACACCCAGATCAAGGTGACCGGCAAGGTGCAAACCCCCTGGTTCGGTGCCGGGGTTGGCATGAATGTGGCTTGGCGCTTTTTGCTCAACCCCGAGGGCAAGATCTACTTCGTGGCGATTGACCTGCTGGCTTCCCCAGCCGAGCTGCTCAAATTCGCCAGGTGATCGTTGCCGTCCTTGATGCGGGTGGGGAGGGTCACACCCCCGCTGGCTCCAACCTCGCTAGCCCCCTCCTTGCAGGGGGAATTGGCTTGGCTTGGCTGCTGAGTTTGCTGGCCTGCCTTGGGTTGGATTTGGCTGAGCTGAACCCGGCCCTGGTGTTGGTTGCCATTCTGGTGAGAACGTTCCTGCACACAGGCCTGTTCATCATTGGCCACGACGCCATGCACCGGGTGTTGCTGCCCTCCCGGCCAGCCCTCAACGACCGAATCGGTGCCGTCGCCCTAGGGCTCTACGCGGCCCTGCCCTATGGCAGTTGCCGCCAGAACCACCACCAGCACCACCAGGCTCCCGGTGGCGATCTCGATCCGGATGTTCATGGCAACCGCTCAGCCCCGGTGTGGAGCTGGTATGCCCGCTTTATGGGCGGCTACCTCTCCTATGGCCAATTTGCAGCCCTGCTTGCGGGTTGGGGCGTGGTGGCCCTGGGGGCGAGGTGCTGGTTGGCAACCTCGATGGTGAACGTGTTGCTCTTTTGCACCCTGCCCCTGCTACTCAGCTCGTTGCAACTGTTTTTTGTGGGCACCTATCTGCCCCATCGCAACCAGGCCCCAGCATCAAACCCCCACCAGGCCATCAGCCTCGATTGGCCAGAATGGTTATCCCTAGTGGCCTGCTACCACTTTGGTTACCACCTGGAACACCACGAGCAGCCGCAGTTGTGTTGGTTCCAGTTGCCGATGGCCCGTCGAGGCCAGCCCACGACTAAGTCCACGCCCATGATTTTTGCCAGGTAGGGTCCCCCCCATGGATATGAAGCTTTCCGGTTGGTCGGAACCAGAACAGGCCATCGCCAAGACGGCCTTTGACAACGCCTATCAGCGCGCCATTGGCGCCCTGATCACCGCCGTGCGCACCCAGGTTGATGACCTCACCAGCGCCGATGCCGTCTGGCAACTGCACGACTTTCTCAGCATCCAGCGCCATGTGATTGAGGGGCGCTTTGATTTCCGTTCTGATGGGATCTTGTTCGTCTTTGCAAGCTTGGTAAAGGAGGGCCTCCTCCAAGTCGATGAATTGGCGGGGCTGGATGAGGAAAAGTTGACCAAGGTCAAAGCGATGTCCCTCTTCTAGCCGTCTGTCTTTGGGCCGTTCCGTGCCCTGGCTACTTCACTTTGGTTCATTCACAGATGTCCCAAACTGGCGTTCCGGTGCATAGCTTGGCTTTATGCACAGCTCATTTGGCGACCGCATGCCCGAGGTGGTGGTGTTTCACCCCTCCCGCTTTGAGGAGGCCGAGTGGATTGTCCACAACGTGCGTGAACTGAAAACGGTGGTCGTGGATGCTGGGGCGATGGAGCCCACCGATGCCCAACGGCTGATCGACTTTGTGGCCGGAGGGGTGAGTGCCCTCGATGGCCAGGCCGAATGCTTGGCCCCACTCACCTTTATCTTTGCCCCGCAACTGGTCAACCTCCGCAGGGATCTGGGCGCTCCTGGATCATGAGCTTGGCTCGAGCAGATTGATGG
>Ga0310330_100309_pt1 | contig 14263 bp, 12 predicted proteins | sample LakMicDCLTotalB5_FD_195544 | JGI IMG/M metagenome (GOLD analysis project Ga0310330, IMG submission 195544) | Enriched freshwater cyanobacterial communities from Lake Michigan, Michigan, United States - MI23.DCL.Total.B5 (v2) (version 2) | ecosystem: Environmental > Aquatic > Freshwater > Lake... | reverse complement strand
CCGCACGCGGATGGTGGAGGAATCGAGCCCAGTCATGGCAGCAACGCTAACCAGCACCACGGCGGTCGCTTTGAGAGCATGCCTGAACGCCGTTGCCGTGGAGGCGCCCGCCTTGGCCCTCAGCATCGCCCTGCTCACCGTGTCTGACACCCGCACCCTGGCGGACGATCGCTCCGGGGATGCCCTCCAGCAGCGGCTGGAGGCAGCCGGGCACCGGTTGGCGGAGCGCGGCCTGGTTCCCGACAACCGGTATCGAATCCGGGCCGAGCTCAGCCGCTGGATCGCCGATCCAGATGTGCAGGTGGTGATCAGCAGCGGTGGCACCGGTCTCACCGGCCGGGATGGCACGCCGGAAGCGGTGGCACCCCTGCTGGATAAAACGATCGAAGGTTTCGGGGAGCTGTTCCGGGTGCTCTCCTTTGAAACAATCGGCACCAGCACCCTGCAGAGCCGCTGCCTGGCGGGGGTGGCCAATGGCACGGTGATCTTTGTGTTGCCGGGCTCCCTGGATGCGGTGGAGACCGCCTGGGACCGGCTGATTGCTGCCCAGCTGGATGGCAGCACGCGCCCGTGCAATTTGGTGCAGCTGCTGCCGCGGCTGACGGAGCCGGCGGAATGAGCCCGGTGCGGCGCCTGCATCTCATGGCTCGGCGTGAACGGCGCCGCGGCCGCCGCTATCAGCCGCGTTTTGCGTTGTCTCAGATTGCCGTAACCAGCCTCGGGGCCTTGTGTGCCGTGGTGCTGTTGGCTCTGTTCAGCCTGTGGAGCCAGCACCCCTTGATCGTGGCCCCCTTGGGGGCCTCCTGCGTCTTGCTGTTTGGTTACCCCGGCAGCCCCCTGGCCCAACCCCGGAATCTGGTGCTGGGGAATGGCCTTGGCGCCTTGGTGGGGATGGCGCTGTTGGCCTGCATCGGCCAGGGTCCCGTCTCCCTGGCGCTGGCGGTGGCGATCACGATCCTGCTGGGCCAACTGCTGCGGTGTTTGCATCCGCCGGCTGGGGGGTTGGCGTTTTTGGTGGTGTACCTGGGGGTTCCCTGGGGGTTTTTGGTTTTTCCGGTGCTGAGCGGCTCGGTGCTGTTGGTGCTGTTGGCCTGGGGCTTCAGCCGTTGGGTGCCCGGTGCGGCCCTCTACCCACGCCATTGGTTGTGATGCCGCTCCTGCCCTGGCCCATGCCCCTCAGCCCCCCAGGTAGGCCATCTCCGCATGGGTGGAATGGTGTCTCTCCAGCTGGGTGGTGCTTCTCTCCTCGCTGTACCGGTCGCCTCGGTGCTTCCAGAGCGCGGCGAGGCCCTCGGTCAGACGAGTTTGCCTGTGGTCTGCGGCCAGCCAGGGTTTGAGATCGACGCCGCTGCCTGGGTGAGCGAACAGGCAGGTGTAGGCGATGCCATCGGCGGTGACCCGCAACCGATTGCAATCTCCGCAGAACGGCTCGCTCACGGAGGCGACGAACGCCACCGCGCCGGCTCCATCGCCATAGCGCCAGCGGCTGGCGGTGCCGCCCGCGTCGCGGCCTAGGGGCTCCAGGGGCCAGTGGCTGCTGATGCGATGCACCATCTCCGCTGCCGGCAACACGGCTTCCGGCCGCCAGCCGTTGCGGTTGCCCACATCCATGTATTCGATCAGCCGCAGTTCCAGACCCTGTTCCCGGGCCAGTCGGGCCAGTGGGAGGAGTTGCCCGTCGTTGATGCCCCGTTGGATCACGGCATTGAGCTTCACCTGCCCCGTGCCCGGCTCGAAGCCGGCATTGCGGGCATGGTCGATGGCCGCGAGCACGGCGGCCAGGGCTCGCTCACCGGCGGCGGCATCGGGCAGTCCGGCCATGCGGGCCACGCTGGGCCCATCGGCGCCGTCGAGGCTGAGGGTGATTCGATCAAGGCCGGCCTCGCGCAGGGCTTGGGCACGGGCTGCGGTGAGCAGGGTGCCGTTGCTGGTGAGGGCGATCTCGCGCAGGCCTTGCTGGCGCAGGGGTTGGGCCGCCTCCACCAGCGCTTCGAGCTCGGGGTGGAGCAATGGTTCGCCACCCGTGAGCCGCAGGCTGCTGGCACCGAGCTCAACCGCCGCCGCCACCACCTGCAGCCGTTGGCTCAGGCTCAGCAGATCCGCAGGCTCCCGTCCATCCGGCAGGCAGTAGGGGCACGCCAGGTTGCAGCGGGCCGTCAGCGACAGACGCAGCACGCCGAGGGGTCGCTGAAGCTGGTCGCGGGGTTGGGCGACGGCCGGCGTGGCAGCAGCCCCCAGTCTGCTGATTCGCCCCCAGCGTGGGTTCAGAGCTCGTCGGGGCGGTTGATGTTGCGCAGCAGATGCGCCTCCAACGGCACGTCGATGCAGGGCAGGCTCTCCAGCCAGCTTTGGAGGCGCCGCTCCCTCTTCTGGATGCTGCGGGCCAGGGAGGCCGCCAGTGCGGCATGGCTGGGGTACAGCCCCAGCAGCGGTTGGCGGCGCTGCCCGTCATGAGCCACATGCACCTGTTGCGGCTCCCCAGCGGCCGTGGCCACAAGCTGGTCGAGCCCGATCGACTGCAGCTGCGGCATGTCCACCGGACAGAGCAGCAGTCGTTGGTGGGGATGGCGTTCCATCAACCGATGCAGGGCCAGCAGCGGCCCCTCCCAGGGCGATGGTTCGGCCACCGTTTCCAGCTTCGGCAGGTGCATCGCCTTGGCCAGGGCCAGGTGTTCGGGCCAGCGGCTCAGCAGGGTGATCGGCCGCTGTTGCGTCGCCAGCAGCCGCAGGGTTCGCTCCAGCCAGGTGCCGCCCTCGGGGTGGTTCAGCAACGCCTTGTCGGATCCCATGCGGCGGCTGGCGCCACCGCTGAGCAGGCAGCACCGCAGGGGGCCATGGGGCTGTTGTTCAGGCACCGGCTGTCGGTAGCAACGGATGCCCGTGGTGCCGCCCTGCATCCATAAGGTCCCGCCCACGTCGCCGCGCTGGTCGCTGGTTCATGACCCTCTCTCCACTGGCATCCACTCTGCTGGCGGCCAAGCGCCGCGTGGGCCTCAGCTTTGCGGAGTTGGGGTCCCGCCTGGGGGTCGATGAGGTGTGGGTGGCCAGCCTGATCCATGGGCAGGCGACGGCCACCGCATCGGAGGCCTCCACGCTGTTGGAGGCGCTGGCCATCCCCGCCGACCAGCAGCCCGCCCTGCTGGATCAACTCAGCACCTATCCCATCAAAGGTGCCCTGGCTCCGGTGATTCCCACCGATCCCCTCCTCTACCGCTTCTTCGAGATCCTTCAGGTCTATGGCTTGCCGTTGAAGGACGTGATTCAGGAAAAGTTCGGCGACGGAATCATGTCGGCCATTGATTTCACCCTGCGTGTGGACCGCCAGGACGACCCCAAAGGTGAGCGGGTGGTGGTGACGATGAATGGCAAATTTTTGCCCTACCGCCGCTGGTGAGGGCGCCACAGGCACCCTCGCTACGGTGAACTTGGTTCATGCCTGAAGCTCCCCTGGCTGCCGCAGACATCGAGAGCGCCAAGGCCCAGTGCCCCTACTGCGGGGTGGGTTGTGGCCTGGAGCTGAAGCCACCGCCGGATCCCGCCGATCCCCAGTGGTCGGTGCGTGGGGATCGCGATCACCCGTCATCCCTCGGACAGGTGTGCATTAAGGGGGCCACCGTTGGGGAAACCCTGCACCACAACAGGCTCACCACGCCGCTGTGGCGGCAGAGCCTGGATCAGGCCTTCGAGGCGATCAGCTGGGATCGGGCCTTCGAGCTCTTGGTGGCTCAGATCCGCTCCACCCTGGAGCAGCGGGGGCCCAGGGGGTTGGCCATCTATGGGTCTGGGCAGTTCCTCAGTGAGGACTACTACGTGGCCAACAAGCTGCTGAAGGGGGCCCTCGGCAGCAACAACTTCGATGCCAACTCACGGCTGTGCATGAGCTCGGCGGTGGCCGGCTACGCCCGCAGCCTCGGCTCCGATGGCCCCCCCTGCTGCTACGACGATCTCGATCTGGCGGATCTGGTGCTGCTGATCGGCACCAACACGGCCGACTGCCACCCGGTGCTGTTTCAGCGCCTGATCAAGCGCAAGCGCAAGCAACCCGAAGGGCTGAGGCTGGTGGTCGCGGATCCGCGGGCCACCGCTACCGCTGACGCAGCCGATCTGCACCTGGCCATCCGACCGGGAACCGATCTGGTGCTGTTGCATGGCCTGGGCCACCTGCTGCTGGAGCAGCGGGCCTTGGATCAGCCCTTCATCGCCGCCCACACCGAGGGCTATGCCGAGCTGGAGGCGTTGTGGCGGCTGTGGACACCGCAGCGGGTGTGTGATCTCTGCGGCATCGCCGAAGCGGATCTTCGCCAGCTGGCCCAGTGGTGGGCGGAGGCCTCCGCCGTGCTCAGCCTCTGGTCGATGGGGGTGAACCAGAGCCGCGAAGGCACTGCCACGGTGAGCGGCATCATCAATCTGCACCTGGCCACCGGCCAGATCGGCCGCCCCGGTGCCGGGCCGTTTTCCCTTACGGGGCAGCCCAATGCGATGGGGGGCCGTGAGGTGGGCGGCCTCGTCCAACTGCTGCCGGGCTACCGCTTTGTGGCGGATCCCGACCACCGGGCCGAGGTGGAGCGCCATTGGGGCTTTGCCCCGGGATCCATCTCCGCTGAGCCGGGGCTGGCGGTGTGGGAGCAGATCGAAGCCATGGAGCGCGGCGACCTGGGGCTGTGGTGGGTGGCGGCCACCAACCCGCTGGTGAGCATGCCCTGGCTTGATCGTGTGCGGGCGGCCGCCTTGCGCTGCCCAATGGTGGTGCTCAGCGAGGCCTATGCGGGCACCGAAACCGCGGCCCTGGCCCACCTGGTGTTGCCGGCGGCCCAGTGGAGCGAGAAGGCCGGCGTGATGACCAACTCCGAGCGGCGGGTCACCCTTTGCCCGGCGTTCCGTGAACCCCCCGGAGAGGCCAGGGCTGATTGGGCGATCTTCGCCGAGCTCGGTCGCCGCTTGGGGTTTGTTGAGCAGTTCAGCTATGGCTCTGCCGCCGAGGCGTATGCGGAGCTGGTGGCGCTCACCGCGGGTCGCGTCTGCGATCTGAGCGGCCTTAGCCATGCTCTGTTGGCGGAGTATGGCCCGCAGCAATGGCCCTTCCGCCAAGGCACCGCCCCGGGCGATGGCCAGGCCCGCCTCTATGGCGACCATCAGTACCCCACCCCCAGCGGTCGGGCCCGTTTCCTGGCCGATCCCCCGTTGGGGCTGGCGGAACCTCCTGACGATGCCTACCCGTTGGTGCTCACCGTGGGCCGGTACCTGGGCCACTGGCACACCATGACCCGCACGGTGCACGTGCCCCGGGTGGTGAAGCAGTACCCCGAGGCGTTGCTCGAGGTGCACCCCGACGATGCCCAGTGCCGTGGGCTTGAGGATGGCGCCCTGGCGGAGCTCACCTCTCGGCGCGGCAGTTTGCGGGCGCGGGTGCAGGTGAGCGAACGCATCCGGCCGGGTACCGTGTTTCTGCCGATGCACTGGGGGGCGAGCCAGACACAGCCCTGCGAAGCCAACCGGCTCATGCACGAGCAGGCGGATGCGTTCTCCAAGCAGCCGGAGCTGAAGGCGGCAGCCGTACGGCTGGAGCCGGCAAGGCCTTAGGCCTCCACCAGCTCCGGTGCGATCCGCAGGCTGCGGTCGGGGCCACCGTTGGGCTCGATCAGGCCCAGTTCCCGCAGCCGCGACAACTGGCGCGTCACGGTCACGCGGGTGTGGCCGCTGAGCTCAGCGAGTTCGGCATGGGTGAGCCGCACCGGCAGCTCGTACCACTCGCCGCTGCGGCGTCCCAGCCGTTCCACCAGCAGCTGCAGCAGGGCCTGAATCCGCTGCTCGGCTTCGCCGAGATGGCGCAGCAGCAGCAGGTCGAGGGTCCAGTCGTGCAGGCTGTTGGACCCCTCCTGCGGCAGGGCTGAGGTGTCCCCCACCAGCCGGGTGGGGGTGAGCGCCTGCAGGTGCAGCCGCGAGTTGCGCAGCAGATCCAGCGGCAGATGGTCGCCCGCCTGCAGGAACCCCAGGGTCACCAGCTGGGCCTGGAGGGCCTCCTGATCGGGGTTGGAGATGGCCACCCGCAGCAGCCCAGCCTCCACACTCAGGTAGTGGGTGCGCTGCAGCAAGCCCTCGTCGAGCAACATCGTGTGGCCAGCGCGGATCGACAGCATCGGGGGGGTGTCAGTCGACGTCATGGGCGTAGCGGCGGTAGAGGAAGTCGAGGGCGTGGTTGCGCAGCTGGCCGTAGCGCGGATCCTGCTGAATCCGATCGAAATCGCGCGGCCGCTCGAAGGGCACCTCCACGATTTCGCCGATGGTGGCGGAGGGGCCGTTGGTCATCATCACGATGCGATCGGCGAGGAACAGGGCCTCGTCGATGTCGTGGGTGATCATCAGCACCGTGGGCTTGTGCTCCCGCCAGATGGCCAGCAGCTCCTCCTGGAGCTCCTCCTTGGTGATGGCGTCGAGGGCCCCGAAGGGTTCATCGAGCACGAGCACCTCGGGCTGCACAGCCAGGGCGCGCGCGATGGCCACCCGCTGGCGCATGCCGCCGGAGATTTCCCCCGGCCGTTTGTGTCGGGCCTCCAGCAGCCCCACCATCTCGAGGTGATGGTCCACCACCGAGGCCCTGGTGGCCGCGTCCAATTGGGGGCGTGCCGCCTTCACCGCCAGGGCCACGTTCTGCTCCACCGTTTTCCAGGGCAGCAGTGAATAGTTCTGGAACACCACCATGCGATCGGGGCCGGGGCCTTCGATGGCTTGGTCCTGCAGGCTCACCCGGCCGCTGCTGGGGCTGAGGAAGCCCGACACCATGTTGAGCAGGGTGCTCTTGCCGCAGCCGGAGTGGCCGACCACGCAGATGAATTCCCCCTGCGCCACCGTCAGGTTGATGTCCCGCAGGGCTTCAAAGGGGCCGTTTTTGGTGTGGAACACCTGGCCGACGCCCTCAAAGCGGAGGTAGTTGGGGTTGCGGCTGAGGTCGCGTTCAAAGCGACCGGCTGGCAAAGGGGGGCTGGTCATGGCGCTGGTCATCTCAATGAACGGCGAGGGGGCGGTTGGTCTGGCCGCTGGGCACGGGCACAACCGCTTCGGCCGTGCCGCGGTTGAAGGGGAGCTGTTGCAGGTAGGCGATCGGATCGTCCTGGTCGAAGGCGAGGCCGCAGGCCAGGGGGATCGGTTGCCGTTCGGGCCGCAGGGCCGGCAGGCCGGCCTGCTCCAGGGCGGCGTTGCAGAGGTCGTTGCGGTACACCTGCCCCAGCAGCTCGAGGCGGTTGCTGGGGAATGGGGTCCAACCCCAGCGGCTGCACTGGGTGAGGATCCAGGCCCCCTCAGCGCCGTTGGCTACGTGGGCACGATCGCTGTGGTAGCGGTTCAAAGGCAGACGCCGACCGGAGGCTGGGCCGGTGCCCAGGTCGAACTGGCGCTGCAGCGCTAGAGCGGAATCGGTGCCAAGCCATTGGGGCCGGCTCAACAGGCCCACTAGGTAGTCGTGTTGGCCACCGTCCTCGCAGATCTGACCGCCGCGGATCAGGCCGCTGCAGACGTCAAGCAGCAGGGATTCGTGTTCGGCGGCCCAGCCTTCGTGGCAGGTGAGCACCTTTTCGGGGTGGTTGCTCCAGATGTCGAGGTCGGTGGCCAGCACGTCGGCCAGGCCAGCGTCGACCGCCTTGGCCACGCGGTAGCGGCCGGCGATGAAGCCATCGATCTCACCCGCCAGCAGGGCGGCTTGCATGGCCAGCGGCGAGAGGGTGAGGAACTCCACCTCCCGATCGGGATCGATGCCACCGCTGGCCAACCAATGGCGCAGCAGCAGATCTTGCATGCTCCCCCGTTGGCCGATGGCCAATCGCAGGGGCCACTCCCGGCCCTTGAGCCGCTCCGCCAGGGTGGTCAGCGAGTCGATGTTGAGATCCCGGAAGCGGCGTGCCAGGCAGATGGCGTTGCCGTTGCGGGTCACCGTCATCGGGGTGATCGCCGGCCAAGCGGGCTGGCCGTGCAGCCCCAGGGCCATGGCCAGCGGCGCACTGGCGGAGGTGATGGCCAGGTCAAGCTCGCCGGCGCGCAGCTGCTCCTCCATCTGCTGCCAGCGGTGGAACACCACCGGGATGACCTGCACCTGGCGTTCGCTGAAGAAGCCCCGCTCCAGGCCCAGCGCTAGTGGTGCCACATCCAGGCCCGGCAGATAGCCGATGCGCACCTTGCGTGGGGCGCTGCTCGCCGTGGTTGGCACGGGCGTGGGCGCGGCGTGTGTGGTGGTGGTGAGGCTCTGGCGCCGTTGCTTCAGACGCCGCTGCTGCTGCAGGAAGTTGATCAGCTCAGTGCGCAGCTTGTAGTAGTCGGGGTGCTCCATCACCTCCAACCGCTGGCGGGGTCGTGGCAGGTTCACCGTCACGATCTGGCCGATGCCTGCGGCCGGGCCGTTGGTGAGGCACACCACCCGATCGGAGAGCAGCAGGGCTTCATCCACCGAGTGGGTCACCATCACGGTGGTCACACCGGCCTGCTGGCAGATCTGCATCAGCTGCTGTTGCAGGTTGCCCCGGGTGAGGGCATCGAGGGCGCCGAAGGGTTCATCCAGCAGCAGCAACTTGGGCCGGATCGCCAGGGCGCGGGCGATGGCCACCCGTTGCTTCATGCCACCGGAAAGTTCCCCCGGCAGCTTGTCGGCCGCGTGGGCCAAGCCCACCAGCTCGATGCTGGCGGCGATGCGCTCCTGGCGTTCGGTGTCGCTGGCCTGGCGCATCACGTTGTTCACCGCCAGGGCGATGTTTTGGCGCACGGTTTGCCACGGCAGCAGCGAGTAGTTCTGGAACACCACCATCCGATCCGGGCCGGGATCGGTGATCTGGCGGCCATCCATGAGGATGCCGCCGGTGTTGGCCTGATCCAGGCCCGCCATCAGGTTGAGCAGGGTGGATTTGCCGCAGCCGGAGTGACCGATCAGGGAGATGAATTCCCCCTCGCGGATCTGCAGGTCGATGTCCTTGAGGGCCACGTACTGGCCGCCCTTGGGTAGGGCAAAGCTGCGGGTGACGTCGTCGACGGTGAGGAAGGCTTGAGACATCACTGACCCCCCTTGGCCACCACGGTGCCGACAGCCGCCACCAGACGGTCGAGGGCCAGGCCCACCAGGCCGATCACCACGATGGCCAGGATGATCTGGCTGGTGCTGCTGTCGCCGCCGGCGTTGTAGGCATCCCAGATGAAGAAGCCGATGCCACCATCGGCCTTGAGCATTTCGGCGGCCACGATCGCCAGCCAAGCCAGGCCGATGGCGATCCGCAGGCCCGTGAACACGTAGGGGGCGGTGGCGGGCATCAGGATGTCGCGCAGGTAGCTGCGCTTCCGCAGCCGCAGCACCCGCGCCACGTTGGTGTAATCCTGCGGGATTTCGTTGATGCCAACGGCCGTGTTGATGATGATTGGCCAGATGGCGGTGATGAAGATCACGAAGATGGCGGCTGTGTCCGCCTGCTGAAACAGCAGCAGCGAGATCGGCAACCAGGCCAACGGCGGCACGGTGCGCAGAACCTGGATCAGCGGATCGAAGCCGCGGCGCAGGAAGCGGTTCAGGCCGATGGCCAGGCCGGCGGCGATGCCCACCACCGCCGCCAGGGTGTAGCCCACGGCCACCCGCTGCAGCGAAATCAACAGCTGCAGGCCCAGGCCCTTGGAGGTGCCGCCGTCATCAAAGAAGGGATTGATGATGTAGGGGTCCCAGGTTTGAGCGATCACCTGGATCGGGCCGGGAAATCCTTCCGAGCTGAACTGGGAGAGGAATTGCCAGATGGCCAGGGTGAGCCCGATGCACACCACCGGGGCCTTGATCTGGTTCACGAGCGGGGAGCGCATCCAGCTCGCCTTGCTGGGGCGCGGGCTGCGGGGGGTGGCGGAAAGGCTGGTCATGACGGGGCTGCCGCCGCGTTGGCGGAGAAAGGAGGTCATCGCGGTCCGGGGCTGCCGTCGCGGAGGCAACCCAGGCCGTGTTGTTGGCTTCAGGCGTGGGCGAGCTGATCAGGGCCCCGGCGGCGTTGACGCCGCCGGGGCCCACGGGCTCACTTGAGCGCTTTGATCTTCAGGCCGTTGAGGTAGGCCTGCGGGTTGTTGGCGTCGAACTTGACGCCGTCGAAGAACACCTCAACGCCACGGGAGTCGCCGGAGGGGCCGTTGCCGTAACCGTTGGCTTTGGCTGCGGCGCGCCACAGATCACTGCGGTTCACCTTGTTCACCAGGGCTTTGATGTTGGTGCCCTTGGGCAGGTAGCCCCAGCGGATGTCCTCGGTGATGAACCAGGCGTCGTGGCTCTTGTAGGGGAAGGAGGCGTTGTCGGCCCAGAACTTCATCGAGATGTTCTTCATGTTGGCCACCTTGCCGGTGCCGAAGTCGATGGTGCCCTGCAGGCGGGGCAGCAGGTCATCGGCGTTGGCCTTCACATACTTGTCCTTGGCGAGCATCTTGGAGAGCTCCACCGTGTTGGCAGGGTTGTCCGCCCACTTCTGGGCCTGTTGCACGGCCATCAGCAGGCGCAGGGTGGCGTTGGGGTTCTTCTTCACCCAATCGGCGCGCATGGCGAAGGCCTTCTCGGGGTGGTCCTTCCAGAGTTGGCCGGTGATCAGAGCCGTGTAGCCCAGCTTCTTGTTCACCAGGCGCTCGTTCCAGGGCTCACCCACGCAGAAGACGTCCATGGTGCCGGACTGCATGTTGGCCACCATCTGCGGCGGCGGGATCACCACCAGGTCGGCTTGCTTGTTGGGGTCCACGCCATTGGCGGCGAGCCAGTAGCGCATCCAGAGGTCGTGGGTACCGCCCGGGAAGGTCACCGCTGCCTTGAACTTGTCGCCGGTTTTGTTCTTTTCTGCAATCGCCTTGGCGATCGTGGGGGTCTGCGTGCGGAACTTGTATTTCTTGAAGTCGTTGGAGACGGAGATGGCCTGACCATTGGTGTTGAGGCGGGCCAGGATGAACATCGGCACCGGCTTTTTGCTCTTGCTGATGGCGCCGGTGGTGAGCAGGTAGGGCATCGGCGACAGGATGTGGGCGCCATCGATGCCGCCGCGGGCACCGCCCAGCTCCAGGTTGTCGCGGGTGACGGCCCAGGAGGTCTGCTTCTTGAGCTCCACGCCGGTCATGCCCTGCTTGGCGAAGAAGCCCTTCTCCTGGGCCACGATCAGGGGGGCGGCGTCGGTGAGGGCGATGAAGCCAAGGTCAACACTGGTGGTTTCCGGCTTGCCGGGGGCGGCCTGGGCGGCCAAGGGGCTCAGCAGGCTGGCCACGCCGCCGAATTGGATCACGGCGCCGGTGGTGGCGGCCAGGCCGGACAGCAGCGCTTTGCGTCGGGTGATGGATGTCATGGGGAATCGGCCCTCGCGGGGCCCGTGCGATCAGGGGGGTCACCGTTGGCTACAGCAACGCATAGGTGCTGCAGAAGCCAATGGGGATGGAGCCTGACCAGCCTCACAACAACGGGCCGCCGTCAGAGCGAATTCAGCGGTTGGCGCACAAGCTGACCAACGGGAGTTAAGAGATCACGGCGCGGGCACCCCCTCCCGTGGCGGTTGATACGGTTTTTCAGGTCAATGGCCGTTTGGTGTCGGCTCGTACCTAATTCGATGGCCCTGGGGCCAGCAGCTCCTCGAAGGCGGCGCAGAGGTTGTGGTGGTCGTGGCCGGGGCGGGCCAGCTTGCACAGGGCGAAGCGTCCCAGTTCCCCTAGCCCCTGCCAGTGCTCCAGCGTGAGGGCCACCTGGCGTGCGTGCGCGGCCCGCGCCACCTCCTCGGGCACCACGTCAAGCGTTTGCCACGGCTCCCCCTCGGCGGGGGGAAGCGGTTGGGCGACGCCGTCGGCCAAGGGGGTGGTGAGCACCAGCAGGTGGGCCCGGAGTTGGACCAGGGCCTCGGGTTGGTCGTCCCAGTCCACCAGCTGCTGGCGTTGTGGCTGGCTGAGTTCCAGCCAATGGCTGAGTTTGAGCTTGAGGCCGATCAGGTCGAGCTTGCGCCGCACACACAGGGGAATGCAGCGCCAGCTGCCGATGAAATCGCTCTCGAAGCCGAAGCAGTGCTGGGCAGGGTGCTGAAGGGCTGCCATGGTCGGGATCGATTCAGGGCGTTTGCTGCCGGATCGTCTCCAGCAGCCGCAGGGCCGCCCCGTCGTGGAGCAGCGCCCGGCCCTGGGCCAGGCCGGCCTCCTGGCTGGCGCTGTGGCCCGATTGCCAGAGGTAGGTGCCCGCGTTCCAGATCAATGAGGTGGCTAGGGGGCCCTGGCCACCCAGGGCGGCGAAGGCCTGGCCCGCCCACTGCTCCAGGCTCTCCCAGCGGGGATCCTCGCCGTAGCACCCGTGGTCGCGGGGGTGAAGGATCAAGCGTCCATCGCTTTCGCCATCCGGCCGGCCGGTGACGCAGGCCCGGCTGATGGGTAGGTCGGTGCTGCCCTCCAGGCCCTTGATGGTGAGCACGTTGGTTTCGCCGGCCAGCTTCAGGGCCTGCCAGGCGCGCGTCTCCGTGGGGGGGTGCACGAAGCCGCTGATCAGCAGGTGCGGGCCCCGGTGTGGGGTCCACAGCAGCTCAAGGCTGGCCAGGGGCGGACGCTTGCCGATGTCCTCGCGGATGGGGATCAACACCTCCGCGGCTGGGAAGTGGTCGGGCTGGTGCACCAAGGCCAGCTTCCAGCGCTCCAGGCCCTGTTGCACCCATTCGAGGCTGCGCCCCTCCAGCTGCAACCCCAGGGCGGCGAACAGCTCCAGGGCGGTCACCCCGTATTTCACCGGCATGCGCCGGCCCCCCTGCAGCACCACCGGAATGCCGGCGCTGGCCAGCACCAGGGCGGTGAGCGGGTAAATGGGGGCGGTGCGGCTGCGGCCGTCGAAGGGGATGCCGAAGCACAGGGCTTGCTCCTGGCTGTGGAGCTGGGGGCCCTGGCGCCGGTACACGTCCAACATGCCGGTGAGCTCCTGGGGCTCGGGCCGGCGGATGCGGTGGGCGATCAGAAAGGCGCCGATCTGGGCGGGGCTGGCTTCGCCATTGAGCATCAGCTCCAGGGCGTCGGCGGCCTCCTCACGGGTGAGTCCGCTGCTCGTGTGCTCACCGCTGCCCACCTTGCCCAGGTAGGTGCGAAACCGGTCCCGGCCCGGTGTCTGGACCGACTCTGGTTGAGGTGGGGCTGCGGGAGCCTGCGCAACCATCGGGTCGGCAGCGGGGCGGGACTTTTGATTCTCACCCACGGGCCGCGGGGCCCTGTGGTGGCCTGCGGCCCGGGGCGGTGGGTTCGCCATGCACCCGTGTTTTGTATCCAAAGCAACACTTGAGGGGCGGGGCCGTTGCGCACCCTGGGGGGCCAATGGCCCTCCGGTGATGGCAGCTGCCCTCAGCAAAATCGAGCAGGCCAAAGCCGATCTGTGCGGCCTCGAGCTGGAGCCGCAGCTGGCCCAACTGGCCTCCACCGGCTGGGACAACCTCGACGAGGCCACGCTCACCATCCGGCTCAAGTGGCTGGGGATCTTCTTCCGCCCCGTGACCCCCGGGCGGTTCATGGTGCGGCTGCGGCTGCCCAACGGCGTGATCCAGGCGGAGCAGCTGGAGGTGCTGGCCGATGCGGTGGACCGCTGCGGTGAATGGGGTTCGGCGGACATCACCACCCGCCAGAACATTCAGCTGCGGGGGCTGTTGCTGGAGGACATGGCGCCCCTGCTGAGCGCCATGCAGGCGGTGGGCCTCACCAGCCGCCAGTCGGGCCACGACAACCCCCGCAACATCACGGGCAATCCCTTCGCGGGCCTTGATCCGGAGGAGCTGGTGGACACCCGCCCCCTGGTGGAGGCGATCCAGCGGCGCCTGCTGGCGGACGACGCCCCCACCAACCTGCCCCGCAAGTTCAACATCGCCGTTGGCGGTGCCCCCGACAGCTTTCTGCTGCACAACGACCTGGCCTTCCTGCCGGCGGAGCACAACGGCCAGTTGGGCTTCACCGTGATGGTGGGGGGCTTTTTCTCGGCCCAGCGCAATGAGCTGGCCATCCCGTTGGGGGTGTGGCTCACGGGCGAGCAGCTGCCGGCCTTCAGCCTGGCGGTGCTGCGCCATTTCGAGCGTTGCGGCAACCGTCAGGCCCGCAACAAGAGCCGCCTGATGTACCTGGTGGATGAGCTGGGTCTGGACAACTACCGCGAGTCGGTGCTGGAGGCCTTTGCCGGCCTCGGCGGGCAAGGCGAACCTCACGACGGCAGCCATCTAGTGCAACGCGCCCCCCGCTCCGGCCTGGGAGTTCAGCCCCAGAAGCAGGAGGGCCTGGTGTGGGTGGGCTTGAG
>Ga0310330_100307_pt1 | contig 14343 bp, 16 predicted proteins | sample LakMicDCLTotalB5_FD_195544 | JGI IMG/M metagenome (GOLD analysis project Ga0310330, IMG submission 195544) | Enriched freshwater cyanobacterial communities from Lake Michigan, Michigan, United States - MI23.DCL.Total.B5 (v2) (version 2) | ecosystem: Environmental > Aquatic > Freshwater > Lake... | reverse complement strand
TCGTGATCTTCTGGATCTGTGCCCTGGCGGAATGCGAACGCCTGCCGTTCGACTTGCCCGAGGCGGAGGAGGAGCTGGTGGCCGGCTACCAGACCGAATACTCCGGCATGAAGTTCGCCCTCTTCTACCTGGGCAGCTACATCAACCTGGTGCTCTCGGCCCTGCTGGTGTCGGTGCTCTACCTCGGTGGCTGGGGGTTCCCGCTGCCGGTGGAGTGGATCGTTGGGCTCACCGGTCAGCCCATCGATGCCCCTTTGGTGCAGGTGATCACGGCCGCCACCGGCATCGTGATGACCGTGCTCAAGGCCTACCTGCTGGTGTTCTTCGCGATCCTGCTGCGCTGGACCGTGCCCCGGGTGCGCATCGACCAGCTGCTCGATCTGGGCTGGAAGTTTCTGCTTCCCGTGGCCCTGGTGAACCTGCTGGTGACCGCCGGCCTCAAGCTGGCCTTCCCCGCCTTCTTCGGCGGCTGATCGCCCCCCATCGCCTCCCCCACCATGTTCGGGTTCCTCAAGAAAGTCGGCGATTACACCCGCGATGCGGTGGGTGCCGCCAATTACCTCACCCAGGGGCTGTCGGTCACCTTCGACCACCTGCGCCGCCGGCCGATCACGGTGCAGTACCCCTACGAGAAGTTGATCCCCTCGGAGCGCTACCGGGGCCGCATCCACTACGAGTTCGACAAGTGCATCGCCTGTGAGGTGTGTGTGCGGGTCTGCCCGATCAACCTGCCCGTGGTCGATTGGGTGATGAACAAGGCCACCAAGAAGAAGGAGCTACGCAACTACTCGATCGATTTCGGGGTGTGTATCTTCTGCGGCAACTGCGTGGAGTACTGCCCCACCAATTGCCTCTCGATGACCGAGGAATACGAGCTGGCGGCCTTCGATCGCCACAGCCTCAACTACGACAACGTGGCCCTCGGTCGTCTGCCCACCAGCGTCACCAGCGATCCGGCGGTGCTGCCCCTACGGGAGCTGGCCTACCTGCCCAAGGGGGAGATGGATCCCCACGGCGTCGACCCCAACCGCCCCCGGGCCGGTCAGTTGCCGGCCCAGGTGCTGGAAACCCTGCCAAAATCCCAACCCGCTGCCCCTGCAGCCGCTGAGTCCGCCTCCGGCGGGGAGACCCCCTGATGACGATCGCCTCCTCCACCCAGCTGATCTGCTTTGTGGCCCTCTCTGCCGCCGTGGCCATCGGCGCCCTGGGGGTGGTGCTGCTACCCAACATCGTGTACTCCGCCTTCCTGTTGGGCGGGGTGTTTCTGTCGGTGGCTGGCCTCTACCTGCTGCTGAATGCCAGCTTCGTGGCGGCGGCCCAGATCCTCGTCTACGTGGGCGCGGTGAACGTGCTGATCCTGTTCGCGATCATGCTCGTGAACAAGCAGGAAACCCTGGCGGCCATCCCCGGTCTGGGGTTGCGCCGGGTGCTCTCCGGCGCCGTCTGCGCCGGCCTGTTCACCCTGCTGTTGCGGGTGGCCTTCACCACCCCCTGGGCCACCCCGGGCCCTACCCCCGTGGGCGAAGAGGCCACCCTTCGCATCGGTGAGCATCTGTTCAGCGATTACCTGCTGCCGTTCGAGCTGGCGTCGGTGCTGCTGCTGATGGCCATGATCGGTGCCATCGTGCTGGCCCGCCGCGATGTGTTCAGCGCCGACATCGCCACCGGTGAACCGGTGGATCAGGGCCTGATTGAAAAGTCCCGCACCCCTCTGCTGCTGGAGAAGACCAACCCATGAGCCTCGAGCTGCCCACCACCGTGCCCCTGCAGGCCTACCTGGCCCTGGCGGCCATCCTGTTCTGCACCGGCGTCTGGGGTCTGATCAATAGCCGCAATGCGGTGCGCGTGCTGATGAGCATCGAACTGATGCTCAACGCCGTGAACATCAATCTGATGGCCTTTTCCAGCTACATCGACGGCCAGCTGATCCGCGGCCAGGTGTTCGCCATCTTCGTGATTACCGTGGCGGCCGCCGAGGCGGCGGTGGGCCTGGCGATCCTGCTCTCCCTGTATCGGAACCGTGAAACGGTGGACATGGAGCGTTTCAACCTGCTGCGTTGGTAGGCAGGCTGGGGACAGTTTCCTGTCCCCATGCGGCTCGATACCGTTTGGCTGATCCATCGGGCCGCCAGCCAGGCTGCCCTGCGCCAGGCGCGCCGCTGCGCGGAGATCCTGCGCGACCAGGGGGTGGCCGTGGCCGTGGCCATGAGCGGCCCCAGTGCCAACCCGTTCCCCGGCCTGCTGGCGGATGAGGGCGGTGCCCCGGATCTGGCGGTGGTGCTCGGGGGGGATGGCACCGTGCTGGGGGCCGCCCGTCACCTGGCTCCCCTCGGGGTGCCGATCCTCAGCTTCAACGTGGGCGGCCACTTTGGCTTTCTGGCCCAGGAGCGCAAGCTGCTCACCCAAGGGGCCGCCCCCGACGGCGACCAGGAGGATCTGTGGCAACGCCTCCGGGACGATCGCTTTGCCCTCGAGCGGCGCATGATGCTCGAGGCCCGCATCGACGGGTCGGAGGTGGTGCACACTGCGCTCAACGACTTCTATTTCCGCCCCGGCTTGGAGGATGAAGCCCCCACCTGCGTGCTGGAGCTGGAGATCGATGGGGAGGTGGTGGATCAATACCGCGGCGATGGCCTGATCATGGCCACCGCCACCGGATCCACGGGCTATTCGATGGCCGCCGGTGGGCCGATCCTGCATCCCGGCGTGGAGGCCATCGTGGTGAATCCCATCTGCGCCATGAGCCTTTCCAGCCGGCCCCTGGTGGTGCCCCCCCGGGCGCAGCTGGCGGTGTGGCCCCTGGGGGAATCCAACCGGCGGGTGCGCCTCTGGAAGGACGGTGCCCATGCCACGGTGCTGGAACCCGGCGACCGCTGCCTGGTGGGCCGTTCGCCCCACCCCGCCGTGATGGTGCTGCTGGACCAGAGCCCTTCCTATTACCGCAGCCTCAGTCGCAAGCTGCACTGGGCCGGCAGCCTCACCGCCGCCGAGCCCTCCCCCAACTGACCCCACTGCCCCCCGCCCGATGGCCCTGGAGATCGAACGCCGGTTCCTGGTGTGCGGGGAGGCCTGGCGGCCCCTAGTGCGCTGGACCCGTGCCCTGCAACAGGGCTACCTGGCGGGATCCGCCGACGGGCTCACCCTGCGGGTGCGCAGCGATGGCGGCGATGGCGCCTGGCTGACCCTCAAATATCCGGCCGCCGGCATCGCCCGCCAGGAGTTTGAGTACGCCATCCCCCCGGCCGATGCCGAGGCGCTGCTGGAGCGCAGTGGCTCACGCGTCTGCAAAGCCCGCCATGGCCTGGCCCTCCCCGGCGGCGACTGGGTGCTCGATGTGTTCAGCGGCGACAACGCCCCCCTGGTGATCGCCGAGGTGGAGCTGGAGCAGGCCGATCAGGCCATCACCCTCCCGGCCTGGTGCAGCCTGGAGATCACCAGCCTGGGGCAGTTCAGCAACGCCGCTTTGGCTCAGCGCCCCTTCGCGAGCTGGACGTCCGCCGAGCAACGGCCCTGGCTGGCAGCCCTGCAACTCAGCGCTGGGGCTCCTCCTGGGGCAGGTTGCAGCAGTTGAAGCCGTCGCGGCAGATCTTGCCGTGGTCCATGGCCCAGTTCAGCAGCGCCACGCGGTTCTTGGCCCCGGTCTTGGTGAACACGTTGCTGACGTGGTTGTCCACCGTGCGTTTGCTGATCATCAGCCGCTCGCCGATTTCCTGGTTGGTGAGCCCCTGGGCCACCAATTCGATGATTTCCAGTTCCCGCTCCGAGAGCTCCATGCGCTGATGGCTGAGGTCTCCCAGCTCGGACATCACTGCCTCTAGGCCTTATCGCGCACTGTAGGCAGGGTGTTGGCCCCTGGTTGATGATGGGCCGATCCGACACGGGCGTTTTGCGGCTGCAGCAGGCACTGGAGGTGGGCTCCTTCGCGATTACCGCCGAGGTGATGCCACCCCGGGGTGGCGATGTGAGCCGCACCCTCGCCCATGCCCGGCTGCTCAAGGGCCTGGTGCATGCCGTCAACGTCACCGACGGCAGCCGCGCCGTGATGCGCATGAGCAGCCTGGCGGTCTGCAAGGTGCTGCTGGAGGCCGGCATCGAGCCCGTGTGGCAGTTGGCCTGCCGCGACCGCAACCGCATCGGCCTGCAGGCGGAGCTGCTGGGGGCCCATGCCCTGGGGATCCGCAACCTGCTCTGCCTCACCGGTGACCCCGTGCGGGCCGGGGATCAGCCCGAGGTGCGCCCGGTGAATGAGCTGGAATCCGTGCGTCTGCTGCAGCAGGTCAGCGCCTTCAACCAGGGGCTTGATCCGGTGAATGGCCTGTTGCCCGATGGCCCCACCGACCTGTTCGCCGGCGCCGCCGCCGATCCCCAGAGCCCCAGCTGGAGCGGCCTCAAGAGCCGGATCATGCGTAAGCAGCAGGCGGGCGCCCGTTTCCTGCAGACCCAGATGGTGATGGACGGCGATTGCCTCCAGCGCTTCGTTGACGAGATCACCGCCCCGCTCGGGTTGCCGGTGCTGGCGGGGGTGTTTTTGCTGAAGTCAGCCAAGAACGCCGCCTTCATCAACCGCATGGTGCCGGGGGCCAACATCCCCCAGGCGGTGATCGATCGGCTGGCGGCCGCCGCCGATCCCGCCGACGAAGGGATCAGCATCGCCGCCGAACAGGTGGCCCGCTATGCCGCTGTGGCCCAGGGGGTGCACCTGATGGCCGTCAAGGCCGAGGAGCGGATCCCCCTCATTTTGGAGCGGGCGGGGATCAGCTCGCGTTGCTGATCGCCAGGTCGGTGCCCAGCAGTTCGGCCAGGGCCTTTTGCTGCGGGGAAGGGGCGATGTGGTCCTGCCGACGCACGTCGGTGATCAGCCAGTCGAGGGCCGCCTCCTGCAGGTCGAAATGGTCGCCGTTGCGATCGACGCAATAGCGGCCGAACACCAGCTTCTCCACCAACCGCACGCCGGGGCCGATGCGGGAGTAGTCGAAGATGATCGAGTTATCGATCGTGGCTCCCTCACAGATGTGGCAGCTGGGGCCGATCATCGCCGGGCCAATGATTGTGGCGCCGTCCTCGATGCGGGTCATGCCCCCCACATAGATGGGCCCTTCCACGTTGATCTTGTCCCAGTTCGCGGCCACGTTGAGGCCGGCAAAGATGCCAGGCCGCACCTCCTTGCCTGGAACCTGCACCTGCCGCACCTGACCCTGCAGCACGCTGCGGATGGCCTGCCAGTAGTCCGGCACCTTGCCGATGTCCACCCATTCGAATTCCATCGGCAGGGCGTAGAAGGCGGCGCCGTCCTCCACCAGCCGGGGGAAGAGGTCGGAGCCGATGTCGAAGGGCACGCCGGCCGGCACGTAGTCGAGCACTTCAGGCTCGAAGATGTAGATGCCGGTGTTGATCATGTCGCTGGCGGCCTCATCCACCGCCGGCTTCTCCTGGAAGGAGCGCACCCGGCCGTCGTCGTCGGTCACCACCACGCCGTAGCTGCTCACCTGTTCGCGGGGTACCCGCTTGGTGATCAGGCTGGCCATGGCCCCTTTGGCCTTGTGGCGCCGCACGGCTTCACTGAGGTCGAGATCGATCAGCGCATCACCGCAGAGCACCACGAAGGTGTCATCGAAGAAGCGTTGGAAGGTCTGGATCTTCTTGAGGCCACCGGCGGAGCCCATGGCATCGCCGATCAGTTCGCCGTCTTCAATGCGCCCCTCAAAGCTATACGCGATTTCCACGCCAAAGCGCTGGCCATCGCGGAAGTAGTTCTCAATTTCCTCCGCCAGGTGAGACACATTCACCATGATTTCGGTGAATCCGTGCTCCCTGAGCAACTCCAACAGAAACTCCATCACGGGTTTCTGGATGATGGGGATCATCGGTTTGGGGATGGTGTGGGTGATCGGTCGCACCCGGGTCCCCTTCCCGGCCGCCAGGATCATCGCCTTCATCGGCGCTGTCTGCTTTCGGTGAGTGGCGCCACCCTAGGCAATGGGCTCAGGCGGCCACCGCTTCCCGAGACGGCCCCCGAGCTGACCCCAACTCCGCGGGCAGCGGCAGTTGCACACTCTCCTGTTCGATTAGCAGGCGTTTGAGTTGGAGGGGGCCGAACAGTCCCCCCTGTTGCTCCAGCTCCACCTTGCCCTGGGAGCAGAGGAACAGCAGCGCCCAGAACACCCCCACCCGGTCGCAGTCCAGGTCGGCGGGTGCCGTGGCGGCCCAGCACTCCACCAGGGCGTCAAAGGGCATCCATTCCAGGGCTTCGGGCCGCTGCAGCAGGAACTGGCTGAGGGCGGCTGTGGTTTCGGGGAGCTTCTCGCGGTGGGCCAGGGCCGCCACCTGCTCGATCACGGCCCGGTCGCTGAAGCGCTTGCTGCGCTGGCGCTGGCGAACCTTGCCCTCCTCCTGCTCCAGGCGCTCGGCGATCTCCTCCAGCTGGCGGATCAGCTCCCCCAGGGTCACCGGCCGCTGCAGCGGGGGAGGGGCCACGGGCCGCCGCAGCAGATGGCGCTCCGGCCGCCGGGGCAGTTCCACTCCCGGGCTGATCAACCAGCCTTGCCCCTCGGCGTCAAAGTCGTAGCTGAAGTCCTCCTCCAGGCCCACGTCCGGCGGAAAGGTCTGGGCTTCCAGCACCTCGGCCTTGAGGCTCACCAGCATCGAGGCGGCCAGGAAGGCTTCGCTGGTTTCGGCCAGGTCCTGCTCGTAGCTGCCGCCATGGCCCATGGCCGCCACCAGACGCGGCACCTCGATGCGTTGGCGCAGCTGGTCGAGGAAGCCGTCCACGACGGCGATCACATCCACATCCCAGGGGTCGAGTTCGCCCCGCTCGGCCGCGTCCTGCAGCAGCCGGATGGCCAATCTGGCGCCAGCTGTGGCCAAGGATCAGCCTGGACTACCGCCCAAGGTACCGGCTTTTAGGCCGCTTCGCTCTGGGCTGAGCTTTCTCCAGCGGCCGGCAGCAGCGACAGCTGGGCATCCACGGTGGCGCGGTAGCGCTCCACATCCTGTTCCAGCTCTCGGATGCGCACCTGCTGGGCCTCCAGCTCGCCTGGGTTGACCTGGCTTTCCACGCGCTTCACCACGCCGGTCCACACCGCAAACACCCAGGCCGCGGTGGCACCGATCCCCCCCACCAGCAGCAGCAGCGCCGCCAGCGGCATGGTGGTGCTCAGGCCCGGCAGAAATCGCACCGTGGTGGTGGCGGTGTTCTCCAGGGTGAACATCACCATCGCCAGGCCGAAACTGAAGATCAGCAGGAAATTCAGCTGCTTCATCGGATGGGGAGCGGCAGTTTTCGGTGCCTGAGGGTACGAAGATCGGCCCGATCGTGCACGCCGATTCCGCCCTCAGCACAGCTTCGTTACCCGAGCCCTGGGGCCCGCAGTGGCGCCTGGCGAATCAGGGCTGCCGAGCCGCTCGGGGCAGTCAGCGCCTTCATCGCCAGTTCATCGCGACGCACCAGCTGCTCCATCGACGCCCGGTAGGTGTCGGTCATCAGACGCGGGTAGAGGCCGATGCCGATGATCGGCACCAGCAGGCAGCCAATGATGTAGATCTCGCGCGGCTCCGCATCCACCAGGTGGGTGTGGGCTACCAGCTCTGCCTTCTCTTTGCCGTAGAAGATCTCCCGCAGCATCGAGAGCAGATAGATCGGCGTCAGGATCACGCCGATGGCCGCCAGGCCCGTGATCACCACCCGGAAGGGCAGGGTGTAGGCCTCGTCGGTGGCAAAGCCCACGAACACCATCAGTTCACTCACGAAGCCGCTCATCCCCGGCAGGGCCAGGGAAGCCAGGGAGCAGACGGTCCAGAGGGCGAACATTTTGCGCATCTTTTGGCCCACCCCGCCCATGTCATCGAGCTGCAGGGTGTGGGTTCGGTCGTAGGTGGCCCCCACCAGGAAGAACAGGGAGGCGCCGATCAGGCCATGGCTGATCATCTGCAGCATGGCGCCGCTGGAGCCCAGGGCGCTGAAGCTGCCGATGCCGATCAGCACGAAGCCCATGTGGCTGATGGAGCTGTAAGCGATTTTGCGTTTGAGGTTGCGCTGGGCAAAGGAGGTGAGCGCGGCGTAGATGATGTTCACCACCCCCAGCACCACCAGCAGCGGCGCGAACACCGCATGGGCGTCGGGCAGGATCTGGCAGTTGAAGCGCAGCAGGGCGTAGCCACCCATCTTCAGCAGGATGCCCGCCAGCAGCATGTGCACCGGCGCCGTGGCCTCGCCGTGGGCATCGGGCAGCCAGGTGTGCAACGGCACGATTGGCAGTTTCACCCCAAAGGCGATCAACAGGCCCGCATAGGCCAGCAGCTGGAACTTCACCGGGAAGCCCTTGGCCATCAGCTCGGTGTAATCGAAGCTGATGTGACCGCCGTAGAAGGCCATCGCCAGGCCCGCCAGCAGGATGAACAGGGAGCTGCCGGCTGTGTAGAGGATGAATTTGGTGGCGGCGTATTGGCGTTTTTTGCCGCCCCAGATGGCCAGCAGCAGATACACCGGCAGCAGCTCCAGCTCCCAGGCCAGGAAGAACAGGAGCATGTCCTGCACGGCAAACACAGCGATCTGGCCACCATCCATGGCCAGCAGCAGGAAATAAAACAGCCGTGGCTTGAAGCTCACCGGCCAGGCGGCCAGCACCGCCAGGGCCGTGATGAAGCTGGTGAGCAGGATCAGTGGCATCGAGATGCCGTCGGCCCCCACCGACCAGGCGAGCCCCAGGTCGGGCAGCCAGCTCACCTTCTCCACCAGCTGCAGGTTGGGGTTGCTGGGGTCGTAGCCGTTCAGGTACCCGCCCACGGTGAGCAGGAAGGTGGTTAGGGCCACCCCGAGGGCAAACCAGCGCACCTGCTTGCCGTCGCCCTTGTCGGGCACGAAGGGAATGCAGAGGGCGGCCGCGATCGGGAACAGGATCGAGGCGCTGAGCCAGGGGAAGGCCGTGCTGCTGGCCTGGGCCGTGGCGGCGGCCAGGGTGACGGCGAAATCCAGGGGCACAGATCGGCTCTTGGTGCTGGCCGGAGTGTAGAAATCCTGCTCAGGTCTGCCCGGTTGCCGTGCCGGATGTCACACAGAGCGTTGTGGGTTGGGGCAACACCCCAACCATTTGGGGGAGGGGAGCGGGTATGCGGTGGGCCTGGCGGGGCTGCTTAGCCGAGGGCGCCGAACAGCACCACCAGGGCGATGACGCCGCCGAACACGATCAGGGCATAGAACTGCGCCCGGCCGGTTTCGAAGTACTTGAGGCCTTCGCCGCTGCCCAGGGTCACCAGGCCGGTGAGGTTCACCACCCCATCCACCACCTTGGAGTCCACCTCCAGAACGGAGCGGGCCAGTTTGCGGCTGCCCTGCACGAACACCTTGTCGTTGATGTCGTCGAGATACCACTTGTTGGCCAGGAAGGCGTTGATGGCTGGGAAGCGCCCGGCTACGGCGGCCCCCAGATCGAGTTTGCGCAGGGCGTAGGCCAGCACCGCCACGCTGATGCCCACCACCGAGATGGTCACCGAGGCGCCGGCCAGCGGTAGGAATTCGCCCCAGCTGAAGTGCTCCGCCACCTCGGCGGCCTCATGGGGATCGAGCAGGAAGCCGAAGCGGCTGTTCCAGGGCACTCCCAGGAGCCCCACCAGCACCGAGGGCACCGCCAGCACCGCCAGGGGCATGGCCATCTGCCAGCCCGATTCATGGGGATGCTCGGCATGGCTGTGGCCGTGGCCCTCGCCATGGTCGTCTCCGCCCTTGCCGGCGGCCGCCAGCAGCTGGGCCTGCAGGGCGCTGTCGTTGCCGCGGAATTCCCCTTCAAAGGTGAGGAAATAGAGCCGGAACATGTAGAAGGCGGTCATGCCGGCGGTGAGGAAGCCGGCGACCCAGAGCAGCGGGAAGCTGCCGAAGGCCTGGCCCAGGATTTCGTCCTTGCTCCAGAAGCCGGCCAGGGGTGGGATGCCGCTGATGGCCAGGCAGCCGATGAAGAAGGTGGTGCTGGTCACAGGCATCCAGCGCCGCAGGCCGCCCATGAGGCGCATGTCCTGCGCCAGCACCGGTTCGTGCCCCACCACCTCTTCCATGGCGTGGATCACGGATCCGGAGCCCAGGAACAGCATCGCCTTGAAGAAGGCGTGGGTCACCAGGTGGAACATCCCGGCCACCGGCGCCCCGCAGCCCATGGCCAGCATCATGTAACCCAGCTGGCTCACGGTGCTGTAGGCCAGGCCTTTCTTGAGGTCCATCTGGGTGAGGGCGATCGACGCCCCCAGGACCAGGGTGATGGTGCCGATCACGGCAATGAACAGCTGCACCTGCGGGAACGGCAGGTACACCGGCTGCAGCCGGGCCACCAGGAAGACGCCAGCGGCCACCATCGTGGCGGCGTGGATCAGGGCCGAGATCGGGGTGGGGCCCTCCATGGCGTCGGGCAGCCACACATGCAGCGGGAACTGGGCCGACTTGGCCATCGGCCCCATGAACACCAGCAGGCACAGCAGCACCGCCACGCCGGTGCTGACGCTGCCGCTGGCGATGGCTTCCTGCAGGCGGCTACCGATCTGCTCAAAGCCGAAGCTGCCGGTGGCCCAGAACAGCCCCAGGATCCCGAGCAGCAGGCCGAAGTCGCCCACGCGGTTCACCACAAAGGCCTTCTGGGCGGCATTGGCGGCGCCGTCACGGTCGTACCAGAAGCCCACCAGCAGGTAGGAGCACATGCCCACCAGCTCCCAGAACACGTAGATCTCGAGGAGGTTGGGGCTGATCACGAGCCCCAGCATCGAACTGCTGAACAGGGCCAGGTAGGTGAAAAAGCGCACATAGCCCTTGTCGTGGGCCATGTAGCCGTCGGAATACACCATCACCAGCAGGGCGATGGTGGTGACCAGGGCCAGCATCACGGCCCCGAGGGCATCCACCCGGAAGCCCATCTCCAGGGTGAAGGTGCCAGCGCTTGCCCAGTTGAACAGCACTTCGGTGGCGCCGGCCCCAGCCAACTGCTGGGCCAGCACGGCATAACTCAGCACCGCAGCGGCCCCTACGCAGCTGAGCAGCAGCAGCGCCACGGGTTTGCGCAATCGGTTGATCGTGCGGTTGAAACTGATCAGCCCCAGACCCACCAGGCAGGCCCCCGCCAGGGGCAACACCGGAATCAGCCAGGCGAGTTCGGCGGGCGAGGGCATCCGGCTCTGGGGCAGTCGGCTGGAGTCTAGGCAGGCCGTTGCTGGCTTTCTTCCCCGTGTTTACGGGTGCGGATCAGCCCAGCCAATGGGCCAGGGCGGTGCGTGAGAAGGCCGTGGCGCCGGTGCCGATGAAGCGATGGGCCCACCAGAACACCCCCACCGCGATGGCGATGCCCAGCTGGGCCGGCCGCAGAAACTCCGACAGCACCAGCTGCTGGCGCCCATCCAGCACCGCCCGGAAGGGCAGCACTGAGGTGCTGCCCTTGAGCTCCTCGAAGGCCGAGCCAAAGCGATTGGCCAGCCGGCGATCCCCATTCCAGACCGCAAAGAGATGGTGGGCGATCAATCCCGCACAGGCGGCCACCATGAAGCTGCTGCCGATCCAGAGCAGGTGGGTGGCGCACCAGAGGATCTGCCCCACCGCCTGGGGATGGCGGCTGATGCGGATGATCCCTGTGGCGTAGAGGCGCACCTGCGGTTTGAGCACCGCCGGGATCTCCAGCAGGTTGTAAGTGGCGGGGTACAGAAATAGGAAGCTGATGGCGGTGCCCCCCCACACCAGCGGCACGATCCAGGGCTGATCCTGCAGGTTCCACAGGCGCACGCCGTCGTAGCGGTGGGCCAGGAAGTAGCCGATCACCACCACGGCCGAGGGGATGCTCACGGCGGCGAACAACAGGCGCCAGGCCCGCTCGCCGATGCGCTCCGCCCCCCAGGGCCGCAGGGAGGCACCGCCGCTGTGGATCACGGCAAACGCCAGCAGCAGGCCGAGCATCACCCAGCTGCTGTGGTGCAGGTCGCTCGGCGCCGACAGGCTGGGCTGAACGCTGGGCTGCACGAGGGTCCGGCTCGGGGATCGTCGATTCTCGCCAGTCGCCTAAGCGGCCGTTGATCCCCCCTAGAGTTCGACACCTTCGCGGAAGCGCAGCGCCCCTGCATGGCTGATCTGCCCTTCACCCTTGATCAGCTGCGCATCCTGCGGGCCATCGCCAGCGAAGGCAGTTTCAAGAAGGCCGCCGACAGCCTGTACGTCACGCAGCCGGCCGTAAGCCTGCAGATCCAGAATCTGGAGAAGCAGCTGGATGTGTCGCTGTTTGACCGGGGTGGTCGCAAAGCCCAGCTCACCGAGGCTGGGCACCTGCTGTTGAGCTACTGCGATCGGATCCTGAGCCAGTGCCAGGAGGCCTGCCGCGCCCTCGACGATCTCCACAACCTCAAGGGTGGTTCCCTGATCGTGGGCGCCAGCCAGACCACGGGCACCTATCTGATGCCCCGCATGATCGGGCTGTTCCGCCAGAAATATCCCGATGTGGCGGTGCAGCTGCAGGTGCACAGCACCCGCCGCACCGGTTGGAGCGTGGCGAACGGCCAGATCGATCTCGCGATCATCGGCGGGGAGCTGCCCAGCGAGCTCAATGAGCTGCTGCAAGTGCTGCCCTACGCCAGCGATGAACTAGCCCTGGTGCTGCCTACCAAGCACCCCCTGGCGCGTCTGCCGGAACTCAGCAAGGACGACCTCTACCGCCTGGGGTTTGTCTGCCTCGATGCCCAATCCACCACCCGCAAGATGGTCGACCAGCTCCTGGCCCGCTCGGGCCTGGATGTGGCGCGTCTCAAGATCGAGATGGAACTCAATTCATTTGAGGCCATCAAAAACGCGGTGCAGAGCGGCCTGGGGGCCGCCTTCCTGCCGGTGGTCTCGATCGAGCGCGAGCTGGCCGCCGGCAGCCTGCATCGCCCTGCCCTGGCCGACCTCTCAGTGCGCCGCCAGCTCAAGTTGATCAGCCACCCCTCCCGCTACTGCTCCCGGGCTGCCGATGCGTTCCGCAAAGAGATCCTGCCGGTGTTCGCCAGCCCCGATAGCCCCCTGCGCCGGCCCCTGCTGCAGAACCAGCCGCCGATGGCGGCGGAAGCCCAGGCTTGAGGGTCAGGCCCGAGGGGCTCAGAACTGATCGGCTTCCGGCGTGATGCCGACGCTGTCATCGGCCACACCCTTGGTGAGGAACTTGTTCTCGGTGATGTCGGTCTGGTAGACGCAGCGCACGATCGGCTTGTCCTTCACCGAGCCGATGTAGGCGAAGGTGTTCATGCGTTGCTTGCACTGGCGCATCTGCTCGGCGGTCACCGCGCCTTCCTTCTGCAGCACACTCCAGTTCTCCCGGCGGATCACGCAACCCGGCTTTAGGGCGGGCTGGGTCACGAAGCTGGAGCTGGGGTTCATCGTGGTGTACAGCTCGATGTCCATCACGAAGGCGCTGGCGCCCCACTGGCGGCAGAACTCCGGATCGGGCACGGCCATGTCCAGCTGTTGGGAGCTGGCGATGTTGCCCTGATCCCCCTGGGTGGTGCTGGAGAGGCCGGTGCCGATGCCGATCCCCACGATCAGCACCCCCGCCAGCACGGCGACGGTGGCCACATTGAACTGAAAGCTGCCGCCGCCGGGGCCTTTGCCACCGCCTCCCCCCGGGCCGCCCGGACCGGCGGGCCCACGGGATCGCTCGCCTCGGCGTGGTTCTCCGTAGGGATCACGGCCGCGGCGCTCGGGCGGCTCGTCGTAACGGCCGAAACGGTCGTCGTCGGCATAACCGCGGCCGGCGCGGGGGCGATTCATGCGTTTTGGGGTGCCTGGGGCAGGCCCATGGAGTAATTCAGCACCCGACAGTCCGGGTTGTACCGCAGCTGGCCCGCTTGGAGGAGTTCGCGGATCTTGCCCTCCAGCTCCGAACCGATGCGGCGCAGGGTGTAGTCGTTGAGATCGGCCCCCGCATGGGCATCCACCAGCTCCCGAAACCGTTGCTGCACGATCTCCTGGGTGCTCGCGTCCCACAGAAATTCGTTGTCGGGGTCGAGGTCCAGGGTGAGTTGGCTGGGGTCAAACACCAGCTGGCCGTTTTCCACCCGGGCCGTGAACAGGCGCACGTGGCGGGTGGTGGATTTAATCAGGGTGGTGCCGGTTGCAGGGTCGGCCATGGCGGGTGCGGTGCGGATGCCGGCTGAACCGACTTTAGGAACCAGTCCGCGCTGCCGGTCAACGGAAACCGCCGGGCCCTTCGAGCAACAGCCGCTGGAGAGCACCTCTTAAGGTTGCGTGCTGATTCGGGGTTTCCCATGCGCGTCGCCATTGCCGGTGCTGGTTTGGCCGGTTTGGCCTGTGCCAAGTACCTCTGCGATGCCGGCCACACGCCGGTGGTGGTGGAAGCC